>JAEEGH010003083.1_pt1 | contig 44287 bp, 39 predicted proteins | sample 9134181 | NCBI WGS metagenome assembly JAEEGH01 (sample SAMN16246544, study PRJNA631951) | gut metagenome | biome: gut microbiome; feature: rumen; material: DP-attached | host: Bos | place: Iran: Karaj | collected 2018-10
AATCCCGAGCCAAAGTACTTGTCATCAACGCAGAGCATCATCCCGCACATGTAGTCATAATATTCCGTTCCCTCCCATTCTGTCTTGTACGGACGCTGGGATATGAATGGCTGGATGATCATTCCTGATGTGTCCAGGCTCTTCCATTCCGCGGCGCTTGTGAGGATTCCCGCTTTCACGCCCTCGCTCTTTCCAAGACGATATGGTTTAAGGATATATCGGTCCTTGTTCTTGGACGCGTCTTTCAGAATGTCAGCTGTTTCCGGATCCGAGCAGTCCAATGTGGGGATGGCGTGGGACCGCAGGAAAGCGGTTTCGTCAGGAGTAAGGCAACGGCTGGTGAAGCGGTCGTCATACCATAACTTCATGAAGCGTTTGTCGTGGATCAGGAAAATGTTCCGGAAATCGCTGAACATTCCTTTGTCCACCATTGCTTTTATGGTGTCGAAGCTGAAGGAAAGGATGTCCATCTGGTTTAGGGCGCTGAACACAACTGTTCCGTCGGCGGCCCATTCTTTCCGCCGAGGCTCGACTTCGGCGGCCTCCAATATGTTGACCTCACACCCAAGCTTCTCGTAGAAGTCCTTGTAGAGACGGATCTCACTGGTTTTGTCGGAGCTTTTAAGAACAAATATCTTTTTCCTTCCTTCAAGGATTCCGGCCATGTAATCCATCAAAACAGGGTATTCCGTATCCCTCACGGCTCCAGGAAAACGAGCAAGGAAACGATCCGCTGCTTCTTCAGCGAAACGTGATATGAATATCCCGTGGGCGAAGAATCGAGAGGTGATCTCACAGATTCTCAATGTGCCATCCGTCCCGATAATGTAGTCAGGTCGCCAAGTACCGGCTCTGAAAGGTGTTTGCTCCTGTAACTCAAGTATTTCCAGATCTTTCTCTCCGAGAGGCATCCACCTTGGGACATAGTCTTTGTAATTTAGGGCGAGATGAAGGGAGCACTTGTAAATGATCCTGTGCAGTTCACAAAGTTCTTTCCGCCGGCCAGTAGTGATACCGACCGGTCTTTCATGGTACCAGCGCAGATAGTATTCTGTGAGATTGGTGATCATAATCAGAAGAGGCGTGTCTGGTAGCCGAGGCACTGGAAGCCGTTGCGGTTCACCTCAGGGATCATATCCTCCGAAATTCCAAGTTGACGACGGACCCAATAGCAGATGCTGACGCTCATTCCCAGAGTGTCGGTGTATTCAATCATCTTTCGTAGACTGCTCATGCTGAGCTTCCTGTCCGGTGCTGTTCGTCCGCGTTGCTTGCGGTGGTCGGCATTTGATGGCATGATGTAGGCCTCATAGAGCTGGCGCTCCATATTCTTGTCGAACATCCCAAGATATTGGCCGAGAATGGCCAGGTTCTCCATGCAGACGGTCAGGAACTCCGGTTTGTAATTGATAATTCCTTCTGAGTGCAGCGTGTCGAAAAATGATTTGATTCCGTCATCAGTTAAGCAGGGCACGAATATCGGTTGAACCAAAGCTGAATTAGCGGGGATCCCACGCTCCCGGCAAAGCCGTACAGCTCTCATCCTTTCCTCGAGAGGGGCTGCGAATGGTTCGATTATATCCCTGAAAGCCGCTGGCATGATAGAGACACTGGTATTGAACTGCATACGGTCTTTAAGCAACTCGAAAGAATCCAGGATGCTTTTTCCGTCATGTTGTATCAGAAGATGTTCCGCTCCGGCTTTTGAGGCTATGAACAGTCTAGCTCTTGAATCAGGACAGCGTCTGAAATGGTCGGCAAACTCCCCAAGAATCCGGTGGGCGACACCGGTAAGAAGGGTCGCTTCTTGGAACGCTTCGGTCTTCGGGGAGAAATAGTAATAATGATTCCGGTTCTCAGATCCAGGTCCATTCTTTTCATCTAGCAATCGCTTGACATAGAGCGGATAATCCAGGTCCACGGCAAGTTCCTGCTCGTGGTCACCGTCAGTCACGAGACAGTACTGGCATCCGACTCCGCAGCCGCCCACAGGATTAATCTCATAAGTCAGGGTAGGGCAGCGGCCGGTGTAATTATGTATCTCGGTTTTGACCTCGTCAGGATTCCCCGCATTTTCAGAGAAGCGTGGTTTAGGGATAAGGGTACGATTCTCTAACCTTTTTTTGAGTATCAGGCTTCCTTTCTTAAGCGCCTCCAAAGTGGCCTCGTCTGGTTCAACCTCCACTCCAAGACCCTTCAGATATGAATAATCCACAACCTGGGGGGAAAAGCCCTCCAGGTTGTAGACGTCATTATCTCGGGAATATATCGGAGTATAGCTGACCATTACGCTATACAATCCTTTAATTCGCCATGAGCTGCGGCAGGAAGGTGCTGAATACCAGCACGATGAGTCCTATGACCAGTACGGCTATGGTCTTCTTTGACACACCCTTCCATTCCTTGAGGATAATGCCCCAGACATTGGAGAATGTGACGTTGAGGGCCATGAGTATGCACCAACTGAAGGTGATAAGGACAGGGTAGTTCGTTAGGAATCCCTTGCCGAGACTCAGTCCGAAGAATTGGCTGTACCAAAGCAGGCCGGCGAGGCAGCAGAAAAGGATGTTGTTCGCCCAAAGATTGCCTTTCTTGTAGTCTCCCCAAGTTTTGTTCTTGTTGTTTTGGAAGAGGCAGTATGCGGCATTAGTGAGGAATCCGCCGAAGGTCACGAGCATCGTGGCGGGAAGGGTCTGGAAAATGGGCTTGGTGCCGGGCAGGAAGAGGTCTTTGCCGAAACTGAGGCCGATGTTGAAGCAGGCGCTCATAAAACCGGCGAGCAGGGCAACCGCGATTCCTTTTCCGAAGTTGAAGTCCTTTACAGCCTTTTTCTTCTCTTCCTCGGGAAGGGCGGCTGATTTCATCGCCCCAGCCACACCAATGATAGCTATACCTATCAGGGTGACGACTACACCGACAATGACAGCGGTGGTCAGGTCACTGGCATGTCCGGTGAATACCGGGCCGAGGATAGCACCGAGTCCGGAACATGTTCCTAGCGCTATGGACTGGCCGAGTGCGACTCCAAGATAACGCATCGAGAGACCGAAAGTCAAACCACCTACTCCCCATAGAACACCGAAAAGAATTGTCAACCAGGCATCCTTGGGATTAGAATTGATCAGAGAGAGCAGGTCTCCGAAGGAGCCTCCGGTTCCGGATACTGAGAGAAGGGATCCGACCAGGGGGAAAAGGAGCCATGCGAAAATACCCTGGATGACCCAGTAACTTTCCCAACTCCAGTCTTTTATCTTATTGATAGGAACATAGCTTGACGATTGGCAGAAAGCGCCGATAGCGATAATAAGTAGACCGATTATTAGTGCCATATTGCGGATTTGGTTTAAAACATCCGCTATATTAACGAAAAAACACGAGAAATAAAAAAGGTGAGGTTTTTTTTGCATACTTAAGATTTTTGTCTATCTTTGCAATCCCTAAACATGCTGGGTTCGTATAACGGTTAGTACTCAAGATTCTCAATCTTGCAATAGGAGTTCGATTCTCCTACCCAGTACAAAGGTGCCGAAAGGCGCCAATGAGACAAGCCGGAAGCCTATGGTCTTCCGGTTTTTTGTTAAGAATCAGGTTAGAATGTCTAATGAGATTGGAAAGATGCCGACCGTCAGCGTGATTGTGCCTATTTACAAAGTCGAGGCATATATACGCCAGTGTGCAGTGTCTCTTTTTGAACAGACTTATGAGGATATCCAGTTCATTTTCGTTGATGATGGAAGTCCTGACCGTTCGATTGACATTCTTTTGGAAACCATCACGGAATATCCTGATAGAGAGTCAGATACAATAATCATTAAGCAGGAGAACAAAGGCCTTCCGGCAGCTAGAATGGCTGGATTGGTCAAAGCTGCTGGTGAATACATCATTCATGTGGACTCAGATGACTGGGTCGAGCCGGATTACGTCGGTTCTCTCGTTCAAAAAGCTGTCGAGGAAGATGCCGATGTGGTGTATTGCGACTTTTTCAAGGAATATGACAAGAAACCAGCGAAGATAGACAGGGAGAAAGACTTCTTGCCGTCTGATGGAAAGGGTGCGGTCAAGGCCATGCATAATAGCGTTATCCGTGCGTACATGTGGAACAAGCTGGTCAAAAGGGACTTATATGATCTGGATAATATGATTGTCCCTGAATATGGCTACCATGAGGATATTGTGTTCCAAACCCAGATCCTGTTTGGCGCTAAAAAATGCTGCCATCTGAGCAGACCGCTCTATCATTACAGGCGCAGACGTAGTGGAGCTTTGACAGGTTCTTCCCTGATTCGCACGCGAAAACAATCCGCCATGAATATGTTTGCCCTCTATGATGCCCTTCCAAAAGACAGAGGTCCAGTGACGGCTTGTGGCACAGACATTCTTCTGCGCGGAGGATGGTATAGCTGTGTTATTCTAGATTTTAAGTTGTTATCTAAACATCCGGAAGCGGTTGAGGCCTTGTTAGATATGGATTATGTCAAGCATTGTCGTGTCCCGATCGCTAAGCAAGTCTATACTAAAATGTGTTGTAAACTCTTGAGATTGTTCGCCAAATGGATATAGTCATAACATATGTTGACGGCTCTGACCCGCAGTGGATTGAGTCTTATAACACTCACATCAAAGGGAGACCTCTGACAAAGCGATATCGTGACTGGGGAACCCTCAAATATCTTCTTAGGGGCATAGAAAGGCATATTCCGCTCGTCGGGAAGGTTTTTATCGTTGTTTCGTCGGAGAGTCAGGTCCCTTCCTGGGTGGATACTTCTAAAGTTTGTGTGGTCACTCATCGTGATATTATTCCAGAGAGCTATCTCCCCACATTCAATAGCTCCATGATAGAGATGTTTCTTCACAGGATCCCCGGTCTATCGGAGCGGTATCTTTATTTCAATGATGACATGTTCCCGGTGATGGATTGCGTGGAAGAGGATTTTTTCGTGGATGGAATCCCGTCGATGGGGTTGTCAAGGAGGATATTCGCTTTCAGTCCTTTCCTTCGTTTGACCAAACGTTCGGACAATCTCGCGAGGAAATCTCTGAATCTGCCTAGAAGTATCTTTTATCTCAGGCCGAGGCACATCTGCTCGCCTATGTTAAAGAGCGAGTGCGAGCTTTTGTATGAGACTGTCTCTACGGAAATACTTGATTCCCTGTCACCTCTCCGATCGGAGAAAAACTATAATCAGTACCTGTTTTTGGATTATATGTTCCTTAAAGGGAAGATGGTCAACAAATCGCTTTCCCGTAAACATTTCTCATTGGCCGCCGCATCCGTCGGAAAGATAGCTGATTTTATACGTGAACCGGAAGCGAAAATCGTCTGCATCAATGATGTCGAGATGGACGACGCCTCGTTCAACCGGAAGAAAGAGGTGATTCTTTCCGCTTTCGAATCACGTTATCCTCAGAAATCAGCCTTCGAGAAATAAACCGATTGAATAACAGGAAATAAAAAAGCCGCCCGAATATCTCGAGCGGCTTTTTGTCCTATGTCCGTCAGGATTATTTCCTGCGGTCCTTGTATCTCTGGTAGAATTTGTCGACGCGACCGGCGGTGTCAACGAGCTTGACCTTGCCAGTGTAGAAGGGGTGAGAGGTGTTGGAGATCTCAACCTTCACAACCGGGTACTCGACGCCGTCCACCATCAGAGTCTCTTTGGTCTCCGCGCAGGAACGGGTGATGAACACGGTTTCGTTTGACATATCCTTGAAAGCTACAAGGCGGTAGGTTTCGGGATGAAGTCCTTTTTTCATTGCTTTACGATATTAATTGTACAATCTTTCGCTGTAAAAAGCCTGCAAAGATAAACCTTTTCCCGGAATAATCAAACTTTCACCGTCAAAAAGTTTCTCACCCTATTTGAACAGCTTGGGAGCGAAGGTATTGAGATACAATCTCCAGTTGGCCCAAGTGTGACCACCGTCGGAGACGAAGTACTCATGATCCAAACCCTGTTCAGTCAAAGTCTTGTCAAGAGCCTTCGAGCCTTCAAATAGGAAGTCGGAGCTTCCGCAGGCGAGGAAATACAATTTCACACCAGCCTTCTTAAGAGCTGCGATCTGCTCGGGAGTCGCGCTGCCGGCGGCTGACAACGGGCAGATGTAGTCGAACAGCTCAGGATAGAGGATTGAGGCGGAAATTGTGTGTCCCCCACCCATGGAGAGTCCCGCAATCGCCCTTGAGGCGGGTTTCGGAATGGCCCTGAAATTCTTTTCAATGAAGGGCACGATCTCGGTGCAAAGGCTTCTGACATAAGCGTTTCTGAATTCTTCTGACCTCCAGTTGATATTTGTTTTCTCAGGAATATTCAGGGTACGGGCGGCCTGCTGACCTGGATTGCCGTTAGGCATTACCACGATCATCGGCTCCGCAAGACCTTTCTCAATCAGGTTGTCCAGGATCTGTGCGGTTCGTCCCATGGAAATCCAAGCCTCCTCGTCTCCACCTGCTCCGTGAAGGAGGTACAGTACAGGATACTTTTTCTTGGGGTTATTCTCGTAGCCATAAGGAGTATAGACTGTGAGCCTGCGGCTGTATCCTAGGATTTGGCTGTCATACCAAGGGTGGCTGACAGTGCCGTGGGTCTTGGCCTCGCCATAGTTTTCGGTACGTGCTCCGGGTACGGTAAGCATTGGAAGATAGCGGGTTCCGTCTCTTTGTACAAGCACGTTCTGAGGATCATTGACCGCCACTCCGTCGACCACAAAATTGTAGGTGTAAATCTCTGGAGAGGGGAGAGGAATCTTCACGGACCAGATGTTTCCCTCGCCACGGGTCATATCTATGGTGCCACCGTAAGGATTGGCCATCCATGATCCGCTGAGTTTGACTACAGTGGCATAATCGGCCTTAAGTCTGAACGTGACACTGTCACCTTGGATCTCAGGAGAGATGACAGGCCGGTTGCCTCTGGAAAAATTAGCCAATTCTTGGGCTCGCGCCGCCCCGGCTATCGCCAAGGCAAGCATGATGGTTGAAAGAATACGTTTCATTATAAACATGGTTGGTAGTTGATTATTCAAAATCATCATCGTCATCCATCCCGTATTGAGCGGCGACGTCGAACTTATCCCAGGCCTCTTCCATCTCTCGCCTCTCTTTCTTGGTAGGACGACCAGTACCCCTGTCCCTGCGTAAAAAGAATGTCTCAACGGGAGCCCTGAGTTTGTCGAGTTCCTCCTGGGGAGTCAGGTTCTCCGCATAATCCGGAACCAGCTTGGCGCCAAGACGATGGGGAGGAATTTGTGTCAGTTTGTAGGAATACTGGATTATCCCTTTGTGGACACTGATAGTCTCACCGGATTTCACCAGGCGGGATGGCTTTACATTAGAGCCGTCAATCTTGACCTTACCGCCTTTGCAGGCTTCTGTAGCTTCTGTGCGGGTCTTGTATATTCTTAAGGCCCATAGGACTTTGTCGATTCTGTCAGATTCTGCCATGGTGTTCAATTCCAGATTCTTAAATGTGGATCAGGGGAATCGGCTGAGTCCGGCTGACTGTCACCGATGTAGGAATCAGGGTCGGTTCGCCTTTCCACCGTTGTCTCAAGTAGTACAGTTCCTTCCCTCGCCGGAAGGAGCAGAATGTCATTGACCTCAGAGGGCACGAGTACGGTTTGGCCGGCCTTGAAGTTGACTTGAGTGAAACTTTCAGCACCGGGACCAGGCTGGACAATGGCTTCTCCGCTAATGCAGGAATATGTCGAGAATGGTCCGGGCTGGTCACTGAATATATGAAGCGGGTCCTTCAGGTTCATCCTAGTGACCTTGAATTCCTCCCTCTCCGCCGAGGGGGAGTACTTTAGGAATGTGATAAGGTCGAAGGCTTCTTCCAGAAGGATGGGATCATCCTCAGTGAGATTGGACCCGAGGTCATGGATATTGAAAGTCAGCTCGGAACTCTCTGATATTTCAAGAATTGTCAGTCCTGGCCCAGCGGCGAAGACAGTACCGGGGTCAATTATGAAAGAGTCTCCTTTTACGGGACGGAACTCATTGAGAATCTCCTCGATACGGCCCTCCAAACACCTGCGGTAAAAGTCCTCAGGCTCGACATCCCGCTTGAGACCGAGATAAAGTTTGGCTTCCGGCTCTGCCTCAAGCACATGCCACATGGCTGCTTTGCCGAGTGAATCGTATCTCTGCTCGGCCTCACCATCAGGGACATTCACCTGAAGAGGCTGCCATCCGGAAGTCTGAATCTCCTTGATAAGTATCGGAAACTGGAGGCCGTAGTATTCAAAAGCGTCGTCTCCGACAACCCTTTCCATATATGTGCCCATAAGTTCCTCCAGAGTGTTACCTCCGAACCACCCCTCGGCGACCATGGAGTTGACGAACCCGAGGTCGGCGATTTTGTAGCTGACATGCCCCCAGGGGGTCTGGGAGCTATTGTCAAGGAATTTCATGGGGTATAATCTTCTCTCTTTCTCTTCCATGTAAAGTTGTCGTTTTCACCAAATATACAAAAAAGTCAATCAATCTCATCGGAATTGACATACCATATCGCGGTGGACACATTCTCATATCCAAGGCGACGGTAAATCCTGGCATATCTTCCAACTTGGGCCCTATAGCGATGATCTTTCTCACCGAACTTGTAATCTATGATCGTGACAGCCCCATCCTTTATCACGACCCTGTCCGGCCTCCATTCCCGTCCGTCGGAATCGATCAGTGACATTTCGTTGAAAACCTCCGCCCCTTCCATAGGGAACCATTCCGGGTGCGCCGAGATCCTTTTTGACAGAAGGTCGGCTACTTCCTTCCCTCTGTCACGCTCAAGATCCCCTTGTCTGACAACCAGATTGATGGAGCTCTCCAGGTCGGACGGGATCTTGACTCGTGAGAGAATGTCGTGCAGAACCGTGCCGTTTTGTCTGGCCTTCGCGACGGCCGCTCCTTCTTCCGTGAAGAAATCAGTCGCTTCAGAGAAGAGCCGGAGCCTTCCCCGATCCCCGGAAACGTCCCCGTCATCTCCTTGATTCAAGGGGAAAGAAGGATACCCGGGCTCCAGCTTTGTCAGGCCTGAGTCTTTTCTCTCCATTTTGTTGAAGTCGTACATCTGTCCGAGACTGAAAACGCTTGTCAAATCATCGCCGCCTTCCTCTTGGACGAAGCCGGTGAGAAGATTTCCGTCTCCAAGATATTCCCTCAAAATGCCCGCAAGGCTCGATGAGGGAGAGCATCCGCTGTCAGCGATGATGGTCATTCCCTTCCCGGCTCTCGTCAGAGCGACATAGAATACGTTTATATTGTCGATATATTGGAGGAAGAGCTCATTCCGATAGTCCTTTTCGAAAAGGGTGTCAGCACTTTTCCCTGATAAATTGATGTCGAATGCCGTTCTCTCGATTCCGTCCAGAGGGGTTCCCTCCACATTGGGGACGGACCAAGACTTGCCGTCACGGAACAACTTGACTTTCTCCGCGTAAGGGAGGATAACATACGGGAATTCAAGACCCTTGGACTTATGGATAGTCATAACTCGGATGGCCTGTACATCTGAAGGGGAACTGACCATTGGGTTCGCGTTGCCCCATGCCTTCAAGAATGTGTCAAGAGAATTCCCATTGACCGCGACATGGTCCATCACATAATCCATAAATGACTGGATATAAAGAGTTTCGCTTTTGAATATCTCTTTGTCGGGTCCATCGGCGAGTAGCCTGGCCAGCCTCTCGCACAAGTCGACAAGGGAGTGGAAAGAAAGACCGCTCACATCGAGTCCGGCTTCTTTGGCAAGGAAAGAACCGATAGTGTCTTCCGGGTTCTTGACCGAGGAAATCAGCGAGACAAGTTTCCTGACGATAAATGAAGACTTCAGGCATAAAGAGTCGTCCGAGATCACATCCAATCCGTTATCCATAAGAAATGCGGCCACATTAGACCCTTCGGTGTTGTTCCTGACAAGGACTGTGATGTCGCCTGGAAGCGCACCAGCATCCAATACTTTCCGGATGGTCTGGAGAATATGGTCATTCTCTTCTTCAGAAGGGCAGAAGACAGCTTCCACCAATCCGTTTTCCGTATCCTTGGACATCACTAGTTGCTCCTCGAATTCACCGTCGTCCTTTTTGCCGTAGATTTTGGATACTGATATTCCTTCAGCGTCCTCGCCATAAGCCTTGTCCAACTTTTCGGCGGCATAAGCGAAAAACTTATTGTTGAATTCCACCAGGTTGCGGAGACTTCTCCAGTTGCCTTTGAGATTGTCTTCGACGGCGGTAGGGAACTGTGTCCCCACATTGGCCGCCATCAGCTTCCAGTCAGACCCCCTGAATCGATAGATACTTTGCTTGATATCTCCAACCAAAAGATTCTCAAATCCTTCCGAGTCGCTGTTCGCGATCAGGGGCTTGAAATTCTCCCATTGCACCCTGGAAGTGTCTTGGAACTCGTCCAACAGGAAGTGCTCGAACCTGACCCCCAACTTCTCGTAAATGAAAGGAGCGTCTGACCCGTCGATTATATCCTTGAGAAGGACGTTGGAGTCGTCTAGACTCAACACATTCTTTTCCTTCAAGAGGGTCTGGAACTCTCTTCGTACTTCTGAAGCGATTCCGAGGGAGCCGATCTGGCCGAGAAGAAGACGAGCGGTCTCATAGGACTTGATCCCATGGTCGTATAACGCCACGAACTTGGCGAACGGAGGCAGGAGATCACCCTCAAGGCTATTGTGTATATTCTGGTCTTTCCGGGTGAACCATTCCGAGTAGTCAGACGCTTTCCTACGAACTGAATCCGAGATCTTGGGAATAGAAGATTTAGGCTCGATGGCATTAATCTTATCCAAATACTTCCCAAGCCATCCACGGCTAGTGTCGAAAGTGGATAACCCATGGTCTGAGAAAGCCTTATTGACTTCCTCGGCAGACTTTTTAAGACTCTCGGTAAAGTCAGTCAGGAACTGTCTGAGGCGGTTTCTCAATGCTGTGAGGCTCTCTTTTGAATATGCCTTCTCCTCATCTATCCCATATTCTTCGACCACGGTACGGTGCTGCTCGGACTTCAGGCGGTTGGCCATGTCCGTCAGGTCGTTCTCAAGGTTGAGCTTCTTGCCCTGCTCGATTTGTTCCATCAAATTGTCGCTGAGCCATCCCAGCAAGGCCTTGTCGTCCTCGGTCAGGGAGTCCAGTATCCTATCTACAGTCTCGGCCACGAGGGAGCCCTTGTCGAGCTCAACCTGATAGGACGCGAATTGGCCGATTTCCCTGGAGAAGGCTTTTAGAGTCTGTTGGAAGAAACGGTCAATGGTGCTGACAGCGAACGCGCCATAGTCATGGAGAATACGTATGAGGATATCTCCCGCCTTTTTTTTCAGGGCTTCTGCCGATGTGAAGAGCGACGGAATGAAATCATCTTTGTAAGGAGACTTTGAAGGGTCGATGGAAAGGGTGTGGAGTTCCTTCAGAATCCTCCTTTTCATCTCGTCGGTGGCCTTGTTGGTGAAGGTCACCGCAAGAATGTGCCGATATGCGGAAGGATCACTCTCCGAAAGAAGGATCCTGATATATGTCTCGGCCAGATTGTGTGTCTTCCCGGAGCCGGCTGATGCTCGTAATATCTTGATCATGACTATCTTCCGCAAATCATTTTGAAATCACAATAAGAACATGTCGTCTCGTCGGAGGTCCGGCTCCATGGTAGGGATATATCCTTCATCTCAGCCAGTAAGCCGTGTAACCTGTCCATCATGTCGTCCTTGAACTCCACGCACATAGGAACATTCTTGACATCCTCTCTGAATAGCAGAGCCGGCTGGTAGACAGAGTTGATGATCACCTTGTCTTTCAATTCCGGATCCTCAAGAACCATGATGTCATAAATGAACATCTGGAGGGCGATTTTAGGGCGGCCCTTGTTCTCTTCCCCAAAAATGGCGGCCGCTACTCCAGGGGCGGTGGAAGGGTTAATGTCCACATCGTTATCACTCACTTTCCCGGTCTTGTAGTCGACGATCCTCACCTCGCCGGGCAGGAAGCTGTCAAGCCTGTCGATATAGCCCTCGAACTTGAATCCGTCTATCTTCGTGGAGACCTTCTTCTCAAGACCTAAGACCTGGAACGAGCCGACTCCCAGTTTCTCCATCAATTCCTTATCCCTGCGCAGGGTTTTCATGACATATTGGACGATTACACTCTCGAACACAAGGTTTCTCCCTGAAACCTCAAGGGTATGGAGTTGGGACATTATGAGACTTCTGACCCTCCGTTTGATGTCGGCTTTGCGGCTGAGCCATGAGGAGATATATTCCTTCGAGACCTCTTTAAGGGCTCCCGGGAAAGTGGCGTTCATCCTTTTGTCACTAATGTCATAGGTTGGATCCATTGCTCCCTCGCCCATGTATAGGGCTTGCATCGTGGCGTGGTAGACCTCGCCGATTGTTCCGGCGTCCAGGTCTTCGGCGACCTCACTCTCCTCTTTGAGCCTTTCCACCTTCGAGAAATAGAACTTCGCCGGGCAATCGAGATAACTCTTTAGGGAAGATGCCGAGAGGGAAACGTCTTGCAATTTCTGTATATGTTCCTCAGTCTTAGGTATTTCCTCGGCAAATGTCTCGATCTTCGCCTCCGCTTTGACGAAGCTTCTTTTAAGAGGAAGGTTGTAGTGGTACTCGAGCTGTTTGATGAACCGGCTCTCTTCTCCGCTCTTAAGGCCTTCCGTACGGGAGTCGTACACGAGCGTGACCGTCTCGGCTCTTTGGATCATCCTGTAGAAATAGTATGCCCAGATGGCGTCCTGGTACTCGTAGGTCGGAAGCCCGAATCCTTTCCTCAGCTCGGGAGGGATAAAGGACGAGCTGACGCTGCGTCGAGGGAAGACCCCCTCGTTGCAAGACAGTATCACCAGATGCTTGAAGTCCAAAGCCCTGGTCTCCAGAGGCCCCATAATCTGGAGCCCTTTGAGAGGTTCCCCGTTGAAGGGCACTGCCATAGGGCCGACTAGCTGGTCCAACAACCTGAAGTAAGTGGATGGAAGTACCTCAAGATCATTCTCTTCCAATTGGTTGATCGCGGAATATGCCCTCTTGGAGAACTCCAGCTCGATGGCCATGTCGGGGGCTTTAGCCATGGCCGCGGCCAAACCAAGTATTAAAGATTTCTGGTATTCCGCGATGGCTTTGATCTGATCTTTGTCCGGAGATATTAAATTCTTTACGACCGGGCGGAAAACCAAGTCGAGCAGGGGAGTGCCTCTAAGCTCAGACTCGGGAATATAGTATTTCGCCTGTTTTTTCACCTCGGCGACCTTCTTGAGTGTCTCATCGTCGCCACGAGTTATCTCTTTGAACAGGCCGGACGCGAATACTGACCAGACTTGGTTATGATAGAAGTACCACTGGCCATCTTTCATCCTGAGGTGCGTCTGCATGGCAGCGATAAGCCCCAGAAAGTCGTACAGTGAGCTACCTTTCATGGGATAGCCCATCGTCACGTTTATGTCCTTGATGTGGGGCGGGATAGAGTTCAGCACGGGAAGCAACAGGCTCTCATCCGGCAGGATCACCGCATGATCCTCATCTTTCAATAGCGACGTGAGCAATTTGGCCTGTCCCACGGCAGAGGGAACACTTATAACTTCAATGTCAGGGACTTGCAAGTCATCATCGTCCAGGGGGAAAGCCTGTCCGAACTCTTCCAGATTCCGGCTCATGAACAAGGACGCGTTGTTGCGGGGGTCCCTGAGCATATCTGATGAAAAGTCCCAGCAGAAGGAGGCCAGACCTGCGGAACGCATTTTCCTCATGACAGTCCTCTCGCACTCGTTGAGGGCGTTCAGCCCCACGAAAACATATTCCCTGACTTCTCCTTCAACCGCAGCCAGCACATCGGCTACCGACTCTGTTCCGAGTTTCTCCGCCAGATTCCTGTAAGCCATGCCCTCATAGGCCATCCCTTTAGATGAAAGGCGCTCCCGGAAACTCTTGTAGAGTGGAAGAAGAATATTCCATATTTGAAGGAACCTGTCTTTTACGGAACCGGAGTCTTTCCGGCCCGGCTCCTTGAAGTGCCTTGTGAAACTCTCTAGGGCTTTGCGCTGATTCTCAGTGAGATAGGAGAAGGTATCCTGGATCTCCTTGAACTCCTTGACATTGGTGAAAAGCCTGTCGGGACTGACAAGGTACTTGTCCACATCGTCAAAGTCCCCGAGGATCACATCTCCCCAAAAGATGAACTCATCCAAAGGCTCGGCCGCATTGTAGACCTCCTTGTAGCACTCATATAACTCGAGCAGGAGAGTCACCCTGTCGCTGGCCAGAGTGCCGGAGACTTTGTAAAAGAAATCGTTGATAGTCAACATCTCCGGGGCGACAATCGGCCTCCCGGTGGAAGCCACAGCCTCGCTCAGGTACTTCTTGAAGAAGACCTGGCTCCGGCGGTTCGGGAACACGAAAACCTTGGAGGAGATGTCTTCTCCAGCCAGATAACGTAGAGCTATTTGTTTGAGGAAGGGGGTCATATATAATATTCTCCTACTAATATACGCGATTTTAACCTATCGGCAAAGATAATCTCAAGATGTGCCATATCAGGGTACAATGAAAACCGGAAATGTTTTTTATATTTGTGAAAACACTTTTATCATTATGAAAAAGAAATTTAGATGTTTAGTTTGCGGGTACGTCTATGAGGGCGAGAACCCGCCGGAGCGTTGCCCTCAGTGTAAGGCTCCCGCTAGCAAATTTGTCGAGATAAAGGACGAGTCCGGCAAGCCCCAGTGGGCTTGCGAGCACCACATTGGAGACGGTAAAGTCGAAGACGAGGAGGTCCTCCAGGGGCTCAGGGATCATTTCAACGGTGAATGCACAGAGGTGGGAATGTACCTCGCCATGAGCCGTCAGGCAGAGAGGGAAGGATTCCCTGAGATCGCTGACGCTTTCAAGCGCTATGCTTTTGAGGAGGCCGAGCATGCTTCGAAGTTCGCCGAGCTTCTCGGTGAGGTCGTTTGGGACACCAAGACCAATCTTGAAAAGCGTTATCAAGCTGAGGCCGGCGCATGCGAAGGCAAGCTCGCTATCGCCACAAGGGCAAAGCAACTCGGCTATGACGCCATCCATGACACAGTCCATGAGATGGCCAAGGATGAGGCCCGCCACGGAGCCGGTTTTTATGGTCTTCTTCAACGCTATTTCGGGAAGTAGCTGGGCATGAATAAGATACAAGGTCTTGTCTGCGCACCGTTCACAGCGTTCGATGCGCAGGGTAGTGTAGATTTGGCCAAAGTTTCCCTCCAGGCGAAGTTCTATAAAGACAACGGGGTGTCAGGCGTGTTCGCCTGCGGCACCACGGGTGAAGGGTCATCCCTCACCATGACTGAGAAGAAAGCTCTGTTTAAAGAGTGGGCAGGCCAAAGGAGTGAAGGGTTCGCCGTGATTGGTTTTCTTGGCGGGACAAGTCTTGAGGATTGCAAGGATCTAGCTAGATACGCCAGGGAAGTCGGTCTGGACGCCGTAGCTATGACCGCTCCTTATTACCAGAGGCCAGCCTCTGTCAAGGATTTGGCGCTGTCTGTGGCTGAGGTGGCTTCAGCGGTTCCTTACATGCCTTTCTATTTTTACCATATTCCGGTCATAACAAAGGTCGCTTTCCCTATGATCCGGTTCCTGGAGATAGTGGATGGGTTGATTCCCAATTTCGCCGGTATCAAGTACACGGACGAGAACATGATGGACTACCAACTGTGCCTGGAGTTCGGTAACCGCAAGTACAACATCATGTGGGGTAGGGATGAGATGCTGCTGGAGGCTCTATCCATTGGTGCCAGGACCTTTGTCGGAAGCACTTATGGCTATATGGCTCCCATATATCACGCTATCACTGAGGCGTTTGACTCTGGGAATATAGTCAAGGCCGCGTCACTCCAGTTCGAGGCGGTCAAGCTGATAACCCTGCTGGACAAGTATGGCAGTGGGTGTGGCAAAGCGTACATGAAGGCTGCGGGAATGGATCTCGGCCCTTGCCGCAGGCCTCTCAACACAATGGATGATAATAATTATAAGGCATTCCTTGAAGAATTGTCTGGAACAACGTTCGGCGAATTCAAGAATATCTTAAAATAAATGAACCGTCGCCTGGCATTCTTTATCGCCTTGCTGGCTATCCTGGTCTCCTGCTCGTCTTCAAGACAGGCGGGAGACCATGGGAATAGCGGCCTTGCTCTCACCAGTGTCGAGGACCTCGTGTGGGATTCGACCGTGCTCCCGCCATCTCCTTCGGATACCGCGGGTAATCTTGGCCTTGCCGGGGTCTACTCCGGAATGATAGGTGACCGGCTTGTGGTCGCCGGGGGAGCGAATTTCCCGGATGGTCTTCCTTCAGTTGGTGGGCCTAAGGTATGGTACTCAGATGTTTACGTCCAGGATCCAGAAGCCGGTTGGCGTTGTTGGCCGGGGATATTAGGAAAGGAATCCGCTTACGGAGTCACTGTCCCTCACGATGGGGGATTGCTCCTGATTGGTGGATGCCGAGCCGAGGAGTGCCTGTCCGAGATTCGTTTTTTGAAGTTGGATCCGGACGGCAAGCCGGTTGTTGAGGATTGGGGTACCCTTCCGCTCCCGCTTTCCAATATGGCGGGTGGGCAGATCGGCTCCCAAGTCTATCTCGCGGGCGGAGTATCCTCAATGGGACCTGATCAGGAGGCGTTGGACGTGTTCCTCTGCCTCGACTTGCGGACTCGACAGACTAAGAATCTCCCTTGGCCGGATGCTCCGGCGAGGGCTTTCGCGGTCGGGGTGGTCCAGAGCGACGGGCTGGACAATTGCTTTTACCTGTTCAGCGGCAGGAATTACCAAGGTGACTCTCCCTGGCAAGTCCTTGACGACGGATGGGCCTGGAATCCCCGTCTGGGAGAGTGGAAGACTGTGAAGGGTGAATTCCCGGTCATGGCCGGTTGCGCTGTCCCGTTCGGCACGAACCATATCCTTTTCGCTGGGGGCAGAAGTGAGAATCCGGCCATTCCTGATAATGTTCTAAGACTTTATCACACAGTTACTTCCACTATGCTGACCGTGCCAGTGGAAGATCAAGTGCTGCCTGTCACTACCAATATCCTGCGGGATGGTGACTCATTCATCATCTGCAGTGGCGAGGTGGCTCCGGGAGTGCGTACTCCAGTCATATTACGGGGAGAGATCAGAAGCCATATCAGAAGGATGGGGTGGCTGGATATCGTGGTGATATTCCTATATTTCGCCGTCCTCGCCTGGATGGGCTGGTTCTTCTCCAAACGGCAGAAAAGCACCGATGACTATTTCAAAGGCGGCGGGAGGATCCCATGGCCGATAGTCGGCTTGAGCATATTCGGAACCACTCTGTCCGCGATTACTTTCATGTCCATTCCGGCGAAGACTTACGCCACTGATTGGAGCTATCTCCTTTTCAATTTCGGGATCGTGCTGGTGGTGCCGTTCATCACTCTTCTTTTCATCCCTAAGTTCAGGAGTCTCGGTGTCACCACTGCCTACGAATATCTTGAAAAGCGTTTCAGCCCCTTCGTCAGAGTCCTTTGCAGCCTGTCGTTCATCCTATACCAAGTCGGTAGGATGGGTGTCGTGTTGCTGCTTCCCTCCATCGCCCTGAATATCGTGACGGGGTTCGATATCTTCGCTTGTATCGCGTTGATGGGTGTGCTGGCGCTCGTGTACACATATATGGGAGGAATCGAGGCCGTTGCCTGGACAGATGCTCTTCAGGTTGTGGTACTGATTGGAGCCGCGCTCGCGGTCGTATTCAGCATCGTGGGAGCCACACCAGGTTCATTCCCGGCTCTTGTCTCGACAGCGGCCACCGACGGGAAGTTCTCTCTCGGATCGCTTCATTTCGACCTTAGGCAGACTACAGTCTGGACAGTGTTGATAGCCACTGTGTTCACGAACATCACCACTTACGGGACCGACCAGACTGTCGTTCAGCGGTACTTGACCACAAGCACTGAGAAACAGGCACGTAAGAGTGTCTATACCAACGCCTTCCTGAGCGTGCCGGCCACCTTGCTCTTTTTCTTTGTGGGCACAGCTATATATGTTTTCTTCAAGATGCATCCTTCAGAGTTGAGCATGGGTGTAAACGATCCTGACGCCATTCTTCCATGGTATGTCAGCCTTCATATCCCTACTGGTGCGCTTGGCCTGGTTATCGCTGGCGTTTTCGCCGCCGCGATGTCGACTTTGAGCGCGTCTATGAACTCCGCCGCGACCGCCTACGTGACCGATATCCATTCCAAACTAAAGAAAGGAGCTGCCTCACTTAAAACCGCCAAGACCGCCACTCTCTTGATTGGAGCGATCGGCATCTGTTTCGCCTTGATGATGGCGACCTGGGATGTGAAATCTCTCTGGGATGAGTTCTCAAAGATCCTCGGCATTTTGCTCGGAGGACTCGGAGGGCTTTTCCTACTCGGTTTCCTCTGCCCGAAGGCCAATTCGACAGGGGCTGTCGCCGGACTTCTGGCCGGCGTGGCCGTACAATTGGTTGTCACACGGTTCCAGATGGTTCATCTGCTCCTGTACTCGTCAGTAGGGTTTGTGACATGCTTTGTCATAGGCTTGGTGGTCAGCCTCATATTCCCTCGGAAGGGAAATGGCTAAGCGGCTTTTTTTTCTTATATTCGCGGAATAGACTATATGTGTATGGAAGCTAACGACAACTCTATAAAGCTTTATTACAATACCGAGAGGGAGAAACTCCAGATGCCCGAGTATGGCCGTAATGTGCTGATCATGGTCGAGCAGCTGAGAGCTATTCCTGACAAGGCCAAGCGCAGCGAGCAAGCAAGGGCCGTGGTGAAAGTCATGGAGACCTTGAACCCGCAGGTCCATCAGCAGGAAAACTATGAGCAAAAGCTCTGGGACCATCTCTACATGATCGCCGGTTACGACCTTGACATCGATTCCCCGTATCCTGCCCCTCTACCTGAGGCGAAGGCCGCCCGTCCTATGGTCATCCCTCTGGATAAGGCTCCCGTGAAAGCCAACCACTATGGCCGCAATATAGAGAGCATAATCGACCTTATCGCCGGAGAACCGGAAGGAGAGGTCAAGACCGCTATGATCCGCTCCCTTGCCATTTACATGCGCCAGCAGTATCTGATTTGGAACAAGGACAGTGTCGCTGACGAGACGATATTCTCGGACATAGAGAAACTATCTGATTATAGGATAAAGGTTCCTGAGGGGATTGAGTTGGGCAAGGTGTCTGGTGACTCCAATTTCAACCGTCCCGGCCTCAATCTCGGCATGAACGGGCAGAACCGCAAGGGTGGTAAGAAAAACAACAGGAAAAACAGGAAGTAGCTATGCGCAGGTTGTGGAGAGACATGGATGATGACGACAAGGCGAGACTGGTAAAGACTACCGGTCTCATCGTGGCGGCATTCACACTGTTCACTCTTCTCGCCACTCTGTCCTATTTCTTCACATGGAAGGTGGATCAGAGCGCCTTGGCCGCTCCTGTCGCTGACAAATCTGTGAAAATCAGCAATTTCGCAGGTAAGTTAGGTTATAAATGGGCCAATCTTCTGGTCCGGGAGTGGTTCGGTCTCGGCAGCCTTGCGTTGGTGCTGATCCTTTTTGCCGTTTCGGCTCGTCTGCTCCTCCAAAGGTGGCATTACTCGATGACCAGGACAATTCTGCTGACTGTCTCGGGAGCCCTTGTGGCGTCGTTCCTGCTGGCGTTCATCTCTGATTTGGCCGGTTGGGGCAATGTGTTTGGCGGGGGACTCGGGGGCGAGTGCGGAGAGACTGTGGTCAGTTGGTCCCGGAACCTTTTCGGATCCATTATCACCGCCATATTGCTTCTGCTTCTTCTCGCCCTTTGGCTTTTCTTCGCCAGCGACAAGTTCAGGGATTGGCTTGATTCTTTGGGACAGGTCAAAGAGCCGGAGAATCCGGAAATTTCTGGGCCGGTCAGCCACCTGCCCTCGTCCGAGTCCGTCCTCGCTTCGCTGCGGCCGAGTACGGCCGATGGGCAGTGGCATGACCGGCACGACTCAATCGTGACTCCCGTCCCGGGGGCAGACGGTAGCTCAGATGCCTCGCTTCGCTCGGCCCCACCGCTCGCGTCGCCAAGCGACGCTCCGGTCCCCCCTCTTACCGTGCCGAGGGTGGCAGGATCTGATTCTGCCGTCTCCCCCGGGACGAAGAGCAAAGATTCTAAAGATCCGGAACAAGAGACTTCATTGGAGATAATCAAGGGGGAGGAACTGTCTACCGAGATTACGCAGGAACTGGAACCGATCAATGTCCGGGACGAGCTTCCCAGATATGAGTTCCCCTCGCTGGAGTTGCTTGAGGAATATTCAACAGGCCGCCACGAGGTATCAGAGGAAGAGTTGGCCAGAAACAACAACAAGATCCGGGCGACCCTCGAGAATTACCGTATCCAGATCAACGACGTCAAGGCAATCGTCGGACCGACCGTGACTTTGTATAAAGTTTATCCCGCTCCTGGAGTAAAGATAGCCGAGATAAAGAAACTGCAGGAGGATATCGGTATGTACCTCCACGCCAGGGGAGTCCGTGTCGTGACACTGACTGACTCGGTGGGTATTGAGGTGGCGAATGACAAGCCTTCCATAGTGCCGATGCGCGCTGTCCTCAATGACAACGCTTTCAGGGAGAGCAAGGCGGAACTGCCTATCGCTATCGGTTACACAATCCATCAGAAAGTCAAGGTCTTTGACTTGGCTGACGCTCCCCATCTGCTTGTCGCGGGTGCCACAAAACAGGGTAAGTCTGTAGGCCTGAACGCGATGGTTGCATCGCTGTTATATTCAAAGCATCCTTCGGAGCTTAAGTTTGTCTTCATTGATCCGAAGATGGTCGAGTTCTCGCACTATGGCCGTCTGCTGCATCATTATCTGGCGGTGATGCCTTGCAATGATGAAAGGGACGAGCAGGAGAATGCCATTGTCAAGAAATCCGACAAGGCAGAGAAGGTCCTGAAGGCTCTCGTGGCCGAGATGGAGCAGCGCTATGAATTGCTTAGCAAGGCTTATGTGCCTAATATCAAGCAATATAACGAGAAATTCAAGGAGCGCCATCTTCTTCCTACGGATGGCCACAGGTTCCTTCCTTATATCGTGACGATTGTTGATGAGTATGCCGACCTTACAATGTCTGTCGGCGGCGGTGGAGACGCCAAGGCGATGGCCAGAAGCATCTCTACATCCATCATCCGACTCGCCCAGAAGGGTAGGGCTGCCGGTATTCATATTGTCTTGGCGACCCAAAGGCCTTCTGTTGACGTCATCACCGGTCTGATCAAAGCCAACTTCCCGACCAGAATCGCCTTCAGGGTAATCTCCAGGATAGATTCCTCCACGATTCTCGATTCTCCTGGCGCCGAGAAACTGATAGGAAGGGGCGACATGCTCTATTATGCCGGGGTCGAGATGGAAAGGGTCCAGTGCGCCCTGATCGATAGTGATGAGATCAGCAAGCTGACCGAGTTCATAGGTGCCCAGCAAGGCTATAAGAAGAGCTACAACACTCCATATTACCTTCCTGATGTCGAAGAATCCACCGAGGAAGGATCAGGCGGTCTGGTTGATATGAAGAATCTTGACGAGCGCTTCGAAGAGGCTGCAAGGATGATCGTCATCAACCAAAGGGGCTCCACTTCCGATCTCCAGAGACGTTTGGGAATGGGTTATGCCAAGGCTGGGCGAGTTATGGACCAGCTCGAGGCAGCCGGAGTCGTTGGCCCTCAATCTGGGTCCAAACCTCGTGAGGTCCTTATCGGTAGCCTGGATGAGCTGGAGAAGGTTCTAGAGTCCTTCAGGAACCAGCAGTAGGCTTCTGGCACAACTTGTGCAATCTTGTGTTTTATCATGAGAAAGACCATCATCATACTGGCCGCGTTACTGGCCGCATCTGTATGCGCGGATGCCAAGAGCAAGATCCTTGAGAGGTTTATCGACAAGGTCTCGTCCTCGCTTGTGTCGTTTGATTATTCCTTCTCGCTTCAGTCCTCAAAGTCCAAGGCGAAGATGACCGGGGAAGGGAATGTCAAGATACAGGGGAACTCTTTCATGCTGGAGGGCAACGGGCTCGAGGTCTGGTGCGATGGTTCCACCCGCTGGACTGTTGATCGTATGTCAGAAGAGGCTCTCGTTGAATATGTTGACGATTCCGCTGACAGCTACGCCACTAATCCGGCCTTGATGATATCCGCTGTGGACTCCGCTTTCACTGAGGTCTCTTCGGGAGCCTCCAAGTTCCAGGGCAAAGTGGCTGACGAGTCCGTCTTGTCACCGAAAGTCAAGGGAAAGTATTCTATGGACATCTCCCAGCTCAAACTTTTCTTCAAGACAGGCACGGCCGAATTGATCGGCGCCGAGGTGAAGCTGAATGACGGTTCGGTCTCCGAGTTCGTCATCAAGAATCTCTCATATTCGGACAAGACCGAAAAGAAAGAGTCTTTCCGTTTTGACGAAAAGACCCTCGATAATTCTTATGTTATCACTGATTTGAGGTAACTCCTTTTTTATCAGTCTTTGACACATCTGACGGAGGCGAGGAAAGATCCCTTGTCTCCGTTTGAGCAGAATATGTCGTTCTTGGAGACGAAGATGTAGCGATACAATCCGTTCTCACCGTTTTCGTCAGAAGTCCAGAAAGCGGCATATTCATTGATTCCCACATATTTCCGTGTCCCTTCCTGGTCAATCGCATAGCCAATCGGCATCGCTGAGAACTTGGCCTTGTTAGTGATTTTAACATCCGGCCAGAAAGTCCACATTTTGAATCCGTTGAAGTGAGCATCAGTCATTAAGGGACCCGCCGCGCCCGTGAAAGTCTCTCCTTTTCCGGCGTTCGCTTCGGCAAGGGCCGCGAAATCAGCGTCAGAGGGTAGATGCCATCCTTCAGGACAGGCTGTCATCGCCTCGTTCCAGGTATACAGCCTTCCGAACACCTGGTCCATTGCCGGACTATTCTCATACGAGGCACCGGAACCTGAATAATAAAGGTTGTTCTGCATCCAGACATTCCCTCCTGAGGTGGCGAGGTAATAAATTCCACCATCCCTGGAATCAACTAATTTGACAGAGTCGGACTGGTATCCGGCACCCGTGATAGATCCGTTAAGGGAAGCGTCGACTACAGTGAAGCTCTTTTCACAAGTTGAACCGTAGTAATCCTCAGCGAAAGCACCAGCGGTGATCGAATAGGTTCCGATAGCCTCGGGGGCTGAAACCGTCCAGGAACCGTCCCCGGGACCGGTCTCTGTCTTCACCGTGTCTTTGGCGGTTTTCCACGAAGAGAACCAGTAGTATCCCAGATCCCCGGTGGGGTTTTTAACTCCTTGCGGGGTCAGTTTGAGCTCTTGGCCCAAGCTGACGAATTTTGGAATGTCGAAGGTGACCGATCCATCGAGATAAGGAAGGCCACTGCTTTCGCCATTGTCTTTATGACAAGAGGTGAGAACCGTCAGTGTGACAGCTGAGAGTATGATTAATACGTTCTTAAATTTCATCTTATTGTCTTGAACATGCAAATATCGCATAAAAAACGCAAAAACGGTATTCTTTCAACAAAAACCAGTCCATTGATGGCGATATTTCTCTCGTAAATGATTATTATTGCAAGGATGAAACGACTTTTTTCAGGATTATTATTTCTCGCGGTTTGCGTTGCCGCCTGTCTATCACTGGGTTCCTGCTCGAAACAGGAACAGTATATCCAATTGACCGGATACGCTCAAGGTGGCACATATTCAGTGAAATTCAACAAGAAGGGAGTCAAGGTCAGCCAGGAGAAGATCCAACTGGCGGTTGACTCTATCCTAACTTTGATTGATACCACCTTGTCGGGATATAACAAAGGATCCCAGCTTAGCCGTTTCAACGCTGGTCTCCTGACGAGCCCGAACGATATGTTCAAGGATATCTATGCCTTGTCAAGGAAGTTTTATGAGGAGACCGGAGGTGCCTTGGACGTGGCTTCAGCCCCGCTTTTTGACATCTGGGGTTTCGGATTCACTTCAGACCAGATGCCTTCGAAGACGACCGTGGATAGTGTTCTGGCTGTCTGTGGGATGGATAATATGACCCCCGAGATGACCTCGACCGTTCCCGGGATGCGTCCGAAGCTCAATTTCAACGCCATAGCCCAAGGTTACACTTCCGATAAGATCGCTGATTACCTTCATTCGCTCGGAGTCAAGGACATGTTGGTGGATATAGGCGAGATTTATTGCGAGGGATTTAATCCAAGGGGAGTGCCCTGGTCAATCGGAATCGATCGCCCCTTTGACGGGAATATGTCTCCTGGCGCCGATCTGGATGGTATTTGGCAAGGAGACGGCAGCGGGTGCGGTGTGGTGACATCGGGCAATTACCGGAAATATTATGAGAGGGACGGGAAGAAGTATTCCCACACTATAGACCCCCGTACCGGTTATCCGGTCCAACATAACCTTCTGAGCGCCACCATTGTGGCAAAGGATGCCGTCACGGCTGATGCCTATGCCACCTATTGTATGGTTATAGGCCTTGATGCCGCCAGGGAGTTTATCAACTCTAAAACAGATGTCGAGGGATATCTGATTTATGATGATTCCGGAAATATGACGGAATGGGCTTCTTCTGGCTTCAAACTTGCAGGGAAATAGCCGGATATCATTGAAGATGAAGATCAGATTTTTCATTTCTTTTGTTTCAGGCTTGTCCGCTGCCATCCTTGTCTTGACAGGATGCAGCACTATGAGCCGTACAGAGAAACAACTCGCCAAGGTGGACTCTTATGATGCTCCTGATATTCCCGCTCCTGGAATGGCACCGCCTCTGCGTCCGGTAGATTCAGGATTGGAATATTCCAGTGATGTCGTTGTGGTCAGCTACGATATAGAGATTGGAAAGGATCCCCTTCTGAAGGCGATTCGTAAATATGGAGCTTCAATCATTTACGACTATAGGATAGTCAATGCGATAGCGATCAGGATCCCGGATCCTTCTAAGATGCAGGAGGCGATTGTCTATTTCGAAAAGGTGAAAGGGGTTCTGCAGGTCTCCAGGGACCGGGTGAATTACCTGGACCGTAGGGTCACGCTCGAGTATTGACGGGAAGCAGGCTCAGGGCTTGCTGGACAGATAGGGCGGTTTCGACATCGAAGCCGCCTGATTTTGTTCTACGCAGTGACGCGAGGTGGGCTCCAGAGTCGAGGGCCTCGCCGAAATCCCTGGCTAGTGCCCGGATGTAAGTTCCTTTGCTGCAAGCGATTCTGATAGTAGCCACCGCCAAGTCCAGACCAGACGTGTCCGCCACATTGATTCTCCCGTCCGGGCCCTTGTTGTCGCCATCGGGCAGAGGGCACCGTGGCCCCTGGCCGATGTTGTCGGTTGGCAGGGGCACCGCTGCCCCCAGGCCGTTGTTGTCACCGTCAGGCAGAGGGCACCGTGGGCCCTGGCCGTACTCAGCCGCAGCGAAGCGAGAATGGACGCGGACAGGGCCCAGCGGTGCCCCTGCCCCTGCCTCAGAGCTATTAGCCTCAAAAGATAGCAAATCCAGCTCGTAGATGTTGATTCTCTGGACATTGAGGAGATCCGCGACACTATGGTCGAAATCCTCGAGCACCTCAGTTTTCGCCTTGCCCCTCTCCTTGAACTGCCTCCTCGCCAACTCATATGCCCGCACCCCATCAACCGACTTGGCCGAAAACAGGGGAGCAACCTGGTCCTGCTCCCCGAGAAACCTCGGAAGCAGTTCAGTAACAGATTCTTCCGTAACTTTATCTATCGGATAAGTCTTATCGGCTGCCTTCTCAAGATCGAATGACGGAGTGGTGGCTCCGAATGCTATTCCGGCCACATATTCCTTTCTCTCTTTTTGGAGCGTCTCCGCAAGTCTGGTAGCTTTGCCGACGCAAATAAGAAGGACTCCGGTGGCGAGGGGATCAAGGGTGCCGGCATGGCCGACCTTCAGGTTTTTCTTACCGAAATGCTTGCATGCCGCCCATTTTAGTTTACGGACCACATCCGCGGAGGTCCACCTGTAAGGCTTGTCAATGGGTATGATTATCCCGTCCGGATAATCGTCGATATTACCGGACAAAACGTTTCCCAGCAGGCTGGAATCAGCTATGAGAGCCTTGACATCCAATTACTTGACGTCGATTTTCTCTCTACGGCGCTCATGCCTGCCGCCTTCGGTGGGAGTGGAAAGCCAAGTATTGACGATCCTTGTCGCCATTTGGTAGGAGATGAAACGGGCGGGAAGGACCAGCACGTTGGCATCGTTGTGGGCCTTCACCAGCCTTCCGACCTCGCTGTTCCAGGCGAGTCCGGCCCTGACTCCCTGATGCTTGTTGAGGGTGATGGCCATCCCGTTACCTGTACCGCAAAGGGCGATCCCGAGGTCAACCTCTTTCTTCTGGACAGCCTCCGCAAGCGCGTGTGCGTAGTCCGGATAGTCGCAGCTGGTGTCGGAATATGTCCCGTAGTCAGCCACATCATAGCCTTTCTTGGTCAGCAGTTCAGCGATCCTGTTTTTGTACTCATAGCCGGCATGGTCACCGGCGACTCCGATTTTCATGATGTATCTAAAATAGTTTCTTTTTGCTCACTGTAGTCACGAACTCTTTCAGGTAGAAAGGCTCGAAATACGCCACATCCTCAAAGCGTCCTTCCTTGAGAGCGGCTGTGGCTGGCGTCTTCATACCGGAAGCCTTCGGGCAGCATTGGACGAAGACGGAATTGGGGTGGCTTAGGGTCTCCTCACATTTGCCCGCTCCGTCACCGATAAATAGCACCTTCCCTTCCTCAAGTCGCTCCTTGAATGAATCCGAAGTCACAATGCTAGCGGTGGTGGGAGTCAATTGCTTCCCATCGGGGGAGAAAACGGCGGTGTAGACTTCCATCCTGCGGGCGTCTATCATGGGGATAATATATGCGCAGCCCTCAGGGACAAGGCTTTCGTCCTTCGCTTGCCAGACAAGGGTATCCAAAGTGCCGACAGAGACTAGGGGAATACCCGCACCGAAACATAGTCCTTTGGCGGTAGAAACTCCCACGCGGAGCCCGGTATAAGAGCCGGGGCCTTTACTGACCGCGACGGCGCCACAATCGCTCACCTTAAGACCTCTCTCCTTAAGCATGTCGCTGATGTAAGGAGCTGTCATCGAGGCGTGCGCCCTGGGTTCATCGCTCAATCTCTCGCAAACGATCTCCCCGTTCTCCACTATGGCCACGGAACAAAGCGACGTGGAAGTCTCTATGAGGATTAATCTTTCCATCACTTCTTGAATATCAACTCTTTAAGGTAAGGGAAAATCAAGTTCGCCAAGTCCTTGACAGGACCGTAAAAAATGGATTCCTCCATTGTCTTCGAAGGAACGATAGGGAAGGTGTTGTTGATCGCTTCAAAAAGGATAATGACTAATCCGATAATCAGCACCGCCTTCAAGAGGGCGAAAACGATTCCCAGGAGTTTGTTGAGCCATCCGAGCATCACCACTTTCAACACACCCTCTACGGCTTTCCCCGCAAGGTGGGTGATAAGCATCACAACAAGCATGATTAAGGCGAACGCTATGACGTGGATTACAGCGCTTGGCAGATCGATATAGGTGACCAGCCACTTTCCCACAGCGTTTGAGAACTTGAAAGACAGCCATACGCCCAGGATCAACGCGACGAGGGAAAAAGCTTGGCTGACAAACCCTTTCGAAAGGCCGTGGATAACGGCTGGGACGCAGCAGCATACGATGATGATGTCTATTATGTTCACCTCAAATCTTACTTGTTAAATATGTTGGAAATACCTAACTTCGCGCATTCGGAAACGCCCGGGCTCAGCGGTGTATCCAGATGCAAAATTAGGAAGAAAATTATGACATTCAAAGAGTACAAAGGACTAGATCTGGTTTCTGTCGGGAATGAGGTGCTGGACAGGTGGAAGAAAAACAAAGCCTTCGAGAAATCCCTCGAGGTGAGGGAAGGCGCCCCTGAGTTCGTCTTCTTCGAAGGCCCGCCGTCCGCTAACGGAAAGCCGGGAATCCATCATGTGATGGCCCGCTCGATCAAGGACGCTATCTGCCGTTACAAGACCCAGACTGGTTTCAAGGTTAGCCGTAGGGCCGGATGGGACACCCATGGCCTTCCTGTCGAGATTGGAGTGGAGAAGAAGCTCGGAATCCATAAGGAGGACATCGGGACCAAGATATCTGTCGGTGACTATAACCGCACTTGCCGCGAAGAGGTCATGAAGTACACCGCCGAATGGGAGGAGATGACCCAGCGGGTCGGTTATTGGGTGGACATGGACGATCCGTACATCACCTATGACAACCGTTACATCGAGACCCTTTGGTATTTGCTCAAGGATATTTATGGCAAGGGCCTTCTGTATAAAGGATATTCAATCCAGCCATATTCCCCATCCGACGGCACCGGCTTGAGCTCACATGAGCTGAATCAGCCCGGATGCTACAAGGATGTGACCGATACCACCGCGACCGTCCAGTTCGAGGCGGTCAGGAACGAGAAGTCAGAGCCTTTGTTCGCTGGAGTGGACGCTCCCGTGTATTTCCTGGCCTGGACAACCACACCGTGGACTCTTCCTTCCAATGTCGCTCTTTGCGTCGGTCCGAGGTTCGATTATGTCAGGGTCCTTTCCTTTAACCCGTACACCGGCAAGAAGGCTGTGTATGTCCTTGCCAAAGAGTTGGTTAGCGCATGGTTCAATCCAAAGGCGGCGGAGATCCCGCTCGAGGATTACAAACCGGGAGACAAGCTTGTCCCTTATAAAGTGCTTGAAGGAAGTTTCAAAGGATCCGACCTCGTCGGGATTCGCTATAATCAGTTGATTCCTTGGTTCAGCCCTGTCGACGAAGGTGAGGCTTTCAGGGTTATCTCCGGAGACTATGTCACCACTGAGGATGGTACCGGCATTGTCCATATCGCCCCCACTTTCGGTGCTGATGATAAGAAGGTTTCGGCCAATTTCGGTGTTCCTGGCATCATCATGATTGACAAGGATGGGAAAAGGCAGGCTCAAGTCGACCACGAGGGCAGGTTCTACCGTATAGAAGATCTTGATCCTGAATATGTCAAGGCGCATGTGGATCCCTCTTACAAGGAGTTCTCCGGCAGGTATGTCAAGAACGCCTTTGACGATTCCATCCCCGCTGACGCGCCGACTCTCGATGTCGACCTTTGTATGATGATGAAGCAGGACGGCAGGTGCTTCAGGATCCAGAAACACACCCACAGCTATCCCCATTCATGGCGTACCGACAAGCCCGTGCTTTATTACCCGTTGGACGCCTGGTTCATCAAGACCACCGCAGTCAAGGACCAGATGGTCGCTCTTAACAAGACCATCAACTGGAAGCCTGAGTCGACCGGTACCGGACGTTTCGGCCAGTGGCTTGAGAATATCCAGGACTGGAACCTTAGCAGGAGCCGTTTCTGGGGCACTCCGTTGCCTATTTGGCGTACTGAAGATGGAAAAGAAGAGATATGCATAGGCTCCGCCGCCGAGCTATGCTCTGAGCTTGACAAGGCTGTCAAGGCTGGGATCATGCCTTCGAACCCCTTGAGGGACAAAGGTTTCGATCCGGCCGACATGAGCAAGGAGAATTACGATAAGATAGATCTCCACAGGCCTTATGTGGATGATATGTTCCTGGTTAGTCCTTCCGGTAAGAAGATGACCAGGGAGACTGACCTTATCGACGTCTGGTTCGATTCAGGTGCGATGCCATATGCCCAGGAAGGTCTGCGTAACCTTGGATCCGACAAGTTCGGTTGCACATCTGATTTCATCGCTGAAGGAGTCGACCAGACACGCGGCTGGTTCTACACCCTCCACGCTATCCACACGATGGTCAGCGGTACTCCCGCTTACAAGACGGTCATCTCGAATGGTCTTGTACTTGACAAGAACGGCAACAAGATGAGCAAGCGTCTGGGCAACGCTGTCGATCCTTTCGAGGAGCTCGACAAATATGGCGCCGACGCCCTCCGCTGGTATATGCTGACTAATGCGCAGCCTTGGGATAACCTTAAGTTTGACGAGGCCGGAGTGGATGAGGTACGCAGGAAGTTCTTTGGGACTCTCTATAACACATATTCATTCTTCGCCTTGTACGCCAATGTGGATGGCTTCGATCCATCTGCTCCTAAGGTTGAGTACTCAAAACGTCCGGAGATAGACAGATGGATCATTTCTCTCCTGAATACTTTGGAGAAGAAGGTTGAGGACGCTTATGAGGACTATGACCTCACGTTGGCTGGCCGGTTGATCCAGGATTTTGTCTGCGACGATCTCAGCAACTGGTATGTGCGCCTGAACCGCAAGCGTTTCTGGGGAGGAAAGATGGATCAGGACAAGCTTTCCGCTTACCAGACCCTTTACGAGGTCTTGGTGGAGGTTGCTGTGCTTGCCGCTCCTATCGCCCCGTTCTATATGGATCGCCTGTATTTGGATCTTGTCCCGGAAGGGGAGGAGTCAGTCCATTTTGTCCTGATGCCGAAGTGCGATGAGTCTGTGATCGATAAGGATCTGGAAGAGAGGATGTCTATGGCCCAGAAAGCCACTTCGATGGTTCTGGCTCTCAGACGAAAAGTCTCCATCAAGGTCCGCCAGCCTCTTTCGAAGCTTGTGATTCCAGTCATATCAGACAAGGTGCGTTCCCAACTTGAGCAGGTCAAGGGTATTATCCTTGGCGAGGTCAATGTCAAGGAGGCCGAATTTATCTCCGACACCACGGGGATAATCACAAAAAAGATCAAGCCCAACTTCAAGACTCTCGGAAAGGTCTACGGCAAGCAGATGAAAGAGATTGCCGGAGCGTTCTCCTCATTTGACCAGGCTGTCATTTCCGACATCCAGACCGCTCAGGCGGCTGGATCGGACTATGTCCTTCCTCTGCCTTCTGGAGATGTTGTGCTCGGTCCAGCTGACTATGAGATATCGTCTGAGGACATGCCCGGATGGCTTGTCGCCTCGGATGGTCCTCTGACCTTAGCCCTTGATATTCAGATATCTGAGGACTTGAAAAAGGAAGGAGTCGCCAGGGAATTGATCAACAGAATCCAGAATCTCAGGAAAGACAGTGGATTTGAAGTCACTGATAAGATAGAAGTTATTATATTTGCAGACGGAAATGTTCGCGAGGAGATCGCGACTGCTCTGGATGTGTATATGGAATATGTTTCAGCTCAGACACTTGCGCTTTCTATAGCTGTTGAAGATGTGGCCAATGCTCCTGAGAATTCGGCCGATGTGGAGTGGGATGAGGGCGTTTTGAAGATGGAACTGAATAGGAAATAGGACCTAATTTTTAATTTTTCGTGTAATGTCAGAAGACATCAAAGAGAATGTGCCTGCTCCCGAAGTGGAGAAGACCCGTTACAGCGATGAGGAACTTGCTGAGTTCAAGGTCATCATCAAGGATAAGCTCGATAAGGCCAGAAAGGAATATGACACCCTTCGCCAGGTGATCATGCATAATGGCAGCAACGACATCGAGGACACCACTCCGTCATTCAAGACGGTTGAGGACGATGGCGCTTATCAGCTTTCCAAGGAGGAGGCCAGCCAGCTCGCCCAGCGGCAGTACAAATTCATCCAAAACCTCGAGGCCGCGCTTGTCCGTATCGAGAACAAGACCTACGGCGTGTGCAGGGTCACAGGCAAGCTGATTCCCAAGGAGAGGCTGCGCCTTGTACCTCATGCCACTTTGACTGTCGAGGCTAAGGAGATGCTTGCCAAAAAAGGCCGTAACTAGTGAAGCTTTCCAAAGGTAATAAGTTACTGATCCTGGGGATCCTCCTCGTAGTCATTGACCAAGTCATCAAGATCGTGGTCAAGACAAATATGCAGATAGGTCAGCATATCTATGTGATAGGCAACTGGTTCCAGATCTTGTTTATCGAGAATGAGGGGATGGCGTTCGGGATGAAATTCGGAGGCGCTGTGGGCAAGTTCCTGCTCTCGTTCTTCCGGATCGGTCTTTTCGCCGCTCTTTGCTGGTGGATTTCAACCCTGGTCAAGAAGTCTACTGTCCCCACAGGGGTTATTGTCGGCTTGACTCTTATTACCGCCGGAGCTTTCGGGAATATAATCGACAGCCTTTTCTATGGCCTGATTTTCGGGTATGCCCCATTCATGTTCGGAAGGGTCGTGGACATGTTCTTTTTCCCGATCATAGATACCACTTGGCCGGCTTGGATGCCATTCGTGGGCGGGAATCATTTCCTTTTCTTCGCTCCGGTGTTCAATTTCGCTGACAGTTGCGTGACGGTCGGGGCGTTGTACCTTATATTTTTCCAGTACAAGTTCTTCGCCCGAGGCGATGAGCCTGAGCAGGAAAGCAAATAATTTTTGGCGGGACGGATTTTATCTTTATCTTTGCAATCCTTTTAGGAATAGGAATATTGGAGGTGTGGCCGAGTGGTCGATGGCGGCAGTCTTGAAAACTGTTGAACGGCAACGTTCCGGGGGTTCGAATCCCTCCGCCTCCGCACAATGCAAAGCATACAAGGACGCCGCACGAGAGTGCGGCGTTTGTGTTAAGAGGCCCTCGTACTTTTTATTCATTTTTTTGTAGTTTTCTGGAAGTTTATGCGTCTAAAGGACAGAAACAACAAAACAAGACAATGACAGAACGAGAATTTGAAAAGATGGTAAGAGAACACCGCAGCGAGATTTACACCGTCTGCTACATGTTCTCAACCGACAAAGAGGAGGTGGCGGACCTCTTCCAAGAGATCCTCATAAACCTGTGGAAGGGATCCGGAACCTTCCGAGGCGAGTCCGGACTGGGGACTTGGATTTGGAAAGTCAGCCTCAACACCTGTATCTCCATCGACCGATCCCGCCGTCGCAGGCCCCACACTGAGCCATTGTCCATGGACATCGACTTGTTCGAGGACAAGGACGAAAGCGCCAAGCAGATTGGGGCGCTGCGGAACAGGATCTCCAAACTGGGAACTTTTGACAGGGCGATTGTATTGCTCTGGTTAGAGAATCTCAGTTATGAGGAAATTGGTCAGATTGTGGGAATCTCCACCAAAAACGTCTCTGTCCGTCTTGTCAGAATCAAGGAACAACTCAAAAAAATGAAGTAAAATGGAAAACTTAGATAACACCTTGCTGGAAATGCGCGAGCAAATGCGCCAGCTCAAAGAAAAGCTTGATAATCAGAAGATTGTTAATGAGAGGATAATGCGTAAGTCTTGCACACAGACCTTCAATCGTCTCAAGCTCAAGTCCAATTTGCCAATATTCTTTGGTGTGTTCGCCATCCTTTTGAGCCCTTCTTTCCTTCAGCTGGGTATGTCAATGCGATTCGTCATCTTCACAGGTGTGATGATGTTGGTCTGCATTGTCGCCACATTCTTGACCAATATGCATATTCCCAGGATGGACAGTGATTTGGTCACAGCGACGGAAGAACTCCGCAAGTATAAGAAAATCCACGCGGAATGGATCAAAATCGCTCTGCCGATGCTAGCCATTTGGGTTGGACTCGCGATTTGGGATGCTGTCAAGAACATCGGACTCTCGGGTCAGGAACTCTATGGAATGATAGCCGGGCTCTCCGTGGGTGTCATTGTAGGATTGCTTTTAGGGCTTAAACTTCGCCGCGACCAGATGAACGCCGCCGATGATCTACTCGCCCAGCTAAAAGAACTGAAAGAAACCGATCAGCTCAAATAATTCCTGACAGGCCGGTCATAAAACCGCATGCAGAGAACAGCTAGGAGCAGGCTCGCGGCCACGACTATCAAGGCGGCGGGCCACGCTTCTTTAAAGGTCATTGACACTCCGTTCCCGTCGAATCCGATATACGAATAATACAGATAAAACAGCGGGTAATGCACCATGTAAAGAGGGTAAGAAAGGTCGCCGAGAAATGAGCAGGCGGCCTTTGTCTTTTCACTGTAGGACGAGTCGGAGGCGCCGATCCAGACCAGGCAAGGGAATATGATAATCACACAGAACGCCTCAAAAAGGCCGTTGCGCCAAGTCTCTCCTCCGATGGTCGGGAGGATGGCTACAATCAATAGGATCAAACCGCAGAGAAGGAACGCCTTCTTGACTTTGGCAGGCCTGAAAACCCTTGCCATCAACATTCCCATCGTGTAGGGGAACAGCATCCTTACCAGACCTTCCCAAAAACCGTTGTCAAGCATTGACCAGCCGACTCCGAGGAATCCGTCTCTGGCTGAAATACAGGCAAGAAGGACTCCCGAAACGGCGCACAGCACAGCCAGGGCCCATTTTGGAAGTCTCCTTAAGAGGATGGCATAAAGGATATTCCCGATATATTCGAAGAAAAGCGACCATGAGGGGCCGTTGAGGGGAAACATCTCTCCATTGCCCCTGACCTCGTAGGAAGAACCTGGTGCGGCGGGAATCATGAACATGGCGCATAACATCGCCAGCATGACGAGTCCCGTGCCGACATGTGATCCATCCCATTTCACGCTTCCTTGGATTAGGAAGGTGATGGCACCGATAACGGCTCCCATAACAACCATCGGGTGAAGCCTTATAAGCCTTCGCTTGAAGAATCCTCCGGTGGTCATCTTGTCCCAGCGGCTGTCGTAGGCATATCCTATAACAAAGCCTGAAAGAATGAAAAAGAAATCGACAGCGAGGTACCCGTGGGGAACAGGAGTCCCCGGCAGAAGCTCGAACACATGGTACACGATGACGATCAGGGCGGCAACTCCTCGGAGGCCGTCCAGAATATCATAATGGGGTTTGGAGTCTTTTAGTATCATTTATGGCAAATATAATATTTCCATCCTTATTTTACTATATTTGTCATATTATGGTCATTAAGCGTATCCTATTCTTGTTGGTAGCCCTTTCAGTGGGTTTATCCGCTTCGGCGAAGGTTGTCATGTCGCCGTTGTTCACAGATAATATGGTTTTCCAGCAGCGTACGCAGGCTCCTGTCTGGGGAAAGGCCTCGCCTGGCGCCACAGTCACTGTCCAGCCATCTTGGGGGAGGAAGGAATATTCATGCGTCGCGGGACCTGACGGCCGATGGTCGCTCAAGATTGACACGCCTGCCGGCAGCTACAAGAGATACACCCTGACCATCTCCGACGGAGAAAAGGTGGTTCTGAATAATGTCGTTGTCGGGGAGGTCTGGCTTTGCTCCGGCCAGTCCAACATGGAGATGCCGGTGGAGAGCTGGAGAGCGGTCAGGGTCAACAAGGCCGATATACAGAATGCTGCGGATTACCCTTATCTGAGGCTTCTTTATGTTACCAAGACCACCGGAATGTCACCCAGAGACAGTTTCTCCGCCGAGAATGACGGATGGACGGAGTCCCTTCCCAAGACAGTGAGGGCCTTCTCCGCCGTCGCTTATTATTTCGGGAGAAAACTCCAGGAGAATCTTAAAGTCCCGGTCGGAGTCATAGAGACCTGCTGGGGAGGGACCTTTATCGAGGCTTGGATAAGTGAGGGGGCTGTCCGTGAATATCCTGAACTGCTTTCCAAGCTTGAGAATGTGAAACAGTTGGCCTTGACAGAGACTGATGTTGAGAATAATTTCCGGAAAGAGATGGAGCGTTTCGTCGCCAAGGCTAAAGCTGATGACGAGGGGTTGGATGGAGAGAAAGCCCTTTGGGCTGTTCCGGAATACGATGACTCTTCTTGGGGAACGATCCGGCTTCCTGAGAAAATCCAGACTCTTTGGCCATCCACGAACGGTGTTTTCTGGTTCCGTAAGGAGGTCGAGATTCCTAAGGATTGGGCTGGGAAAGACCTGACTCTCAGTCTCGGGCCTGTTGATGATTTTGACGAGACATATTTCGATGGAGAATTAGTCGGCAGCGGTGAGGTCTGGAATATGGCCAGGGAATATAAGGTCCCGGGTGCGATTGTCAAAGGAGGCAAGGTGGTGATTTGCATCCGTGTCACCGATGACCATGGGGACGGCGGCCTCTATGGAGCGGCGGATCAACTTTTTCTGGAAGATCCTGAAGGCCACCAGATTCCGCTCAACGGAGAATGGAAAGTCAAGATGTCCCTTTCTTTCGGGAACCGGCCGATGAGTACTGCCAGAGAGCCTAACCTTGTGACGGTCCTTTATAACGCCATGATTAATCCCCTGGTTCCTTTTGCCATGAAAGGGGCGATTTGGTACCAGGGCGAATCCAATGCCGAAAGGGCATATCGCTACAGGGACCTGATGCCGGCCTTGATCCAGGATTGGAGGTCGGCTTGGGGACAGGATTTCCCATTCTATATTACCCAGATAGCCAATTATCATCAGGTTAGCCCTGTTCCCGGAGAATTCACTTGGGCTGAACTTCGGGAGGCGCAAGACCTGTCCGCCAAGGTTTTGGATAAGGTCGGAGTGGCTTGTACTATCGATCTCGGAGAAGCGGATGATGTCCACCCTATCCGTAAAAAGGAAGTTGGTGACAGGCTGGCTATGCTTGCTCTGGATAATGATTATGGTCGGGACCTGGTCTCAGCCGGTCCAGTGTACGAGTCATACAAGATTAGCGACGGGAGTATAAGGATTCGTTTCTCATCAACTGGAAAAGGTCTGGTCGCCGTGCCGTCAGGGGATTTCGCGTCAGCGCGATATGGCGAGGTGGCAATGGAGTTTGAACAAGTCAAGCTGGCGGAGAATGGGGAAGTGGTTGGTTTCCAAATAGCTGGGGCTGACAAGGTCTGGCATTGGGCAAAGGCTAGGATTGAAGGGGATGAGGTGGTCGTTTGGTGCCCTGATGTGAAGAGACCTGTGGCCGTCCGGTATGGCTGGGCCGATAACCCTGTATGTAATCTTTTCAATTCGGAAGGCCTTCCAGCCTATCCTTTCAGGACAGATGACTGGCCTGGAGTCACTTTTGGGAAATTGTTATGAGACCAGGAAGAATCATACGGGAAGCCATTGAAGCCGACATAATTAGGATTATGCCTGTGATGGAGGCGGCCAAGGGAATTATGCGCTCCGACGGTAACCTGAACCAGTGGGTGGGAGGTTATCCTTCCCCCGAGGCCATTCGGGCCGATATTGCCAGGGAAGGTGGTTTCGTTATAGAGGACTTAGAGACACCGGCTCAGAGTAAAAGGGTAGTTGGCTATTTCGCTTTTCTGCCCTCCCCGGAACCTACTTATGATTATATCGAAGGAGGGGAGTGGCTGGATGACGAGTTGCCGTACCATGTTATCCATAGGATCGCCAGTTATCCGGATGTCCATGGGGTTTTCTCGGATATCATGGAATTCTGTTTCTTGCGGGATCCCAACATCAGGATCGACACCCATAAGGATAACTCGATCATGCGTCACAACATTTCCAAACATGGGTTCACATATTGCGGGATCATATACCTTGAGTCAGGGGACCAGAGGCTCGCATATCAGAAAATATTCAGCCGGAAAGAATTATAAACTATTATTTATGAATAAGATGAAATCTTTAATCATGGCACTTTCACTGCTGGGCCTCTTTTCATGCAAGGCCGGTTACACTAATTTGGACCTGGATCAATTCGCCTCGAAGGTTGAGGCGTACCCACCGGTCTGTCTGGTCGATGTCCGCACTCCTGAGGAGTTTTCCGAGGGCCATATCATGGGTGCCGTCAACTATGATTGGTACGATTCTTTGTTCGTGGATAATATCTCCGCGGTATATGACAAGTCAGCCCCATTGTATGTCTATTGCAGAAGTGGGAAACGGGCTTCTGAAGCCTCGGCCGCACTTGCGAAAGCTGGATTTGAGGTCTATAATCTTAAAGGTGGCTATATCTCCTGGACAGAAGCTGGAAAGCCTGTGACAAAATACGAGGTGGAGCGCTTCGGTACCGCTTCGGGCACCCCTGTTGACATCATCCTTATCAAACACGGTTCTTTAGCGATCAGCTATGACGGTCTATCTATCCAGGTGGATCCTGTCGCGGAGCACGGTAAATCAACCGATTACGCGAAGGAATTCCCCAAGGCCGATGTTATTCTTGTGACTCATGAGCATGGCGACCATCTGGAAGACGCGACTATAGCCACCTTGACAGGGGAGAATACGGTTCTTCTTCTTAACCAGACCAGCCGTGACAGGATCGGCAGGGGGGAGGCTATAGGCAATGGTGAGACAAGAACCCTTTGCGATGGCAAGATCCAGCTTGAGGCGGTTCCGGCTTATAACACCACACCCGGGCGTGAGAACTTTCATCCCAAGGGCAATGGTAACGGCTATGTGCTGACTATTGACGGCCTGAGGATTTATATTGCCGGAGACACTGAGGATGTCCCGGAAATGGCTGATCTAAAAGATATTGACGTGGCTTTCCTGCCTGTTAACCAGCCTTACACGATGACTGTTGAGCAGTGCGTTGCGGCCGCCAAGACTTTCAAGCCTAAAGTGCTGATTCCCTATCATTTCAGCAAGACGGATATAAGCACTATCCCCGGCCTTCTGCCAGGGATAGATGTTCGTCTGCGTGATTTGCGTTAGATCTAGAAAATATAGTTCAGACCGACGTTGACGCCGATGTTGCCGTCGTTGGGATCCAGGCACTTCGCCACCTCGAAGTTGATGTTGAAGTTCTGGTTCATGATGATGTGCAATCCGGCGCCAGCGCCCATGTGGAGCTTCTCAGCATTCTTTGTGTAGAAGTCAGCGGCGGTGTATTCCTTCCCGTCAACTTTTGAGACGACGGTCTTATCGGCCAGCAATTTCTCCATCTGCTCGGCACGATAAGGACTGACTATCATACCCGCGTCGAAGAACGGGTTCGTGGCCAGGGTCCAGTTCTGGTTGATCCAGCGGAACTTGGCGAAACTCCAGCGGAGCTCGAAGTTGGACCATGCGTAACTGTTACCCATCAATCGGTTGGATGTCGTGCCTCGAACTGTGCAAGTGGAACCGAGTCCCTCGGTGTTGATCTGCTTCATATTCAGTGACTGGATGCTTTGGAGCAGATAGAACGGGGCGTTACCCGCCACAAGACCTTGGTAAGCAAGATGGTATCCGAAAGTAAGCTTGTCCTGGACCACCGGGAAGAACTGCTTCCAGTGGGCGGCCAGTTTGAGGTAATTATTGTCGTGCTTGGAGATAATGTCAGGTGAGCCGAAGGCGTAAACTTCCAGGTTGGCTCCCCGAGTCGGATTGTTTTCGTGATCACGGCTATCGTAGACCACGCCGGCCTTGAATTCCAGATGCTGACCGCCATTCTTCTCAGCCTCGGGGATGATCCCGTTCTTGACATACAGGTCAAACAGGGATGTCGTACCGTCTGTAAGCCCTTTGTTTTTGGCGTGACCGGTATTCATATTCCAATAGGTGATGCCACCGGCCCATCCCCACTTGCTGTCGCCGATCGAACCTTGGAGGCAGGTCATAATACGGAAGATATCCCTTCTCATGAGGAAGAATCCCAATCCGTCGTCTGTGATCCTGTCCAGCTCGGGGACATAGAGTGATGAAGCTCCATTGAAACCATAGAATGAATATGTCTTATTGCCGAAATAAGAGATGGCGGCTGAGACACGTAGGCCGGGAATGAGATACTTGCTGTCGAAGAAGCTGTGAAGCACCGTGTTGCCCTTGGAATATCTTGAGACTTCGACATTTGCCTTCCACATGTATTCCGGATAAGTGGAACCATCACCATACCAGTAAATGTCGGTGAGGGCACCATAATGCCATCCCAAATCGGATGAGTAGCCGACAGCGGGAAGAGGGCCAAAGTTCAAGCCTGTTTTGGTTACTTCCTGGGCGTTAGAGTAGAGTACGCAGCCGGCCAGGAGAGCGGCTGCCAAAAGCATTTTTTTCATATTTCTTGTATTTGACATTTCGAGTATGATTCTTTCAGTTCCTTATGTCCGAGCGAGAGCCGGATGTCGGAGATCAGGATACGTCCCCGCTCCAGCGCCTCGTAGAAGATGCTATGTGACCAGAAGGACAAAAGGAAGACAATAACAGCCAAGACGGGTGGCAGACAAAGGAAGTAAACTAGCCCCCAAATAATTACCAATAAGGGCATTAGGGCGAACTTGACACCGAATCGGGCTGTCCGTACGAAGGCCTTGTCCTTAATTTTTCCAGCCAGGTACTCTGACAGGATCCACATGGGAGCCGCCGCTACAGTGGCGAAAATAATCAACGGGAGCAGCAGTATGAAGGCGAGAGTCTTGCCTAAAATCCGTAGTCCAGTCCCATCCTTCTTAAAGGACCACGAGGACAACCCCTCATTTCTACGCTTTAAGTCGAAGATTCCGGCGTTCTTGATTCTGTCCGAACTGGCTGCCATCGCTGTTTTAACTCCGGAAATCTTAGTCAACGACCAACGGCCTTCATAAGTGTCGTCATCAGGAAGGCAGGTGATGAGAGAGGCAATTCGCTCTCTCAGTGTATCTAAAAGATGCTTATATATATGGCTCTCAACCATTTCCGGAGTGGAGGAAACGAATTCCGTCACATTGATAGCCTTGCCGTAACGGATCGTGATAGGAGTCTTTATCCGGTAATAGTCCTGATATTCAAGCCCTACCGGGACGATGTAAACTGGTTTGCGATCTCCGAAACGCTCATTCGCCGCAAGGGCTGTACGTACAATCCCTTTTTTCAATGGAAGAAGGGAATGCATCGGGCGATGTGTGCCCTCGCAGAACATGCAATACCTCATCCCATGATCAAGACAATCAACGACTTCCGCAATTGTGGACCTGTTGTCCAGAACGGCTTTTACTCCGTCACGGGCTCTTGGAAGAGGGAGGATCTTCAGGAAATGAAGTATCTTTCTGACCAATGGCTTTTGGAATACATCCGCCCTTGCCCCGAATAGGGTCGCGTCTTTCCAGTCCTGTAGGATGACCAGGGCATCCATGACTGTGTTGCAATGATTAGGCGCCAGAAGAACGGCTCCATCAGTCGGGACATTCTCTTTACCCTCAGAAGAGATGTGGTTGAACATGCTGCGAATCGCGTCATCGCACCATATCCTTGCCCATGAATACCTCCAATCTCTCTCGTAGGGTTTCCTCATATCACTTGGCGGAGCGCTTGTCCTTCAGGTTGAATATCGTTGAGACTGTCAGTCCGGAGATTATATGCCATATTCCCCACCAGGCTGTGATAACCAGCATTCCTCCATGAGGAGGAAATCCGGCGAAGATCGAGGTGCCAAGCAAAAGCACCAGGCCTAGTCCGGAATTCTGTATTCCTGTCTCGATAGTGAGGGTACGTCTGTCGCGGCGAGGTACCTTGAAGGTTGTTCCTATACCGAATCCAATACCCAGAGCCAACAGATTGTGGATGAAGACTATAAGGAATATGTATTTGACGCATTTGAGGAAGGCGTCCAGATTCCCGGCGAAGGATAGAATCACCATCGCGATGAAAAACAGGATCGAGAGCCACTGGAACGGCTTTTTCAGTTTATCCGCCACCTTTGGCAGGAAATGGGCGAATAGGATTCCGAGGGTGAGCGGGATGCCGAGCAGGATGAATATTGTCTTGAACACGTCCCACAAAGGAATGACCAAGGTAGGCACGTCAGCCGCCACATTGGCCGTGTGAAGGTATAAGTTGCCCCAAATGAAGAAGTTGGCGGGAGTCAAGAAGATAGCCAGCGCCGTGCTGATGGCCGTCAGAGACACGGAAAGCTCTATGTTGGCTTTTGACAGGGATGACATGAAATTGGAGATATTGCCTCCGGGACATGAGGCGACCAAGATCATGCCCAGACCCATCATAGGCGATATCCAGTTCCCCATCGAGATTGCCAGCAGGAAGGTGAAGGCCGGCAACAGGATAAGCTGGCAAAGCATGCCGAGAAGGACTGATTTGGGCTTCTTGAACACTTCAGCGAAGATGTGGGGTTTGATGCCGAGGGCGACACCGAACATCACGAAGGCGAGCACGATGTTGATTGTGTTCATACCTCCGGCGTTGAGGGTCACATTGATCTGGTCGATCTGGGCGGCGGTTTCTGGACTCATCTGAATTACAAATATTTGCGAATATAAGAAAAATAACTGATATCAGATGGCCAAATCTCCTGCTTTGACCATCTGGACAAGGATTCCCACTCGGCTGCCCTCGCGATGACCGCCTCGGTCGCATGGTTCGATGTCAAGCTATGCCAACCTCCCGATCATGGTGAAAATCACTAGCATGATCGAGATGATACTTGGGCGTTTGGAGATATTCCCGGTGTTCTACCTTCTTTCCTCACTAAGGGACAGATAGGAGGTTTCCGCTATTGCCTTTTTTCTGACATAAGTTTCTCCAATTCGGAATCAGGTTTTCCTTGGATTTCTTCTTCCTGGAAAAATCTGGTAAGCATTGTGGCGAAAACCTTGTTATTATAGATGAATACAAAGTCGTAGTAGCCAGGCTCGACCTCTTCAGGATGAAGGTAAAATGATCCCCAATGGAAGGTTTCGTCGTCTGGATCTTTGTTAAGGTCACATGCCAGGACATAGCCAGGGGTCTCGTCATTCAAAGAGTTTTTCAAATAAAACCCTTGGTCCGCCTGATGCTTGAAAACCATAACCTTGATGCCTGACGCGGCGGTGGCCTGTGGATTGAACTCTATCCATTCGTTAAGCTCGAAAACGGAGCGGATGCCTTCAGTGGCATAGGGTTTATGGTTGAAATCACCAGTTCCGCAACGATCCCCGTTCAAACTCAAGGCGGTCATCACAGGCTGCTCACCCTCTTTGAGGTTCACGAAATAGAGTTTACCAAGAACCATTGTGTCCTTAACTTCCTGGAGATTAGCGGAGGTGCTATTAGTGACACTATTACCGTCAATGCTTTTCTCACTGTTAATAGTGGTGTCGTCAGATAAGTTTGCCGTCTTCGTCTTCGCGCCATTGTTGAAGCAGGCTGTTGATAGAGTGGTAAGTCCCGCGACTAAGAGAATTGCGATATTCTTCATATTCTTTAACCTTTAGTTTTCGATTAATAACTGATAATCAAAGCCAATATAGCATAAAATATTAAAAATAAAAAAAGCACCCGCATTTCTGCAGGTGCTTTTGTCGCTCCCCAAAACAGTGAAATGTTGAACCTGTGGCGGGATTTCCTCATAGTTGTCAAGTTTGTTGACGAGAATCGGGAGTGGCTTAAGCCATTATTTAAAGAGGTCCGAATGTGAACCCAATCTGACCAGTTTAATCTGGTGCAGGGATTCATCAATCCAGATTAAAAGGAAATCGTTCTGGACGTGGCATTCCATACAATCATTGTATTCACCGCTGAGTCTGTGTGGCTTATAGGATGCGTCAACTTTGCCATTATCCCGAAGTTGCTGAAGCACGGCCTTGAGAGCTTTTATTCTATCAGATTGCCCCTTATATCGCTTCAAGTCCTTCTTAAACCTTGTAGAATAGACAATTTCCCACATATTACAATTCCGCCACAAATCCCTCCAAACTATCCACGTCAAGTTTATTCATCGGCTCCCCGGAACGAGCCTCTTCAATGGCCGCTATTGTTTCATCGTTAGGTTCATTATAAGCGATGTCCATCAGGACAGTCTCAACATAGTTGTTGAGGCTCCTGTTTTCCTTTTTCGCCTTCATTTTCAGACGATGAATTAAATCCTTGTTTAATCGGAAGGCGGTTTGTACCTTTGTTACAGATGATCCAATCATTTTGTTATATTTTATATTACAAATGTATAACAATATTATAACAAAAACAAATATTTTAAAAGGATGTTGAAGAAACTCGTCGCGATCCCGGTTTTGTTGTTTTTTTGTTTTGCCTGTTATCACCCAAGAACTGGGGTTGATGCAGAGGTTTCAGATACCATTTCAGTCTATGAACCAGATGCCGTGCCGTTTGATCAAGTAGATATTAAACCTCAATTCAACGATGGGAATGTCAACGATTTCTCAAAATGGGTGATTAGCCGGTTCAAGATACCTGATTCTGTCGCTGAATCGGATATTATCGGGCGTGTTGTGATACAATTCACAATAGGAACCGATGGCTCGGTAAGAGATGTAAAAGTTTTGAAAAGCCTTGATAGAGATATAGATGCAGAGGTTGTACGAGTTGTTGGAGCCTCTCCCAAATGGAGCCCTGGTAAAAATGCTGATGGTGTCGCTGTGCCAGTTTTATATGATTACTCGTTTGTCTATATGATAAGATAATAAAAAGCACCGGCATTTCTGCTGGTGCTTTTGCTGCTCCCCTAAACAGTGAAATGTTGAACCTGTGGCGGGATTTCCTCCAAGTCGTCAAGTTCATTGACGAGAATCAGGAGTGGATTAATCCTTTATTAAGACACTTGAAGAGATAAAGGCGAGTCATTTGCAAATCGTACTAATATAGCTTAACTTTGTTTAGA
>JAEEGH010003085.1_pt1 | contig 44280 bp, 31 predicted proteins | sample 9134181 | NCBI WGS metagenome assembly JAEEGH01 (sample SAMN16246544, study PRJNA631951) | gut metagenome | biome: gut microbiome; feature: rumen; material: DP-attached | host: Bos | place: Iran: Karaj | collected 2018-10
GGTCGCAGGCGGTGATGGTCTCGGTGCTGTCTGTGCTGTGGTGGAGGGTGAGATGGAGGGTGACGGTGCTGTCGCAGGATTGTGAATTGTGAAGTGTGAATTGTGAAGTGACTACATACCCCCCGGCTTCGCCGTACCCCTCTAAAGAGGGGATGGTGAAAGTGGTGTCGTGCCAAGTGTAGCTGTCGCAGGCGGTGACGGCGAGGATGCTGTCGCTGCTGTGGTTGAGGGTCAGATAGAGCGTGTCCACATCGGTGCAAGGCGATCCGGGCTGGCTGTGGTCGAAGGTGTAGGCGCCCGAGGCGGTGTAGGTGTTGCCATGCCATTGATACTGGTCGCAGGCGGCGACCGTGGCAACGGTGTAGTCGTGGAAGCTGATATCCAAGTGCAGCGTGTCGGCGCTGACACAGCCCTCAGCATTGGTATAGTCGTAGGTATAGGTGCCTGTGAGGGCATAGAGGCTGTCGTGCCAGGTGTAGCCGTCGCAGGCCGCCTCCCTGTAGGCGTTGTGGGTCGAGGCGTTGACGGTCAGCGTGAGGGTGTCGGTGCTGGGACAGTTGGAGGCATTGGTGTAGTCGAAAGTGTAGGTGCCGGAAAGGGTGTAGACGCTGTCGTGCCACGTGTAGCTGTCGCAGGCCGTTTGGGTATACGCGTCATGATTGGAGAAATTGACGGTCAGATAGAGCGTGTCCACGTTGGTGCAGCTGGATCCTGGTTGGCTATGGTCGTAAGTATAGACGCCGGAGGCGGTATAGGTTGTGCCGTTCCAAATATACTGGTCGCAGACGGTGACGCGGTAGGCGGTGTCGTCATGGACGCTGACATCCAGGTGCAGCGTGTCCGTGCTCGCGCAGCCGTCGGCATTGGTATAGTCGTAGGTGTAGATGCCCGTGGCGGTGTATTCCACTTCGTGCCAGGTGAACGTCTCGCAGGCCGTCTGATTGTAGCTGCCGTGTGTAGATTGGTTGATAGTCAGCGTCAGCGTGTCGGTGCTGGGGCAGTCGAGCGCGTTGGTGTAGTCATGCGTATACTGGCCTGTGGTGTTCAATGCCAGATCGTGCCAGACGTAGAAGTTGCAGGCGGTGTCGACAAAAGTGTCGTGGGTGCCTTGGTTCACGGTCAGGTGCAGGGTGTCCGTGCTCGCGCAGCCCGCGTCGTTCAGGTAGTCGAACCTATAGGTGCCGCTGCTGGCATAGGTGGTGCCGTTCCACGTGGTGCTGTCGCAGACGGTCTCGTTATAGGCACGATGGGTGCTGAAGTTGAGCGTCAGATGCAGCGTCACCACGCTGTCGCAGCCCTCGCTGTTGGGGATAGTGGTGGTGGGGGAAGTGGTCGAATAATGATAGGTGGTGTCGTTCCAAAGGAAACTGTCGCACGCCGTCACGGCGTAGATGCCGGTGCTCCCATGTTTGACGGTGAGGTGCAGCGTGTCAGTGCTGGGGCAGCCAAGAGCGTTGGTGTAGCCGTAGGTGTAGATGCCGGTGGTGGTGTATTCGGTTTCGTGCCAAGTGTAGCTGTCGCAGGCGGTATCGGCGTAGGAGGCGTGTGTGGAGGCGTTGATGGTCAGATAGAGCGTGTCGACATTGGTGCAGCTGGATCCGGGCTGGGTGTGGTCGTAGGTATAGATGCCCGATGCGGTGTATTCCGTCCCATTCCAACTATAGAGGTCACACGCGGTGACGGTGAAAGTAGTGTCTTCGTGAATGCTGATGTCGAGGTGTAGCGTGTCGGTGCTCGCGCAGCCCTCGGCGTTGATGTAATCGTAGGTGTATGTGCCAGCGGTGGTGTATTCCACTTCGTGCCATGTGTAGCTGTCGCAGGCGGTAGCGTTTTCGCTATTGTGATTGGAGTTGTTAAGAGTCAGATGGAGGGTGACGGTGCTGTCGCAGGATTGTGAATTGAGAAGAGTGAATTGTGAAGTGTAATTAGACTCGGTGAAAGTGGTGTCGTGCCAGGTATATTGGTCGCAGGCGGTGACGGTCTCAATGCTGTCTGTGCTGTGGTTGATAGTGAGGTGGAGGGTGACGGTGCTGTCGCAGGATTGTGAATTGAGAAGAGTGAATTGTGAAGTGATTACATACCCCCCGGCTTCGCCGTACCCCTCTAAAGAGGGGATGGTGAAAGTGGTGTCGTGCCAAGTGTAGCTGTCGCAGGCGGTGACAGTCTCGATGCTGTCGGTGCTGTGGTTGATGGTCAATGTCAGCGTGTCGGTGCTGGGACAGTTGTCGGCATTAGTATAGTCGAATGTGAATATGCCAGTGGTGGTGTAAGCAGTGGCGTGCCATGTGTAGCTGTCGCAGGCGGTGGCGGTCTCGCTATTGTGTGTGCCAGTGTTGATGGTCAAATACAGCGTGTCTACATCGATGCAGACTGAACCAGGTTGAGAATGGTCGAATGTATAGACACCCGAGGTCGTATAGGTGCTTCCATTCCAATCATAATGGTCACAGGCGGTAACTATGTAGGTGTTGTCATCACGGATGCTGACATTGAGGTGAAGCGTGTCGGTACTCGCGCAGCCGTCGGCATTGAGATACGCATACGTGTATGTGCCAGATTCGCTATAGAGCATGTCGTGCCATATATATCCTTCGCATACCTCATGATTATAAGCATTATAAGTAGAATGACTGACAACCAATTTAAGGGTATCAGTGCTGGCGCAACCGTCAGAATTGATGTAGTCATGGGTGTATCTACCCGAAGCGACATATTCCACATCGTGCCAAACGAAACTATTACATGATGTATCTTCGTAGCTGTTGTGGCTGCTGGTGTTGACGGTCAGAATAAGCGTGTCGGTGCTGGGACAGTTGTCTGCATTGCTATAACTGAATGTGTAGGTGCCTGTGGCGGTGTATTCCACTTCATGCCATGTGTAGCTGTCGCAGGCGGTGGCGGTCTCGCTATTGTGTGTGCCAGTGTTGATGGTCAGATAGAGTGTGTCGACATTGGTGCAGCTAGATCCGGGCTGTGAATGGTCGAATGTGTAAATACCCGAAGTGGTGTAGGTCGAATCGTTCCAATGATAGCTGTCGCAGGCTGTCACCTGATAGGCTGTGTCGCTGTGGATACTGATGTCGAGATGCAGCGTGTCGGTGCTCGCACAGCCGTCGGCATTGGTGTAGTCGTATGTGTAGGTGCCGGTAGTGGTGTATTCCACTTCGTGCCATGTGTAGCTGTCGCAGGCCGTGGCAGTATAGATGTCATGGGTTGAGGCGTTGAGGGTCAGATGGAGGGTGACGGTGCTGTCGCAGGATTGTGAATTGAGAGTTGAAAATTGAGAATTGAGTGTTGTTTGGGTGTATACGCTGTCGTGCCATGTGTATTGGTCGCAGGCGGTGATGGCAAGAATGCTGTCAGTGCCGTGGTTTATGGTCAGAAAGAGGGTGGCGATGTCGTCGCAGCCAGCGGAATTGAGGGTCGAATAGTGAGCATTGTATGTGGATTGCGTATAAACTCTGCCGTGCCATGTATAACTGTCGCAGGCGGTGACGGTATCGGTGCTGTAGGTGCTATAGTTGATGGTAAGGTGCAGGGTGTCGGTGCTGGAGCATCCGTCGACATTGTTGTAGTCGTAGGTGTAGGTGCCCGTGAGGGTAAAGTCCATATCGTTCCAGATGTAGCCGTCGCAGGCGGTAACGGTATCGCTATTGTATGTACCAGTTTGAACTACGAGGGCCAGGGTGTCGGTGCTGGGGCAGCCGTCGGCATTGGTGTAGTTGTAAGTGTAGGTGCCCGTGGCGGTATATTCCACTCCGTTCCAAATATGGCTATTGCAGACAGTATCGGTGTAGGAGTCGTGAGTGGTGGCGTTGACAGTCAGGTGCAACGTATCGGTACTTGCACAGCCATCGGCATTGGAGTAGCCGTAGGTGTAAGTGCCCGTAGAGGTGTATTCCACCTCATGCCATGTGTAGCTGTCGCAGGCGGTGACGGTCTCGCTGTTGTGAGTGGCTTGGCTAAGCGTGAGATGTAGGTGTGCAATGCTGTCGCATCCCTGGGCATTGGATTGCGGGAGGGTGTGGATTGCGGTGTCGGTATTGGCGGTGTAAAGCGAGTCGTACCAATTGAAGCTTTCGCAGGCGGTTATTTCCCAAATGGTGTCGCTGTCGGTGTGCAGCAGCAGATGGAGATGGAGGACGGTGTCGAGAATGGTGGAACGGAGGGTGTCGATGTAGTCGCCCGAGGCGGTGTGGGTATAGCCGTGGTGGGCATAGGGGGTGTTGCTGCAGAGTACGACGGTGTCGAACTGGTGGGCCATCCATTGGATGGAGCCCACGCTATGAAGGCCGCCAGTGGGCATGCGACGGTTGCCCAGCTCGTCGAGCGAGTCTATGACGACGGCAGAAGAGGTTGTCGACGAAGTAAGGTTGTTGGTCCATGCGGATTGCCAGTGCGCAGTGGCGCTTGGTGTGCCTGCCATGAGGCCTGTCGCCACTCCCATGGTGGAGGCCACCGACCCCTGGATGGGTGGGAAAATGGTGTGTGGCACACCGTCAATCAGGGTATCGACGGCAGTAGCAGCAATCTGGTCGGCGGCAACGGTCGTACTGGGTATGCCCAAACGTTGGACACGCATAGATGGCAGGTTGGTGTTGCTGAATATGTCACCCCATGCATAGGTGGTGGTATTGCCCATAATGCGGATGTCGTAGGCCGTGGCGGTGGGGACGGTGCCGACAAATAGATTGTTGCATAGTTGCAAGTTGTTGTTGCCATAGTCGACACGAACGGCACTGCCTTCGGAGCCGGATGTGCTGCCGTTGGCAACAAATGTGCAGCTGGTAATGGATGGGGAGCGGTTGATGGAGCCTCCCAGATTTATGGCTCCGCCATAGGATGCCGTGTTGCCATAGAAGGTACTGCTGTGGGTCCAACAATTGATGCCCGCTAATGCCATGGCACCGCCTTCAATATTGGCACTGTTGCCACAGAAGCTGCTGCGGCTGACATATATGGTGCGGTTGGTGTATGAGCTGGTAGTCTGCCCAAAGATGGCCCCACCGCGCTCAGCGGTGTTGCCTTGGAAGCGGCAGTTCTCGATGGTGGCATTGGCCGACTGGGGTATGGCGATGGCTCCGCCGTATGAGTGCGAGCCAGTGGCAGCGGCAACCGCCACGGTGGCTGTATTGCTGTCGAACACGGTGTTGAGCAACGTGATGCCAGCGTTGCCGTCGGCATATATGGCTCCGCCATAGCAGGCGGTAGCACTGTCGGTCTGATTGGCCTCCACCCTGTTACCCAACAGGCGGCAGTGGTTGAGGGTCAACTGGCCTGAATAGCAATAGATGGCTCCTCCCCTACCCTCGGAGACGTAACCGTGTGCCAACACCATGTTGTGAAGTGTGAGGCTGGCATTGTTCTCCAACCGAAACAGCTGATATTGGTTGTTGCCATCGATGCGTATGGGTGCGCTGCCACCGTCGATGCTGAGGGTGTCGCCATTGAGTGTGGGCAATGGGGATGAGAGAACGATGGTGTGCTGAGTGCCGGAGGGCAGATTGAAGGTGATTTGTCTATCCAACGTAGAGTCGGCCATGGCATATAGCATGGCTTCTCGCAGGGTGATGACGCCGTCGTCGGGGTCGGTGACATCGAGGAGGGTTGTCACCACCACCGAGGGTGTTTCCGAATCGGTCGGGGTGGCAGCATTGATGGTCAACAGCAGCGTGTCGGTGCTCGCGCAGCCGTCGGCGTTGGTGTAGTGGTAAGTATAGATACCCGTAGCGGTGTATTCCACTCCGTGCCAGAGATAACTATCGATGGCCGAGGCGGTGTCGCTATTGTGGGTGGAGGTGTTGAGGGTGAGGTGGAGCGTGTCGGTGCTAGCACAGCCGTCGGCATTGACGTAGTCGGTTGTATAGGTGTCGGTCGAGGTATATCCTTTTCCACGCCAAAGATATGTGTCGCAGGCGGTGACGGTATCGCTTGTATGGGTGCTGTGGTGTATGGTCAGATGCAGTGTGTCTACTCCGGGGCGGTCTGGCTCGGAGAGGGTATGGTCGTAGAGATACACTCCCGACGTGGTATAACTGACACCGTGCCATACAAGGCTGTCGCACGCCGTCACGTGCTCTACACTATCGTTCACCGTTTGAAGGTCGTAGTTCATCAGACGTGGTGATGCTTCGGCACAATTATTGCCTGCCAATAACAATATCAGACTGGAGAGAAGATATATCTTTTTCATATAATACCGATTTCTTTTTATTAAAAATATATTTATACACTACATCAACTTTTACAATAGCAATGTGTTACCATGCCATTGCAGCAGTTGTGCACAGCCTTGTAGGGAATACAAAAATACAATTTTTTTTTTACATAAACAAAATCCGGCGATAATCGCCGGATTTGTTTAACTGCGTGATGGCTGCTCTTCCACGCTCGATATGTGTGGCAGTGCCGCCAAGGGGAGGTTGCTGACGATGGTGCGGATGTCTGCCTTGGCGGCCTCAGGCAGGCCGCTGTATGGCGCAATGTCTTTCAGCACGAAGAGTTGGTTGGCATTGCGGTTGGCATAGGTGCGGGCCTCCTGCCTCACCTCGGGGTCGTCGTTAGCGAGTGCCGCATTGAGCCGGTGGCGTTCGGCAGCGGGCATGGCGGCATAGCCGACCAGCAGTTTTTCCATGTTGCGCCGGGCCTGCTCTGTCCGCGAGAGTGAATCTACCCTCGCACCATCGTCCAAAGGCTGCACTGATTGAGCGGCATCAAGTCCCAGGCCGCGCAGCTGGGCGTAGACGGCCGAGGCCGAACGGATGCTGGACAGCTTCTCGGCCAGCGACAGCTGCTGCCATATCGCATCCAACGATGCCGTATCGGTAGGCATGGCCACAAACTGCTTGCCGCTGGTCTCTTTCTGATACAGATAGTTCACACGCTTGGCAACGGAGGTCTGCCGCGTGAGCAACGGGTCGTAGCCTTCCCACGCCGCCCCAAAGGGGATAAGGTTGCGCAGGCGCGCCACCTCGGCCTGGGCAGCACGTACCAAGGCATTGCTTTGTGGCTGATATACATATATGTTGGGCGCGTCATTCCTTGCCTCGCCTATGTCGGAATAGTCCGCATACAGCTGCTGCGGCAAATGGATGGATTGCTGGAAATTCTCGTCTGCCGAATCGGAGCAGAACGCCACCGACAGCACCTGCTGGGCATCCGTAGCACACGACACCAGCATTTCTCTCACCCACTCCGCGTCTATCGCGGCCTTCACAAATTCCCATTCCACGTCGAGGAAGTCGCCATACCTGCTTTCGGGCCTGCCCTGCAGCCAGCTGCTCGGGTCGGTCATATAACGGCTGTGCGACAGGTCGAAAAGCGAGGCGTGCGAACTCTTGAAATGGTTCATCTTCACGTCTGCGGCCGGGTCGACAAAGGTAATGCGGGTGCGCAACGGCTTTGGCGACGACTCGTCGAAGTTAGGGAAATGGCACATCTGCGCCGCCGTGGTGGCGAAGGCATAGCCCATGGCGTTCATTCCCACCACTACCAGATGCACATAGCGGTCGGCATTCACGGTGATGAGGCCACGGTCCAGCGTCTGCGGCACTGCCTGTGGCGAGTCGCCCATCAGCAACTGCTGCACCATCAGTTCGCTTCTATTTATTATCGTGGTCTCGACACTGGTGTGCGCCTCCTGTGGCAACATGTGGAGCAGGCTTATCGTGGAGCTCGAATCCAGCGACAGATAGCACTGCGCCACCTGCGGGGCATGCAGCCGCAGTGCCCTCACCTTCTTCCAGCACTCCACATTCAGCGCATCGTGCCCGTTTTCGCCATCCTCGCCGACAATGAAAATAAGCGAGGCCTGGTCCACATGGCACATTCGCAGTTCCTCTGCCATGGTGCGCTCGCCATGGTAGACATTCACGGCCAGCCCCTTGGCTTCGAGCGACAACTTCAAGGCCAGCCTGCCACGCACCTGCTCGGCATCGAGGCTCGAAAGCACCACGACGGACTTCTCCGCCCATTCCTGCCGCGTGGCAATGGCTTCCAGCAGCTCTTCCACCATTCCGCCACCGCCCAAAATCAGGATATGGTCGCGAAACGGATAGCGCAAAAGGCCTTTCCTCCGACGGTTGGCACGACTCGAGCTGCGCCAATTGTCGCACTGCCACACTATCTTATTAAAGAAATGATTCATTCTAAATTCGTTAATTCGTTAATGCGTTAATTCGTTAGTCAAAAGATTCACGCATTTACACATTCACACGTTAACACATTCAAACATTAGCTCACATATCAAGTCCCACCGACACAAACCATTGCGACTGCTGCATATACGACATCCCCCTCATCCACACCATATAGCCCATGTCTACCGACAGGAAGTTCAGCAAGTCGAGCCCCACACCCGTCGTGATGGTGTATGGGTTGAATTGCCACTGAAAATCCTTATGCAGCCAGCCCAGATGGAACATCGGCCCCACGTAGGCCTTGGCCCTGAACAGTTTCGACGGTGCCCATTTCATGCCAAACAACAGCGGCACATCCATTGCCAAGCCGTCGCGGTGCTTGAAGGCATACGAAAACTCGCTCACCACACCGTTCTCGTGGCTCGCCGCCTCCCAGTCGGTCGTAAGGGCAAACAACACCTCGGGCTGGAGGAAAAAGGTCTGGCCCAGCGGGACATAGAGCGAGAACCCCAGCGAGGAATGGCTCGCCACGCCCGAAATCTTGCCCATGTCTAAGTCGGTGACAAAATTGTCCTTCAACTTCAGGTTAGGCGTATAATAGTATAGCTTGAGCGTGAAATGCGACTGGTCCTTCCGCTTGGGCTTAGGTTTTTCGTTCGAGTCCATTTCCGTCTGGCCCACTGCCGTGAAGGAAACAGCAAGCAACAGCAAGAGCGATATTAGTTTACATTGGCTCATGGGGTAGTGGTAAATTCTGGTTATTCAAACTATTCAGACTACTCCGATTACTCGGAATACACTGGCACATCCACCAATCGCGACACCTCGGCAAAATACTGCGAGGCCGTCAGTTGCGGATAGTTGAGCAGGGCAGAAACCAAGTCCTGGTGCTCGGCACGGATTTTCACCATCTTTGCCTCTATCTCCTCGGCTATGGGCAGTTGCTCCTCCAGACGTATCTTCAACACCTCCTGCACCGCCGTGCGCTGGTATTCCACAATATCTTTGTAATAATTCAGCATCAGCTTGTTGCGCTCCTTGCCAGAGGCTTTCTCCAGCATGGGGGCATACTTCTGATACACATGCTTGCACTTGGCGTCGGCCTGCTCCAGCACCTGATCAGCCTTACGGCCCACAGCGTCCCATTTGTCGATAAGTGGCTGCAGCGGTTCCAGATACTTGCCTGCGTCCACAGCCTCTTGAGCCATGGCCGTCTCGGCCGTGCCAACTCTGTAGTGCGCTGCTATATAGGCCTCTTGCTCATCTTCAGGAAGGGAGGCAAGATGTTCCAACTCCTCCTTGGTCATGCCGGTGCTGAGTTGCGCATATTTGTAGGCGGCATCCACCACCTGTGCCGAATCCATGTTCTTGGTCGAAATCGACACGGCCTGCGTCGCCAAGCTGAGCACCTGCGTGTTGAAGCGTGTCACCGCACTCGTCAGCAGTCGCAACGCCTGCTCGTTCAGCTCCGCCTCCTTGTGGCTGCACAGCTGCTGTGCCGTCGGCAGTTCGGGCATCTTCCGCATGATGGCATCATAGGTCAGCTCCTCCTCTGCCGCTACCTCCTGCTTGGCGGTAGCCTGGTTCGACTGGCGCTGCTTGCTCATCTGCTGTTCAATAGCCGCATTCGCCACCGAGTCGACCTTCTTCTCAAGTACCTTGGCGGTTCTGTTGGCAGCCTTCTGCAGCAGACCTCCCAACTGGGCCTGTGCCGGCACGTATGCCAACATCATAATAATAGAAAGTATAACGATTTTCTTCATGGTGTAATAATGTTTATATGTACCAATAGAACGCACTCGTTTATTAATTATTGTGTCAACAAAGAAAAAAAAGCGTATCTTTGCAAAAAAATAACGTCGCACAAATACACATAAAACACTAACAATTAAGAATGTCACCGGCAACTCGCCGACAATTACCAATTCACCAATGGACAAATTAAGCTACGCACTGGGCCTGAACATCGGCCACCAACTGAAAGAAATGGGACTCCGCGACAACCTCGTCGTCGCCGACTATGCCACCGCCATCACCGACGTGCTGAAAGGCAACACCCCTCAAATCAACATGGACGAAGCCACCCGTCTGCTGAACGACTTCTTCACCCGTCTTGAAGAGCAACAGCGTGCCGCCGCCGAGGCAGCGGGCGCCGAAGCCAAGAGCGAGGGCGAGCGTTTCCTCGCCGAGAACGCCAAGCGCCCCAACGTCGTCGTCACCCCTAGCGGCCTGCAATACGAAGTGCTGACCGAAGGCACCGGCCGCAGCCCCAAGGCCACCGACACCGTGCGCTGCCACTACCACGGCACCCTCATCGACGGCACTGTCTTCGACAGCTCCTACCAGCGCAACCAGCCCGCCGACTTCGGCCTCAACCAAGTCATCGCCGGATGGACCGAAGGCGTACAGCTCATGAAAGAAGGCGGCAAATACCGCTTCTACCTCCCCTACCACCTAGCCTACGGCGAACACGGTGCCGGCAACACCATCCCCCCCTTCGCCACCCTCGTCTTCGACGTCGAGCTGCTCAAGGTGCTGTAAGCATCAACAACTAAAGTTTGACAAGCTATTTTTTGCTCTAGTTCTATCTCGCATACGTTTTTGGCGAGGCAGGGACTTTATGTTTGCGGATACCTACGGCCTGAAAGGCCAAAAAGCGAATAGCCCAGGGCATCACCCTGGGCATTAGAGGATACCAAACCAACGCCCTGAAAGGGCTAAAGAATCACGCTTTAGCCCTTTCAGGGCGTTGTCCGCATACCACGTAAACCCAAGGCGTTGCCTTGGGCTACAGGATTTTGGCCTTTCAGTCCTTTTGACGAGGATTCTATCATAAAACATAAGCGAATTTGTACCCGAATTTACTTGTCAAACTTTAGTCAATAATAAGACTTCTTGTATTTGCGCTGGTCCTACCAGCATATTCATATCCCGTCGCTATCGCAACACCCCTTAAAAAAATGGACCACTCGTCCCCCTCCAGATTGCCGGTAACCCCATACTAGCTACAGCCTTACTCCCTCGAGAGGTCGTTTTTTAAGAGATTCTTCGTAGGTCCTTTGTCGGTGTAGCAGCCTTGAACTATGAGGGAATATGTAAAAATCGGTACAAATCGGTAGGAAGCCGTAAGAAACAGTAGGAATCGGTACGTCACACCATCCTGCTGGTTAATAGGGATATAGAAAAAGCCGCCCTCCGGGGCGGCTTGTGGGTGTTTGATTGTTTGGACGACTGGTTGCTTGACTATTCGGCGCGGCGGCCACTCAAACATTCAGAGATTCAAGCATTCAGGTAATCGGTACGTTATTTGCAACGCTCGGCGAACTCTTTGGCGGTGACTTTCTCAACTTCGGGGTTGAGCTGCTCCTTGAAGAGTCTGAAGGTCTTTTCGACATAGAGTTTGTCGATGATTTGCTGCACGTTGCGACGGTCTTGGGCGATGGTGCGGGCTGCCTGCTCGAGACGCGCTTCGGCCTGCTCGGGGGTCTCGCCTTCCTGCGGCTCGCCGTCGGTATGGCGGAGGATGTCCTTGATGGCGTCGACTATCTCGTTCTGGGTGGGGTCGATGCTCTTGATTTTGTTGAGCGCGCCGTCAATCATCTCCCATTTCAGCGAGGGGACGTAGGTGTCGGCCCACTGTTCTTCGATGGTCTCGGCGGTGACGTTCTTGTCCTCATTGCGGGAGAGGATCCAACGCTTGAGGAAGGCCTCGGGCATGGGAGCGTTGAAGTTTTCGAGGAGCTGCTTGCGGACCTGGTTGACGTAGAGAATCTGGCACTGCTCGTCGTTGGCCTTTTCGATTTGGGCGGAGATGGCCTTGCGGAACTTGTCGACGGACTTGATACCTTCGCCGGGGAAGATGCGCTCGAAGAGTTCTTCGTTGACCTCGGCGGGGGTGATGTGCGAGCAGCCACTAATGGTGAGTTCGACATCGGACTTGAACTTCTTGGCGGCGGCGGTGTCGAGACGGAAAATCTTCTCGAGCTGCGAGGCGGTGAAGGCCTTGCTGGGGTTGAAGACGACTTTTTCCTCAGCCTTCTTACCCATGAACGGGGCGGCAAGTTCGGCATCCTTCATGTCGGAGAGTTCAAACGAGCAGAAGACGTTCATGCCGCCTTCTTTCTCGGTGCCTTCTTTGGTGAGCTCGACGGCTTTGCCGTAGACGGTGTCGCCTTCGCCCACGGTTTCGGGGCTTTCGAATTTGCCGTAACGCTTGACGATATTGTCGATTTGGGCGTCAACGTCCTTGGCAGTGACCTTGACGGAGCAGAGCTTGGTGTCGACTTTCGACCAGTCGATGTTGATTTCGGGAGCCAGGGCGGCATCGAAATAGAAGGTGTAGTCGGTGGCTTTGGCGAAGTCGATGGTGCCGTTCTTCTCTTCGTTGGAGAGGGGCGAGCCAAGGAGATCGAGCTTCTCGTCGTCGATGTATTTGTAAAGAGATTCTCCGAGGAGTTCTTGTACGGCGTCGGCGACCACGGCAGACTTATAAATGCGCTGAATCAGCCCCATGGGAGCCATGCCTTTGCGGAAGCCGGGTACGGTGGCCTTGTGTTGGTACTCTTTCAGTTGCTTGGTAACCTTCTCTGCATAGTCGCTCTCGGCAATCTCAATCTTGATACAAAGGTCCAAATCTCCAAGTTTTTCTCTCGTTATATTCATCTTATATTGTGTAAATTGTTGATATATTGTTAGTTTATTATTTACTAAGAAAATGCAAAATTACAAAAAAAAATTGAATTAATGAAAATAAAATTGCGAATTGTGAATTGAGAATACCTTTGCGACAACGCATTTGTGCATTCTCAATTCACAATTCGCAAATCACAATTCACCATTAATTGAAGTTTCCATAGAATCCGACACCGAGGTTGAGGAGCTCGTAGTCGATGAACTGGGGCGCTGGGGTGCCGATGGAATCGCAGGGCACGTTGACACGTATGTGAGTGCGGCGGGAGCCGAAAATGCCCACTCCGCCATCAATATTGGTGTAGGTGGAATATTCCTGTCCCGATGTGACGTTATTCTGGTGGGAGGAGATGTAGGCCTTGAGGTCCTCGTTGCAGACCAGGATGGAGATGTCGACGTTGTTGACGAAGAATAGGCTGTCGGTGTTGTCCTTGAGGTGGTTTTTGATGGCTGAGAAGAAACGGGTGGAGGTGATGGAGCTGGAGGTGAGCCATTGGGCATCGCGTTCGTTGATGAGCGGGGTTCCGGGGATGTCGAGGCTGAGGGTGTCGCCGTTCTTACGATAGAAGAAGGTGACGACGGGCTGGTAGAGACGGCCGCGCGGAACGGTGTTCCACTTGATGACACCACGGCATCCGACACGGAAGCCAAATTCGTTGGCACGGGCCGAATTGGGCGAGAGGAGCACAATTTCGTTGGTGTCGCGCAGGCGGATGGTCTTATCGAGGAAGCCGACCAAGTTGGTGGTGGATGAGGCGATGGTGTCGCCAGTGGCGTTCTTTATCACCACCAGCTGAAAGACACAGCCGGTGTCCACTTCCAGCTGACGGGCTCCGGGGACGCAGTAGTAGAGGGGCTGCATACCCGAGGGGAAGTTGCCGTCGGGCTTGCCGACGCGCTCAGTGTAGGTGAACTGCCATCGGGCGACAAGTTGGTCGGTGGGTATCAGTTGGACACCGTTTTCACGCCTGCCCTTCCATGCCAGGAGATAGACGCTGATGTCGTCGGGAGCGTAGTAGTTGGAGTCGGCAAGGGGGGCGTAGTTGTATAGATTGTCCTCGCCAAGGAAGCAACGCTGCACACGCGCCCAGACGGTGTCCTCTTCGGGGTCGATGACGCAATAGACATCGGGCACGTCGCGCCACGGGGCATTAGGTGAGAAATCGACCTTGCAGGAGGTGAGGAGCAGCGTGACTAGGCTGACGAGAAGGATTTGTTTTTTGTATGGGCTGACACCGGTGTCTGCCCATACTGAGATTTGAGATTTATTTTTCGACATAGGATGAGATGGGTTACTATGAATCAAGGAGTATCTTTATCACCTCGGAGGCAATGACGCAGCCGAAGAGGGGCGGCATGTAGGAGATGGTGCCGAGGGTGGTGAGATGGTTGTCGGTAGGGTCTTGGAGCATAGCGTGTGGCGGGACCTTCTCGGTGGAGAAGACCACCCGTATGCCCGAGTATACGCCCATGTGGTGCAGACGTTTGCGCACCATGGCAGCAAGGGGACAGGTGTGGCTCTTGGCGATGTCGGCGGCATGGACCTGCGAAGGGTCGAGCTTGCCACCACTGCCCATGGAACTGACGGTGGGGATGCCAAGGCTGTGGGCATGGTAGAGGAGGAATACTTTGGGCGAGAGGGTGTCGATGCAGTCGACGACACAGTCGAAGTGGTCGGACTGGAGCAGTTGGACAGTCCGATCATCGCGCAGGAACTCCTGAAGGGCCGTCACCTTGCAGTCGGGGTTGATGTCAATGAAACGTTGGCGAAACAGCTCAGCCTTGGGCTGCCCAATGGAGGAGCGCAGGGCGATGAGCTGGCGGTTGAGGTTGGAAGCCGACACCACGTCGCCATCGACGAGGGTGAGCCGCCCAATGCCGGCACGGCAGAGCTGCTCGGCAGCGTACCCCCCTACCCCGCCGAGACCGACGACAAGCACATGGGCGTCGCGAAGACGCGAAAGGCCTTCGTCCTGAAGCAGCAGGTGGGTACGGGTGTAGATGTCGGACATCACTTGGAGAGGGTTTCTTTGATTTCTATTTCGTCAATCATAAGCCACGGGTTCAAACCTTTGGCACGATGCCACTGCGGGATGCGTCCGATAGGCTTGGCTACCACACGCACGAAACGGACATCCTCGCGGTCGGCAGGGATGGTGATGACCTGCAGCTGGGTGGTGTTCATAGCTTCGGCGGCGGCATCGTAGGTGATAGTGGCGGGGATGGGGTCGGAGAAGGTCTTGCCATCGGCAGAGAGTTGCACTTCGACCTGTGCAGGTGCAAAGACCCACGCATCGGGCACATGGGCGAAACGGAGCACTACCTGACTGACATGTATGCTTTTGGCAAGTTCCAAATCGACCTGCATGGGGTGGCCCGAGAAGCCCAGCCAGCCATGCGAGAGGTCGTTGACATCGCCCAGCTCGCCATCGTAGAGGGCCCGAGAGGCATTCTTGTTGTAGGGGGTGTTGGGCTTGTGGGCAAAGGTGGTGGAGAGCACGTAGTCGAAGGTGAACTGCTGGGTGGCGACAAACGAGGGGGGCTCCCCTTTCTTGAAGGCACGAGCCTTGACCAAGACACTGTTCTGAATGGAGAAAGGCTTGGTGTAGAGCGTGGATTTCTCAGTGGGGATGGAGCCGTCGAGGGTGTAGCGTATCTCAGCCTTGGGAGTGGCACAGGTGATGGAGACCGTCATGGGTGCGTCGAAACGGTCGCGATTCTTGCTGATGACAGGCGGTTCGATAACGCTGGAAACCACCTTGGGATAGGCTGTGGCGCGGAAGTCGTGAGCATGATTTGCGACACAATCGAAGGGTCGCAGATGGATGGTAAACTGATATTTGTGAGCTTTGAGCAAGGCTGTTTCGTGGGTGGGGATGCCAGCTAAGATACAGCCCACGCCCATGATGCGGGAATCGACATTGAGCGTCCAGTAGTCCTGCTCGCTGACACCCGGCCAACCCAACTCTTCGCGTGCGCCAAACATCTGGGTGTCGTCGAAAGGATAGATGGAGAAATTGCAGAGGGTGTCGGGGATATCGACGTAGAGGCCCACCTCGGCGTTGCGGAAGGTGGCCCAACGGGTGTCGGCATAGTTGCCTGCATGTTGTACATCAGGGTATTGATGAAACAGGCTGGCAATGGAACGCGACTGCTGGGCAATGAGTCCGGCATTGTGGCGGTCGGGATAGCTTTCGATGTTGCGTCCAAACCACTCGGCGGTGTCAAGCCGTCTATCCAAGCCCAATTGAACACCCACCTTGGCAAGCGAGTTGACCTGCTCGGACAGGGTGATGTTGTTGTTTATCAAGATGTCGCCCGACGGGTGAATGACAAAGGTTTGGCGGGCATCGAAAAGGTCTCCATATTTTGCGGAGCTGTAACGGAGCATGACATCAATACCAACGGCTCCACCGTTGATTGGATGACAGTTGGCTACGACCACCTCGCAATCCATGTGGCCCAAACCGTAGCGCATCCACTGTCGGACCCCGTTGGGATCGACTGCGTCGTTGGGCGAAGGCGTGCGCATGAAGTTGAGTCGGAGAGGCTGCGAGATAATCTGATGGCCTTTGTATGCGAGCGAGGTGAGGAGGCCAAGGCTGTCGTTAAATATTAATGATAATTCATTATTAAATATATGGACCCTGTGAAGGGTGTCGGTTTCAATCTTAAGGTTGTCGCCCTGAGCGACAAACGGCTGCGCGGACGCAGGCGTTGAGGGCAGGAGGAACTGCTGGGTGTAGAGTACGGTGTTGCGCGGCACGGTGTTGGTGTTGCCACGCTGGCGAAGGGTGAATACAATCGACACCTCCTCGTCGGGCTGCAAGGAGAGCTTGGGGACTTTCAGCTTGATGCCCTTGCTCTCGCCAGGCTTGAGCGAAAGAGCCACATCGCCCGCCACGATGTTGGAGTTGAGGTTGGTGCCAATCACATAGTCGAGCGAGTAGTCTGCCAAAGGACGAAAGTCGCAGAGGTTGGTGACATCAAATTCAGCAGCATCGGCACTAGTGGATGTGAGATGGATGTCGAACGGGCGGTAGAGATGCTTGCATTCAGGAAGATAAGGCAGCGACAGGAATGTCGGCCAATCTCTCAATTGAAGGAAACCGCCTTGAATGTCGGCATGGTCGATGACCTTATCCCATAGAGGGGACAGCCCACCAAAGCTGTTGCCACAGACATCGCCATAACTGAGCATAATGAGCGGACGTGTCTGAGGCTTTGCCAGATACTGGTTTAGAAAGTCGACATTGCACTTTTGCGGCGCGATGATGTCGGTGTTGTCGGAATATTGGGCAGCAGTGTAGAGAACCGGGCGGGAGCGGTCGAGCCGCTTGAGTTCGCGATAGGCTTTCTGCATACATACGCCGTTGTCGGGGCTGTTGCCCAACGACCAGGCTATGATGGAAGGATGGTTTTTGTATTGGCCATAGAGGGCGCGCACACGGTCGGCAAAGAGGTCACTATACTCGTTGTCGGTAGCCACGGCATGGCCCATCGAGGAGCTGGGGAAGAGATTGGCATCGCACACCACATAGAATCCTAACTCGTCACACAGTTCTAGCAAATGAGGCTGCGGATTGCCACCGATGATGCGGATGGCATTGACGTTGTTGCACTTCATCTGCACAATCTGGTTGCGAAGACGCTTGAGCGCGTCGGGTGACGAAAGGTCGTCTTTCAACTGCAACGTGATGCCCTTAAGATTGATTACCTTGCCATTGACTGACAAGGTTTCTTGGCTCGAAACGGTGCGGAAACCGAAACGCGTGCCCACAAGGTCCTGCAAAGCCATCTTGTCGTCGTAAAGACGGATGACAGCAGTGTAGAGACGCGGCACTTCGGCATTCCACGGGAGGATGTTGGAGAGGGTTGAAGAGATTGTCTGCGTAGTGACGTGGCGACTGTCGAAGAAACACCATTTGCCCAGCTTGTCGACCTGATGTCCTTTGGAGTCCCATAGTTCCACCTCCAAATAGCACTTGCCTTTCGCCTTGACATAATATAGGTCGGCTTCCACCGTGTAGGTACCCGCTTGATTGGAAGGCGAATAATCGGCCACAAGGGTGTAGTCCTGCACATTCAGCAAGGGTTTGAAAAGCAGTGTGCACTGGGGCTGAAACGAAACACCGTATGGGTCAAGCAGACTGCCATCGTCGTTGCCCACATGGCGAACGGTGAGGGGCATAGTCTTGCCGAAACGGATGAGGTCGGAAATGTCGAACTCGGTGACCGCCGAACAATCATGACTGATGCCTACCAGCTTATCGCCCATCCAGAGACCATAACCCGAAGGGGCCTGCATGCGGAAGAAGATGCGGTATGACTTCCAGTCGCGAGGAAACTCATAGTTGGATGTCAACACATAGCCACTACTATCTGTCGACACAGTCCAATCATCGGCAAGAGACAAAATGGAAGAGGCATCCCCATACCGAAGATGCTCTATATCGTTCTCATCGTCATAGGAAACCACGTTGGCTCGCGGCTCCATACGCAAATTGCTCATTTCCTCATGCTGCTGAGCCTGAAGAGTATTGAGGCACAGCAGCACAAGGAACGGCAAAAACAATTTCTTCATATTAGAAGTTGAAGCCAACGCCAAACTTTACATTCTGCATCAACACTCGCAGCGCATTCTGAATCTGGCCGTCTTCTATCAACTGCACCTTGTCCATGAAAAGGCCTTGGTAGCCGACAAAGAGACTGATGCCATACTTGCTCAGCTTGCCAAAATTGTTCGGAATGGCATAGCGGGCACCCACATTAACTCCCCATGTAGCACCACCTTTGAGGATGTGCGTCACCTTGTCGGTGCCGCCAGTCATACCCAGCGGGATTGAATAGCCCACATACAGGGAGGTGAAAGGTGTTATCTGACTACGGAGATAGTGGCTGCGGACTTCAACAAAGATAGGCAGTTGGGAGTATCCACCCGTCATGTCCATCTTGTATTCCACACCCAGACCAATGCCCGACTCTTTGCGAATCTGCCATCCGCAGATGGCGTAGAAATCGTGGAAAGTCGCCTTGTCTTTGTATGTCAGCTCGTTGATATTTGTGGAGAAGTCGTAACCAGCGACACCATACATGCGATGCCATTTAAACTCGACATGCTGCTGTGCCTGTACGGCCATGAAGCCGACGACTGCTGCCAACAACAGGATGATTTTTTTCATAATATGATTTATTGAATGTGAGGTATTTGACTACTTCATTTCTTTGAGGTCGGGCGAGATGATGAGCGTGGCCTCTGTGGCGGCCTGCACCTGCTCAACGGTGAACTCAGGATTAATCTCCGTAAGGACAATGCCCTTGGGGGTAATCTCCATCACACCCATCTCGGTGATAATCATGTTCACCTGACCTTTGGCGGTGAGGGGAAGCGTGCACTTCTTCAAAATCTTGGGGTTGCCTTTGGCCGTATGTTCCATAGCCAGAATGACCTTCTTGGCACCCACCAACAAGTCCATTGCACCACCCATGCCAGGGGTCTTCTTGCCAGGAATCATCCAGTTGGCGAGGTCGCCCTCTTCGTCCACCTGCATGGCCCCCAACACCGACACATTGACATGACCGCCACGAATAATGCCAAACGAGGTGGCACTGTCGAAGGTGCTGGCCTCGTCGGTATAGGTGATATAGCCGCCACCTGCGTTAATCAGCCAAGGGTCTTCCTGTCCTTCAGCGGGCGTGGGTCCCATGCCAATCATACCATTCTCCGACTGCAAGATGACATGCACTCCTTCGGGGAGGAAGTTAGGAATAAGGGTCGGCAGACCAATACCAAGATTGACAACATCGCCATCCTTCAGCTCCTTAGCAGCGCGACGGGCGATAAAAGGTTTGATTTGTTCTTTTTCCATATTATTATTGTTTGATTGTTTTTTATTGATTCGTTATTTCATACCACGCTTCACCATCTCCTGCGCGATGTAGGAAGCTTCGTCGTCGGCATAGGTATTCATGCCGAAACCAGCATCATAGCCCAACTCCTTTGCCAGTTCGTGGCTGATGCGGGGACCGCCACAGATGAGTATCACCTTGTCGCGCAAGCCCTCGGCTTCCAGCATCTCAACCAGTTCGGTGAGGTTCTTAATGTGGATGTCCTTCTGCGTCACCGTTTGCGACACGATAAGTGCATCAGCGTGCAGCTCAATGCCCTTGGCGATGAACTCCTCGTTAGGCACCTGGCTGCCGAGATTGTAGGCATCAATCATGTCGTAGCGTTCCAGACCATAGTGGCCGGCATAGCCCTTCATGTTCATAATGGCATCGATACCCACGGTGTGCGCATCTGTGCCGGTGCTGGCTCCCACAACGACTATCTTACGCCCGATGTGCTCGCGTATATACTCGTCGCACTCGTGCATGTCCATTGTGTTGCTCTCCACTTTGGGCACATGTATAGTGGTGTAGTCCACCGTGTGGGTGCAACTACCGTAGCAATTGAAGAATGTAAATCCTTCGGTCAGTTCCTTGCTATACACCACTAAGGGATTCTCAAAACCCATCTTCTTCATCAGCTGCTTGGCAGCCTCATTGGCCTCGTCGCCAGCAGGCACAGGCAACGTGAAACTCAACTGGGTCTTGCCGTCATTCATTGTGTCGCCATATGGCTTTATTTTGGTAAGGTCTAAGGTTTTGTCGAAATCCTTAGCTTCCATCGAATACAAACCTTCGCTCATAATTCTGTTGTGTTATTGTGTTATCGTTTTTTCGTGTTAGTACGTTAGTGTTTGTTGCGCTGGCCGCTCACACATTAACGCATTCACACATTAACGCATTATTCTTTACCTTTCATTATCTCAACAAACGGGTTGAAATAGTTCTCCGCCTTCAGCGTCACACCGTCCAGGCCCTTACCTCCGTTCTTCGGGCGTTTCACATTGGCGAAAATACCCTTCTCCAACGCAGTGAACAAGCCTTCGCTTTCCATAGCCTCAAGCAACTGGGTCGCGTCGTCCAGCACCTTCTTGGCACGGTTACGCACAATGCCGTTCTCCTTAAATTCCACCTCCTCGCCGATGTCCTTCATGTTGTTAAAGATATACTTGGCATTCTCGATGCTCAGATAGCGGTCGCTCATAAAGGGCGTGTGGATTGCCTCGGTGGGCATACCCAACAGTTGCAGTCCTTGGTGGGTCCACTGCCCGATAATGTTGAACAGCGCATCCTGAATGTGACCGCGGAAGATGTTACCGGTCATAAACTTGGTGGGAGGCATATACTTCAGCGGAGCCTTGGGGAATATCTCTCGCAGCATCTGTGCCTGTGCCAACTCGTAGAGAAAACCATTCTCCAACATGGGGTCCATCTCAAAGGCATGACCCAAACCCTGCTGTTCCTCGGGCAGACCTGCCAGCAATGCCAACTGCTCGTTGATAAAGTCCGAAGCCAACACCGTGTGAGCCTCCTCGTATGCATCGGCGGTAGTCAGATAGTTATCCTCACCCGTGTTAATAATAACGCCTGCAAAGCCATTAATGATACGGCTGAAATACTGGTCAATCAACGTACGTTGCATGTTGATGTCGCGGAACAGGATGCCATACAACGCGTCGTTCAGCATCACATCCAACCCTTCCAGTGCGCCCATAGCGGCAATCTCAGGCATACACAAGCCGGAGCAATAGTTACACAAGCGAATATATCGGCCAACCTCCTCGCCCACTTCGTCCAAAGCCTTACGCATGATGCGGAAGTTCTCCTGTGTGGCAAACGTGCCACCAAAGCCCTCGGTCGTAGCACCGTAAGGCACATAATCCAGCAGGCTCTGGCCCGTGGTACGAATCACGGCGATAATGTCAGCACCCTGACGGGCACCTGCCTGAGCCTGCACCACATCTTCATAGATATTGCCCGTGGCAACAATGATATACAGATACGGCTTGCTACCCTCGCCTATCGTGGCAATATACTCCTCGCGACGCTGGCGACGGCCTCTGATGCGTGCAATGTTGGCATCGATATACGGCTGCAACGCTGCCTTGATTTCCTCAGCCTTATGCACAGGCAGCTGGGTGATGTCCAACTTGCCGTCGCTCACAGCCTCGGCTATCTCTTGCGGAGTCTTGCCCGTTTCCAACACTGCGTTGCCCATAAAGAAACAAATGCCCTGTCCCAGCAGTCCCTTGCTCTTCAACTCGTCAACCACCACATTGGGCAGCGGAACCTCGTTAGCATCAATGCCGTCTATACCCAACAGACGGCAGATTGTGCGCTCTACTGCCACCGTTGTATAATTGCCCACAAAGTCCTGCACCTGGTCAGCAATTTTCTTTGCCACACCGCGCGCGTGCTCAACTTTTTTAAAATCGAGGCCTAGTTTACTCTCTTGCATATCTATATATTTATATTATTAATTTGTTATCAATCAATCTTTAGTAGTGCCCTCCACCCCGTCACACACGAGTGGTTGGCACACTTTTTCAAGACTGCAAAGATAACGATTTTTTTGCAATCTGTAAGCTTTTTCGACAAAAAAGTTACATTTTTATGCCATTGTCCGCATATTATGCCGACTACATAGCGTCAGCCATAAGGTCTTTACGTCCCATCAGGCTGAAAATGGTTATCACGTTATCCTCATTCAGTATACGTAATGTACGGAGTATCTCTCCCAATGTAGAACCACTTGTCGCCACATCATCAATTATCAGCACATTCTGCTTACGGATACTTGCACACAGCTCTTCATCCTCCTTGTTGGCAAACTTGAGAAAATGCATCATATATGGGCGGTAACGGCTCTTCTTCACATCCTTGGCAATGGTGAAATAATCCTTCTTGTGGATAAGGTCAATCATCTCACCTATCGACCGCCTCACCTCTGCCTTCTGAGCCTCCGTATAACGCGGACGACCATTCTCCAACACGTCGTCAAGATACTGCTTCTCGTATGCATCCATATCGAACGTTATACTCGATGGCAACGCCTTCACCAACTCCATCTTATACAGCGATGGCTGCGCAAAACGGTATATATAACGCAACATATACTGGTTCACACGGCTCGACGACTCTGGCATAACCACCATGTTATAGTTATAGAGGTTAATCTTCTTGCTTAAGTTATCTATCGCCTTCTTGATAAACATTGCCAAATCGGGATTCTCCTGAATCGGCTCTGTGAACTTGACATGCTTGATAAATGCACTACGCAACCCACCGTCCACATTGTCAGCAAACTCATAACCATAATAGAAACACCGACCGAAAGCCTCCACCTGATACCCAGTCCCCGTCAAGCTAACAATATCTCCCTTGTTGTCATGCTCAAAGTCGAAGACAAAGCGCTGCAATTCATAATCGAACGTTATACCCATAAATTACCATTTTTATACAATAACGCAATACCTCCATTTATATTGCGCACGTACAAAAATGATATTATTACTCATGTTGTGGCGAATTTGCAATCTCCACATTAACCGTATTGGATTTGTATTCTGACATAGTCGAACATTTGCCAAAATGGAAATCTATTTATTGTTTTGTTTTTTGTCAGTTGGACTTTTGCCTACCATATCTTTAAGAACCTCTAATAGTTCTTCGGGCGTATATCCGCTATTGGCAATGTCTTTAGCAATCTGTTTTTGCCGCTTCAGCACTTCTATGCGTTTCAACTCCTCTGACATCCGACTAGCATCTATGGCGTCTATGGCATAACGGTCATATATGTCAAGCAACAAACGAAACAACTCGCTCTGAGACAACGTTTCAATATTGTAGGTCATTGTTTTCCGTCTTTTATTCCCACCTTCCAACCAAGATTGAGTTTGTTACTAAGGTTCTTTAACTGCCTCATTTTAGTCGGTGTATTTGAGTTAGTAATGATATAGTATTTCACCCCGTTCTCTTCACAAACATGTTGTCCACTACGCTTTTCATAACTTGGATTCGACTTGGTCAGTATCAAGCTTTGCATTAACTCTCTGTCATCCCAAAACTTGGTCCAACAGGCCTCATATACCTTCTTATACCCAATCTCATTTAAGGCTCTAAGAAGTGTTTTACTGCCTGTCGATTCTTGAATTAGTTCATAATCCTCAGTAACGACATACAACCCTTCATGAATAATCTCGTCAACATCCTGAGTTGGCAACGACTCCTCTTTATCATTTTTCAATTTACTCGGCAATACTAGTCCTTTGGATGAAAGAAAAGCCATTAGCTCTTCTTTTGAATAACCACTGTTGAGAATAAATCGTTCCATATCTCTACGACGCTTTTCGTCAAGAGATTTGATTGTCTGTTTCAATTTCTCAACATCTATCATGCCCGTGTGACGCACTTCTTCAATGAGCAGAAGCATTTCAGCTAATTCCTTTTGTGATAGTTTTTCCACAACAAAGTCATGTCCATTGCATATAATTAGAGTCTCAACAGCCATATTATCATTTGTTTCTTGTTGTTCGTTGTCCTGATTCACTATTCCTGAGTCCGTTGTCACAATCTCTGTTTCTTCCATTGGCGGTTGCTCTTCCTCTGCGGTCTGTTCTGAAAATGATGTATATATTAAATTCACTTCTTCGTTTCCTTCTGACAGGTCTGCACCCGTGTCATGTGGTTCTCCTAGGCTACCATTATCACCTCCTTTTTCCTCCTCCCAATCTTCGCAACCCTCAAAGTAATGTTGCCATGCACGACGGGCAGATGGCAGACCAAAGCGGTTATAGAGTCCAACATTGTCAAGAAAAATTACTTTCTTCTTGCCCTTTGCAACACGGAAACCTCGACCCACCTGCTGCAAATACATGGAAAGCGATTTTGTGGGACGTGCTAATTGAATAAATTCCACATCAGGGCAGTCAAAACCTTCACTGAAGATATTTACATTAAATATTATTTCTATCTCACCTCTGCGGAACTCATCCACCGTTTTTCTTCGTTCTTCTTTAGATGTCTGGCTGTCAATATAGGCCACATTATATCCATGCGATGTAAAAAGTGTCGCCAACATCTGATTATGCAACCGATTAATTGTGTAAACAATACCCTTTTTCCCCTTTGCAAACTTCTCGTATGTGCCAAGAATGCTTGCCCGAATACGATCTTGGTTAAGCAAGATTTCCATTGCTTGTTCATCATAGTCACCACTGAAATCTGTAGCCAAATGGTCAATCTCGTACTGTATATGGGAGTTTGGTTTTATCGAACAATAGTCATACTGACACAAATAGCCCTTTTCTATGAACCTATATACTGGCTCGCTCAATATCAACTTATCGTACACGTCTGTAAATGGTTGGTGGTTCAAACGATAGGGGGTCGCGGTGACACCCAACAGCCGTGCGTCAGGCCATGCCGCTCTTATTCTACGATAGCTATCAGCAGTTGAATGGTGTGCCTCGTCTATAATGATGAAATCAAAATTAACTTCTTTTTCCCATTTGTCAAGCTTTTTCTTACGGCTAAGGGTTTGTACTGAGGCAACTATCACATTCTTCGTTTCACCCATAATCATCCCACCTGATACAATGCCACTCGTATGTTTGTACTTTTCGGCAAGAGTATCATGTATTTGCTCTATCAACTCTATTCGATGAACCAACACTAATATCTTTGGCAATGCCCAACGTTGTCGCTCCTCCCATGAGTTCAATTGTGCCTCACACGCCTTCTTAAAGAAATAGTCCTGCAAATCTTTGATAATAGACGCAAAGAGGTGTGTTTTGCCCATACCTGTTGGCATTTGAAGCATTATGTTTGTAGAACCGTTGCCCCAAGTCTTATATATTGCAGACTTATTATGCTGTTGATATTCACGCAAACCATTGTGATATTTCTGTGCCTGCGAAAACTTGTCTAATTCCGCAAAATCAATATCACGTAACTGGTGCAATATCTGTATGTTGTTCTGTTTACCCATAAAAAAGGCATGAAACCTTCGTTTTTTTATCCTTATTTCTGTAACGGGAGACTGGTATTAACCCTTTGACTAAATAAGGTACGAACATTCCACGCCGACACGTGAACTCGTCGTAATCTTATTCTCAGTCATTATGATTACCAGTCATTCGTTACAGGAGAACAAGCACTTCAAGCTCTATTTTTCTTTACTATTTCAGTTTTTTATGTCATAATCATCCTGTTTCTTTCACGGTGCAAATATACACATTTATTTTGATTCATCAACAATAATTTCTTTAGCTCTCACCATCATTCCATCATGGCTTTCACGAAGTCCATGAACAGGGGGTGCGGGTGAAGGACGGTGCTGGAGTACTCGGGATGGAACTGGGTGCCGACAAACCAGCGGTGGCCGAGAATCTCGACTATCTCCACCAAGCCGCTTTCGGGATTGGTCCCGACGCACTTCATGCCGTTCTTTTCGTATTCTTCCTTATAGCGGTTGTTGAACTCATAACGGTGACGGTGGCGCTCGCTGATTTGTAGTGTGCCGTAGATGTCCGCCACACGGCTGCCCTTGCGCAGCTCGCAGTTGTATGCCCCCAAGCGCATAGTACCACCCATGTTGGTCACCGCCTTCTGCTCCTCCATGAGGTCTATCACATTATGCGGGGTGTCGGCGTTCATCTCGCTCGAATCGGCATCGGTGTAGCCCAACACGTTGCGGGCGAACTCGATGACCATCATCTGCATCCCGAGACAGATGCCGAAGGCGGGAATATTGTTTTCGCGCGCATACTCCACGGCGATAATCTTTCCCTCGATGCCACGCTGTCCGAATCCGGGGCAGACCAATATGCCTGCCACGCCGGAGAGCTTTTCCGCGACGTTCTCGCGATTGATATTCTCGCTGTTGACAAAGTCAATCTTCACCTTTACCTGGTTATATATCCCCGCCAGAATCAGGCTCTCGCGGATACTCTTGTAGGCATCCTGAAGGTCGTACTTGCCCACCAACCCCACATGCACCTCCTTGGTGGCTGTACGTTGCAACTCTAGAAAACGATGCCAGCCTTCCATCTTGGGGGTCTCGCCCACTGGCACACCAAACTTGCGCAGCAACGCAGCATCTAGCCCCTGTCTTTGCATATTGACAGGCACGTCGTAGATGCTCGGCAAGTCCTCACTTTGCACCACGCACTCGAGGGAGACGTTGCAGAACGATGCCACTTTCTGGCGGATAGCGTCGGAAAGGTGTTTCTCAGTACGCAGAACCAGCACGTCAGGCTGGATGCCCACACCCTGCATCTCCTTCACCGAGTGCTGCGTGGGCTTGGTCTTCAGCTCGTCGGCGGCCTTCAGGTAAGGCACGTATGTGAGGTGCACACTCACGGCACGGCTGCCCAACTCCCATTTCAGCTGACGGATAGCCTCAAGGAAGGGTGCCGACTCAATATCGCCAATCGTCCCGCCTATCTCCGAGATGACGAAATCGACGCTGTCGTCGTGCATGATGCGACGTTTAATCTCGTCAGTGATATGCGGCACCACCTGAATGGTTTTGCCAAGATAGTCGCCACGTCGTTCCTTGTCGATGACCGCCTTGTAAATCCTGCCAGTTGTCACCGAATTGTCACGAGTGGTGCGGATGCCCGTGAAGCGTTCGTAGTGACCCAAGTCAAGGTCGGTTTCCATGCCGTCGACAGTCACGTAACACTCGCCGTGTTCGTAGGGGTTGAGCGTCCCCGGGTCGATATTGATGTAGGGGTCGAACTTCTGAATAATAATGCTGTAGCCACGAGCCTGCAACAATTTGCCGATACTGGCCGAAATAATGCCTTTACCCAAAGAGGAAACCACTCCTCCTGTTACAAAAATATAGCGTGCCATATTAAATAGATATTTTCACACCTAGAGAGGCGGAACAAAAGTAGTGCAAATATACATAAATTATTTGAATCGCACACAAATGAATTGGAAAAATATTCATAGAATATACATTATCACAAATTTACCATTTATTTTTGATGAATAATTTGTAATCAATTCATAGTAATTCGTGTTTTCTCAGAGGAAATTTACACGGATTTTCCCATTCGTCATATTAATATTGAGACAGAATGCGTGAGTAAGACTACTTGAGTTTGGAAGCGGTATTTGCCGAAGAGGTCTTTGCGGTAGCAGCTTGGGAAGCGGATGTTTTCGTGGTGTCGCGCTTGGTGGTACCGGTTTTGACGGCAGCAGAGTCAGTAGTATCGGTCTTCTTTTTGCGGTGCTTGGGCATGAGGATGTCGTAGAGGCTGTGCTTCTTGTGGAACTTGCTGAGGTCCACGTCGCCATTGATGCCGCCGATGCGTCCGGTCTGGGTGTGCTGCCAGAGGGTGTAGCGGACGGTGGGGGTGCCATGGTAGTTGGCTATGAAGATGTGGTAGGAGCGGTAGCGTTTGCCAGTGAAGTGTTCGGTGTATACTTTCTCGCTGGTGTATATCATGGGCTTAGTGCCATATTCCTTTTCCATGAGTTCGAGGAGTTTGTTGACACGAGCCATGTCGAGGCGGCCGCTGTGGTGCCCTTCGATGTCGAGGACAGGTATGAGGTCTTGCTTCTTTTTGGCCACCACCGACTTGAAGTTGGCAAATTGCTGGTATGCGGTGGTTTTGCTGCTGTAGACATGGTAACTGCCCACCAGCAGGCCTGCCTTGCTGGCGGAGTCTATGTTGGTCTTGTATTGGGGGTCGCGGATAGAGGTGCCTTCGGTGGCACGGATGTAGACGAATTTGACTTTTTTTGTCTTGGCGACTTTGCGCCAGTCGATGGTGCCCTGGAACTTGGACACATCGATGCCTTGTGCCTGCAGTGTGACGGTGAAGCACATTGCAAGCACAAGGAGCGTGCATCGAAGGAGGTGTCTACATGGATATTTCATCGCCCGAGGCGTTGTAGAACTTGTATTCGAGGAGGCCGAAAGACGACGAGGGCTTGATGGTGAGGTGGACCTTGTATTTGAGCATCCACTGCCAACGGCGGCTATTGAGGCCTTTGGTGATATAGGCGTAGACGTAGGGGTGGGTGATGATGGTGAGGCGTTTCTCGTTCTGGGTGGTGACGAGGTAGCGGAGGTTGGACTCGATGTCGTCGACCACGACGAGGCTCGACTTGATGGTTCCGGTGCCGTCGCAGAAGGGGCATTTTTCCTGTACGTCGACCTCGATGGCGGGACGGACGCGCTGACGGGTTATCTGCATGAGTCCGAACTTGCTGAGTGGAAGGATGGTGTGGCGAGCCTTGTCGCGCGACATCTCGGCGCACATGAAGTCGTAGAGCTGTTTGCGGTTTTCGGCCTTGGCGAGGTCTATGAAGTCGATGATGACAATGCCACCCATGTCGCGCAGGCGCAACTGGCGGGCTATTTCTTTTGCCGACTCGAGATTGACCTGCAGGGCGGTGTCTTCCTGACCCTGACCGGCTTTGATGTGGTTGCCGCTGTTGACGTCGATGACGTGCATGGCTTCGGTGTGCTCGACGTAGAGATAGACACCGGAGCGGATGGTGACGATGCGGCCGAAGGCCCGACGGATGTCGCGGGCGACCCCGAAGTTCTCGAAGATGGGTGTTTCCATCTTGTAGTGGTGGACTATGTCGACCTTGTCGGGGGCGATGGTGTGGATGTATTGGCGCACCTCGTTGTAGACGTTCTCGTTGTCGATGTATATGTTGGAGAAGTCGTCGGTGAGGACGTCGCGCAGGAGCGCGGAGGTGGTGCCGAGCTCGGAGACGAGTTTCTTGGGGCCGGTGATGTGCTTGAGGCTCTCGGTGAGGTTTTCCCACTGGGACATGAGCTGGCGCAGGTCGGCATCGAGTTCGGCAACGCCTTTGCCTTCGGCAATGGTGCGCACGATGACTCCGAAGTTTTCGGGCTTGATGCTCTGGATAAGGCGGCGGAGACGGTTGCGCTCTTCGCTGCCTTTGATTTTCTGAGAGACGGAGATGCGGTTGATGAAGGGGGTCAGCACCAGGTAGCGGCCTGCAAAGGAGATGTCGCCCGAGAGTTTGGGGCCTTTGGTGGAGATGGGTTCCTTGGCGACTTGGGCAAGCACCAGTTGGCCGAGTTTCAAAACGTTGGACAGGTTGCCGTTTTTCTCGAGGATGGGTTCGATTTTGAAGTTCTTGAGCGATATGACAGAGTTGTCGCCATTCATCGCCAACTTTGTGTATTTCATCACAGAGTTGTAGTTGGTGCCGAGGTCGAGGTAGTGCACGAAGCCGTCTTTGTCCTCGCCCACGTCGATGAATGCGGCGTTGAGGCCGGGCATGATTTTGCGCACCTTGCCAATATAGATGTCGCCGACCTGAACCTTGTTGCCGGTCTTGTCCTTGTGAAGCTCGACCAGCTGCTTGTCTTCGGTTAGGGCTAGCTGTACTTCGTTTTCGGAGGCGGATACGATTAGTTCTTTGTTCATTCTGATTAAATAAAAAACAAATTACACAACCTAGCGATGGCTCGCCAGTGTGTAATTTGTTTTAGCTGAAAAAATGTTTTAGACTACGTGAAGAAGAGGCTTATTTCTTCTTATGTCTATTCTTGCGCAGACGTTTTTTGCGCTTGTGAGTAGACATCTTGTGTCTTTTGTGTTTTTTTCCGTTAGGCATGTTATAACAATTTTTTTAGATTACATTATTTAACGCTCTTCTTAACGTCGTTGACGAAAGTCTTAGCAGGCTTGAACGAAGGAATATTGTGTGCGGGGATAATGATGGTGGTGTTCTTGGAGATGTTACGACCAGTCTTCTCAGCGCGCTTCTTGATGATGAAGCTACCGAAACCACGGAGGTAGACGTTCTCACCTTCGGCGAGAGACTCCTTCACAACATTCATAAATTCTTCGACGGTGGCCTGGATGGCGACCTTCTCAATACCGGTTTTCTGTGCGATTTGAGCAACGATTTCTGCCTTAGTCATATTACTTATATTTTAAAATGTTATTGTTCTTTAAGACACCTTTTTGGGGTGAAACAGGATGCAAAAGTACAAAAAAAATATGATACTACAACTATTTTTTTCTTCCTTTTGGCACTAAAACTCAATTTTTTATATCACACACACTGATTATCAAACAATTGCAGACAAAATATTTTTTTATCGAATGGGGCAAATTGCTGACTTGTAGCAACTCATATTGATTGTTTTGAGGTGTTATTTTTGTCTTTTTTCAGAAAATAGAGGGTGAACAATGCCGCCGCCGCGAGGGTGCAGAGCAGAGTGGTGAGCCAAGGCATCAACAGTGGGCTGTCGGGGCTGGTGGCTATGGAGCCTTTGTGGTAGAGGAAATAGAGCACGACGATGAGCGCATTGTTGAAGAAATGGGCAGCGACATTGACCAGCAACGAGCCTGAGAGACAGAAGAAATAGCCCAGCAACAGGCCTAGGACGAAGCGCGGCACGAGGCCGTAGATGTCGCCGTGGGCCAAGGAAAAGATGAGTGACGCAAAGAGTATGGCAACGTGATTGTTGCCAAACCACTGGCAGAGCGTCTGCTGCAGGGCTCCACGGAAGAAAAGTTCTTCGCACACCGCAGGCACCAAGGCCACAACCAAGAGTTGGAGCAGGAGGTCGCCGACGGAGGTGAGGGAGAGCATCGTTTCGAAGGTGGTCTTGGACGCGTTGGTGAGATTGCGCATTTCCTCCTCGAGCGAGCCTAGATTCCACTGGTCGTTCCACCAAGTGATCCAATCATTTATTGGGACCAATAGGAGGAAAACGACCATCGCCACGCCAGCGAGGAGCCATTGGCGGCCATAGAAGTGGAGGCTGAGATAGGAGGCGGCGTTGCCTTTGTAAAGGGTCACAAAGAGCAGCGCAGGGAAGAAAAAGAGCAACAACTGGGCGACGCCTTGTTCGAGCAGGGCGAGGCGGATGGCGGAGGGGCTGCCATAGCCAACGGGCAAAAGCATCTGAAGCCCCGTGGCAAGGATAAAGCCTAAGAGGAAAAAGAAAAACAATCCCACCAATTGGGGGAAAGGTTTCGTGTCGCGAAAAAAGAGGGAGATTGTCTTCACTTTTGGAAGTTTTTGTGACCCCGGCGGGATTCAAACCCACGACTTTCGGAACCGGAATCCGACGTTCTATTCAGCTGAACTACGGGGCCGTGTTTGTTTATTTTCGTTTGCTATAACTGCGTTTCTTCTTTTTTATTGTCCGGATGTGATTTTTTTTTCAAAAAAAATGTCACGCATCAGCAAACACCTTGCCATCTGCCAAGGTAACCTGCAATTGGGTGTACTCGCAGTGGAAATCGTTGCGCAGACGGTCGAGGTAGCGACGACTCTCCCAATGGCACATGGGCAGGTCGTGCAGGAGGCAGTTGCCACAAGTCTCCGGAGTGGTGGCGGGGACCTCTGTCTGGGTCAATATCCATTCAAGGCACTCGATGGTGAGCGCGCACATATCCTCTACAGTATAGTTGCCCGTCATGATGACGTACATGCCTGTCATACATCCCATTGGGCCGACATAGACCACATCGTCCTTGGCTCTCGAATTGCGAAACCAAGTGGCCATCAGATGTTCCATGCTGTGCATGGCCGACGGGGCAACGGCGGGCTCGCGATTAGGCTCGGTGATGCGGAGGTCAAAGGTGGTAAAGCCTTTGTCTATTCGGGAAACGTAGATGCCCGGCTTCAGACGGGTGTGGTCGATGGTGAAACTCTGAATGACTTCCATGATGAGGAGTGTTTAGTGGTTATAAGTGCTCGAGAAATCTTTTGACAAAATGGAAGGAATGCTCGCCCATAGAGACAAGGAAGTCCTCCCACTGCTGCTGGTGGTTGTCGGTGTTGCCAGGGGTGTCGCTGATGACACGGATGCTAAGGAATGGAACCTGCAACAGATGACAGGTGTGGGCGATGGCTGCCGACTCCATCTCGCATGCCAATGCATCGGGGAAATGGGCCTTGATTTTGGCCAACTCAGCCTTGTCTGTGATAAACTGGTCGCCTGTGCAAATGAGTCCCGTCACGGCGGTGCATTGACCTCCTTGGGACACAGATTGAGCACATTGCAGTAGCTGTCTGTCGGCCTCGAACCGAGTAGGCAGGCCTTGCACCTGCCCTAACTCATTGCCCATGCCGCACCACACATCGTGGTAGGCCGTCTGACCACCAATCACTACGTCCATGACATGGAGGCAATTGTCTATGCCACCAGCAAGTCCGGTGCTGATGATACAGTCGGGATGATGCTGCTCAATCAGCCGCATCGTGCCAATGGCAGCGTTCACCTTGCCGATGCCACATTGCCACAAGACAACCTCGTTACCGTTGATGCTGCCCTGAGAGTTGCCTCCAAGGGCTTCGCACATCTTGCGGTACTCAATGTCCATTGCTATGATGATTCCTATCTTCATATTGCGTCTTATTTCACTGAGGTTGGGCAACTTTCGGCATACCCAATCACAAATTTGAGGATGCAAAAATAAGATTTTTTTCTTAATTAATGACTAAAAAGTAATTTTTTGTCCATGTTTTCGTTATTCATAATATTCATAATAAAATACGACACGTCTATGAAACGGCACTTTCTTTTACTCTTGTCAACCATTTTCGCCCTCGCATCCATAAGCCTGATTCTCATCCAAATCAGCCAAACAAAGAAGTCGGTCAAGATAAGCGAGAATCTGTTCAATATCAGCGTCAACAACGCCATCGACGAAGTTTTCTCCCAGCTGGACCAGATGAAGGTGGAGGACTATGTGTCGCAGAAAGAACGCTATCGCTTGCAACGCTACCGCCGCATCGACGACCTCAACGAGAAAATGCAGGATATCATCCGCCAGAACAGCGAACTCTTTTACGACGAACAGCGTGTCGTTTTCGGCATCTCAACTCAAGACAGCGCCTTCGTGCAGCCCAATGCCCACCTATCTTCTGTCGAGGAGAACACGCTCACACAATACAACACCCTGCTCAACGCACGCAACCGTTTGATTGGAAACCTCAAAAACACAAAAAACCGAGGCAACAGCCCCATCGACATCAACAATGCCATCGATGCCTCCAAGCTGAACTTTCCCCTACTCGACTCGCTTATCCGCGAAGAGCTCATTATCAACGGTGTCGACATTACTCCACATATTGGCGTTCTGCTTGCCGATGCCGACACTCTCCTCTATTGCAGCACAGATGCCAATCCCGACGACCTGCTCAACACCGCCTACAAATACTCTTTCCACCCCCACGGCATCGACCCCGACGAGAGCCTGTTCGTGGTACTGGCTTTCCCCTCTACCCCCATGCTTCTCAGTAGCGACACCAATCTCTATACCTTCATCAGCCTCTGCATGATACTGCTCATCTCGCTCCTCTTCACATTCTCCTTACGCACCATCTATTCCCAACGAAAACTAGACGAGATGAAGACCGACTTCATCAACAACATGACCCACGAAATCAAGACTCCCATCGCCACCATCAGTCTTGCCTGCGAGATGCTGGAAGACGAGTCTGTCACCAGCGATGCCGCCACCCGCATTAATTTCATCAATATCATCAGCGACGAGAACCGTCGTATGCGCATACTCATCGAAACGCTGCTGCAAAGTGCCAAGATGTCGCGTAAGAACTTTGCCCTCAACCCGAAAGAGATTGACCTCAACAGCCTAGTACTTGCCTCGATACAGAATTTCAAACTCACCCTCCAAAACCGCCACGGCACCATCGAGACTCACCTTGGTGACATCTCTGGAACACTCTATGCCGACGACCTGCACATCTCCAACATGCTGCACAACCTCATCGACAACGCCATCAAATATTCCGACCGCGAGCCACACATCACCATCACCACCCGCACCGAACCAGGCTTTGCCGTCTTCGAGATTTCCGACAACGGCATCGGCATCGCCAAAGAGGACCAAAAGCATATCTTCGAGAAATTCTACCGCGTTTCCACAGGCAACGTCCACAACGTGAAAGGCTTCGGCATCGGGCTCAACTACGTCTCACAAGTCGTCGCCCTCCATAAAGGCAAGATTGCCCTCACCAGCGAACTAGGCCAAGGCAGCACTTTCACCATCTTACTGCCGCTGGAATAAACAAATCACTTGCAGTCCCGCACCAGGCGTACACTCTGCCCAAACTGAGGATCGTCGTCCCAATCCACTGCCAGGACTTTGTCATCAAAGTGCATCGTATAGGGACACCCTTCCATCTTTGTTGTAGATGACCAGTAAAGTCCCTGGCAATCATAGCTGTATGGCATCTCACCCCAACGGAATCCGTCTGCCGGAAGGAATACTGCACCAGCATGTTCCATCTGCTCCCACTGACTAGAGGTATAGCAATTTACATCCCAACCTGTAGCCTGAGAAACAAATGAACAATCCGAAGGCAACACCCATTTATCGGGCAAAAGCAATAACCCATGAGTGCTATTTACCGTACCCACCGACCTCTTTTCTTCAGCCCCATTCCTTTCAAACAGGAGATAATGCCACTCTTCGGCAGTCAACGTGCGCCATTCACCTTCAACATAGTCTCCCCAATCAACAAAGCGAACGTATGCCTCCTGAGCGTCCACCGTGTCATTAGGTCTGTCACCCGTACCCCAGCCAAACAACCAGCCTGGATACCATTGATACTCAACAAACTCCTTTCCACCCTCCGCCAGATTCCCCGGCGCAAACACTACCTTTCTGTCCGCACTCACCGAGAACGGAAATCCCCCCTCGCTTGATACATTATTACAACTTGCAAACAGAACAATTAATGCCAAAAGAGTTTTGATAATTCTTTTCATATCCAGTTCTTTAGTTAATCCTATCCCCACAAAACGCTTTCCTCCTGCACTTGGCGCAATGCCGTCCCTGCCAGATGCCGTCGATATGCTCAGCAGCGGCATCCACAAGCTTGGGGGCGTCAGTGAGAATACCTGCCTCGAAATTGCGTGTGGTCTCACCCTTCATGCCCATACCCGCACCCGTCAGGTTGGCAGAGCCGATATAGGCTTCCGTGCAGTCGAACACTATCAGCTTGAAATGCACCCGTGGACAAAGTCGCCGTTCCAGTCGCGACCACAGCCCTGGGTATCGGTCAAAATCCTCGCGAAAGTTCTCGCCCGGCTCCTTGGCATGCAGCAGCCTTATCTCCACATCTTGCCTCAACAGCCTGTCCAACACCGCCAAGAAAGGCTCCGACCCCGTGCCTCGCGCCACATACAGGTCCTTCAAGTCGGCTGTACCAATCCACAAGTCGTGCCGCACCTTGGCGCATCGCTCCAGCACCCTGTCGTAGTGTTCCTTATCGGCAATATACTCTATCATCGATTCATAACCTTTTCTATCCTATCTATCACCTCCATCACCTCTATCCCCCTCAAACATGGATAATCCCCATTGCTGCATGGCTTGTTGCCATATTTGGAGCAGGGCCGGCATTCCATATCCCGCTGAACCGCCCACGCTGGATTCTGTCTCCATCCATAAAAACCTCTACAGGGATGTGTCGCACCCCAAATACTCACCACTGGCACCCCCAAACACGACGCAAAATGCATATTGGCGGAATCCATGCTCACCATCACGTCCAAAGCGCCTATCTTCTCCAACTCCTCTTCAAAACTATAACGCCCCGCCAATGACTCCACACCTGCATATTCCTCCGCCCAAGACTCCAACGTGGCAGTCTCTGTCGCACTCCCAAACAGTTTTACTCGATACCCTTTTTCCGCAAGCATCGCCACCAACTGCTCCATCTTTTCCATCGGCCATATCTTCCCCTTATGCTGCGCAAACGGGGCAACACCTACCACCCTCACACCATTGGCCTCTCTAGCAGACCAATAACCACTAGCAGTAGTAGTCCCGTTCAGCCCACAGCGGTCAAACACCCTGTCGTAACGCTGCCAAGTAGGAATCCCCTTCCCACAACGCTTTCTTATGCTGCAAACCTTAACCCCATGCAGTCTAAACAGCCAGTCCTCCCCTATCGTCCTCAACACATGGTGCATATCCGCCACCACATCGGGCTTCAACGCCGCCAACTGACCATACAAGTCCCGCGGCTTCTGCCGTTTCTCTGTGGGCACATATTGCACATTCTCCATGCCCCGAAACAGCGGCTCCAGCCGTGGCGGTGCCGCCAACATAAACAGCACATCGGGATTCGCCGCCGCCCGCTGCCGCAGCACCGGCTCCAGTATCGCCACGTCGCCCAGCGCCGACAGCCTCACGACCAGCACACGCCTACTATATTCCCGACCGCTCATTTCTTGTTATACAGCATCGGGTTCAGCTGCGGGTCGTTGTACATCTTCATCTGGCGGTACAGCTTCATCCGCTTCCGTCCCTCTGCCAACTCCTGCAGCAAGTCGTCAATCGCCTGCATCAAGTCGGCCCTCTGTTCCAGCAACGTGTTGTATTTTGCCAGACAACGCTCATGCTGTGCCTCGTCCACATCCGTCCGCGCCACCTCAATGCCGAAATGGTATATCTTCAATGCCAAGATTGACAGCCTGTCCAATGCCCACGCCGGGGTCTCGGTGTTTATCTTGGCATCGGGATGCAACGTCACCGATGCAAACTCTTGCATATAGTGGTCGTCAATCCGCTCCACCATGTCTGTGCGCCGCTGGTTCGAGCGATCTATCCACCGCTTCAGCCGCAGTGCCTCCACGGGTTCCACATCATCGGGGCGTATCAAGTCCTCCAAGTGCCACTGCACCGTGTCCACATAGCTCTTTTCCCACAACAGATGCTCAAACGAGCCCTCAGCATAGGGGTTCGCTGTCGGTGCGTCAACCGAATCTATCTTGTGATACTCAGCAACTTGCCGAGCAAATATATCGAAAATATCGTTTGCTTTCATGCTACAAAGGTACACATTTTTTCTGACATAAGTAACTAGTCAAAACTAACACGCATTTATAACCGCCTTAGCCCTCCCCTCTTTAGAGGGGTAAGCCGTAAGGCGGGGGGTATGTACAAATACTTGCAAACTTACCCCTTTCGGTCTCCTCCTCTTTCAACGGCCCAGCCACGGCTGTCGGCTTCAATGTCGAGTAGGCAAATATCGTGCTGTCGCCATCAACGGGACGATAGGGCCTGTACGGGTTGCCCGCTGTGTCAGTCTCTGTCAGCGGTTGGATAAGGCATACCACCCCTGCCCGAGCCTTCACCTTCAGCCCATAGACCAAATCGTCGCCATGAAAATAGGTGCAACGATAGAACTTGGTCTGAAAATACCGTTGCGGGATATGCGTCTTCTCCATCAACTCCACAAACTCCGGATGCTCCGCCATCCACTGCCTACGCTGCCGCTCGCCATACACCGATGCCGGCGGCTCCCCTACCCCGTAGACCTCCTCATACGTGCAGGGCACCTCAAAACTATAGTGGTACAGCTCCGACGGATTGTTCTGAAACCTCCTTTGTAATCCCTCAAGCCAATGAGTAGTGTCATCAGGGTATCGCTGCCGCAACTGCTGAACCATCGCCTTCTCGTTCATCACCGAGTCAGGATGATAATAGGCATACCATGTCCGCGCAAAATAATGCATTACCGACATCGGGTTCTTGTTTTGCGACAGGTAGGCGTAATACTCAAACAGCTTCGAGGCCTTCACCTTCACCCCGTTCCCATCGCCAAAGGCTCGCGCCAATACGTCCAGCAGCAACTGGTTGTTGCCCACCGCGCAACCGTGCAGCCACACCACCGTCCGGCTGTCCACCACCCCGCTGTCGGGCGGTGTCAGCGTTCCTTCCAACATAGCGTCAAACAGAGCCTCCGCCGACGTGCGCCTGCCTCTGGGTGTCACCTTCATCTGCAAGTCCACAAACTCGTTGCCGTGGCTCACTATATTGATCAGTCCGTAAGGCAGCCCGTTCTCCGTGGGGTGCTCCCGCAGATAGTCCAGCACTTCGCTCAGCGAACGTAACCCCTCCACCACCACCTCGGTCCTATTCTCGCGGTTCATCCTATAGTAATACCCCGCCAACGTGTAATACTGATTGTAAAGCGAGTTGTCCTCGCCCATGATAAAGGTGATAGATGTCCGTTGCACCGTGTCGCACGGCACCGTGTCAGCCACCACCTCCTCCTGCACAGGCGCGGTGTCGCCCCTGCCTTTGCACGACAGGAGCGACACCGCACACAACACACTGCACAGAATCAGACCGTGCCTCACTGTTATTTCAGTTTAAACACGATAGGCAGGTTATACTGCACTCTGACGGGCTTGCCGCGCTGCTTGCCGGGTTTCCACTTCGGCATCTTCATCACCACACGTATCGCCTCGGCCCCACAGCCATAGCCAATATCACGTAGCACCTTCACGCCGCTGATGCTGCCGTCCTTCTCCACGACGAAGGTAACAAACACCTTGCCTTCAATCTTATTGTCTTTTGCCAATTGCGGATAGACAAGATTCCTCTCAATAAACGCCTTCAGCGAATCCACTCCGCCAGGAAACTCCGGATCATCCTCAACCACAACAAACACCTCTTCCTCTTCCATCTCTTCCTCCACCCCATCCGAGAAGCCTACGCCTCCAACTGCCGCCACAATACTGTTAACACTGGTTCCCGGCATAATGGTTCGTGCCATCGACAGCTCCGCCACCTCATGCCCCACGGCATAGTCGCTCACCCCCTCGGGCATCGGTATCGGCTGTTTGACAGTGGTCTGCTTGCCGTCCTTGTTCACCACCACCTCGTCGATGGCGATGAAGGAGGTGTAGTTTGTCATCAAGTTGTATTTTAGCCCCAGTTTAGTAATCTGTTCGGCAATAGGCGTATCATCTCTGGAATACTGGCCGCCCAGATAGTCCAAATATTTGATACGCTCGCGTGCCCACAAGTAGCGCAATGCCGCGTTTGCCTTTTCTGGCTTCACCTGCGACAGGTCGAAGGTCTGCTTGTATGTCTTTCTACCCACCTTGCCAGTCAGCGTCACCGTACCTGTGGGCTTGCCCTCATATTTACCAAAAATCATGATAGGACGCTCCGCCATCATGTCCGGTACCGCCATAGGCTCCACATCGTATGCCTTAAACTTGCCTTCGTTGAACTTGATACGCGTCAAAACAGGCGTGCTGACATATTGACGGAACCGCTCAACTGCTGCCGCTGCTTCCGACTCTTTTGTTACAATCATCGGCTCGCCATGTCCTGCAAAGGCAATGCCCTCAATCAAGTAGCGGTTCACACTGCTGCCTATGCCGAAGATGAAGAAGTTGGTGTTGTCGCTGTGCTCACGCACAAACTCTATCGACTCCCTGTCCACATCCACATAGCCGTCAGTCGTCATCACAAAGGTACGTGCTATGTCTTCGTCGGGACGCGGTATGGCATTTGCCATCCGCAATGCGTTCAGCACCTCGGTACCGCCGTATGCATTGCCCTTTTGAATAAAGTTGTCGGCAAGGGCAATATTCTCCTGCGTGGCATCTACCGACTGGGGACTGAACACTTTTGCGGCACCAGAGAACAGCACCACATTGAACTTGTCGGTAGGTCTCAAATTAAGTATCAGATTGCGCATCAGATTCTTGGTAATATCCATCGGGAATCCCCACATCGAGCCCGACACATCTACAATAAAGATGTACTCCCTCGGCGGAATATCCTCTTTCTGCACCTTCTTGGGCGGCTGCACCATCAGCAGAAAAAAGTTCTCATCTTCGCCCTCATACAGCAGCACGCCCGACTCTATCTGGCTGCCCTGCAACGAATAGGTCACTATCACGTCGCGGTTGCCACCGTTGGTCTCCGACTTGTCAAGCCGCACAACCGTCTTTTTCAACCCCTCATGCTTCACATTCATCTTATGCGACTTGCAGGCAACGTCCTGAATGGGTATGCCCGAATTGATGGTCAGCTCGTAGCCAAACTTATATGTCGGCATCACGCCCGACTTGGTGTAGGGCGATGCCACAAACTGGTCGTCGGGACCGGCATCGCGCTTGTTCTTGTTCGAGTAGCGCGGACCCACCACCGTGGGGTAGACAAAGCTGTACACGCCCTTCTCTGGCACCAGCAGCTCGGTGTAGTTCAGCTCCACCACAATCGTGTCGCCCACCATAATGTTGCTCACGTTCATCGTGAATACGTTAGGCCGGCTCTGCTCCAGCAGCGAAGCGCGTTTGCCCTCTTGCTTTGCCTTCTCATAGTCGGCACGCGCCTTCTGTTTTTCCTCAATCTGCGCCCGCACCACGCGGCTGCCAATAGTCATCTTCATGCCGTACACCGCCGCGCGGGTCGACATCGGGAAGGTGTATATCGCCTCCAGCGGATTCTTGCCGCTGTTCACATACACCTGTTTCACCGTCACGTCAGCAATCGAGCCCACCACAGTGGCATTGACCGAAGTCTCCTTCAACGGCAGCTCGTCCGTCTCGGGATTCTCACTAATAACAACAAAGTAAGGCGACAAAGTCTTGTCGGCGTCATCCTTGTCGTTCTGTGCACAGAGACCATTGCCGACAGGAAGCATCAAGCCACATACTACCAGCAATCTAGATAGGAAAGGAAAGGTTCTCATGACTATAATTATTTTAGGTTTGTATTTTTCGTACACTAAGTATGTAGCAAAAAAGCTTCATTTTGTTACATCACCTGAAAATATTTTTTCACTCCCACCCCCTATTGACTCGCAATTCAACGTTTTTCAATAATATATAACGCAGTTTTCTTAAAAGTATTATGTGACGATTTAAAAATAAATTGAAGAAAGACGGTTGAGTATGCAGCAAAGAATAAAAAAAGCAGCCAACCAAGTGGGAGGCTGCTGTAAAGAATGTAACGTACAGTTTACTTTCCAAAGAGGTCGGCAGCTTCGTCCATCTTTTGCGGTACGTCTACCCCGAAGGGGCAGCGGGTCATGCAACTGCCACAATGGGTGCACTCTGAGGCATGATGAGGCAAAGCATCGTACCTTGCTTGCAGCTCGGCGGTATAGCCTTCTGTCTGTGCTTTATCCAACAGTTCGTTCACCTTTGCAATTGGGATGCCCTGTGGACAAGGCGAGCAGTGGTTACAATAGGTGCATTGACCACCTTTGTCAGCCTTTGTGGGCTGCATGACGGCAGAATAATCCTTCTCAGCGTCGGTAGCATGCAGATAATGGAGGTCTGTCAATAGCTCCTTGGTGTTATCGATGCCTAGGATACAGGTGGAAACACAGGGTTTGGCTAGGCAGTAGGCAATGCACTGCTCGGGAGTAAAGGCGACACCTAGAGGCGATTTAGCTGCATCGAGCAGGCGACCACCTCCACCAAAAGTCTTCATGACCGTGATGCCGATGTGGTGTGTGGCACAATAATCGTAGAGCTCTACACGCACGGGGTCAACACCTGCCTGTAGGTTGTCCATAGCTCCCTCTTCCCATGGTATGGCACCACCACGCAGGCGGTCGAAAGCGGGGTTGAGCGAGAACATGATGACCTCAATCCAACCACATTTGGCAGCCATGAGTGCCACCTCGGCATTGTGGCTACTGACACCGATATGCTTGATTTTACCCTCTTCTTTGAGTTGAAACACATAGTCTAAGAAGGGGCTGCCTTCCAGTTCGTTCCACTCGTCAGGACTATCGGTGATATGTATCATACCCACCTCGATATGGTCTGTACCAAGGCGTTGCAGTAGGTCTTCGAAACCCTGTTTGGTCTCTTCCAAGTCGCGTGTGCGGGTATGCTGGCCATCTTTGTAGATAGTGCCGATATGCCCTTGGATAATCATACGGTCGCGACGACCTTTGAGAGCTGCGCCGATATTGGAGCGGGTGACGGGGTTGGCATCGTAGATGTCGATGTAGTTGATACCGCTGTCAAGGGCCACATCCATGAGGGCTATCGAGGCGGCAGAGTCAAGTTCCTCAAAACCGCCACATCCGATACTGATTTCACTGACTTCTAGGCCTGTATTGCCCAACGGGCGATAAGTCATTGAATTGGTAGGTTTGTTGCTGCATCCGACTTGAAGGAGCAGAGCCGAAGTAAGAATAATGAGGCTGAGTCTTTTCATTTGGGGAAATATTAAAAACGATAATGCCCAACCACAACCAGTACTGTCTGGTCGAGGCTGGGCGTATTGTAATGATTATTCATCAGTTGGTACTAGGATCTAGGGGTCTTCCAATTTAGATAGAACTGGACTCCGGCCATTTGGTATACTTGCCAATGACCCCAATTGCCCATACCGCTGAAATCGGTGTCCCACTTGAGGTTGAGGGCGAAGTTGGCGGAAATGAAAGTGGAGAAACGGTAGTCGAGCTTCAGTTCGAAATCAAGGTCGGTTTCGAAAGCACGCTTGCCAAGCCAGCCTTTACCTTGGAGGTCTGTCCATGTCTCGCCGTCGGAGAGCGTATAGTTCTTGGTAGGAAGCACTTCGGAATTAGGAGTATAAGCATCTATGGCATCCCATGCCATGTTCTTGGGTTTCTTGTAGTCGTAGAAGAGCTCGATACGGGTATAGAGGTCAAGGTTGGGCAAAATATCTTTCTTTAGATACTGCGCTTTGACATAGCTACCAAGTGCGAAATAGGCGTGCTTGAATGTCGTGGGGTCGTTCCTTCTAAAGTCATCACCTTGTATCACACCATAGTTGCGACCGGCTGCGATGAGCGAGTCGTTGTAGACAAAGGTGGTCTTGCCAGTGAGGAAGGAGAGAGAAACGGACCAATCAGCACGCTTGTGCTCAAACGAGAGAGCGGTGGTGAGGTAGGCAGGGGCAAAGAAGTCGGAAATGACTTTCTGCGTCTGGTTGGCACCTACGCCACTGTATTCGAAGCCTCTGCCAAACTGAGTCTTGAGGTTGGCCGTGAAGCTGGCACCCCAACCCTTGTATGCATTCCAAGAAATGGCACTGGTGAGGTCTATCTTATCATTGCTCTTGCGCTTGGTTTCGAAGAAGGGCAGGTCTTCACTATCGTCGAGGTCTTGCCAGGCATAGCCGTAGGCGAGGTCGGCAATATTGTCCCACACAAATTTGGGATGTGTGTACTTGTAGTTGCCGAAGAAGGTTGCCGTAGCATCGATTTGGGAGTTACCACTGGTTGCCCAGTTGTTGAAGAAGAACTCGCTGACCTTCAGGGCAGGCGTTGAAGAGGTGGTCCATTTGCCAGCGGATAGTTTGACAGGGGTTTCGTCCTGGGCTGTGGCAGCAACGGCAACCATCAGCAGGGCAGCACAAAGTGTAAAGATACGTTTCATATTGATTATTAATTTTTAGATTGTTATCATGCAAGGTTGTACAAAACAATTTAATTTGCAAAATTACATCTTTTTTTTCAAATAACAAGAATTTGGAGTATAATAATGGATATTTTAACCCAAATCGGTCATTAGGACTTATGACAGATTGGTATTGGGTCCGATAAGATTGTTGCCGAAACCAGCGAAGCCATAGCGGAGTACGGCGAGATGGTTTCGTCGGCAAAATTCTGGAAGAGTATCTATCTCTCGCCACAAACATAAAAAAAGGGAGCCACATCTTGTGACTCCCCTATAAGAATGGGCGGCGGCCTACTTTTCCACAAACAAGTGCAGTATCATCGGCGATGGCGGGCTTAACTTCTCTGTTCGGAATGGGAAGAGGTGAACACC
>JAEEGH010003088.1_pt1 | contig 44256 bp, 33 predicted proteins | sample 9134181 | NCBI WGS metagenome assembly JAEEGH01 (sample SAMN16246544, study PRJNA631951) | gut metagenome | biome: gut microbiome; feature: rumen; material: DP-attached | host: Bos | place: Iran: Karaj | collected 2018-10
GATACAAGACCTACGACGGCAGCGGGGACTACTAAGTTCCGCATCAACAAAGACAAGCTCCGCCGGTTCTTTTTCGGTACCAGGGAACGGACCGGAGTGGGGCAGCAGATACTCGTATACGGACTGCTGATCTGTATCGGCTTCGTTTACCTCTATCCAATCCTGTACATGATAAGCACGAGCCTCATGAGCATGGAGGACCTGCTCGATACTTCGGTCAAATGGATACCGGGTTCGGTATATCTGCAGAACTACAGAGATGCGGCGAAGTCGATGGAATTCTGGAAGACCTTCGGAAAGAGCATCGCGATCTCCGCGGTACCCACGCTCTGCAATGTGGTCATCTGCATGATGGTAGGCTACGGCTTTGCGAAATACGACTTCAAGGGCAGGAAGATAATGATGGGAATACTGATATTCTCATACATTCTCCCGAGCCAGGTAACGATGATCCCGACTTACGTGCTCTACAACAAGATGGGCATCGTCGGAACCCTGTGGTCGTTCATTTTGCCCGCGGTGTTCGGACACGGACTCAACGCCCCGATATTCATCCTGATCTTTTACCAGTTCTTCAAGCAGGTGCCCAAGGTCCTGATGGAGGCGGCGTCGATCGACGGAGCGGGACACTTAAAGACATTCTTCAGGATCGCGGTTCCTTCGGCGATACCTGCGATCATTACCGTGGTGCTGTTCTCGTTCGTATGGTACTGGAACGAGGCGTACCTGACCAGCCTTTACGTTCAGGGACTCTCCGGAGATGCGTTCTGGACAAATCTGGTCATCGCGGTAAAGGATTTTGACATGAGCTTCAACACAAAGGCGAGCGTCGGAGATACGGCGACGAGCCTGAACGAATCGGTAAGGATGGCGGCCACGGCGCTCAGCATCATGCCGCTGTTCGTAATGTACCTGGTACTTCAGCGACATTTCGTCGAGAGTATCGACCGCTCGGGAATCACGGGCGAATAAGCAACGGTCATACCGCTCTTCACGGGCGTTTGACATATAGGAGCGGACTGCATGTAAGTTCGCCGGATGTATTTTACTATCTGCAAGGAGGATTTTATGAGAAAAAGAGTTTTGGCATTGCTCCTGGCACTGGCTATGCTCCTCAGCACAGCTGCCTGCAACAAGACCGATACCGGTTCCAAAGCCGATGCGCCTACGGGCTCGGGCAGTCAGGACGGTCAGGGTAATGCGTCAAACACGGGGGTTACAGACGAGAAGATCACTTTGAGCTTCTGGAGCTATGAGGACGAGACAACCGCAAATCTCATGGCGGAGAAGTTCATGGAGCTCTATCCCAACATTACGGTTGAGACCTACATCATCCAGGATATGAGCACCGACCTTTCGGCAGCTGCCGCATCGGGCACATTCCCGGACGTATTTGAGGGAACCGATTCGGATACCGCGCTGGCAAACCAGTACTGGCTCGATATCAGTCAGTATTTCGACGCGGATCCCGAGAACAACAACCTGATGCCCACCGTTAAGGAATACGGCATCGGCTGCTTCGACACTAAGGCAAGATACGCGGTTCCGATGATGTTCTGGCCCAGCGCCGTATTCATCGACCGCAACGTTATCGAGAAGCTTAACCTTGAGATGCCCAGAACCGACTGGACATGGGCTGAGATGATCAGTCTGATCAAGGCAGCTACGGTTGATGACCGTTCCGGCATGAAGTACTACGGACTCGGATATTACAACAGACTTGACTCTCTCTACGGCATCGCGGCATGCGCAAATGCTGAGCGTGCGATCAAGGGTGAGTTCGGTTTCAACGGCGAAGACTTCGACCTGCAGTACTGGGCTATCGGTGAGCAGGAGTTCTCGGATCTGAAGCTGAACGGCTATGTTGCTCCCCAGCAGGATACACAGGCTATGGAAGACTGGTCGGGCGACTGGACAACTTGGTTTGGCGCAACAGGACACGTAGCGGTATTCTCCGAGGGCTCATGGACCTACCAGAACCTCTGGGGACTCGACGGATATCAGGAGCAGTACGGTCTTGATATCGTGCCTTACGTTACACCCAATGTTGTGGACGAGAAGGAACACAACGTTATCGCGAACATGTACATGGGCGGCGTTTCCACATCCTGTAAGCATCCTTACGAGGCATATCTGCTCCTCAAGTTCATGGGCTGGGGAGTAGACGGCTGGAACGCGAGACTTTCGATCTATGAGGATACGAGCATTGTCAATGCTTCGGGAACTCCTCTTAAGAATTCGACCATGCCTTACCCGATCACTCTCGACGAGGGCGTATGGAGCAGATTCAAGAAGCTCTTCCCTACCGATGAGGATCACGGAAAATACTGGAACGATTATTTTGCAAGCATCACCAGACCCGTTCCTTACGGCTGGTATTCGATCGCAGGCTACTGGAATTTCTGCGACCAGTACTTCAACAACATCGGCATCCACGACCTGGTGGACAACGGAACCGCAAAGGCTGCGGACTATGTTCTTGAAGCAACCGAGAGAGCAAATTATTACCATGCCGAGGCTATGATCTCTTACTTCGGACCCGACGGATACAACATCCTTTCGGATGAGGAACTCGCGAAGTATCAGGCAGTGGTAGCGGCAGCAGGTAATTAATTTTAGGAGGAGGATAAAATGCGTAAGAGATTATTGACCGTTCTTATCTGTCTTTGCATGGTAACATCACTGTTTGCCTGCAAGAAGAAAGAAGAACCCTCGGATGTGACTACGCCCACACCCGATACGACCACACAGGCTCCCGCAGAGCCCACAAAGGCACCCGATACCACTCCCGCACCCGTGGGAGAGGCACTTCCGGATCCTGTTTACTATTATTCTTTCGATAAGGCAGACGGGACCACAGGCATCGTGCCCGCGATCAAGGACAGCGCGGCAACACCCATCGTACAGAACGTTCCCGACAAGGAGATCGTTTTTGTTGACGGCGTAAAGGGCGACGCTATCTATGCGGACGGCTCCACAGGCTTCAAGCTTACCGATGTGAACGGTGTCGGCGATACCTACACCATCAGCTTCTGGGTTAATCCTTCGAGATGCGCCCAGTACATGCCTTCGGTACAGTTCGGTCCCGATATCCACGGCGACCTGACCGGCGGACAGCATTATGTAAACTTCACCTGGGCCGACTGGAGCGGTTCGCGTGAATTCCCCTGCGTATGGACCTATCATCAGCTCGGCGATGAGGCCGTTGTATGGCCCAACTGGTTCCCCGAGACCGGCGATACCAGAGTTAAGGTATGGTCGAACATCACAATGGTCGTTGATCCCGCGAACACCACAGACGAGGGTTCAAACCTTGTTGCGAAGGTATACTTAAACGGCGAGCTCTTCGGTGAGCCCACCATCGTTACCGGAACCATGTCCCCTTCGGACAACTTCGAGATGCTGCTCGGCCTCAACTACTGGGATGAGACCTACAAGGGCGCATTCGATGAGTTCTATGTATTCAACGAGACTCTGACCGAGGGTCAGGTTAAGACCCTGTTCGAGCTGGGCAACGCAAACGCGACCTACAACGAGCCCGAGCATGTATTTGAGTTTTATAAAGAAGAGGGTGCCGTAGAGTCACTCGGTGCCGACAATTTCGTATCACCTTTCATGTCGACCGTTTCGAAGGCTTACAGGATCGCCGACGGCGAGACCTGGCAGATCAAGCTCCACAACTGGTCGGACGGCAATGATACTCAGAACAACTACGCACTTGTTCTCGCGAACGCCGAGAACGGCGCAGAGGGCTACACAGAGTATGCGGTTGTCCGCGCGGACGCTTCGGGCTACACTCCCGCAGGCGACATCCCCGCATCCGCATTCACCTACACATGGGGCAACTGGAATACCTGGGCACAAAAGGTAATGCGCGATTCCGACACTACCTTAAAGATCACGAGAAACGGTTCGGACTTCATCGTTGAGGCTTCAAACGTTGACTACAACGAGAATCCCAACAACATGACCGCAACATTCTCAACCGCGGCTGACGGCGACTGCGTATTCTACCTTACCTGCCAGAACGCATGGGTTGACATCCTTAATGTTAAGGATATGACCGTAAGAGAAGGCGGCATCACCGTAGGCAATACCGACAGAACAACTCCTTGGTGGAGCGCGTTCTCGAACATTTTTGCGGTTCCCGAAGGTGAGTCTGTAACAAAGACATTTACGAACTTCACCAACGGTGCCGAGAACTGGACCAACTTCGTAGCTATCCTTCAGAGCACACCTACCGGACACAGCGCAGATACCGAAGGCTACAGCGAGTATGCAGTTGTCCGCGCGGACAACTTTGGATGGGGCGCAGGCTATGACAATATCGCAACCGCCGAGTGTGACTGGAACTGGGATACCTTCAAGGCAGATATGGACGGCGCGAAGATCAGCGTAACCATCACCAACAACGGTTCGACCGCGGATATCGCGATCCTTGCGACGACCGAAGCAGGCAAGGTATATCACCAGAACTACTACGGCATCGCGATCACCGGCGACCTCTATGCATGCTTCAGCTGCGAGGGCTCATACCTCCAGTTTGATACACTTACCGTAGGTAAGACCGACAGGACCACAGGCTGGTGGACAGAGTTCTCGGATATCATCGAGATCCCCGCTGACGGGAGAAAGACTGTATACTTCAAGAACTACACCAACGGCGTTGAGAACTGGAACAACTTTGTTGCCATCCTTCAGAACGTACCCGGAGCTCACAGCGCGGACGGCATCCCGATCTATTCCGAGTATGCGGTGGTACGTGCCGACAACTTCGGCTGGGGCACAGGCTATGACGGAATAGCCACCGCTGAGTGCGACTGGAACTGGGATACCTTCAAGTCCGATATGGACGGCGCTTACATCGAGCTGACTGTTACCAACTATGTCGGCGAGGGCGCTAACGTGCTGATCACGGCCACCACCGCAGAGGGCAAGCAGTATCATCAGACCTACAAGGGCATCGCTGTTGACGGACCTCTGTACTTATGCCTCTCCTGCGAAGGCTCGTACATCGAGATCGAGAAGGAAAGAGTAGGAGCGATTGACCGCACCACACCTTTCTGGAGCAAGTTCTCCAATATCTGGTTCGTTCCCGAGGGCGTAACCGTAAGCAAGTCGCTTACCAACTACACCAACGGAGCCGAGAACTGGTGCAACTTCTGCGCAGTTCTGCAGAGCACTCCCGAGGGTCATGCACCCGGCGACAACGCTGCGGGCATCTGGCCGGTAGACGGATACGGTGAGTACGCCGTAGTACGTGCCGACAACTTCGGCTGGGGCGCAGGCTATGACGGAATTGCCACAGCTGACTGCGACTGGAACTGGGATACCTTCAAGGAGGATATGGACGGTGCCAGCGTGAACGTTGCTGTTACCAACAACGGCTCGACAGCTGATATCTTCATCACCACCACGACTAAGGCCGGAAAGGTTTACTCACAGTCTTATTCGAACATTGCCGTAACAGGCGAAGTATATCTTACATTCCTTTGCGAAGGCGCATACCTTCTTGTGGAATGATAATATCAATGCTCCGGGGTGCTGACTCGGCATCCCGGAGTTTTTTTGAGGAGAGAGTTTTACCATGGAAACAAGACCGCGTAACGGAAAGATCACAGAATACAATCAGCCTTTTATCGAGCAGCGTGCGGATCCGTATGTGCTGCGGCACAACGACGGGAAATACTATTTTACGGCGTCGGTGCCCGCCTATGACAGGATAGCATTAAGATGCGCAGACAGCTTGACGGGGCTGGCTTCGGCCGAAGAAAAGACAGTCTGGACAAAACATGAGAGCGGACCGATGAGCCGCCATATATGGGCGCCCGAGCTGCATTTTCTTTTCGGGAAATGGTACATCTATTTCGCGGCGGGAGAGCAGGACAACAAATGGAAGATACGTCCTTACGTGCTCGAATGCCTGGGCGAAGATCCGATGGCGGACGAATGGATCGAAAAGGGCAAAATACAGCGATCGGATGACGATATCTATTCATTTGAGGCATTTTCGCTCGACGGAACGGTTTTTGAGAATAAGGGTGAATGGTATTACATCTGGGCCGAAAAGGTAAGCGTAGGCATTCAGATCTCGAATCTGTATATCGCGAAGATGGAGTCCGCGACAAAGCTTTCCACCGCGCAGGTGCTGCTCACGACTCCCGATTATGACTGGGAAAGAGTCGATATCTGGGTAAACGAGGGTCCGGCCGTGATAAAGCACGACGGCAGGATATTCGTGACATATTCGGCTTCGGCTACCGGCGAATGCTACTGCATGGGAATGCTCAGCATCGATGAGAACGCGGAGCTGCTCGACCCGCGAGCATGGAAAAAGGAGCGTTATCCCGTGCTGGGTTCCGATCCGGAAAAGGGATTTTTCGGCCCCGGACACAATTCGTTTACGCAGGCAGCGGACGGCAGCGATGTGTGCGTTTTCCACGCGCGTACCTACCGGGATATCGAGGGCGATCCGCTCTACGATCCGAACCGCCATACGATGCTCATGAAAGTTGAGTGGAATGACGACGGATATCCCGTGTTCGACTATGAAAATATGGTCAGATGAGGGCTGCCGGAACCGATACACAGATGTTAGTTACGAGAGGTTTGGAAAATGATCTTTGATACAAAACGGAAAGAAACGGCGCATAGTATAAAGCGGGTGGCGGCAGCAGTGTTACTGTTCCTTATTTCGGTGATGTTTGGTACGACCGTAAGGACGGGAGCGGCTGACGAGACGACCTTTACCGAAACCAAATATGACATCACGGTCAGCCTGGTTACGGACAAGACTTCGTATGAGGCCGGTGAGACGATAAACTATACGCTCACCGTGGAGAACAACAGGGCGCATTATTACACTTCAAAGGCGCAGTTTGCCACCACCTTTACCGAGGGACTTGAGGCTGTGTCGGAGGGGGCGGTCCCCGATACGGTACAGAAACTGGAGTCCGGGGAAAAAGCGGTCCTTTCGGGCTCGGTGACCGGAAATACGGTTGTTTTCCCGAAATCCGAAAATACGGGTACGACAGGAGATCCGCAGACGGAACCCTCGCAGGATGAGAAAAAAACATCGGGCTTTGTGCCGCTCCTGATCTGCGGGATACTCGCATTTGCGGCTGTTGTCGCAGCAGTTGTGACGATCGTTGTCAAAAAGAAGGGAAAAGGCAGCGGACCGAAGGCTCTGGCTGTCCTGCTCATCATGTCAATGGGCATATCGGCTGCCGCGTCTTTGAGCAGCGCCGGGACGGTACCGGTATCTGCGGCAGACTATGATACATATACGGTGCGGCCTTATGTAAAGGTACAATACGCAGGGCAGGAGGTAATGATCCGCATGGTCATCGAGCTTCATTCATATCCGAAGCGAATCACTGTAGCGACGGAGCTTAAGAATAATCCCAAGAGCATAACATGCCACGATCCGTCCATATTCAAGGACACCGACGGCACATATTACATTTTCGGAACACATATCACGGGCGGCTATACCTCGGATCTGAGGAACTGGACCAGCATCGACAAGGAGTTCAGGGCGACGTTCACCAAGGAGACCAAGGACCTTATCCGTGCGTGGAATACCGATCCCGTGGACTGGTACGGGTATCTGTGGGCGCCCGATGTCGTATATAATCCCGTGCTCGGTAAGTACTGCTATTATCTTTCTGCGAACGGAGACGACTGGAAATCTAACATCGTAATGCTGACTTCCGACAATATCACCGGACCTTACGAATACGCGGGCTCGGTCGTATACGGAGGTTTTACGGCTGAAACGATCGGCGAGACAGATGTGCTCGAGGTGGTCGGAGGGGATACCATTCCCGACAGATATGTAAAGAACGGCATCAAGAACAAAAAGTGGGGCGACAAATGGCCCAACTGCATCGATCCCTGCGTATTTTACGATGACGACGGGAATCTCTGGATGAGCTACGGCTCATGGTCGGGCGGCATTTTCCTGCTCGCGCTCGATGAGAGCACGGGACTGCGCGATTACTCCGTAACCTATGAGAACAACGAGCATTCCGACGAATACTTCGGCAAAAAGATCGCGGGCGGCTGGTATGTTTCGGGCGAAGGCTCGTACATACAGAAGATAGGCGATTATTACTGGCTCTTCATGTCCTACGGCAATCTCGAAGCCAAGGGAGGCTACAATATCCGCGTATTCCGCTCGACGCGCCCGGACGGTGATTATGTCGACATGCTCGGCAATTCCCCTCTTTACGATAAATACATTTTCAATTACAATCAGAGTGTGGGCGTAAGGCTGTTCGGCGGCTACAAATGGCGGACCTTCAATCAGGGACAGGTGGCGCAGGGCCACAATTCCGCGTTTGTCGACGACGACGGCAAGGCATATATCATTTATCATTCGAGGACTACCGACGGCTCCGAGGGACATACGGTGAAGGTTCACCAGCTCTTTTTAAATGAGCAGGGCTGGCTGGTGGCGGCTCCTTATATCACCGACGGCGAGGGTCTTGACGCAGGCGGAGTTTCCATGGCGGATCTTGCGGGCGATTACGAGGTGATCGTCCATGAGCTCGATATCGACTACAAGCATCTCGAGGTCAAGACGCCTCAGTATATCACCCTTAATGCCGACGGCACGATCGCCGGAGCATACGAAGGCAGCTGGTCGGTAAAGGCGGGCACCTCATACATCACATTGAATTTCAACGGCGATACATACAGCGGTGTCGCTCTGAAGATGAATGTGGAGAACACTCTCGTGGAAACGGATGTATTTACCGCGGTCGGTGAGAATACCCAGATCACGGTATGGGGCAGCAGGAGCATAGACTAGAAAGGGCAGTGACATGCAAGAAAACAGATTCGATCCGCTGCAGCTGCTGAAGGAGATACTGCTGTTTTTGGCGGTCTCGGCGCTGGCATTCGGCTGGATCATGCTGATGCTGCTTATATTCAGCTTCGTCGCGGTATCGGTGATAACGCTGAAGCTGAAGACGATGTTCATTATTTCAATAGCATTTACGCTCATCACAGACATTTATTATATCGTCAGACGTTCCGCCAAAAAGCGGGAGGAGAGACGCATTAAGGAAATGCTCGGGAAATGATGGGGAGCCGGTATCTTTGCCTTCTGTCTGACAGATGCATTGAGCCGGCTCTTTTTGCGATAAGCGTTTACCCGGTGGGACGGGAGGTGATCGGATATGAGAGAACTGTTTCGGAAACTGCGGGATACGCTCGAAGCGGGAGAAGATGCGGTACTGGTATCGACCGTTTCGAGCAGGGGCTCTGTCCCCCGCGGCAGCGGCGCGCATATGCTGGTGACAAAGGACGGCAGGATATCGGGCACGATAGGCGGAGGAGAGGCCGAATACATGGCCGAACAGGCGGCGCTGTCAGCTCTGAAGACAGGCGCAAATGCGGCAGAGACATATGAACTGCGTCAGAATAACGGGGACGGCCCCGACAGCGTGTGCGGAGGAGACATGGAGGTTTTCTTCCGTTTCATGCACGGAGGGAACCCGGAGCTGACCGGACTGTGTGAGAGGATAGAAAAGGCATTCCTCGGGAATTCTGTCTGCCGGCTGGTGCTTGAGCTGACCGAGCGGGAAGACGGGCTGATAGATGTGTATTCGGACGGAGAGGATCTGACCGGCAGGGATATACCCGGGGCCGTGACCGATATAAAGGCGACGGTACCGAAGGTGATAGAGACGGACGGCGCAAGATACTACACGGAGCCTCTGGTTCTGCCCGGAAAGGTTTATATTTTCGGCGGAGGACATGTCGCGCAGCGGCTGGTGCCGTGCCTGTCCGCCTGCGATTTCAGATGCGTGATCATCGAGGACAGAGCGGATTTTGCCGATCCGAAGCTGTTCGGCGGGCTGGCCGAGACCAGGCTTGTGCCGAACGATGAACTGACCGCGCTGGCGCCTGAGCTCACGCCGGACGATTATGTATGCGTCATGACCAGAGGACACCGCAACGATTACGAATGCATACTCAGCATGATGAAATCGAAAGCGTGCTATATCGGAGTCATAGGCAGCAGATCGAAGATCGCGGCTCTTAAGGCGAGGCTGTCGGAGGACGGTGTGACCGAAGCGGAGATGGAGCGCCTCGTGGCGCCGATCGGCATAGAGATTTATTCCGAGACTCCCGCCGAGATAGCTGTGTCCGTCACGGCACAGCTGATCATGGTGCGTGCGGTGAAGAACGGCAGCAGGAAGGCACTGAAGCACTGACGCTTGGGCGCACAGGGCAAATGAGGCATGTATTCGGACAAAAGGAGAGTTTATGCGTATACTTGTAACAAATGATGACGGGATCACGGCAGAGGGCATCATAAGGCTTGCCGCGATGGCAAAAAAGCTCGGCGAAGTCACGGTCATAGCGCCCGATTCGCAGTGCAGCGCGATGTCGCAGAAGCTGACGATACTGACTTATGTTGATGTGAAAAAGGTAAAGGATTTCCCTGTAGAGGGAGTTGAGGCATATACGGTGAGCGGAACGCCCGCGGACTGCGTACGGCTCGGCATCGACAGGATCATGAAGGACAGACCCGATATAGTTTTTTCGGGGATCAACAACGGCTACAACACCGGTTATGACATTGCCTATTCGGGCACGATCGGGGCCACGATGGAGGCTCTGTTCGCAGGTATCCCCGCGATAGCGTTTTCCACGGATTACCGCGGGATATTCGATACGGTGGATGAGTATCTGCAGCAGGTGACCGAGGAGGTGCTTAAAAAGCCGATCGGGTGCGACGAAGTCTGGAACCTTAATTTCCCCGGCTGTCCGGTCGCCGACTGCAAAGGCATTCTCTGGGACAGGACGATCGCGCAGGATGATTTTTACAACAATATCTATACCGAGCAGCCCGCCTCTTTTGTGGACGGGGCTGTCAGATACGCGATCACGGTCGAGCCGATCGAACGTGCCTACGAAGGCACGGATATCAAAGCAATCCTCGACAACTATATCTCGATCGGGAAAGTTAAGAGCACCGTTGTGACGCCGACTCTGCAGGACAAGATCACCTATCGCGGACGGCTGAAAAATAAATGAGTCTATTTTGCGCTGTCTATGGTGTTATTTTGCGGGCTTTGTGTTAAGATGTTTATAAAGATCCGAAAACCCCTGCGGATCGGGAGAGAGTATATTGTGGGGGAGCGAAAGGCAAGCAGAATTCGCCGAAGGCGAAACTGCGTATGCCTGAAAGGAGTTAATATGGATTACGCTGTTTACATCATTATAGCCGCGCTGCTGCTGTGGATCATCGGAGCGAACATTCGCATCGTACCCCAGACACAGGCTTATATCATCGAGCGTCTCGGCAGATATTGCAATACATGGGGCGCGGGCATTCACATCAAGATGCCCATAATCGACAAGGTGGTCAAGCGCTGTTCCATGAAGGAGCAGATCGCCGATTTCCCTCCCCAGCCGGTTATCACCAAGGATAACGTTACGATGAAGATCGATACCGTAGTATTCTACAGGATATTCGATCCGAAGCTTTTCGCATACGGCGTTGAGGACCCGATCCTTGCGCTGAACAACCTGACAGCCACGACTCTCCGTAACATCATCGGTGAGCTCGAGCTCGATGAGACCCTTACCTCACGTGAGATCATCAACTCGAAGATGCAGACCATCCTCGATGTTGCGACGGATCCCTGGGGTGTTAAGGTCGGCCGTGTAGAGGTTAAGAACATCATGCCTCCGGATGCCATCAGAGAGTCGATGGAAAAGCAGATGAAGGCTGAGCGTGAGAGACGTGAGCAGATCCTTATCGCAGAGGGTGAAAAGAAGGCAGCGATCCTTCGTGCCGAAGGTGAAAAGGAGTCCGCAGTGCTCCGCGCAGAGGCTCAGAAGATCGAGCTGATCAAGGAGGCCGAGGGTCATTCCGAGTCGATCAGACTCCACAAAGAGGCTGATGCCGTAGGTATCAAGTATCTGATGGATACCGGTCTTAACGCTGAGCAGATCATTCAGATCAAGTCGCTCGAAGCGTTCACCAAGGCTGCTGACGGCCAGGCTACGAAGATCATCATCCCTTCGGAGATCCAGGGTATCGCCGGACTCGCAAAGGGCGTTCTTGAGGCCAGCAAGTAATGGATAAGAAAACGATAGTGTTCGCCACCGGGAACGCGAACAAGGTGCGCGAGGTGCGCGAGATCATGCAGGGAACGGGCTATGAGTTCGTTTCGCTTAAAGATATAGGGCTGGTACTCGATGTTGAGGAGACCGGCGAGACCTATCTTGAAAATGCCAGGATAAAGGCGAGGGCCGTGGCAGAGAACCTGCCCGAAGAATACGCGGGATATCTTGTGATGTCGGATGATTCCGGATTTGAGGTGGACTATCTCGACAGACAGCCGGGTGTCTATTCATCGAGATTCATGGGTGAGGACACGCCTTATTCGATAAAGAATCAGGCGATCATAGACAAGCTCGAAGGCGTTCCGATGGAGCAGAGGAGCGCGCGTTTCTGCTGCGCGGTCGTATGCGTTTTTCCCGACGGCCATGAGGCGGATACCTTCGCGACATACGAAGGCGCGGTGGCTTTTGAGGCAAAGGGCACGAACGGATTCGGATACGATCCGATATTCTGGGTGCCGCAGTACGGTATGACGGACGGAGAGCTTCCGCCCGAGGTCAAGAATACGATCGGCCACAGAGGCAAGGCTCTGAGGATGATGAGGGATATTCTGGAAGGCAGAAAAGATGACATTTGACATACTGATCAAAAACGGCAGGATCATCGACGGCAGCGGTGCTCCTGCCTTTACTGCCGATATGGGCATTGCGGGCGGCAGGATAGCGGCATACGGGAATCTGACCGGCGCGGATGCGGGCAGGGTAATAGACGCGGCGGGGTATACGGTCACGCCGGGATTTATCGATATTCACAGGCATGCGGATGCCGAGGCGTATCGCGCGGGCTACGGCGGGCTGGAGCTGGCGCAGGGACTGACGACGATCGTCAACGGCAACTGCGGGCTTTCGGCGGCGCCTCTTACCGGGGCTTTCGCGGATGAGATCAAAGCGTATCTGAGGCCGATCACGGGCGAGATAGGCGACAATGTGCCCACACGGTCGATGAAGGAGTATCTGGACGGAGTTAAGGACGCTCCGGTGAATTCATACATGCTGGTCGGCGCGGGTACCGTGCGGGCCGGGATCGCGGGCTATAAGAAGCTCCGGCTCGATGATGAGGACTATGTGCGGATACATCGGACGATCGAACTGGCCCTGTCTGACGGAGCGCTGGGAGTGAGCCTGGGGCTCGGATACGCGCCGGAATGCTTTTACACGACGGATGAATTGATACGGGCTCTGGAGCCGCTGCGGGGCACCGATATACCGTTTACGGTGCATATGAGGCAGGAGGGCAGCGGGGTCGTTGAGAGCGTAAAGGAGATGCTGAGCGTTGGCAGGGCACTTAACTGCCCTGTACATATCAGCCATCTCAAAGCCATGGGCAGGATCAACTGGGGGAGCAAAATACCCGAGGCCCTGCGCCTTATGGCAGAGGCGCGCGCGGACGGACTCGATGTGAGCTGTGATGTGTATCCTTATACGGCGGGTTCCACTCAGCTGATGCACATACTGCCGCAGGATATGCTCGAGGGCGGCACTGAGGCAGCTCTTGCGCGCCTTAAGGACCGCGAAGTGAGAAAAGCGCTGAACGGCCGCATAGAAGAGAAGATAAGCGGGCCGGCGTTTGACAATATAGCAAAGCTCGCCGGCTGGGACGGGATATATGTCACTTCGGTCCGGACCGATAAGAATAAGATATATCAGGGCAGGAGCATAGCCGATATCGCCGCGGACAGAGGAGTGAGTGAGCTCGATGCCTGCTGCGATCTGCTGATCGAAGAGGACGGCATGGTAACTATGATCGATTTCATGGCTTCCGAGGATGACATAGAGATGATCCTGCGCGATCCCGAAAGCAGCCTGATATCCGACTCCACATATCCCACGGAGGGGCTCAGACACCCGAGGGTTTACGGTACCTTCACCCGCATGATAGAGCATTTTGTGATCGAAAAGCATATGCTCGGCCTTGAAAGGGCGATAGAGAAGATGACTTACCGGCCGGCTAAGGCTCTCAGGATCCCTTCCAAGGGACTCATTAAGGAGAACTACGACGCCGATATCTGCGTCTTTAAACCCGAAGAACTGCACGAGCGCGCGACCTATACCGACCCGCACAGGAGATCGGCGGGGATGCGGGCGGTCATTGTCGGCGGAAAAATGCTTTTGACAGATTGACGATGGTATATAAAAACAGCTTGAACTGCATAGTTTAAGCTGTTTTTTATATCGTTTAACAAAAACGTTTTAGGTAATTATTTGCTTTTTGAAAAATAAAACTGTGCAAAATGCATAAAAACAGTTTTATTATATTGTCATAAATACACGATTATGCTAAACTTCGCCTTGAAAAGAGATAAAACGTTTAATATAATGCGTCCGGCTTGTTCCGGACGCCTGCCGGAGGGGGATTTATGAAAAAGAAATGGATCTGCGGAGTAAGTGCTCTGTTCCTGATACTTGCGCTTCCGTTCTTTAACAGGATCGTTATCGTCGATCTGGTCGGACTTTTTTCGAATATAGGCGTGACCAGGGAGATGGCTGCGGACCTGCTGACCGGATACAATCTGTTCAACATCCTGTCCTTCGTGCAGTACTCGAATTACGGCCGTATCGGACTGTTCGCGATGCTGCTCCTGCTGCTGATGATCGCATGTGTTTATTTCCATATCGCGTTTATTGTCAGGACTCTTATGGGCGCTCGCAGGAACAAGGGCGAGCTCGATATACTCTCGGCCGGAAAACTCGCATTCATCTTTGAATTCATTACATCCGCCGCTACGATCGCGTTTGTGATCTTCTCGAACATCAAATTCGGGATCAGGGGCTTCATGCCCACCGTATGGGTGTACCTCGGCCTCCTGCTTTCGATCGGCGCCTACGTTTTTATAAAGATCCTCGAAGCAAAGGAACGCAAAAAGTACAACGAGCACGGTCTGCTGCATGAGATCAAGAAGAACTGGCCTCTTTTCATCATGCTGATCCCGACTTTCGTCTACTTCATGATAAACAACTACCTTCCGATGCTCGGTGTTTACTTCGCGTTTACTTCCTTTAATTTCAGGGACGGCCTTTTCGCGAGCCCGTTCGTCGGCCTGAAGAATTTTGAATTCCTCGTAAAAGCCGATCTGTTCAGGCTCACAAAGAACACGATCCTCTACAACGTGGTATTCATCGGCATCGGAAATATCCTCCAGATATTCTTCGCGATACTGGTCAGCAGGGTGGCCTCGAAATGGTACAAGAAAACCTCCCAGACCCTGATGTTCATGCCTTATTTCGTTTCGTTCGTAATACTCAAGGTTATCGTTTACAACGTATTCGAGTATCAGCACGGCCTGATCAACAATTTCCTGACTTCGGGCGGAGCGGAGAGGATAGACTTCTACAACACGCCTTCGTACTGGCCGCTGCTCATAACCCTGTTCTATCTGTGGAAAAACATCGGCTACGGAATGGTCGTTTACCTGGCCACGATCACGGGCATAGACAACGAGATCTACGAAGCGGCCAAGGTCGACGGAGCGAATGAGGTACAGCAGATCTGGTATATAACCCTGCCGCATATCAAACCGACATTCATCATTCTGCTCCTGTACGCGCTCGGCAGCATCATGAAGGGACAGTTCGAGCTGTTCTACCAGCTGATCGGAAACAACGGCGTGCTGTTCAACATTACCGACATTTTCGACACCTACGTTTACAGGATCACGATGACGCAGCCGCTCTCGATCGGTCTGGGCACCGCGGCGGGCCTGTATCAGTCACTGTTCGGATTCCTGATAATCGTTCTGGTGAACTATCTCGTAAAGAGAAAGAATCCCGAATACGCGCTGTTCTGACGATCAAGGGCCCGGCGGAGCTTTCGCCGTAGCCCGGATAAATAGGAGACTGACATGAATAACAAACCTAAGGCTGCCCCCACGGCAATAAAAAAATCTGCGGGAACAAGGGTGTTCAACGGAATATCGTATGTGCTGCTGGCTTTCGGCGCCATCGTATGCGTGCTCCCGTTCATAATTATCGTATCTGGGTCGTTTACCGACAACGTAACGATACTGAAGCAGGGCTACAGCCTTTTCCCGAGAGACTTTACGCTTGAAGCGTACAGGACGATCTTCCGGTCGCCCAAGGACATCATCCAGGCATATAAGATGAATGTCTATTATACAGTGGTCGGAACATCGATCGGGCTTACGATGATCGCGCTCACCGGCTACGTTATCTCACGACAGGAGTTTAAGTACAGGAATACGGTTTCGTTCCTGATCTATTTCACCAGCATATTCGGCGGAGGCATGATCCCCTGGTATCTGATGTACGCGAATGTCCTGAATCTTAAGGGACACACGCTGGCGATCTGGTTCCCGGCGCTCATGAGCCCGTTCCTCGTTATCCTGATGAGGACATTTATCGTGGGAGCGGTGCCCAACGCGATAACGGAATCGGCTAAGATCGACGGCGCGGGGCATTTCACGATCTTTTTCAGGATAGTGCTGCCCGTGCTCAAGGCCGGTCTGGCAACCGTAGGACTGTTCCTGGCGCTGGGCTACTGGAATGACTGGTACAGATCCTCGATGTTCAGCACGAATTCGTCGACCTGGCAGCTGCAGTTCTATCTCTACGATCTGCTCAATGCCACGACCGCGATGAAGCAGATGGCTTCGAACGTCAGCATGAAGACGGCGGATCTGCCGACCGAATCGGTAAAACTGGCCATGGCGGTCGTTGCCACGGGCCCCGTGCTTCTCTTTTATCCCTTTGTGCAGCGCTTTTTCGTATCCGGGATCACGGTAGGCGCGGTAAAGGGCTGAGAAGCTCCAATTTCGGCACCAATTTAATGTTTACATAAAAAAGGAGGACGATTATGAAAAAAAGGTTTTTTGGTGTGATTATGTCACTGGTACTGATCGCGGCTATGCTTACGGGCTGTGCCGGCAGCGGATCAAAATCAGCGGCCGAGCAGCTGGATCAGCAGGGGGTTGCTGACATTCCGGTAAACAACGATCAGAAAACGCCCGCAGGCACCTCTTCGGAGGGCAATACCGCAAAGGGTACCGACCTTTCGGAGCGTGTCGATCTGGTATTCTACGTAATGGGCGACGCTCCCAAGGATGAGGAGCTCGTTGAGGCGGCTCTCAATGAAAAACTGATCGAGAAATGCAACGCGACCGTTGATATGCAGTTCTCGACATGGACAGAGTTCCAGCAGAAATATGCGAATGAGATCACTTCACAGGGTGCGGATCTTATTTACATCGCTAACTGGCTCAATTACGGACTTCTTGCCAGCCAGGGCGCATTTGTTGAGCTCGACGACATGCTGGGCACCGTAGCTCCCGAGCTTAAGGCAATGGTAGGCGAGAACATGCTCAACATGTGCAAGGTAGACGGCAAGATCTACGCCGTTCCCAATACCTGGGCGGAGTACGTAAGCAACGGACTTAAGTACAGAGAGGATTTAAGAGTTAAGTACAATCTTCCCGTTCCGGATTCGCTCGAGAATCTTGAGGCATATCTTGCGGGCATCAAGGCGAACGATCCCACTCAGGGACTGCTCACCGTTACCACTGAGGAGAGCCAGGGCTTCAAGACCGCGTTTGACGCCGCTTGGGTTCTTAACTTCAAGTATCCCTGGGTTAATGCGAACGGACTTGATTACGGTCTTACCGCAAACTATGATACACCTTCGGATGTATACGATTACTGGTTCTCGACCGATTTCGAGGACGATATGAAGATGCTCAAGAGATGGGCGGATCAGGGCTTCTGGTCGAAGAGCGCGCTCTCCGATACCAACAATTCCGACGCTTACAAGAACGGTCTGTGCGTAGCTGAAGTAGCCGGACAGAACCCCAACAAGCAGATCACCGCGATCGCTGATTTCACCAACGCGGGCGAAGGCTGGCAGTCGGCTTACATCGCGTACGGCGAGAAGCATAATGTTATCTATCCCGGCCACGCGACACAGAACGGAACAGCTATCGTAAGAGGCTGCAAGAATCCTGAGAGAGCACTGCTCGTTCTTCAGGCGCTGCTCTGCGACGACGAGATCAACTCGATCATGCAGTACGGTATCAAGGGCGTTCATTACACCGTTGAGAACGGCATCTACAAGAACCTTCAGGAAGAGAAGGGCGAGACCGTTACATTCCCTTACGAGGGCTTCAATACCTGGAACCTCAGAAACGGCGCAACGAAGCTTCCTCAGGCTACCGACGTTGAGCTGCAGAAGATGTTCGACAAGTATGCCGAGATCGGTTCAAAGACCAAGTTCCCCAATGTAAACATCTATGACGGTTTCTCGGAGAACTATGAGACATACAGCGCTGAAAGATCCGCAGTAAGCAATGTGATGCGCCAGTACCTTGCTCCCCTTGAGGCAGGACTTGTTGACGATGTTGATGCTGCTATCGCTGAGTTCAGGACCAAGGTTAAGGAAGCCGGACTCGACAAGTGCCGCGAAGAGTACAAGAAGCAGTGGCTCGATTACTGCAATGAGTACAATTACAAATAAGTTTTTGCCGCAACAATAGCTTAAAATGACTTGTGAAAGCAACAGCTGAATATGGTATACTAAAAGGGGTTAAAGTATTTTTAACCCCTTTTATAAAAAGGCAGGGAACATAAAGTGGCTAAAGAAGTAAGCAAGAGGATAACGATAAAGGACGTTGCGAAAGAAGCGGGAGTGTCCATAGCTACCGTTTCAAACGCCCTCAATAAAGTAAACGCGCTGAACTCAGAGACCAGGGAGCGTGTGCTCGAGGTAGTCAGGAGGCTCGGCTATACGCCGAACCTGAACGGCAGGAACCTCAAGGCGCAGGCTACCGGCGTGCTGGGTCTGTTCCTTGCTGCCATAAGGGGACCTTACTACGGTGAGCTGGCCGACTCCATCTACAGGGCCTGCCAGGAGCATAATTACGAGCTGGAGATATTCATGAGCCCGGATCCGAGACATATCATGACGAATATACTCGGCAACAGGGTGGACGGAGCCATCATCCTGAACTCCGCGATCGGAAAAGAGCAGGAGGATCTGCTTAAAGATAAAAATATCCCTACGGTCTACATAGACAGGATACTGATCTCGCCGCATTCCTCGAGCGTTGTTTTCGATTCATACAACGGAGGCAAAAAGGCGGCACAGTTCCTGCTCGAGCTCGGGCACAAAAAGATCATGTATGTGGACGGCATAGACGACAACTACGACAGCCGTGAGCGCCGCAGAGGTTTTTTTGAGGTGCTGCACAACGCAGGGATAACGGTCGATGACGATTACGTGCTGCAGGGAGAGTTCGAGAGAAAGGTATCCTACGACACGATCACAGCGTTCCTCGATTCGGATAAGCCTCTTCCGGACGCGGTATTTGCGGCAAACGACGTCAGCGCGATAGGCGTGCTCGAGGCTTTAAGGGACGGCGGCATAAAAACGCCGGAGCAGGTCAGCGTCATGGGTTGCGACGATATAGAGACCACGAGGCTTTTCTCGCCGACGGTCACCACCATCAGGACCAATTTCGAAAAACAGGGTGCCATTGCCGTGGAGCAGCTCATCAGCCTGATCAAAGGTGAGCCGGGCGAGCATATCACGATCAACGGCAGGATCATCCCGCGCGAGTCAACGAGAGCGAGAGACTAAACTGACACTATAACAAAAAAGGTGCCTGTCACCTGTCGGATCGATGCGATCCGACAGGTGACAGGCACTTCTCTGCGGTGACAGGCACCTTATTTATGCTTCACGGTCTATGTTTATCACGGCAAAATACGATCTGCCGAGCTTGCTTTTGATCATTTCGGAGGTTCTGCGCTGTATAGTTTCCTCATCCAGACCGCAGGAAAAAGGCACAGCCATGTCGAATACCAGATTGGTGTGGGTATCGCCGAACACAACCCTGAAATCATGAACGCTGATCGAGGGATCGAGACCGGTGACAAGAGCCGAAACCTGCTCCTTAAGGGCAGTGACACGCGGGTCGTGGGCCTGTACCGGATCCATGTGGATCGTGGCGGTGCAGCCGAGTTCCTCGGAAAGCTTGCGTTCGAGATTGTCGATCACATCGTGCGCCTGCAGCATATCGATATCCGAGGGAACCTCTGCGTGCAGCGAGATCATGCGGCGGCCGGGACCGTAATCATGTACGAGAAGGTCATGCACTCCGATGATCCGTTCATCGAAATCCAGCACGATATGTTTGATATTGTCAATGTAGCCGGGCTCGGGAGGCATGCCGAGCAGCGGATCGATGGCTTCTTTGCCCGATGAGAATCCGGAATAGAGGATGAACAGCGAAACGAGCACACCGCAGGGTCCGTCCGCATGCAGTCCGGTATAATGGGAGAGCAGAGCGCCGATCAGGACAGCGCCGGTAGCCAGGCAGTCGCACAGGGAGTCGCGCGCCACTGCGAAAAGCGCGGTGGAATCGATCCTTTTGCCGTAATGTCTGTTGTAAAAAGCCATATAGAGCTTAACAAGTATCGACGCGGGCAGGATGATCAGAGCGGCGGGCTCGAGTCCTGTTTCGGAAGGGCTGATGATGCGGCCGACGGACTCCTTTAAGAGCTCGAAGCCCATGACCATGATGACGGCGGATACCAGCAGGGCGGCGATGTACTCAAAGCGCCCGTGGCCGTATGGATGCTCGCTGTCGGCCTTTTTGCCTGCAAGCTTAAAACCGAGAAGCGTGACCACCGATGAACCGGCGTCGGACAGGTTGTTCACCGCGTCGGCAACGATCGAGACGGATGCGCTGATCAGGCCCGCAAAAAGCTTTGCCCCGAAGAGCAGTATGTTGAGGACTATCCCCGATATGCCGCAGACGATGCCGTATACGCCGCGGTCATTTGCGTTTTTGTATTTGCCAAAGAAAAGCCTGTATATTATTTCGGGCATTTTAAGATCACCTCTTAAAGTACATTATAATGGACTTGTAAAGTAGTATCCTTTAATCACAGCAAGGAGGAAGGATACCATGAAGCTTACATTATACAAAATCTTAAGAGTAGTAAAGGTTATCGAAGCCATTATGAAATACGCGCTGGTAGCGTGCTGGGCGGTCTGCCTTCTCTCGGGCGGAGTGATCGCCATCTCAGCGGCGGTACTCGGCATACTTGTCTGTGCGGTAACCTGCATCATATAAAACGGAGGCTCACATCAGCAGTCCGGCGCCCACGTAACAGAGCGTTGTGACAACGGTTATGGCCGCGCTGTAGGAGATCCTGACGCGTCTGGCGGCGAGCGGGTTGATGCCGACTGCGGTACCGACGTTCAGCGCCTCAGCGGTAAATGCGCAGTTTTTCTCGCCTGCGATGCCGGCACCCGCGATGGCTCCGACAAATAGCAGGGGATTGAGCCCGAGCGTCTTCGTAAGTCCGAGCACTACCGGGAATGTGATCGCGTACATCGCCCAGGATGATCCGAGCAGCATCGTGAGCAGCATCGCGAGCACAAAGGTGGCTGCAGGGAGCAGGAACATATACTCATCCACGATCTCTATGGCCTCGGCGAGGTAAACGTGCAGGCCGAGTGTATCGAGCATGGAGGAGAGGCACATGGTCAGCAGATACATGATGATCGGGAGCGTGACGCCCGAGATGCCGTCTACCAGATGCTCCATGAACTGTTCGGGAGACATAATCTCCCTGAAGCAGTACACGAGGAACATGAACGCGAGCGTGACCATCAGACCTACGGCGCTGTCCACGACGAAGCTCTTAGTGACGAAGCTGCGAACAGCCAGCGAGCTGACGGCGAGCACCGCGATCGGGAGCATGACGTTGGTGATCTTGCCCCATACCTCAGTCTCGTGTATGCTCAGGTATTTTTCGGAGCCTGCGGGCCAGAGCGCGCCGGTTTCCTTATAGCGGGCTTCGGCGGCCTTGATCTGGCGGGTCTTCGGGAGTTTTCCGAAGGCAAAGAGTACCATTGCGATAACCGTCAGGATCGAGAAGAAATTAAAAGGTATCGACCTGCAGAATATCGAGAGAGCGTCCGATTTAACCGTGGCGGAGAGTGTACCTATGACGAATATCGCCCAGAGGGACAGCGGGAAGAACGAGCTGAGGACTGTGGGCAGCAGACTGTAGAAGAGCGCGAGCTTTTCGCGGACCACGCCTTTTTCCTTGGCCGGAGTGTACGCGGCATAAGAGGCGCAGAGCATATTGAGGCCGTCATCGATGGAGGTGGCGGTCATGATCCCGAGTGAGGATAAGAATATCCCTCTCGGGGTTTTTCCTGTTTTGGCGGCAGATTTCTCGAAGGCCGTTACTCCGCCCGAATGCACGATCAGATTGATCATGGCGCCCATCAGGGCCATTACGAGCACGGTAAATACATTGTCGGCGGCACTCATCGTATCCATGAGGGCGTCGGTAAAGCCCGGGAACAGTCCGGACCGGTACACGAGTATGGCGGCCAGGATACACGAGGTGATCAGCGACTCGACGGTTCTCTTGGTCATGAAAACGTAGAGCAGCATGAACGCTATCGGGATGACGAATACCGGGAATGAGGTGTCCGCGGGTATGAACAGTGAAGCGAGGATATATATTATGAGCAGTCCGCCGTAGTTGATAAGGAGCTGCTTATGAGAGAGCGGCACGGTATTCGAAGGGTGCGTGAGCACGCCCTTGCGCATGCCGGAGAGCGCGAGTATCTGTGAGTGCTTGTTGGAGAGCTGTCCGTAAACGCGCTTCATGAACTCGCCGTAGATGTCGGGATGCTTCTGAAGGAAGCCGAGCAGGTCCTCGCTCTCCATTTTGAAAACGACGGTGCGGCCGAGCGCCCTGACGGTGGAGAGACGTTTCTGACCCGAGAGCACGCCGTATTCGCCGAAATACTGCCCGATATGCAGGATGTTGAGCTGTTCGCCCTCGCGTCCCAAAACAACGGCGGTACCCGACTCGATAAAATACATCCCGTCCGGCTCACCGTCGATCGTTACTATATCATGTCCGTGCTCGAAGACCATCTTTTTAAGCTTGCCTTTGATCTCGGCAAGCTCCTGTTTTCCGGTCTCATCGGGCGTCAGTCCGAAGAACTCCCCTATATACTTTTCGCTGATCCTCTCCGCCATATAATACATGCTCCCCAATACCGTTCTACGGTGAATATTCTAACACATCACAGGGATTTGTTAAAGCGATACGGACAGTTTTTTGAACCTTACAACTCTGTAAGGTTTCCGTAAGGATAATCGATGGATACTCCGACGCGGCAGAGGTATGATCGTATCATCAAATGAAACAAAACATTTGCAAATAAATCAAAAGCGAGGTAAACATCATGAAAAAGTTTTTAAAGGCGATCAGCGGCAAGAAGGCACTCTATGTTATAATGGCACTCACAGGGATCGGAATGATCCTCGAGATCATCACTGTGATCAGGGTGGACGGATACAGATTCGATTTCGTCGGATTCGGCATCCTCTGCTGCTGCATCACATGCTGGGCGGTAAGCCTTGAAGAAAAGGAAAAGAAGGAAAAAGAGGAGAATAAGTAATGAGCAAAGTGCTTGAGGTAATAAACGCGGAAAAGTACTACGGTGAAAAAGGCTCCCTGACAAAGGCGCTCGACGAAATGAGTTTTTCGGTGGAAAAAGGCGAGTTCGTGGGCATCATGGGCGCGAGCGGCAGCGGTAAATCGACGCTGCTCAACTGTATCTCGACCATCGATAAGCTGTCCGCGGGACAGGTCCTGATCGACGGGACCGACGTCAACGCGCTCAGGGGCAAAAAGCTGGATGAATTCAGGCGCGACGTGCTCGGCTTTATTTTCCAGGAGTTCAATCTGCTCGACAGCATGACGGCATACGACAATATCGCTCTCGCGATGTCGGTACAGAACCGTCCTTATCCGGAGATCGACTCCAAGATCAAAGAGATCGCGCAGATACTCGGTATAGAAGAGGTGTTGAACAAATATCCCTATCAGATGTCGGGCGGACAGAAGCAGAGAGTTGCCGCGGCGCGCGCGGTGGTGACCGATCCGGAGCTGATACTTGCGGATGAACCTACGGGCGCGCTCGACTCAAAGTCGGCGAGGGCCCTGCTCGAGTGCATGGTCAGGCTGAATACCGGGCTCGGAGCCACAGTGCTGATGGTGACCCATGACGCGTTCAGCGCGAGCTATGCGTCAAGGATCATATTCATAAAGGACGGCAGGATATTCAATGAGATCGTGCGCGGTGAGGGCGAGAGCAGGAAAGAACTGTTCAACAGGATCGCGAAAGTCACTGCGGTGCTCGGAGGTGAGCTGAATGAGCTTGTTTAGGATCGCGGCAAAGAACATCAGAAAGAGCAGCCGGGACTACAGCGTATATTTCATGACGCTGGTCCTCGGCATAGCGCTTTTCTATATTTTCAATTCGATCGGCTCGCAGGATTTCATGGAGACGATAGTGTCTTCGGGAAACTCGTTCGTCAGGACTTTTGTGAGGATGATCGAGGCCATATCGGTCGGTGTTGCGGTGATACTCGGAATTCTCATCGCCTACGCAAACAATTTCCTGATCAGGCGCAGGAAAAAGGAGTTCGGTGTTTACAGGCTCCTGGGAATGAGCGAGAGAAAAGTGGCGGGGATCCTTTCGGCGGAGACCTTTATCGTGGGCATCGTATCGCTCGTGATGGGACTGCTGTGCGGTGTATTCGGCTCGCAGCTCCTCTCGGTCATCGTGATCAGGCTCTTCGCAGCGGATGTTTCGGCGTACAGGTTTACGATGTCTGCTGAGGTGATCGTAAAGACCGTTGTTTATTTTGCGGTCATTTTCGCATCGGTCATGATATTCAATGTGCGGACACTCGCGAAATACAGCCTGATCGATCTGCTGAATGCGGGCAAAAAAGCGGAGAAAAAGCTTATCGGCAATCCGGCGGCGGCTGTGGTGCTCTTTGTGCTCTCCATACTGCTGCTCGGTTTCGGATATATCGAAGTAGGATTCAGGGCGGCGGTACTGACAAAGTACGAGTTTATCGCGAGTATCGCGGCGGGGCTCGCGGGAACTTTTCTGCTTTTCGCGTCGCTCTCGGGTTTTCTGCCCGGAGCATTGGCGAAGCGCAAGAATTTTTATCACAGGGGACTGAATTCGTTTGTCGTGTCGCAGTTCGGCAATAATCTCGGCAGTTCGGTCGCGGCGTTTTCACTGATCAGCCTGATGCTGTTCCTCTCGATATGCGCGTTTTCCGTAGGATTTTCAATGAACGGATACTTAAACAGGCGTCTCGCCGACGCGACTCCGGTGGATGTTACGGCAAATGCGGAAGGCGGCAGTATCTGCGAACAGCTTAAAAAGAGCGGCTGTCCCGCGGATACGCTGCTGGCGGAGTATGTTGAGCTGCCGATATATAATTCCCCTTCGGTAACTATGGGTGACAGTGTCGGCAAAGCTCTCGAAGAAGCAAAGCAGGTGTTTTTCAGGGCCAATTGGGACGCACCCGAGAATATCGTAAGGCTTTCCGATTATAACCGACTTGAGCGGCTCTACGGGAGAAAACCGCTCACGCTCGGACCTGCGGAATACGCGGAGATCTGTGATTATGAGAATATGGCCGATCTGATCGATCTCGCGATATCGCGCGGCAATACCTTTACGATAGGCGGGAAGGAGCTTAAGAGCGGCTACGACGCAGCTGTCAGCGAGTTCGTGATCATGTCGGGTATGGCTGCTTCTTCGGGAGTCGTGGTCCTGCCGGATGAGGTGATCGACTCCGATCCGCAGGAGTTTACGCCCGCAGGCGCCTATCTGTGCGGCAATTACGCGGCCGGCAAGGATGACGCGGCTTTTGCGGAGGCTTTCAGCGCGGCTTTCGGCAGCGATGCGGCAGGCTATTTTGTGACTAAGACAAATGTTCGCGCATCAAATGTTTCGACCGCCGTTTCGATCGTCTTTATCGTGCTCTATATCGGCATAATCTTTATAATCACGAGCGCCGCGGTAATAGCACTGAAGATCCTCTCGGACAGCATGGACAGCGCGTCAAGGTATGATATGCTGCTGAAGATCGGTGCCGGCAGAAAACAGAGAGAGGGCGCGCTTTTTGCCCAGCTGCTGCTGAATTTCGCCGCGCCGCTGATACCCGGCCTGCTGCATTCGGTTTTCGCGATCAGATACGCAAAGGATTTGCTAAAAGCCCTCGGAATGACTAAAATGTTAAGCGGAAGCCTGACGGCGGTCATTATCATGCTGCTGGTCTACGGCGGGTATTTCCTGATGACATACAGGGTATGCAGACGTGTTGTCATAAATGAATGAATCGGAGGCAGAGGATGCGTAAGATCGGAATTCTTGAGGATGATAAGAAACTCGGCGAGGAGCTGAAACTGTTTCTGGAATCGAACGGATATGAGGCGAGGCTTGTCGAGCCGGCCGAATATGCGGATATGACTGAGGCGGAGCTGGTGGAGCTGCTCGTTTCCGAAAAGCTGCATCTTTTGCTGCTCGATATCGGACTGCCGGGCAAGGACGGCTCGCACATCTGCAAGGAATACCGGGCCAAAACGGATTCGCCGGTCATCATGATCACGAGCAATAATTCCGAGCTTACCGAGCTGCTCTGCATCACGAACGGTGCCGATGATTTCGTGCCGAAGCCCTTTAACGCCCATATACTCCTGGCAAGGACGGAAGCCGTGCTCAAGCGCGTATACAAGGATACGGGAGAGAAGGATCAGGTAAGGATAGAGACCTCAAACGGCCTGAGCTTTACGATAGATTATTCAAAGGGAACGGTATCTGCGGGGGCGGATACCGTGTCCCTGTCCAAAAACGAGATACAGATACTTAAGATACTGGCAAAAAACCACACTAAGATCGTTTCACGCGACGACATAATGGACGCTTTATGGGACAACAGGGCCTTTGTCGATGACAATACGCTCACCGTCAATATGTCCAGGATCAAATCCAAGCTTGAGAGCATCGGTGTCAAAGATGTTCTGATCACCAAGAGAGGAATGGGGTATCAGCTGCTATGAGGTTTTCGAGGTATGTCGCGGATCATGCCGGATGGCTGGGCATCGCGGGATTTCTGATCGCAACAACGGATATTTTTCTGCTTCTGATAGACGGAGCCGGCGCATTGATGATATATGTGGCGGTCTCCGTCTTGTCTGCCGTTTTTCTCGGTATGTATCTGGATTACCGCAGGGAAAAACGCTTTTTTGAAGGTATGGTGAGCAATATCGACGCGCTCGACCAAAAGTATCTGCTGCCGGAAATGATAGAAGACATCTCGTCGCAGGAAGAGCGCATGACCGCATACATCCTCAAAGAGATGGAAAGATCGATGGCGGACAGGGTCGCGGAGTACAGGCGCAAATCAAAGGAATACCGGGAATACATAGAGCTGTGGGTGCATGAGGTAAAGATCCCGATAGCCACGGCAGGGATGATCATCGAGAATCATAAGGACGAGACGATACGGGAAACCAATATCGCGGCCGAGATAGGCAGGATACGCGATTATGTCGAGCAGGCACTGTTTTATGCCAGAAGCGAGGCGGTGGAGAAGGATTATCTGATAAAGGAGATCGACCTCGAAGATGTTGCGGCGTCGGTGATCTCGGATAAAAAAACGGTACTCCGGGGCAGGAGAGCGGGACTTGATATTCATGATCTTAATACGGACGCGAAGGTGCTCAGCGATGGGAAATGGCTGGCGTTCATGATCGGGCAGATCATCGACAACAGCGTAAAATACGCAAAGGACGGTGAGCCGCCGCGCTTAGAGATATTCGCCGATGAAAAAGACGGGCGCGCGGCACTTCACATCAGGGACTTCGGAAAAGGCATGAAGAGCGGTGAAGTATCGCGCGCTTTTGAAAAAGGTTTTACGGGTACCAACGGCCGGTCGGGAGCAGCCTCCACCGGAATGGGGCTCTATCTTTGCAAAAAGCTCTGCGACAGGCTCGGACACGAGATAGAGCTGACGTCAAAGGAAGGCGAAGGGACCGAGGTCACCCTGCGTTTCTGATATCAGCAGTCTATACGCACGAACTGGTCGTTTTCGCCGTCCGCGTCGGAACGGTCGCGATCGAGCAGGTGTATGCAGTTTTTTCCGGCCTTTTTGGAATAATAAACGGCCTTGTCGGCGTAGTTCGCGATCTGTATGATCGAGTCGGTGCCGTGCGTTACGGGGACATTTACAATGCCGACCGAAAGAGTAACGATCCCACCGTTAGGACTTCCTTCGTTCGGGATGGCGGCCCTGTGGATCGTCCTGCATATCCTGCGGGCGATATCCGCGACTGAGCTGTCATCGAGTCCGCAGGTAAGCCCGAGGAACTCGTCGCCGCCGTAGCGGGCAAAACGGACGGCATCCGTTTCCTGCGCCAGGCACGCTTTTGCGACAGCTTTGATGATCTCGTCACCTTTGGCATGTCCGTATGTATCGTTACACTTCTTGAAACAGTCGATATCGATGAAGACAGCGCCGATCTTTGCTTTCTTTTTGGAGGCGGCCTCGATGAACTCGCCGCCGATCCTGAGCATGGCGGCATGGTTGAGAAGCCCGGTCATGTGGTCTTTGTCGGCGCGTTCCTCACTCTCTAGTATCTGTCTGCGCAGTCTGGCGATCGAAGCGTCAGCATCCTTAAGGCTCTTGTGGATGTTGAGCTGAACCTGCTTCAATTCGCGGGTGCGGGTCTCGTAAAGCTTGGCGAGCCGCTCATAGTACTCAACCGCGCGTTCCGTATCGCCGACGGCTTTGTAATAGTCGGCCAGCGTACCGGTCACGGTGAGCTGTACCATCGTATGGCTGTTGTTTTTGCCGTATTCCGTGAGAAGCTCCACAGCCTTGCAGGCACGTTCCCTGTCGCCGTTTTTTAACAGGAGACGGGTCAGATCCCTGAATATCTCAATATCGGAATATGTATCGGGTGCTCCTTCGGCCAGCTTTATCGCTGTGTCGAAGTTTTTGTTTCCCTGTTTGATGTCGCCGAGATTGTAATTCGCGGCGGCATATTTTAAGCGGTAATCGCAGATATATGAAATGACGGTTACTTTTTCTGCCAGCGCTTCAGCGTCTTTAAGGATCGTTTCGGCCTTTTTGTATTCACCGAGGTGCATGTAGCTCTCGGCCAGATTGGTAAAGTATACCAGCAGCTCCGGTGACCGGTCGGGAGACTCCTTTTCGGAGAGCTTCAGGCATTCGGAAAGATAACGGATGCCGGATCTGTAGTCGCCCATCAGGTTGCTGACTCCGGCGAGATTGTTCAGCACCGCCAGTCTGCTGGTGCCGCCCATTCTGTGCTTTTTGATGATCGAGTATGCCTTGTCGTAATTGGCGAGGGCCAGCTGGTAATTTTCCTGATTATAATATGCCGCGCCGAGAGTGATATAAGCGTCGGCGATCATCTCGAAGTCGCCGGTGCTCTCGAAAACGGCCAGTGACTTGACCGAGTTTATGAGCATCTTGTCTTTGCTGCCGAGCATGTTATATGCAACGGCGAGCATGTGGAACACGAATCCGATGTAATAGAGATCGGCGGACTCCTGTGCCTGCTTCAGCAGCTTTTTATATTCTTTGATCTGTTTTTCGGGATCGTTGATGTACTCCGTATAAACCTTAATGACTCGTGCGCGGGTCTGTTTTTTTGTCATACAAAATACTCCTGAATAAAAGTTTATATGAAAGGGGCCGCATGATCGCGGTCCCTGATAAACTATTTGTCTGTATCCGATGCTGTCTCTGCGTCAGCTGCGGCTGCGGCTTCTTCGGCTGCGATCCTGGCGGCCTTCTGTTCCTTTGCGACGATCACGGGATTGAGTCTGCCGTACATGCGGAGCATCTCGTGGATCCTGGCCGCGAGCTCTGCAGAAGCTTCGCCCGGGAGCATCCTCCACTGCCAGTTGCCGACTGCGGTGCCCGGAAGGTTCATGCGGTGTCCGAGACCGAGGTTCAGGTAATCCTGCATCTGTGCGATGAAGAGTTTTGCGACGGAGCCCATGCCGCCTCGGATGATGCCGTAGTTAAAGCCCTCGGCCTGATTGAGACCGAGATATCTGGTCGCGAATTCGATATCCTCGGGAGCGGCCTCGTCCTTCCACATAAGGAGAGGAGAGTTGTCGTGAGTGCCTGTGTAGCATACACAGTTCTCGGGATAAACGTGAGGCAGATAATTGCTCGGTTCCTTTGAGTCAAAGGCAAACTCGAGAACCTTCATGCCGGGAAGCTTTGAAGCCTCGAGAAGCTCGGAAACCTCGGGAGTGATGACACCGAGATCCTCTGCGATGAAATCGAGCCAGTGGAACCAGCTCGTGATAACGCCTACGAGAGCGATGCCGGGACCCTGTACCCAGCGTCCGGTCTTAGCCGTTTCGGCATCGTAAGGAACTGCCCAGTAGCTCGCGAAACCACGGAAGTGGTCGATCCTGATAACGTCGTAGAGCTTTTCGGCACCGCCGATCCTGCGGATCCACCATTCGAAGCCATCCTCACGCATACGGTCGTAATTGTAGAGAGGATTGCCCCAGAGCTGGCCGTCCTCGCTGAAATAATCGGGCGGAACTCCGGCAACCTCGACCGGGATGTTCTCCGAGTTGAGACGGAATTTGTCGGGCTCGGACCATACGTCGGCCGAATCGAGGGCCACGTAGATCGGGATATCTCCGATGATCTTCAGTCCGAGATCGTTGATGTATTTTTTGAGTTTGGTCCACTGTTTGAAGAAGAGATACTGGATAAATACGAAGAGCTCGATGTCCTCGCGCAGCTCCTCGCGGTAACGGCAGACGGCGTCATGGTGATGGAGACGGATCTCCTCGTCCTCCCATTCTATCCAGCTCTTCATGCCGAAATGCTTCTTGCAGGCCATATAGAGGGCGTATTCCTCGATCCAGCGATGGTTTTCGCCCCTGAAGCGGTTGATGTCGTCGATATTGGCATCCCAGCCGCGCTGCTTTGCGATGGCGAGGACCTTATAACGGCTCTCCCAGATCTTGCCGTAATCGACATATCTGGGATTTGTGCCCCAGTTGATGCCTTCAAGATCGGACTTGTTCAGCAGTCCTTCTTCGACGAGCATGTCAAGATCGATGAAATAGGGATTGCCCGCAAATGATGAAAAGCTCTGATAAGGAGAGTCTCCGTAGCTGGTCTGCCCGAGAGGCAGTACCTGCCAATACGTGAGACCGCAGGCTGCGAGAAAGTCCGCGTAATCGTAGGCTGCCTTTCCGAACGTGCCTATGCCGTACGGAGAGGGCAGTGATGAGATGGGCATGAGAATTCCGCCGGATCGTGTAATCATATATACCTCCTCTTTAGCTGCGGTTTTACCGCGGCTGTAAACCCTTATATCAGATACGCCGCATCGACGCGCCTTCGCGGAGCGAAGTCGTAACGGTGATCTGCGAGTGCCTGCCTGTGCCGCTGATCAGCTCAGAGAGCTGCTCAACGCTCTTGCGGCCCATTTCCGTCATGGGCTGGGTGAGGGTCGAGAGCATCGGATCGATGTACTCCGAAACCTCGATACCGTCGATGGAGATCAGGGAGCAATCGCCGGGTACGTCGATACCGGTCTCCCTTAATGCTCTCATCGCGCCGATGGCCATGTTGTCCGCGATAGCGAAGACCGCCGTGAAACGAACGCCTTCGGCGAGCTTTTTCTTAGTCGCTTCGTATGCGTCCTTCATATTAAAGCTGCCGCAGCGGATGATAAGGCTGTCGTCAACGGCAATGCCGTGATCCTTTAATGCCTTTACATAGCCAAGGTATCTGAGCTGTGAGATCGAATGGTCGTCGGATGCGGAGATAAGCGCCGCGATCTGTCTGTGACCGCGGGCAATCAGCTCGTTTACGGCCTTTTCGGCCTCTGCCTCATCGGCGATCGAGACAGAAGAGTAGTTTGTATTCTTAAGTGTACCGTAAGAATTCGTAAAAGTACAGAACACATAGGGAACGGAAAGTACCGCCAGCTCATCGGGCGAATAATCCGATCTGCCGCCGAGGAAGATGATGCCGAGCAGTCTCTTATCGCGTTCCATTGAAGCGGCACAGGTGATCTCGTTGTCGTTGGAGCCGATCTGGCGCATGACCATCGTATAGCCTGCCTCGTCGAGAGCCGATTCGATCGAATGTATGATGTCTACGAAGAATGTATTCTGCGAACCGCGTACGATCAGTCCGACCGCGTCGGATTTGGTGCGGACCAGGTCTCTAGCGCTGTTGTTGGGGATGAAATTGTGCTCCCGGATCACTGCCATGACCTTTTCGCGGGACTCGGCACTGACATCGGGGTGATTGTTGATCACGCGGGACACCGTGCTGACGGCAACGCCGGAAATCCGGGCTATATCTTTAATTGTCATGAGTAGAGCACGCCTCCCGAAAAATAGTTTTTTACGGATACTGGAAACGTTTCCAGCAACAAATTCATTCTATCAATACGCGCTTTTTTTGTCAAGAAATCCCTAATAATTATTTTTGTTTCTTTTACTTTTATTTACAGAAATAATATGCTATAATGAAATATCAATATACACATATTCGAATTATGGGGCGGACTTCACATGAATAACAAATTCAGGAATGCCATACTGGCGGTACAAATAGCATTCGTCGTTCTGACGGTGATATTTATAGCGTTCCATATCATAGATCTTGCGCGGTATCACAGGGGTTACGGATTTGATACAAGTTTTGCCGAGATCTCGGACTGGACCTGGGTAAAGGATGACAATACCGAGGTCAGCATCTCTCTGCCCGAAAAACTCGATGTGGAAAAGGGCACTCCCGTAAGGATATATACGATACTTCCCGATGATATTAAGGATAATTATTATCTGGCCTTTTACAATTCCAGAGACTGCCACATCTATGTCGACGATGAACTGCGTCTTTCGTTTGACGATGATGACAGCGACATAAGCCTCGGCGGCATCTGCAAACCGAGGTGGATGTTTGCGCCGATCGGTGCCGCCGACGCCGGCAAAAAGCTGCTGATCAGCAGATACGATAACCAGTCTGACAATTCGATCTTTCTTAATACATATTACGGAGACGCGCTCGGTATCAAGAACGGCTATGTCTCCCTGCACAGATTCTATTATTTCTTTACCATAATCCTGGCCGGCATATCTGCGGCGGTGGCGATCATCGGCAGCGTTCTTCACGCCGTATTTAAACGTAAGATCGATATCGTGGAGATCGCGCTCGGTATTTTCATGTCGGCGCTGTGGCTCATCTTTGACTCGCCGTCCTTCCAGCTGACTTTCGGCAATTACTATGTGGACGGTCCGCTCTCATACATGGCGGTCCTGCTGCTGCCCGTACCGATACTGCTCTACGTCAACGATACTATGAAACGCAGGAAGCAGGAGATCATGCTGCTGCTCATGGGAGTGAGCCTTGTAAACGCGTCATATATGATCGCGATGCATTTGACGGGCTTTACGAATTTTGAAGTGAATATATTCTCGATAGCACTGTTCCACACGTTACTAATGGTGGTTGCGGTCTTCATCATATTCAGGGACATCATGGACGGGCATCTGCACGAGTACTATATAGTCGCGGGCGGCATGCTGATATTCCTGTTCATGGGAACCATAGAGGCGATCCTGCTGCTGACCATGAGGGGCAGGGTGGACCGGACCTTCCTTCTCGCGGGTCTGTACATAGTCACATTCTCGGCTCTGGTTCAGCAGATACTTGTTATTCACAGCGGAGAGCGCGAAAAGAATGCCGCGATCGAGGCCAATGTCCAGAAATCGCATTTCCTTGCGAATATGTCTCATGAGATCAGGACGCCGATCAATTCCATCATCGGCATGAATGAGATGATACTTCGCGAGAGCCGCGATCCCGAGATCAAGGAATACGCGCATCAGATAGACAGCTCCGGCAGACTGCTGCTCGGACTCATAAACGATGTTCTTGATTTCTCGAAGATCGAGGCCGGCAAGCTGGAGATAATCCCCGTCGAGTTCTCGACGGCCGATTTCGCCAACGATATCATCGTTCTGGCGTCCGACCGCGCAAAGGGCAAGAACCTCGAGCCCGTGTTCGAGATATCGGAGAAGCTCCCGAGCAGACTGCTCGGCGACGACCTGCATATCAAGCAGATCATCATCAACATTGTTTCGAACGCAGTCAAATACACCAAGACGGGCAGCGTATTCTTCGGAATGAGCGCGATACCGTCGTTTAGCGATCCGAGACTTTACGATGTCAAATTCGTGATAAAGGACACCGGCATAGGCATCCAGCCTGAGAATATCGATAAGCTTTTCGATTCGTTCACACGTGTCGACGAGGTCAAAAACCGCTCGATAGAGGGTACGGGCCTGGGTCTCAGCATCGTAAAGAGGCTGGTCGACATGATGAGCGGAACGATCACGGTGGAGAGCGAGTACGGAAAGGGCAGTACGTTCACGGTAGTATTGCCGCTGAAGATCGTTGACGCGGCTCCTATCGGCAACTTTGCCGAAGCGGTTGACAGATCGAAGTCCGCTGCCACCGGCGAGTACACGGAGCGCTTCCACGCGCCCGACGCAAAGCTGCTCGTTGTCGATGACAATATCGTTAACCTTAAGGTTGTCGGTGAGCTGCTCAAGCGCACGCAGATACAGATAGATACCGTGACCGGCGGACGGGAAGCGGTCGGCGTCTGCGAAAAGAAAAAGTACGATCTGATCCTGATGGACCACAGGATGCCCGATCCCGACGGCATCGCAACACTCCATCTGATCCGCGAGGATGTGAGGGGCAAGAACACCGCGACGCCCGTGATCGTGCTTACCGCAAACGCGTTTGCGGGGCTTAAGGATAAGTACCTGGCGGAGGGCTTTGTCGATTACCTGACCAAGCCGATAGATTCCGCGCTGCTGGAGGAACGCGTGATGCAGTTCCTGCCGGGCAGGCTGGTACTGACGGATTTTGAGCGAAGCACTGCAGGAGACCGGGACAAAAAAGACCGGGACAAAAAAGAGCCTATACACAGGGCAGAAACACAGGAAAACAGCGAACCCGCGGCCGCAGCACCCCGTCCCGAAAAGGATGAGCCTGCCGAAGCAGCGGCGCCGCAAGAAAATAAAGGAGGAAGCAGTATGAGTTTTGCAGATGCTGTAAGAGGAGTTGCGGGCATGGACTACGACGCGACATGTGAGCAGTTCGGAGGCAATGAGGAGTTTATGAGATCGCTCCTCGAGACCATAGTTCTCGACGGACGCGAGAAGATCGAGCTGATGAAGAAGTATCTCGCCGAAAAGGACTACGAGGATTACGGCATCGAGGCCCATGCCGCAAAGAGCACCATGGCCACGATCGCGGCCACCGCATTGTCCGAGCACGCGAAGAAGCATGAGTTCGCCGCAAAGGAGAACAACATCGCGTTCATAGAAGAGGACAGTGCCGCATTTATCGAGGAATACGGCGACATGCTCAACAGGATCGAAGCCGCTATGAAAAGCGCCGAATAAGTTTCAAAAATGTTTTGACATTTGAAACAAGGTTTTGTATAATGAAACCATAACGATGTTCACGGCACAACTATGTGCTGTTGTCCATTCACAGCATATTTAGGAGGTATGAGATCATTATGGGAATTCTTAATTCGTTTTCACTTGAAGGAAAAGTTGCTCTCGTTACGGGCGCTTCCTACGGTATCGGATTCGCGATCGCATGCGGCATGCACGACGCGGGCGCTAAGATCGTTTTCAACGATATCAATCAGGAGCTGGTAGATAAGGGAATCGCTGCCTATAAGGAAAAAGGCATCGACGCTAAGGGCTATGTATGCGACGTAACCGATGAGGACGCCGTTAACGCTCTGGTTAAGAAAATCTCCGAGGAGGTCGGCGACATCAACATCCTCGTTAACAACGCGGGCATCATCAAGAGGATCCCCATGTGCGAGATGACCGCAGCACAGTTCAGACAGGTTGTAGATGTTGACCTTAACGCGCCTTTCATCGTATCGAAGGCAGTTATCCCGACCATGATCAAGAACGGCGGCGGCAAGATCATCAACATCTGCTCGATGATGAGTGAGCTCGGCCGTGAGACCGTATCGGCTTACGCGGCTGCAAAGGGCGGACTTAAGATGCTCACCCGCAATATCGCTTCGGAGTACGGCGAGTTCAATATCCAGTGCAACGGCATCGGACCCGGCTACATCGAGACTCCCCAGACCGCTCCTCTTCGTGAGAGACAGGCTGACGGCAGCAGACATCCTTTCGACGCGTTCATCATCGCAAAGACTCCCGCGGCACGCTGGGGCAAGACCGATGACCTCGTAGGACCTGCGGTATTCCTGGCATCCGAGGCTTCAAACTTCGTTAACGGCCATGTGCTTTACGTTGACGGCGGTATCCTTGCTTACATCGGCAAGCAGCCTCAATAAGCGGATACACGGACGGTATTATGGAGGGCCGTGAATGCAGGCGCTGTCTGCTCTATGAGACGGCAGACAAGGCAGCATACGAAAGCGTAAAAAATTACATTGCCTCGGTTCCCGAGGCTGAGAGGGCAGACGAGAGCGTTTATCGTTCCCGTTTGTCTGTATGTAAGGAATGCGATATGCTCATCTCGGGCATGTGCCGCAAATGCGGCTGCTATGTCGAGGTCAGGGCATTTGTCGCCGGATCGGACTGTCCCGGCGGTAGATGGTGATATAATCCGCGTACTGGGTCATGCATATCCGGCAGACCGGACAACAAAATTTACATGTGAGGTATTACAATGGAGATCAGAACATATTCGTCACCCCGTGACGTAAAGACCTATGACACCACCAGACTTCGTGAGGAGTTCCTCATCGACGATCTGTTTCAGGCAGACGAGATCAAGCTCGTTTACAGCTACATCGACAGGATCATCACAGGCTCTGCGGTTCCCGTAAATAAGGAACTGAAGCTGACCGCGGGCGATGAGCTGCGCGCCGAGTATTTCCTTGAGAGACGCGAGATGGGCGTTATCAATATCGGCGGTAAGGGTATCATCACCATCGACGGCAAGACCTATGAGGTAGACTATAAGGACGGCATGTACATCGGCATGGGTGCGAAGGATATTTCGTTCAAGAGCTGCAGCGCAGACAAGCCCGCAAAGTTCTATCTGAACAGTACACCCGCTCACCGCACCTGCCCGACCGTTCTCATCAAGCTGAACGGCGAGCCTTCGGACGGCGTAGTCATCGTTAAGCCTCAGAATAAGGTAGAGCTCGGCTCGCTCGAGGAGTCCAACCACAGGACCATCAACAAGTACATCCTTCCCGGACAGGTTGAATCCTGCCAGCTCGTTATGGGTATGACAAAGCTCGAGCCCGGCAGCGTTTGGAACACCATGCCCTGCCATACACATGACAGACGCATGGAGGTTTATCTCTACTTCGATATGGGTCCCGACGATCTCGTATTCCACTACATGGGCGAGCCCACCGAGACACGCCACATCATCATGCGCAACGAGCAGGCTGTTATCAGCCCCAGCTGGTCGATCCATTCCGGTTCGGGCACACGCGCGTACACCTTCATCTGGGGTATGGCAGGCGAGAACCAGGCGTTTGACGACATGGACGGCTGCGCTATGAAGGATCTCAGATAACAGGCGCAATATATCACAAAAAACAGAGCAGTATCTGCGGTACCCGACCGGATCGGGGCCGGCGGAGACTGCTCTTTTTATGCGCCTTTTCCTACTATCGGGTGTTGCGAAAGGACGGGCTGTCTGTTATACTGATCGCGCACGTGTGTGCAAAAAAATTGTGGGAAGCGCGGCGGGCTGTATCGGTACTGCCGCAAAGAAAGGGAAGAGTATGAAAAGAGTTTTAAAAACTGTTCTGGCTGTCCTTATTATGCTTACGCTTTTGCCGTTATCGACAGTGACTCCGGCAAACGCAAAGGCAAAGAAGCTGGCGGCTCCGAAGGTTACCAAGAAGACGTCTTCGGACGAAAGCGTGACCATCGAATGGAAGTCCGTAAAGGGAGCGGACGGCTATATTGTTTACATGTACAGCGGGAAGCAGAAGAAGTATATAAGCGCAGGTACCGTAGAAGGCGCTGCTTCGACAAGCTATACAGTTACGGGATTAAAGAGCAAGACGACCTATAAGTTCAAGATCGCATCGTATGTCGAGAAAAAAGGCAAGCCCTCTGCCCAGAAAAAGACTAAGGTCATTAAGGTTAAGACGCAGAAGGCCGTATCTCTGAAAAACTGCGAATATGACATCACGGTTTGGATTAACGGTCAATATCCCGATAAGAAGCTTGCAAAGGCTCTGATCGAAGAATTCAACAAAACGAATTCCGACGGCATCAAATTCAACGCCGAAATAGAGACTATGTCCTGTGCGGATGCGGCGACACAGATGATCACCGATGTTGATGCAGGTGCAGATCTTTATGTTTTTGCGCAGGATCAGCTTTCCCGTCTTGCGAAGAACGGAGCGCTGGCGGTTCTCAGTGCCAATGACGCGGAGACTGTCAGGAAAAATAATCTCGAAAGCGCTGTCAAGTCAGTGACCGAGGGCGATGCGATCTATGCTTATCCCATTTCCGCCGATGACGGTTATTTCCTGTTCTATAACAGGAAATATATATCCGATGAGGATGCAAAGACCGTAGACGGTATCCTTAAGGCCTGCAAAAAGAACAATTGCAGATTTTCCGCTCAGCTGACCACCGGATGGTATCTGGCGGGAGTATTCTTCGGCGCAGGCTGTGAAAGTACCTGGGAGACCAATGAAGAAGGCGTATTTGTTTCCCATTACGATACATTCAGTTCCGACATGGGCCTTAAGGCCGCAAAGGGAATATATCAGATCACATCGTCAGGTGTCTGGACCGAAGATTATTATACGGACGAAATAACCGGGAAAAAGCCGTGTGCGGCGATCATTTCCGGTGTATGGGATACCGAAAGGCTTAAGGAAATCTGGGGTGAGAATCTGTGCGCGGCGAAATTGCCTATATTTACCGTGGATGGCGAGACTTTCCAGATGGGTTCGTTTTCAAGCGGAAAGGCCATCGGCGTAAAGCCTCAGTCCGATACAAAAAAGGCCGCTTGCCTTTCAAAGCTTGCAGCTTACCTGTCGGGTGAAGAATGCCAGAAGAAGAGATTTGAAGAATGCGGAGCGATCCCTTCGAATAAGAAGGTCGCTGCGTCGAAGGCAGTGCAGTCAAATATAGGCTATTCGGCACTTCTGGCACAGGATCCGTATTCTGTTCCCCAGAGGTATATAATCGGAAAGTGGTGGAATTTTGCAAATGATCTCGGAAAAGGGATCGTGGCTTCGGACGGATCGGAAGGAGCACTTGAGGAACTACTTCTGAGATATAAAAAAGCATGTGCCTCGGTTTTTGATTGGAGAAGTCCAGATGATGGGGAAGAGGTTTATTCTGTGATCGGAGGCTTCAGCGGTTCGGACTGGTACAACGATTATGACATGGTTCTTCAAAATGACGGCAGGTATTACAAGTATGCGCATCTTTCACTAAAGAGCGGAGATCAGTTCAAGGTCCGCAGGGATCACTCGTGGGATGTGAATTACGGGCAGAACGGTCAGGACTCGGATTCTGTGGTTGTTGAGGAAGACGGAGATTACACGATCACATTTGATTCACTGACAGGCATGATAACGCTTGAAAAAGAGTGAACCGGTGCTGTAATACACTTTACATTTGTTTTTACATGTGATAAAATTTAATCATCCAAGAGACGGAGAGATTGGAGCATGACGAGGGTAAATGCGTATTTACCCTTTTTATGCTCTTTTTTTGTGCGAAGTCATTATGATAAAAGGAGAAGGCTATGTCAAAGTATGTAATGGCGCTGGACGCGGGGACGACCAGCAACCGATGCATTCTGTTCAATGAAAAGGGCGAGATCTGTTCGATCGCGCAGAAGGAGTTTACGCAGTATTTCCCGAAGCCGGGATGGGTCGAGCATGACGCGAACGAGATATGGTCCACACAGCTCGGCGTTGCGGTGGAAGCGATGCAGAAAATAGGCGCGACCGCGGCGGACGTGGCAGCGATAGGCATCACGAACCAGCGCGAGACCGCGATCGTATGGGATAAAAATACCGGAGAGCCCGTTTATCACGCGATAGTATGGCAGTGCCGCAGGACCGCTGAGTACTGCGATGAGCTGAAGGAAAAGGGGCTGACCGATACCTTCCGCAAGAAGACCGGACTGGTCATCGATGCTTACTTCTCGGGAACAAAGATAAAGTGGATACTCGACCACGTGCCCGGAGCGCACCAGAGAGCGGAGGCCGGCGAGCTTCTGTTCGGAACCGTCGAGACCTGGCTCATCTGGAGGATGACAAAGGGAAAGGTCCATGTTACCGATTATTCCAACGCATCGAGAACGATGCTCTTCAACATAAATACACTCGACTGGGATGATGAGATCCTCGCGGAGCTTGACATTCCCAGATGCATGCTCCCGAAGCCGATGCCTTCGAGCTCAATCTACGGAGCTGCGGATCCCTCGTTCTTCGGCGGCGCGATACCGATCTCGGGAGCGGCCGGAGACCAGCAGGCGGCTCTGTTCGGACAGACCTGCTTCAGCGCGGGTGAGGCGAAGTGCACCTACGGAACCGGCGGATTCCTGCTGATGAACACAGGCGAGAAGCCCGTATTCTCAAAGAACGGGCTGGTTACTACGATAGCGTGGGGACTCGACGGAAAGGTCAATTACGCATTGGAAGGCTCGATCTTCGTTGCGGGCGCTGCCATCCAGTGGCTCCGCGATGAGATGAGACTCATCGATTCCGCGCCGGATTCGGAGTACATGGCGAAGAAAGTTCCTGACACGAACGGCTGCTATGTGGTTCCCGCGTTTACGGGTCTCGGCGCTCCGTACTGGGATCAGTACGCAAGAGGCACGATCGTGGGCATTACCCGCGGCGTGAACAAATATCACATTATCAGGGCTACGCTTGAATCGATCGCATTCCTGGTAAATGACGTAATAGGTTCGATGAACGCCGATTCGAGGCTGGAGCTGAGCTCCTTGAGAGTCGATGGAGGAGCGAGCGCGAACGACTTCCTGATGCAGATACAGAGCGACATCATCAACGCTCCGGTCGACAGACCTTCCTGCGTTGAGACGACGGCGATGGGAGCCGCTTATCTTGCGGGCCTCGCTGTAGGCTACTGGGCGTCGAAGGATGACGTTATCCATAACCGCAAGATCAGCAAGACCTTCTGGCCGACGATCGGCGAAGAGGTTCGCGCGCAGAAGATAAAAGGCTGGGATAAGGCCGTTAAATATGCCTTCGGCTGGGCAAAAGAAGAATGAACGGAGGACCGGACATGTACGATGTTGTAATTATAGGAGCGGGAGTTACGGGCTGCGCCGTTGCGCGTGAGCTGTCCCGCTATAATCTGAAGATCTGCGTTGTGGAGCGCGCCGAGGACGTGTGCTGCGGCACCTCGAAGGCGAATTCCGCCATCATCCACGCGGGCTACGATGCCGTTGTGGGGTCTTTAAAGGCGAAGCTCAACGTAGAGGGCAATGAGATGATGGACGATCTCGTCCGCGACCTCGATTTCCCGTTCAGAAGGAACGGATCGCTCGTTGTGATGTTCGAGGGCGACGACAGGGCGAAGCTCGAGGAACTGCTCGAGAGAGGCATTAAGAACGGCGTGAAAGAGCTCAGGATTATTGAGAAGGAAGAGCTGCACAGGATGGAGCCCAATTTGGCCGACGACGCGGTTGCGGCCCTTTATGCGCCGACTGCGGGCATTGTATGCCCATTCAACATGACTATCGCTTTCGCTGAGAATGCGTACGCGAACGGCGTTGAGTTTAAGCTCAATACCGAGGTAAAGGATATCAAAAAGCAGGCTGACTGCTATGAAATCGAGGCCGTAAAACACGAAGCCTTTGAACCCGAAGAGGCCGTTACGATCAAGACAAAGACCGTGGTGAACGCAGCAGGCGCTTACAGCGACCTGATCCACAACATGGTCAGTGCCGACAAGCACACGATCAAGCCCAGACGAGGCTGCTATTTCCTGCTCGACAAATCAGCTGGCAGCTTTGTGGACAAGACCATATTTACGCTTCCGAACGAGATGGGCAAAGGAATCCTGACAGCTCCGACGGTTCACGGGAATCTGCTCGTGGGACCCGACGCCGCGGACGTCGATCTGCGCGACGGCGTGAACACGACCGCATGGGAGCTTGATAAGGTCAGGGCGAGCGCCAACAGGAACTTAAAGAACCCTCCGCTAAAGAGCGTTATCACTTCATTCGCGGGCATCCGCGCACATGAGGAGAACGGTGACTTTATCATCGAAGAATGCCCCGACGCCGAGTATTTCTTTGACTGCGCAGGCATCGAGTCTCCCGGACTTTCGGCAAGCCCTGCGATCGGAAAAATGATGGCGGAAATGGTGGCGAAGAAGCTCTCCGCGGCAAAGAAGGACAAATTCATCGCCACACGAAAGGGTATCCTCAATCCCAACAGCTTAAGCCTCGAGGAGCGCAACGAGCTGATAAAGAAGAACCCCGCGTACGGCAACATTATCTGCCGCTGCGAGATGATCACCGAGGGTGAGATAATCGACGCGATAAAGAGACCTCTCGGCGCTAGATCCTTAGACGGCGTAAAGCGCAGGACCAGGGCGGGCATGGGAAGATGCCAGGCCGGTTTCTGTTCACCCCGCACGATGGAGATCATCAGCAGGGAGTGCGGCATACCGCTCTACAAAGTGACCAAGTCGGGCGGCAGCTCGGCGCTGATCCCGAACGAAACACTTAACGATAAATATGTGATCGGATAATCGATCCGGCAACACGATCTTTACCGAAAGGAAGCGGCTGCGGCATAGTCCGCGGCGGCACAGGAGACATGACAGTGAATAATTACAGTGAAAGAGATCTGATCATTATCGGCGGAGGTCCCGCGGGACTGGCCGCGGCGATATCGGCTTACGATACCTTTAAGGCTGCGGGGGTCGCAGAGCCTTCGATCCTCGTGCTCGAGAGAGACAAGGTGCTCGGCGGTATCTTAAACCAGTGCATTCATAACGGCTTCGGACTGCACACATTCAAGGAGGAGCTGACCGGACCCGAGTACGCGGGCAGGTTCATCGACCGGCTTAAGGAGCGCAATATCGAGTATCTGCTCGAGACCATGGTAATGGACATCACAAAGGACCGCGAGGTCACAGCCATGAACCGTAAGCAGGGCATGTTTACGATCAAGGCGAAGGCTGTCGTACTCGCGATGGGCTGCAGGGAGCGCTCAAGAGGCGCCCTGAACATCCCCGGCTACAGGCCCGCCGGCATCTATTCGGCAGGCACCGCGCAGCGCCTCGTTAATATCGAGGGCTTTATGCCCGGACGCGAGGTGGTCATCCTGGGCTCGGGCGATATCGGCCTGATCATGGCGAGACGCATGACGCTCGAAGGCGCGAAGGTTAAGGTCGTTGCCGAGCTCATGCCTTATTCGGGCGGCTTAAAGCGAAACATTGTGCAGTGCCTGAACGACTTTGACATTCCGCTGAAGCTCAGCCATACGGTCGTTGACATCAAAGGCAAGGAAAGAGTCGAGAGCGTTACGATCGCGCAGGTTGACGACAAACTCACGCCCATACCCGGGACCGAGGAAGAGTACAAATGCGACACACTGCTCCTTTCCTGCGGTCTGATCCCCGAGAACGAGCTCTCGAACGGAGCCGGCATCGGCATGAATCCCGTAACGAACGGCCCGAAGGTCAATGAGAGCATGGAGACCGACGTGCCCGGCATTTTTGCCTGCGGCAATGTGCTCCATGTGCACGATCTCGTGGACTATGTATCCGAGGAGGCGGGCAACGCGGGACTTCACGCCGCAATGTACTGTCTCGGCGAGATAAAGTCGACCGGCGAGGGCGAGAAGACTATTCCCGTGCAAACGGCCAACGGAGTGCGCTATACCGTTCCTTCGGTCATCAGGCCGGAGCAGATGGGCGAAAGCCTCACGGTCCGCTTCAGGGTCGGAAACGTGTACAAGAACTGCTATATCGACGTATATCTTGACGATGACCGCGTGATCCACCGCAAGCGCCCCGTTGTAGCGCCCGGTGAGATGGAAAATATTGTGCTGAAGAAGGAACAGCTTGCAGGGAAGGACATTAAGAATGTCCGTATCGAGCTGGATCTTAACGCCGGCTGATAAGTCCGGTCATCCGTCATAATGCGAGAGGAAATAGATATGAGTGAGAAGATAAGTCTG
>JAEEGH010003089.1_pt1 | contig 44256 bp, 30 predicted proteins | sample 9134181 | NCBI WGS metagenome assembly JAEEGH01 (sample SAMN16246544, study PRJNA631951) | gut metagenome | biome: gut microbiome; feature: rumen; material: DP-attached | host: Bos | place: Iran: Karaj | collected 2018-10
GGGAGTGTTGTATCGAGGGGGATGCCGGCGCGCCGCTCGACCCGCTGGAGATCGGAGAGTTGGAGGACAACTACCCCGTCTTCAAGCAATACATGACGGAGGAGGGCGTGGCCAAGGTGGACGCCGACGGCACGTTCGACTACGACATGGAGGGGGAGTGCGCCACCCCGCTGCTTTCCGACGAGGCCTGCGCATACGTCTATTATGACGATGGAGTCGCCAAATGCGCCATCGAGAAGGCGTTCCTGAACGGCAAGATTGACTTTCACAAGCCGATTTCCTGCCACCTTTATCCCATCAGAATCAAAAAGCTACCTGATTACGAAGCACTTAACTACCACCGTTGGTATGTTTGCGAAAGTGCTTGTCAATTAGGTGAGAAAGAGGGCATTCCCGTATATCAGTTCCTTCGCGGTCCGCTCATCCGCAAATACGGAGAAGACTGGTACAACCGGCTCGACCGCGAGGCGCAGCAACTCTTGAAAAAGAACAAGCAACCATAGACCTTTAACACCTACCGCCATGTACACCAATGGAAGTGATTCAAAGCAAAAAAAGTCCCCGAAGAGCAGTACATCTTCAAGCGTGAAGGGCAATCCGAGGGGCATCAAGATTTTTTGGTGCCTGTACGCCATCTTCCTGCTGTTGTTTGCCGGGGGGCTGTCGCTCACTTTTTACATCCTTTCCAAAAACATCCCATCGGTGGAGCAGTTGGAGAAGGACATCGAGGGCAACCAGCAGGCGACCATCGTGTATGACGCCGGCGGCGCGGAGTTGGGGCGCTATTTCGTGGAGAACCGTTCCAACTGCAAGTACTCCGAGTTGTCGCCGAACATCATCCACGCGTTGATCGCCACCGAGGATGCCCGTTTCTACGAGCACTCCGGCATCGACTTCCGCGCGCTGGGGCGTGTGGCGATGGGCGTAGTGTTCCACAGCGACAACGGCGGCGGCAGCACCATCACCCAGCAATTGGCCAAGAACCTCTATCCCCGCAAACCCGGCACGAGTCTGATCAAATCGAAACTCCAGGAGTGGATCGTGGCGGTGATGCTCGAACGGGAATATTCGAAGGACGAGATTCTGACGCTCTACCTCAACACGGTCGATTTCTCGCACCAGGCGATGGGCATCGAGACGGCGTCGCACCGCTATTTCAACACCACCCCCGCCCAGCTCTCCATCGAGCAGTCGGCGCTGTTGGTCGGCATGTTGAAAGCCCCGGGCGCCTACAATCCGCGCACCCATCCGGACAAGGCGAAGGGACGCCGCAACGTGGTCATCGACCAGATGCGGAAATACAACTTCATCACGCGGGAAGAGTGTGAGCAACACCAAGCCAGCCCGTTGGTACTCAACTTCATGCAGGAGGACCACACCACAGGACAGGCGACCTACTTCCGCGAATACGTGCGCACCTACCTGCAGGACTTCTTCAACGACCCGGAGCATTTCAAACCCAACGGCACACCATACAATATATATACAGATGGTCTCAAGATCTACACCACCATTGACTCCACCATGCAAATGTATGCGGAACGTGCTGTATATGAGCATTTTTACGTTTACGATAGCATCCACAAGATTTCCGGGTTGCAGGCGCGTTTCAACAAGGAGCAGCAATCCAACAAAAACCATCCCTTCTATCGACTGTCGGCGGAGCAGACGCAGAACATCCTGAACACGGCGAAACGCTGTTCCGAACGTTATCGGACGGCGGTCGCGGCGCACAAGAGCGACGCTGAGATCGAGAAGGAGTTCAACACGCCGGTGAAGATGTCGGTGCCCTGCCAGGATGGCTCCGGCGCGCGCAAGGAGGTGACGATGACACCTTACGACTCCATCCGATACATGAAGTCGTTCCTCCAGTGCGGGTTCATGGCGGTGGAATCCAACACCGGCCGTATCAAAGCTTACGTCGGCGGGGTCAACTACGAGGTTTCGCAGTTCGACCACGTGATGTTGTCGCAACGGCAGGTTGGCTCCACCTTCAAGCCCTACGTCTATTCGAGTGCGATGGAGAACAGCAACGGCGAGTTGACGCCGTGCAGTTACGTACCCAACGAGGTGGTGTCGGTGCCCCGGCCCGACGGCAACGTCTGGACGGTGGGGCGTCAATATACGGGAGCATCCTCGCTGACGCTGAAGGAGGCGCTGGCGCGGTCGCTCAACAACGTGTCGGCACGACTGATCACGACGCCCGAATACGGCGGTCCGGCGGCGGTGGTGGATCTGGTGCGCAAGATGGGCATCAAGTCGAAAATCGACACCGTGCCCGCCATCAGCTTAGGTGCGGTCGATCTGACGTTGTACGAGCAGGTGGGGGCCATCAACTGTTTCCCGAACCAGGGAGTGTATGTGGAGCCATACTTCATCGTGAAGATCTGTGACCGCGACGGCAACGTCATCTTCGAGAAGCACCCCGAGAAGCACGATGCCATGAGCCAATTGCTGGCCTTCCAGACGGCCTGCATGATGCGCGGCGTGGTGGAACACGGCACCGGCGCGCGCCTCAAGTCGGCGGCATGGTACAACCTCGACTTCCCTGTGGCGGGCAAGACCGGCACTACCAACAACCACTCCGACGCCTGGTTCGTGGGTTACACCCCGATGCTCACCTGCGGGGTCTGGGTGGGTTGCGACGACCGCAGCGCGCACTTCCGTTCCATGGACAACGGGCAGGGCGGACGCGCGGCCATGCCGATCTTCGGCAAGTTCATGCGCTACTGCTACAGCGACCCCTCCCTCCCCTACTACGAGGTGGCCAAGCGAAAGGATCCCAACGACCCGAAGTACACCTTCGCCGCGCCGGAAGGATATTCCGTCAACCAGTACGGCTGCATCAGCGAGGGAGACGGAACGGCTTCTTCCACGGAACGCGGCGGACTGGAATTTTAGTCATTTTCTAATGGGAAAGACTGATTTGAAGAGGAAAAATTCGTATTTTTGCATTCTTAGAAACATTACAACAACCAATTAATTATCAACATTATGAAGAAAAAATTCATCTGCACCGTTTGTGGTTACGTTCACGAGGGCGACGACGCGCCCGATTTCTGCCCCCAATGCAAAGTCCCCAAAAGCAAGTTCAAAGAGTTGAAAGAGGACACCGCCCTCAACTTTGTCACCGAGCATGTCATTGGCATCGCGAAGGAGACCGGTGAGGAGATGATCAACGACCTGCGTTCCCATTTCAACGGAGAGTGCAGCGAGGTGGGCATGTACTTGGCGATGAGCCGTCAGGCCGACCGCGAGGGCTATCCGGAGATCGCAGAGGCCTTCAAGCGCTATGCTTGGGAAGAGGCCGAACACGCCGCCAAGTTCGCCGAACTCTTGGGCGAAGTGGTTTGGGACACCAAGACCAACTTGGAGAAGCGCATGAACGCCGAAGCCGGCGCCTGCGAGGACAAGATGCGCATCGCCCGCATCGCCAAAGAGAACAACCTCGATGCCATCCACGACACCGTGCACGAGATGGCCAAGGACGAGGCACGCCACGGCAAGGGATTCGAAGGGCTTTTCAACCGCTACTTCAAGAAGTAATTCGCACCATTACAAAACAAAAAAACACCAGCCTTTCGACTGGTGTTTTTTTATGTCCGATGGACAACGGCTTTTAGAAACTGTAGCCGATGCCGAGGCCAATGATCTCGCGGAACTGCACACGCGGGCTGTTGTGGATGTCGCCCACCTTGTCTTTCCACTCGATATTGACGGCGTCGTAGTACTTGAGCGACGTACTGAGGGTGACGTTGAGCACCTTCCAGAACTGGTAGGAGACGGCGAAGTCCCAGTCAACATCGATATTGCCGAATTTCTTGGTGTAGGGGGTGAAGAGCGTCAACGTGGAGAGGATCTTCAGCCCCTTGACCGGCGAATAGTTGACACCAGCCTTGAAGGTGGCACCCAACTCAGCCTTGAAATTCACAGTGTCAGGGACACCATATTTGGCATGAAGGGTATGGAGGGTGTCATCATTTCTTTGCAAGACAGTGGTGATACGACCTGCTACCGGAGAGAGATAGACGGTGAAGATGTCGTTCGGTTTCCAGTCGATACCGACGGAGAGGTCGCTGTATGACGGGGAGAGCCAGTTGTAGGCATAAGTCTTGGTCTCCACCTTGTCGTCGCCGATCTTATAGTCGTAACCATCGTGGTAGTGAGACTTGAAGCCGGCCATCACGGTGAGGTACCAGGTCTTGTGGAACTCCCAACCGAACTTGGTGCTGAAGACGATCTTGTCGTTGGATTTTCTCCATCTGAAGGCGGTACTCGGGGTCCACATCCAGCCGTAGTCGCTGTCGAAAGTGGTTTCCCAAGAGATATTGTCTTTCTTGTAAGCCAATTTAAGGTTGCAGGCGAGGATGCCGTTACCGTTATTGTTGCCACCGGCAGCCCAGTTCCACTGCATCGTCTCGGTGAGGTTGAAAGTCACCAGTCCAGTAAACTTCCAATATTTCTGCCAGTTGGTCAGTTCTGGCTCGGGGGCCACCGTATCCGCAGCAGCTTCTACGGCTTCAACAGCCTCAGCGGGCGTGGCGGGCGGTTCAGGATTGTCCTGTGCCTTCACTGCCTGGAAGCAGAAAATGCTCATCACAACAAAGAATAAAAGTTTTTTCATAATGAAATAATTTTTAATGATTGAATTTGTTATAAGCCTTCCACCAGCGGTCCGGAATACGGTCGTTGCAGGCGGTATGGTAATCGTTGAGGGAGCAAGGCAGGTAGTAGGTCTGCTGCGTCATCTTCTCTACGTTGATGACGGGCACGGTAACCCACCAGCGTCCGCTCTTCTTGCTGCAGTAGAAAACCATCTCTTCGGCAGTGTCAGAAACTGTTACGCTATACTTCAGATAACTGTTATTATCCTTGAAATCCAAATCGTTACAGCGGTTCAGATATCCTTCCACAAGGTACCAGATCACGTGCGACAGCAGCTGGGCGGTCTGCCCGTTGTAGTCGAGCAGCGGGTCGTACTCGTATATACCGAAAGAGGAGAGTTTGTCGCTCAAGCCAGCGTACATCGCCACCTGACAGATTTCCTCACCATAGAAGCCGTTGGCCGAACTGTTGGGGTTGCCCGGGGCGTCGGGATGACGGATGGCCGACACATCCAACGAAATCATCTCAGCATTGCGCACTATCGGCTCCACCTCCGACACATCCTGACGGAGCATACCCACCCGGTAGGTCTCGAAATAGAGTTTCTCCATCAAAGAGATCACTTCGGGACTGTTCATGTAGGTCTGATAACCGATATTGGAATAGTTGAGGAGGAAGTTGGGCTGCTGAAGGATAATCTTGTTGAGATAGGCATTGGACTTCAGGGGCTGATCCTCACCGCCGAGGTCGAAGCAAGCGTCCACCGATACGATGCTGATGACACGCTGCAACATCTCGTAGGCCTTGTAGTTGGCGAAGGCGAGGTCGTTGCTGCCACCCAGCACAATCGGGATGACATTCTCGTTGATGAGGGTAGCGAGCATTTCCGTCAGCACATCATACGTATCTTCCACCGTCTCCCCTACCTTCAGGTTGCCGAGGTCGATGATGGAGACCGGCTTGTTCCAGCGGTAAAGGGCGTAGAGCGAACGGCGGATCTCGTTCGGAGCGAGATGGCAGCCGTCGTTGTTGAATGCGTTGCGTGCTTCCGGCACCCCAATAAGGGCGAACTGGTGGCCGTCCAAAGCCGGTTCACCACTTTGCCAGATGTCAATATAGTGATAAAGAAGATGCTGGTCGCCGGCATCCCCAATGGGCGCCAGCGACGCGGCATCAACAGGTGTGAGGTACGACTGCAGTTCCATCGCGCCTCTTATTTTTTGTTACAGCTGCAGCAGCAACCTTCGCTTCTATTGGATTTGATAGCTGCCTGTGCAGCGGCCAGACGGGCCACCGGCACGCGGAACGGGGAGCAAGAAACGTAGTTCATGCCCGTCTTGTAGAAGAACTCTACGGAAGCGGGATCTCCACCGTGCTCGCCGCAAACACCAATCTTGAGGTTCTTGTTCACGAAGCGGCCACGCTGCACACCAGCCTGCACCAGCTGACCCACACCAGCCTGGTCCAAAGTCTTGAACGGGTCGGCGGGGATGATCTTCTGGTCAACATAAGTGTGGATGATCTCGTTCACGTCATCGCGTGAGAAACCGAGCGTCATCTGGGTAAGGTCGTTGGTACCGAAGGAGAAGAACTGAGCCACCTCGGCGATTTCATCGGCCATGAGGGTAGCGCGCGGGATCTCGATCATCGTACCATAGAGGTAGTTGATCTTGACACCGAACTTGGCCTCGACTTCGGCCTGTACGCGGTCGGCAATCACCTTCTGGTGACGGAGTTCCTTCACGTCGATGGTGAGGGGCACCATGATTTCGAGGTGCGGGTCGTGACCTTCCTTCATCAATTCTGCGGTGGCCTCGAAGAGGGCGCGGAACTGGGTTTCGGAGATTTCGGGATAGACGATGCCGAGACGCACGCCACGGAGACCCATCATCGGGTTCATCTCGTGCAGAGCATCGATTCTCTTCTTGATCTCCTCGAAGGTAAGACCATACTGACCAGCGGCTTCACGCTGTTTGTCTTCGGTCTGCGGCACGAATTCGTGGAGCGGCGGGTCCATAAGGCGGAAGGTAAGCGGCTTGCCGTCCATCACCTTCAAGGTTCCCTTGGCGGCCTCCTTGATGTAAGGCTCCAGCTCGTTGAGAGCAGCCACGCGCTCAGCCTCGTTGTTGGCGAGGATCATCTTGCGGAGTTTCTCCAACGGTTTCTCGCTGTTCTTGCCATAGAACATGTGCTCGATACGGAACAGACCGATACCTTCAGCGCCGAAGTTGACAGCGTTCTGGGCATCTTCCGGAGTGTCAGCGTTGGTGCGGACACCCATCTTGCGGTATTTGTCCACGAGGGCCATGAACTCCTGGAAGCGCGGGTTCTCGGTGGAGTCGATCATCTTGACGGCTTCGCCATAGACATAACCCTTGGCGCCGTTGAGGGCGAGGGTGTCGCCTTCTTTGTAAACCTTACCATCGATGGTGACGGTACGTTTGTCCATGTCAATCTTGAGGGCGTCGCAACCCACGATGCAGCACTTGCCCCATCCGCGGGCAACAAGAGCGGCGTGAGAGGTCATACCACCGCGGGCGGTCAGGATACCGTCGGCAGCGCGCATACCTTCCACATCTTCGGGGTTGGTCTCCTCGCGAACGAGGATGTTTTTAACTTTCTTTGCGGTATAAGCCTTGGAGACTTCGCTGTCGAGGGCGATAACGCCGACGGCGCCGCCAGGACCTGCGGGAAGACCTTTGGCGATAACGGTGTGTTTCTTCTCGTCAGCGGCTTCGAGGATGGGGTGCAACAGCTCATCCATCTGGGCGGGGCTAAGGCGCATCACCACCTCATCGTCTTTGATAAGACCTTCGTGGAGCATATCGAGTGCCATGTTGAGGGCGGCGATACCGGTACGTTTGCCGACGCGGCACTGCAGCATATACAGCTGGCCTTCCTGGATGGTGAACTCGATGTCGAGCATGTCGTGATAGTTCTTCTCCAAGATCTCGCGAATGTCGCAGAGTTCTTTGTAGGTGGCGGGCATCAGCTCCTGCATGGAGTGCATGTGCTTGTTCTGCTCGTTCTTGGTGTCATCGTTGAGCGGGTTGGGGGTACGGATACCGGCCACCACGTCTTCGCCCTGTGCGTTGATGAGCCATTCGCCATAGAAGAGGTTGTCGCCGGTGGCGGGGTTACGGGTGAAGGCAACGCCGGTGGCGGAGTTGTCGCCCATGTTGCCGAACACCATGGCCTGCACGTTCACAGCGGTACCCCAGTCTTCCGGAATACCTTCAATCTGACGGTAGGAGATGGCCTTCTGACCGTTCCAGCTCTTGAACACGGCCTTGATACCACCTTCGAGCTGCAGCTTAGCGTCATCCGGGAACTCGGTGCCGAGTTTCTCCTTGATGGTTTTCTTGAAAGCGGTGGCTAATTCCAGAAGTTCGTCAGCCTTGATGTCGGTGTCGCTCTTGTAGCCTTTTTTCTCCTTGTATTCATCCAGCATATCATCGAGGATACGGCGGATACCCTTGCCTTCTACGGGAGCGATGCCCTCGGCTTTCTCCATCACCACATCGGCGTACATCATGATGAGACGACGATAGGAGTCATACACGAAACGCTCGTTGCCGGTCTTCTTGATGAGGCCGGGGAGAGTTTTGGAAGAGAGACCGATGTTGAGGACGGTGTCCATCATACCCGGCATGGAGGTACGGGCGCCGGAGCGGCAGGAAACCAGCAGCGGGTTGTCGGGATCGTCATATTTTCTGCCCATGATTTTCTCCACATTCTCCATAGCCTTCCAAACGTCGGCCATGAGGGTAGCGGGAAGCTGGCAGTTGTTCGCATAATATGCGGTGCAGCATTCGGTAGTGATAGTCAAGCCGGCAGGAACAGGAAGTCCCAACAAACACATTTCGGCGAGGTTGGCACCCTTGCCACCCAGCAGGTTTTTCATGTCGGCCTTGCCTTCAGCAGTCTTCCCGCCAAAGGTGTAAACATACTTTACATTACTCATTTTCAGTGATTTAAAGTTAATAAATAAAGGATTATTTCATTCTAATAAAACGAGTGCAAAAGTACAGAAAATTTCCGTAAATATTATTTAAATTTACAAAAAATAATAAGCAATTTTATTGTATTTTTGCAGCTAAATTTTTGTGTGATGAAAAAGACATTCTTATTGGTAATGATGACCTTCGCCCTCGCCACCCTCTGGGCGCAAAATTTTGACCAGTATTTTGAAAACAAGACTCTGAGAATCAACTACCTGCATATCGGCGATGCCCACAACGAAAGTTTCGCCCTCAAGGAGTACCATGCCGGCGGCATCTGGAGCGGCACTCGCGCCTACCTGATTGAGCCCCACCGCTACGGCTCCGTACTTTTCGAGGCCTTCGACTCCACCACCAACACCCCGATTTTCTCCCGCAGCTACGACTGCCTCTTCAACGAGTACCGCACCACCGATGAGGCCAACACACAATCGCGCGATTTTGAAGAGTGCATCAACATGCCCTTCCCCAAGAATACCATCTTCTACACTTTCACTTGCTTTAATCGAAAAGGAGAAGGAAAGGTCTTATACAAAGCCTATTACAATCCCAAAACCACCTTCACCATCCCCTTCAGCACAGAGTTCAAGCTGATCACCCTGCACAAAGGCGGCGCCCCCGAACAGTGCTTGGACATCCTCTTCATTCCCGATGGATACTCAAGAGATGACAGAGGAAAACTGGATGTCGATGTGAAGGACTTCGCCTCCTACATCCTCAACTGCTCGCCCTACAAAGAGAACAGAGAACGCATTAACATCTATGCTATTAAAGGGTTTTCTGAAGAGTCGGGTGTGACCGACCCCAACAATAAAATCGAGCGCAAAACCCTGCTCAACAGTTCGTACAACACCCTCGGCACCGACCGTTATCTGATGTGCGAGAATGTGTGGCGGATGTACGATGTAGCCGATGACGCTCCCTTTGATGCTATCGTACTTCTTTGTAATTCAGAAAAATACGGCGGCGGTGGCATCTATAACTTCTACGCCACCGTGTGCAACGGCGCACCCGATGCCGACTTCGTGATTGTGCATGAGATGGGCCACAGCATCGGCGGTCTGGCCGACGAGTACTACACCTCCGAGACCAGCGTCAACGACTTCTACCCCGCCGGCATTGAACCGATGGAGCCCAACGTGACCACCCTCGTCGATTTCGAGAAGAAATGGAAAGACCTGATTGACCCCAGCATCCCGATTCCCACCCCGGCCACCAAGGAGTACAACGACATGCTGGGCGTGTACGAAGGTGCCGGCTACGTGGCCAAAGGCGTTTACCGTCCGTGGCAGAACTGCACCATGAAGGAAATTATCTACAACAATTTCTGCCCCGTCTGCACCCGCGTGCTGATCGACATGTTCAACTACTACTCAAACCGGGAAGGCGAGTAGGCGGATGCAAAGATTTCAGAATAATATGTAAATTTGCACCGCCAAAATTATTACGATAGAAAATTATTCAATTATTAATATCAATCCTAAAATCAATTAACAAAGCTATGAGTATCACAAAATTAGACCAGATTATCGAATTAGTAAAAACCAAACCTCAGAAACGTTTGATTGCGGCTTACGCCAACGACGCACACACCATCGAGGCTGTGCACAATGCTGTAAAGATGGGCGTGGTGAAAGCCACCCTCGTCGGCGACGAGGCCACCATCAAGCAGGTCTGCAAAGAAAACAATATCGACGTTAACGACTTCACCATCATCCAGGAGGCCGACGAGAACAAGGCTGCCGCCAAGGCTTGCGAAATCATCAACAACGGCGAGGGCGACATCCTGATGAAGGGCTTGCTCTCCACCGACAAATACATGCGCGCCATCCTCAACAAGGAGCGCGGACTGATGCCCGGACCGAAAGCAGTGCTGTCGCACGTCACCGTGATTGAGACACCCCGTTACCACAAGCTCATCATCTGCGGCGACGTGGCCATCATCCCCGCCCCCGACCTCAACCAGAAGATTGCCATCACCAACTACTTGGTGAACACCGCCCGCGCCCTTCAGATTGAGAAACCGAAGGTGGCTGTGCTGGCCGCCACCGAGCAGGTGCTGCCCGCCATGCCCGCCTGCGTGGATGCCTGCATCATCAGCAAGATGGCCGAACGCGGTCAGATCAAGAACGCCGTCATCGATGGCCCTCTGGGAGTTGACCTCGCCATCGATATGGAGTGCGTACAGATCAAGAAAGTGAAGAGCGAAGTGGCCGGCGACGCCGACTGCATCGTGTTCCCGAACATCGAGACCGGCAACGTGTTCTACAAGTGCAACACCAAACTGGCCGGCGCTGAACTCGGTGCCATGGTGGTGGGTGCCAAAGTGCCCTGCGTGCTCTCTTCACGCGGCGACTCCACCAAGACCAAACTTTACTCCATCGCCCTCGCAGCGGCTGTAGCCAAATAATAAAATGAAAACACGTCTATTTGCCATCGTACTATTGGCTGCCTCGTTGCTGTCAGGCTGCCACAAAAGCATCGACCTCACCAACTCCGACAAGGTGAATCAGAATCATATTTTTCAACTTTACCAAGTAAAATATGATGCCAATGAAGGGAACCTAACGACGAAGGCCGTCTTCCACATCGACCACCGCAGCGGCAACCAACTCCGCCTCACCGAACCCTCCAAGGTGACGGTGAACGGACAAGAGATGGAGCTCAACGAACAGGGCGAATATGTGTGGAACAGCCCAAAACATTTGCAAATCACACCATTCGAGTACGTCAACAACAACAAACAACTGTTCAAGAACTCTGTCATTACCAATACGATAGCATTTAACCAGGAGAATATCACGCTCAACAAAAACAAGACCACCCAAGTCACTGTCAAGGCTGAACCGTTTGAAGAGAGCGAGAGTGTGAGCTGCACCCTCACCAAAGATGGCGAGACCGTGGAGATCGACCTCGATTTCGAAAACGGCCGGCTGATTGTCAGTCCTGAAGTACTGGAGCCGGTGCAACCCGGCAGTTATACCGCCCGTCTCGTGCGGAAGAACTACAGCCAGCAGCTGAAGTCCCTTGACCGCGGCGGCGAGTGGGAGAGCCAGTATGTCTCAACATCTAAAACCATCACTGTACAATGAAAACATCTTTAAGAACACACACCTGCGGCGAACTCACCGCGAACAACATCGGCGAAAAAGTCACCCTTTGCGGCTGGATACAGAAAATCCGCAAGTTAGGCGGCATGACCTTCATCGACCTGCGCGACCGCTACGGCATCACGCAGCTCGCCTTCAACGCTGAAACCAACCCCGACCTGTGCAAACAGATCGAGCCGTTTGGCCGCGAATGGGTCATCCAGGTCACCGGCACCGTCGCCGAGCGATACAGCAAGAACAAGAACATCCCGACCGGCGACATCGAAATCCTCGCGGAGAAAATCACCGTGCTAAACGAGTCGCTCACCCCGCCCTTCACCATCGAGGACGAGTCGGACGGTGGCGACGAGCTGCGCATGAAATTCCGCTACCTCGACCTGCGCCGCAACCCCGTGAAGAACAACCTGCTCTTCCGCCACAAGTTGGGCATTGCCATCCGTAACTACATGAACAACATCGGCTTCGTGGAGATCGAGACCCCCATGCTGGTCAATTCCACCCCCGAAGGCGCCCGCGACTTTGTGGTGCCCTCCCGCCTCAGCCACGGCGAGTTCTACGCCCTCCCGCAGTCGCCCCAGACCTTCAAGCAGCTGCTCATGGTCTCCGGCTTCGACCGCTACTTCCAAATTGTGAAGTGCTTCCGCGACGAGGACCTGCGCGCCGACCGCCAGCCCGAGTTCACCCAGATCGACTGCGAAATGTCGTTCATCACCCAAGAAGACATCCTCCAGACTTTCGAAGGACTCATCAAATACATCTTCAAAGAGATCAAAGGCATTGATATCGAACCCATCGAGCGCATCACCTGGCACGATGCCATGAAATATTATGGTAGCGACAAGCCGGATGCCCGTTTCGGCATGCGTTTCGTGGAACTAAACAACGTGCTGCAGCACAAAGACTTCAAGGTGTTCAACGAAGCTGAGTTGGTGGTAGGTATTGTGGCCAAGGGCTGCGCTCACTACTCCCGCAAACAGCTCGATGAGCTTACCAACTTTGTGAAACGCCCGCAGGTGGGCGCCACCGGCCTCGTGTACATCCAATGCCAGGAGGACGGTCACTTCAAATCCTCCGTTGACAAGTTCTACGACCAAAACGACCTGCAAGCGGTGGCCAAGGAGTGCGGCGCCGAAGCCGGCGACCTCATCCTCATCATGGCCGGTCCGCGCATGAAAACCCAGACCCAGCTGTGCCAGCTCCGTCTGGAGATGGGCAGCCGTCTCGGCTTGCGCAAAGCTGGTGAGTACAAACTCCTGTGGGTGGTGGACTTCCCGCTGCTCGAATGGGACGAGGAAACACAGCGCTACTACGCTATGCATCACCCGTTTACCGCGCCGAAACCGGAGCACGAGGCGATGTTGGAGAGCGACCCGGGACACGTGAACGCCAACGCCTACGACTTGGTCATCAACGGCACCGAGGTGGGCGGCGGCTCCATCCGTATCCACGACAAAGAGTTGCAGAAGAGAATGTTCAAAGCACTCGGCTTCACCGAAGAAGAGGCGCAGAAGCAGTTCGGCTTCCTGATGAACGCCTTCCAGTACGGCGCACCTCCGCACGGCGGACTCGCCTTCGGCTTCGACCGCATGTGCTCGGTATTGTGCGACGCGGACACCATCCGCGACTTCATCGCCTTCCCGAAAAACAATGCGGCTCGCGATATGATGCTCGGCGCACCCACCCCCATTTCAGACGCACAACTCAAAGAATTGGGACTGAAATAGCGGCCTTCTATTTTAATATAAAATATTAAAAATGAACTATATAGAGTTTGACAAAGAGAAGCTTGTAAACATCACTTTCGCCAAGGAACGCGAACTGCTGCGCTGCAGCCGCACGGGAGCATTCGCCAACACCTCGCTGCTGCGACTCAACACCCGCAAATACCACGGACTGTTCATCGTGCCGCAGGACAAAATCGACCATGAGCGGCACGTGCTGGTCTCCAACCTGAACGAGAGTGTCATCATGAACGACATGGAGTTCCGGTTAGGCATCCACCAGTATAAAGGTGGTGTCATCGACCCCAAAGGGAACAAGTACATGCAGCGTTTTGTGGCCGACCCTGTTCCCACCTACTATTTTAGAGTGGGCAAGTTCAACTTCAAAAGCGAGATTCTCCTTCTCAACAACGACGAGCGGCTCATCATTAAATATACTATATTAGATGATGTGGAATCGGTAGCCTTCCAGTTCCAGCCGCTGCTCGCCTTCCGTCAGATTCATCACCTCACCCACAAAAACGATGCCGCTAACACGAGTTACGAGTGTTGCAAAAATGGTGTAAAGTATTGTTTATACGACAATTACACACCCGTTTATATTCAATGTTCTGAAGAGATTTTCTACGAACACGCTCCTGTTTGGTATGAGAATTTTGAATATGAAAAAGAGATTGAACGCGGCTACGAAGGGGTGGAAGATTTATTGAATCCCGGCAAAATCAATGTCAAACTCAAAAACCAGGTGCTCTACATCACTATGGGTACCGAGCCCATCGATCCGGCCACACTCGACAAGCTCTATCAAGATGAAATTCAGCATCATACCAACCGCAGTTCCTATTTCAACTGCCTGAAAAATGCCGCTGAACAGTTCATCGTGAAACGGAACGGCAAGACGCAGATCATAGCCGGTTATCCATGGTTCGGCCGCTGGGGACGCGACACCTTCATCTCGCTGCCGGGTCTCACGCTGGCCCTCGACAAACCGGAACTCTGCAAAGAGATCATGGACTCCATGTTGGAGGAATTGCACGACGGTCTCTTCCCGAACATCGGCGACGGCGAGCAGACCGCCTACAACTCGGTGGACGCCCCCCTCTGGTTCATCCGTGCCCTACAGCAATATACCGCCTACACGCACAGCGAGAAGAAAATATGGAACGAATACGGCAAGCACATCCGCGCCATCCTCGACGCCTACCGTCATGGCTCGCTCTTCAATATCAAGATGCTGGACAACGGTTTGATTTACGCTGGCTGCGAGGGCAAGGCGCTCACGTGGATGGATGCCATTGTGGAGGGCAAGCCCGTAACGCCCCGCACTGGCTGTCAGGTGGAGATTAACGCATTATGGTATAATGCGTTATGCTTTTCCAGCGAGATGGCTCGTTTGGGGAAAGACACCGACTTTGTGCAGGAATGGAAAGAGATCATCAAAGAATTTCCCGACCATTTCAAGACCACCTTTTGGTCGAAGGAGAAAGGCTGGTTAGCCGATTATGTGGATGGCGACTACAAAAACTTCCAGGTGCGCCCCAACATGCTGATTGCCACTTCCCTACCCTATACCGCCATCAGCGAAAAGATTCGTCAGCTCATTCTGAAAAAGTGCACCGAGGAGCTGCTCACCAACAAGGGAATCCGCACCTTGTCGCCCAACGACCCCGACTACAAGGGTTACTATGGTGGTGACCAGGCCACCCGCGATGCCGCCTACCATCAGGGCACTTGCTGGCCGTGGCTGCTCATGCCCTTCACCAACGGCATGGTGGCCGTACACCAGAAGAAAGCCTTCCCCACGCTGGAGAAAATCCTCTACGATTTCGAAAGCGACATCAAGGACTACGGCATTTCCACCATCGGTGAGGTATTCGACGGCGCGCCGCCCCACCATCCCAACGGCTGCATCTCGCAGGCGTGGAGCGTGGCCGCCCTGCTCTACATCAAATGGGTGCTGGAGAACGGCAAAACCATGTAGTCGTCGCTATGCCACTCACGGTCAACAATTTCGACATCTCCATGATGCACCGATGCATCAAGCTGGCAAAGCTCGGAATGGGACATACCGCTCCCAACCCCATGGTGGGCGCAGTGATTGTTCATGAAGGAAAAATCATCGGCGAAGGCTATCATCATCGGTATGGCGAGGCTCATGCGGAGGTGAACGCCATCCGCTCGGTAACGGATGTTGAGCTGTTGAAATCCTCCACCATCTACGTGAGTCTGGAGCCCTGTTCGCACTACGGCAAAACGCCGCCCTGTGCCGACAAGATCATCGAGATGGGAATCCCTCGCGTGGTAGTGGGCTCCACCGACCCGCACGACAAAGTAAACGGGAAAGGAATTGAGAAACTGCGCAACACTGGTATTGAGGTAGTTACGGGTATTCTAGAGGAAGAATGCGACTACCTGAACCGCCGTTTTTTCACCTACCACCGGCAGCATCGCCCCTACATCATCCTGAAATGGGCGCAAACCGAAGACGGCTATATGGATATTGACCGCAACCTGAATCCAGACGGGAAATACTGGATTACCCGACCGGAGACGGGCGTGCTGGTACACAAATGGCGCAGCGAGGAGCAGGCCATCCTCATCGGGTACAACACCTACCGCAACGACCGGCCGCAGCTCACCACTCGGCACTATCCGGGCAACAGTCCGAAACGCTACATCATGGCGCGGCAGCCCGAGAGGCTCTCTCCCATCGAAGGCTTCACGCTACTGCCCAATGACCTGTCCACCGTCATGGAGCTGCTATACGACGAGCGCATCCTGTCGGTGATCGTGGAAGGCGGCCGCAAGACCCTCGACCGGTTCATCGGCGCGGGGTTGTGGGACGAGGCACGCATCCTGACCGCCCCCGTGCGTTGGGGAGCTGGCACGCCTGCACCCGCCATCAAAGGTAATACCCTCTCCGAAATGATGTTAGCGGGTGACCAAGTGAAAATCCTTCAACACGCTGATTGTTAAAAAGTTTTTTCTTTAGAATAAAAATAAATTAAAAAAAATATTAATTTTGCAGCCGCAAAAAAACAACAGCGTCCATGCTCCTATTGCCTATTATTAGCATCATATTGTGGGTGAGTTACATCATCTTCGTGTTGTGCAAATTTGGCATTCCCACCACCATTTCTGAGACCTACTATCTGCTCAGCAAAAAGTGGGACTGGATATTTGCGGTATGGTTTTTTGTCACCTCCACCCCACTTTGCATCTACTGGTTCATCATTGCACCTCACGGGCTCAAGTGGTTTCCCATCGCCAACTGGGTGGCCATGGTAACCATCGGTCTTTGTGGATGTTATAAATCAGGACCCAAAGATCCTGAAAGCGTGAAATGTATCAGCAAGGGTGATGAAACGCCGGCGGAAACGGAACGCCAACCTTTCAGACCGGTACGCTCGCTGATCGGCTATTCCAAACGGCTCGTCGCCAAATTCAAACCCCAAAACCTATTCAAGTACGGATGGAAGCGCCTCGTGCATTATATCAACGCCTTAGGCGCCATCGTGCTTAGCACTGTATATCTGTGGATTACAGCAAAAATTACGGTGATTGCCAGTCTGTTAATCTACTTCTGTTCCATCCTCATCGGCACACGGGTGAAGGCGGTTTACAACTGGAAATACTCCACCAACCGCAGCCATAACGCATGGGTATTTTTCGCCGAAATCATCTGTTTCGTGCAGTTGTTTATCTTCATTATTCTTTAAAGAAAAAAGGATCTCCTTGCTTACTATGGTTGAGGGAACAATTCCATCTCCACCATTTCGCAAAGGATATGTCCCAGCATGATATGACACTCTTGAATGCGTGGGGTATCCGTGGAGGGAACATTCAGCAGCACATCGCAATACTCAGCCATTTTTCCACCTGTGGCGCCGGTGAGCCCTACGATATGCATATCCATCTCGCGGGCGGCACGGCAGGCGGTAAGAATATTGGTCGAGTTGCCTGAAGTGGAGAGGGCAACCAACACATCGCCCGAATGGGCAGTGCCCCGCAACAAACGGGCATAGACCTCATCGTAACCGTAGTCGTTGGCGACCGCAGTGAGATAGGAACTATTGCAATGCAGCGCCTCCGCATTGAGCGGCGGGCGGTCATAATAGAAACGACCTGAGAGTTCGGCGGCGAGGTGCTGCGCATCGGCGGCACTGCCTCCATTGCCACAAAAATGCACTTTGCCACCTGCACGAAGCGCCGTACACATGAGAGTGGCGGCGTTCTCAATACGCTGCAACAATGCAGGTTCAGCAAGGAGAGCCTGCTTCACCTCAATACTGGTGGCGATGGCCTGTGAAATGCGAGTGTTCATGTATATTTCGATTGATGAGCGGAACTCAAAATTTAGCGCTGCAAAGATAGACAAAAAAATGGAGTTAGGAATCATAATCCTGAATAATGTTGTAAATTTGCAGGGACTTTTATAGTCCATGATTTTATATATAAATTATTTATTATCAATATTTTATATTAATAAATAAAATAAAAAAAGGAGCAAAAAAATGCCAGTAAAAATCGGAATCAATGGCTTTGGCAGAATCGGCAAGATGGTTTTTCGACTGATGGAAGGCCGGAGCGACATGGTGGTCACCCATATCAACGACAAAATGGACACGCACCTGATGGCGCATCTGCTACGCTACGACAGCATACACGGCAGGTTTCATGCCGACATCTCCTGCGATGACTCACACCTCTTTGTGAACGGCAGAACCATCCTCGTCACCAACTACCCCTCGCCGGAAGAGATTCCGTGGAGCCAAACGGGTGTGACGCACGTGATTGACTCGTGCGGCCGCTTCAAAACCCGCCCGGCACTCCAGGGACATCTCCGTGACGGCGTGCGGCGCGTCATCCTCAGTTGCCCTCCCGATGACGCCTCGATCGAACGCACCATCGTGATGGGCGTGAACGACCATACCCTGACTGCCTCCGACGACATCATCTCCAACGCCTCCTGCACCACCAACTGTATCGCCGTGATGCTCAAGGTAATGAACGACGAATTCGGCATTACCCGAGGCTTTATGAACACGGTGCATCCCACCACCAACAACCAGAACCTGCAGGACGGCTACCATGCCGACTACCGGCGTGCCCGCTCCGCCATCGCCAATATCATCCCCACCACCTCGTCGGCCGTACGCGCCGTGCACCTCGTATTGCCCGAGATGAAAAACATCTTCGATGGCTTCGCTACCCGCGTGCCCGTCGCCGACTGCTCGTTTGTGGAACTGACCGCCGAGCTGCGGCAGCCCACCACAGCCCACGACATCCGTGAGGCCTTCCGCCGCCACGCCACAGGACCGCTCAACGGCATCCTCGAATTCTCCAACGACCCGCTCGTCAGCAGCGACATCACCGACAACACTCATTCCGCCATCTTCGATGCCCTCGCCACCAAGGTCATCGGCGGCAATTTCGTGCAAATCCTCGGATGGTACGACAACGAATGCGGCTATTCATCCCGAATCATCGACTTGATCAAATATCTTCAAAACTATGATTAACGAAATCAAATCCAAGGCGTTAGAGGTCAATCTGCGCAACACCAATGTCGAATACGAAATCCCGGCAGAACACCAGTGGTTCATGTCGCTCTCTGAAAAACAGTGGGGGCTCCACAAGCGCGTGATGGAGTTCTTCGCCGAATACGACCATCCCATGTCGAACCGCGCCGAGGTGGTCAAGGCACTCCCCAACGTCACCATCAACGACTTCTGGCTCTATAAAGAACTGCCTCTCGAAGACCAAAAACGGGTGGTCAACGTGGCACTCGCCATCTACGAAAAACTGCTGTCGGAGAAACTGAAACACGCCTGGGCTAAGGACCTCGTCACCTACTTCCTCCGCTTCATCGAAAGCAACGATGCCGTACTCAACCAGTGCGACAACGGTGTGGGACGCTGCATCGCCCTGCTGGACCAATATATGGACGACAACGCCTTCGACTATTTCTGTCATATCGGCCAGTTCAAACTGAAACTCACCCTCGCGGCCAACAACCCCACTACCGCAGAGGCTACTTTCAAAATGATGAAACGACTGGTGCTCAAACATATACAATACTGGAGAGAGACCACTCAGATTGTCAAATGGTACGATGAGCACAAACAAAAGATGTCGCAAGACTACTCGCAGAGCCTTGCCGAACTGGGCGACGCTCTGTTTGACGAATATACCCAGCTCGCCGAGAATGCCAAAAGCTGGCAGGAACTGTGCGACAATGCCTTTACCTTCAACGACATCATCAAGGCATTTGAGAGCAAAATCTCCATTTTCCAGCACACCTCCGAACAGTTCTGCTACATCTTCTACCTCCTCCACCTTCCCGGCACCATCGACAACCATCCGCAGCTGCTGGTGGAGCTGAACAAAGTCATCAAGATGGTGAGCCACGAGCTGGACGAGGCACAGTGCATCGCCTCCATGGACGACCTCTTCGAGCAGTTTGTGGATTTCCGCGACAGTCACCTCAACCTCATCCTCGACTCCATCCTCGAATTGGGCAAAGAGATTATCCACACCGACAACCGCCTGCTCATCAAGCATTTAGAAAAGAAAATCATTGACTTCGGCTTCGTGACGCCGGGGGTGAAATATGTCACCAACGACTGGGAACTGAAGGTCAACCCGTGCCACATCAAGAATGTGCGTGTGTGGCTGGAACTGATTGAATATGCGCCCGAAACGATGCACAAACTGCTCTCCGCGCTCATCATCAACTTGCGCGTGGGCGGCATCTTCGTTTTCGACACCGACTTCTTCCAGAAAGATATCACCAAACTGCTCAACTCACAGATTTCGCCTGTTTACAAACAGACCAAGCAGTTGGCGCGTATCTTCCCCGTCTATTTCAACGAAATCGGAGCGGAAGGCGAACTGCGCGACGTCTCCACCAAGATTGACGAACTTTCGCACCGCAACGACAAACTCATCCATTTCCTCCGCAAACAAATCCATACCGAAGGCAACAACTCCCATATCCAGATCACCCTCGATGTGATTGATTTTTGGTTTGATAAGAAAAAAGAACGCCTCAAAGAGATCCTTCCGCCCAATGTTTACGACTTAGTGGAAGAAGAGGGACAGTGGGTGAACGGCGTTCACGACTGTTTGCACAAATTCTGCGACTTCGCAAGTCTTTCACTTGCCGAACTCATTGAAATGAAGAAAGATGATGTGGAGCAGATTGCCCGCAAGGTGGACCACTCCGACCCCATCGACATCCAGCGCGTATGTCTCATCATCGAACTCTACCAGCTGCTGAAAGAGAAGTACATCTTCGACTCCACCGACATCATCAACATCATGCGGCGCGACAGTTTCCTCGAGACCGAAGACACCAACCGCCTGGAAGAACTGCTGAACGGCAACGACCCCGTCGCCACCGTCAAGCACATCTTCTACCTGATGAAGAAACTCAACAACATCATCTTCGATCCCAAAGAGAGCAAGGGCTGGGAGAATGTGGTGTACAAACGCCACATCGCCTTCGGCATCCCCTCCATGTACGGCTACTACCGCGAGGTGAAGTTCGACGCTTTAGGACTGATTTTCAGACTGGAACGCATCGTCACCGTACTCATCCACGACATTCTCGAGAACCTTAACACCGACGTTCTCACCTTCAATGCTTTCAAAGAGATCTGCAGCACCATACAGCTGATGCACGAAGGCATGATGCTGGACGGCGTTTACGACCAAGGCTTTGACTCCAACCTTCAGATGTTGCAGTATAGTCTCAACTCCGGCTGTTTTACTATCGAACAGTATATCAACATTTTCCAGTTTATGGAAAACAGTCTGCACGAAATCATCAGCAACTATTTCATCCGTCCGTACGAGCCGCTACTGAAGACCATCATCCCGCAGCTCACGGAAGACGCTCCCGATGACAAGACGCAGATGAAGAAGTTGGTGGCCCAGAAGTCGGAGATTTTCTTCCGCGAGCTGCTCTCCTCCTCGTTCCTCATCCAGCAGCTGGACAACTTCATCGGCGAGATTCTCAACAACCTTCGCAACCAGGCCAACCTACTAACCTCCGAAGAGGCGAGCAACCTGATGACCTACGACCAGAAGCTGGCCTTCAGTCCGCTCAACAAGGAAACGCCTGCCGTGGACAACCGCGTGTTCCTCGGTGCGAAGGCCTATTACCTCAAGAAATTATTCCTCAACAACTACCCCGTACCCCCCGGATTTGTGGTCACCACCGAGGTGTTCCGCCGCATCCATGCCATCCAGAAAGTGGCCTCCATCAATGCTGAATTTGACCGGATTCTGCACCGCCATCTTACTGGGGTTGAGAAGTTTACTGGCCTGAAATTCGGTGATCCCAAGCGTCCGCTGCTGCTGAGTGTGCGTTCCGGTTCCGCCATTTCCATGCCGGGTGCCATGAACACCTTCCTCAATGTCGGCCTCAACGACACCATCACCGAGCAGTTGAGCAAACAGGACAACTATGCATGGACCTCTTGGGACTGCTACCGCCGTCTGCTTCAAACTTGGGGCATGGCGCACGGCCTCGACCGTAACGACTTCGACCAGATCATTCTCAACTATAAAAAGAAATATGGTGTGACGCAGAAAATCGAGTTCACACCCGACAACATGCGCGAGATCGCCTTTGCGTACAAGCAGTTCCTGATTGACAATCACGTGCATTTCGAGGAGCATCCTTTCCGCCAGCTGAAGCAGGCCATCTTGTGCGTTTTCGACTCCTGGTATTCGGAAAGAGCCAAGGTGTATCGTAACCACATGCACATCGCCGAAGAGTGGGGTACCGCTGCCATCGTGCAGAAGATGGTGCTCGGCAACATCCACCGCGAGTCAGGCTCCGGCGTGGTGTTCACCCGCGACGTGAAGCGCAACCAGGGCAGCATCCACCTCACCGGCGACTTCTCCTTCCTCAGTCAGGGAGAGGATATTGTGGGCGGTCTTATCAACACGTTACCCATCAGTGAGTTCCAAAGAAAATCAGAATACCAGAACGCTCCATTCTCCTTGCAAAGCCAATATCCTGAAATCTATAATAAATTGAGAGAATTGGCTAAAAACATGTTGGAGAAGGACGGCTTCAGCCATCAGGAGATAGAGTTCACCTTCGAAACCTCCAAGGCCGAAGACCTCTACATGCTGCAGACGCGCAACCAGAATGTCACGCGACAGGATGCTGTTGAGACCTTTGCCGCTAAACCAGAAGAGATGGAAAAGGTGGGCAATGGTATTGGCATCGGCAACGGAGTGCTCAACGGCATCATCGTGTTCGACATGGAAGACATCCAGAAGGTGCGCAACAGCGATGAGCCCGACCGCCATATCGTGCTGGTGCGTCCCGACACCGTGCCCGACGACATCGAGCTGATTATCGAGTGCGACGGCTTGCTCACCGCCCGTGGTGGTGCCACATCGCACGCCGCCGTCACCGCAGCCACCCTTGGCAAGATCTGTGCCGTGAACTGCGACGCCCTCATCGTTCACGAAAAAGAGAAGACCCTTACCATCAACGGAACTCCGTTCAACGTGTTCGACCCCATCGCCATCGACGGTCACAACGGCATCATCTACAAAGGCAATTATGACGTGGTAATTGACGAAATCGATTGAGAATTGAAAATTAAAATCCATAAAAAAATGAAAAAAGCCCTTCTTTTCACGCTTTCACTGCTGATTGCAGTCCAGTTGCACGCCGGCAATCCTATCACAATAAAAGATGCCAAAACTGCTGCGGCGCACTTCCTCACAGCCAGCAACAATACACGCGCCATCACCACTGCAGACCTCACCCTGCAGCAAATGGTCTCCGACGAGGATGCCGCCCCGCTTTACTATGTTTTCAGCATCAACGGAGGTGGTTTTGTAGTAGTGTCGGCACACAATGCCATCACCCCTATTCTCGCCTATTCCATGGAAAATGATTTCGATGCATCTGTACCCAACTATCTGATGGACAAGTATAAAGCACAAACATCTGCTACCCTCAACTATAACAGTCCCACCGCTGAACGCGAATGGGACCTCCTGCTCAATGCACAACCCACCCGTGAGACCTACCTTACAGGATCGGTCGCACCGCTCACCACCTCCCAATGGAATCAGTCTCCTTACTACAACAACTACTGTCCCGTAGAGAACCCCTTCCCACACGGCAGCAACAACAATCGGTACCACACCCCCACCGGCTGTGTGGCCACTGCCATGGCTGGATTCCTGCACTACCACCGCTACCCCGTATATGGCAACGGCCACATCCACTACCAGCCCGTTTACTACTTCAAAGACGCGGACAATAACATCACCGACTCTATCGTATATCCCATTCAGGATCAAGATCTTAATACCGAGCACAACTACGAGATGATGCCCAACTCCATTGACAGACACACTGGCGAGGTGGCAGAGTTGATGTGGCACGCCGGTATTTCCATTGAGATCGGCTACGGCCCTACCAGCAGCAGCGGTTACTCAGCCCAAGCAGTCAACTCACTGAAAGAACACTGGGGTTACAACCCCAACGCCCATTTCGCATACCGCAGCAACTACAATGCAGCCGCATGGTCACAACTTCTTCACCATGAGCTTGATGAGCACCGCATCATTTTCTATTCCGCCAGAGAGACCTCCGACCCCACCGTGGGGCACGCCTTCCTTTTGGATGGTTATCAGGACTTCAACCGAGTGGTGGAGACCATCCACTACACCGACACGCTGCTCGTTTTTGACCATGTGGACACGCTTATTTCGTACGACATCGATCCTGAAACGCTTGACAGTGTGACTATCATTACATTAGATAGTATTTTCGTAGAGACCCATTCCGACAGTACCATAACCACTGACACTCTTTTCTCACATACCATGATCCACGTAAACTGGGGATGGGGCGGTTACCTGAACGGTTATTTCACCTTCACAGATTCCCATGTGGAAGGCTGGTCTGTAAACGAGAGCGCCGCTATTGACCTCTATCCGGCCGGCAACCCCGAGGAGCCCACCGAAGGCTGCATCCGGGTGACGGGGACGAGAGGAACGATCAGCGACGGGTCAGGATGCCGCCGCTATAGTCCGAACACCGACCGTTCATGGATGCTGTGCGCACCGGAGGCGAACCGCTACACCCTCACTTTCCAGCGCATGGAGACCGAAGAGAATGCCGACGAAATCATCTTCTACAAAAACGGGGACATTAACCAAGAGGTAGGCCGCTATTCTGGACATGCCCTCCCCTCATCGTTTAACATTAACGCTGACAGTGTGCTGGTACGTTTCGTGAGCGACGAGAATGATGTGGTAGACTACGGCTTTGTCATCAGCTACACCGCCAGAACTCCCGCTGCATACTGCCAAGAGAACGTTCAACTCCCCACCGGCACAGGCGTCATCACCGACAAAGGCGACCTGAATCTCACTGACACCGTGCCTTACCGTCCCGACAGCTACTGCAACTGGAAAATTATCGGCACCGACCGCGTATATTTCTCCTATCCCCAAATCGACCTCGCAGAAGGTGACTATATAGAAATATATGACATCACCATCCCCACCAAGTACAAACTGCTCAAACGCATCAGTCTGATTGATTGGCCCGATGACGATGTTTTTATAGCGGAAGCCCACAAGGTACAGATCTCATTTGTCTCCGACAACTATCTGGAAAACAACGGATTTACCCTCACTTATGAAACTCAAACCGACATTCACAACTATGCTGACCTACATCAGTTGAGTCTCTATCCCAACCCTGTCACCAGCACGTTGAATCTGGACTGGATGCAGGAAGAGGCAGGTCTGCTGAACTTCCGCATCACCGACCTTTCGGGGCGCACCGTTGCCGCAGAACAGGTTAAGGCAGAAAATGGAATGCAACATCACATCTTCAATGTCAGCACATTGGCAAAAGGTATTTATTTATTAAATATTGAAAGTGTTGAAGGGAAGACGGTAAAAAAATTCATTGTACAATAATAAATTATAAAATATGTATCAGTTTGATGCAAAAGAGACAAGAGAACGCTTAGTGGCATGGATTGTCGACTGGTTTGAAAGAAATGGCAAAGGGTGCAACGCCATCGTAGGTTTGTCTGGCGGGAAAGATTCCACCATCATGGCCGCGCTTTGCGTGGAAGCACTGGGAAAGGAGCGTGTGATCGGGGTGGGAATGCCCGACGCGGGGCAGGACCTGCACGGAGCTGACAAAGTGGCCGAGTATTTGGGCATCCGTTTTCTCGAGGGCAACATCGGCGGGATGACCACTGCATTGAGAAAGATGTTTGAAAGATTTAAAGAAGGAGATGGCCGGCCGTGGGGCTTCGAGATGTCGGTGCAGGCTGAGCAGAACATGCCGCCTCGCCTCCGCATGGTGACCCTGTACGCCATCAGCCAGTCGAACAACGGACGGGTGATGGGCACCTGCAACCTCAGCGAGAACTACATCGGTTACCTCACCAAATTCGGCGACGGTGCTTCTGATGTGGAACCGTTGGCAGAACTCACTGTTACAGAATTACTTCAGATTGGTGATGAGATGGGCATTCCCTACCAGTGGGTACACAAGGTGCCCACCGACGACCTGCCTCACTCCAAAACCGACGAGGAAAAGTTCGGTTTCACCTACGCCACACTCGACAAGTACATCCGCGGTTTGGAAACACCACCCGCCGACATCAAGGAGAAAATCGACCGGATGCACCGCAACAACATGTTCAAACTGCAGCTGGTGGAGACTTTCAAGCCTTTCTAAAACATTGAACGAAAGTTCGTTCCCCTTAGGGCTCCCCCTCTCTGATTTTTTTCAGAACATTTTTTTATAAAAAATCAAAAAAAACACGGAAGAAACCTTATCGTGTCAGAAATATTTTGTATTTTTGCACGCTTAATTTAGAAATAGAATAAATTAGAATAAAATTAAAAAACCAAACCAATGAAGAAGACTTTACTATCTGTTCTTTTCTGCTGTTTGTTCGTGTTTGCCTTCGCAGACAATGTCATTACAGTACAGGAGGCCAAAACGGTTTCCAAGAACTTTATCACAGCCGTCAGTCCGACCACTCCGATTTCGGAATCCGACCTGATTCTGAAACAAACCGCCCGTGGTGAGAATGACGAGCCGTTGTACTATGTTTTCGGCATCAGAAACGGCGGTTTCATCATTGTATCGGCTACCGATGCAGCAACTCCGGTGCTTGCTTACTCTCTTGAGAGCGAGTTTGTCGCCGAAGCATGCTCTTATATGCTGGAAAGCTACAAGACTGATATTGCTGAATCCAAAGCCGCAAACAATGTAGAATCTGTCAAGGAGTGGGAATTCCTCCGCAACTACACTCCCACCCGTAGCGACACCATCTACATTGAAAGAGAAGTAAAGCCTCTGCTCACCTCCACTTGGAACCAGGTAACCTACTACAACAACTACTGCCCCGTACAAGCTGATGCCGTACAGAGCCAGGCCAACCTTGACTGCGACGGTCATGTGCCCGCAGGCTGTGTGGCTACCGACATGTCCGTCATCATGCACTACTACCGCTATCCCGAATACGGCACTGGCGGTGTGGGATACCACCCGATTCATTACGTCGTCAACGACAACAACGAAATCATCGACACCATCACCTATCCTTGGCAGGTGCAGAGTTTTAATGTAAAACATGACTACAACTACATGCCCAACTCCATCAACGCCTACACTGGCGAGGTGGCCAAGCTGATGTGGCACGCCGGCATCTCCGTACAGATGGACTACGGTCCAGACGGCTCTGGTGCACAATCGGCCTACGCCATTACGGTCATGAAGAATAACTGGGGATACAACCGTACTGCCCAGCTTTACAGCAGAACCGACTACAGCAACGTGAAATGGTGCGACTCCGTCACCAACGAATTAGACCAGATGCGCCCCATCTACTACTCCGCCTCCAACAGCGGCGGTGGCCATGCCTTCATGCTCGACGGCTACCAGATGCGCAAAATGGTCAACACTACTGTCATATATGGGGACACCATCTATACCGTTGACCATGTGGACTCTGCTGCTGTCAGCCATATCAATATCATCGATTCAACATGGAACGACATTGATAGTACCTGGGAATATGCATACGACACCACCTACACTTACGACTATGATACCACTTGGAACATTTCACATACCGACAGTCTGAACACCTATATCCATGACACAATTGACTACCACGTTCTGAACACTCTCCCGCTGGTTCATATCAACTGGGGTTGGGGTGGCGCCAGCAATGGCTACTTCACCCTGTCAGGCTCCAACCACGTTGGCACCTATACTCAAAATGAGGCCATGATGATCGGACTTTATCCCGCCGACCAAGCACCGAAAGACACCACTGGACATGTGGCCGTTTATGCCACCCGAGGTTCTATCAGCGATGGCGCCGGCAACCTTATGTATCGTCCGAATACTGACCGTACTTGGATGATTGCAGCTCCTGGTGCAACCCGCTACACCATCAAGTTCCTCCGTCTCGAGACCGAGAACAACGCCGACGAAGTGATTTTCTACAAGAATGGCAATTTGAACGATGTGGCTGGCCGCTACTCTGGCAACTCCTGCCCCAGCACCGCCTTCAATATCGTGGCAGACAGTGTACTCGTACGTTTTGTCTCCAACGGCAATGACGTAACTGGCCGCGGCTTCGTATTTGACTTCACCGCCAGCACCCCGAGCGGTTATTGCGAAGAATTGACCACTCTGCCCGCAGGCAGCGGCATCATCACCGACAAGGGCAACGCCACCGTCGAAGAAGGCACTCCCTATCGTCCCGAAACCACCTGCAGCTGGAGAATCAACGGTTTCGAAAAATTGTACATCTCCTATCCCCAGATCGAGCTCGGCGCTGGCGACTTCATCGACTTCTTCGATGTCACTCAGCCCAACAAGAGATACCCCATTTATCGTATCGACGCCTACAACTGGCCGACCGAAGATGTATTGGTAATCGACGGCAACACCCACAAAGTTGAGATTCGTTTCGTATCCGACAACTTCGAAGAAAACAACGGCTTCACCCTTACCTACGAAACCGTCACTGAAATTCCCGAAAACAACGGTCTGTTCAACATTGACGTGTATCCGAACCCCGCCAGCAGCACCCTGAATGTTGATCTCTCCTCCGACTATGAAGGCCAAATCAACTTCAGAATCACCGACTTGACGGGCCGCACCATCAGCAATGAAAGCATCCATGCCGACGGCGGTGAACTTCACCACACCCTCAACGTGAGCAACCTCTCCAAAGGTCTCTACCTGCTCAGCATCGAAGGCACCCACGGCAAGAGCGTGCGCAAATTCGTGGTCGAATAATTCTTTCTATTACAATATTGTAAAAAAGTGTCCTTTTTAAGGGCACTTTTTTTTGTAACAATAATTAATATTTTACGTTCAAAAATTAGTTTGCCGTATCAAAAATTTTACTATTTTTGTGGCTTGTATTTTTGAAGACAAAAACTTAACCATTATGAGAATATTCAGAGTCCTGTTTCTTGCCGCCGCCATGCTGTTTGTGTGCGGTTTAACTTCTTCATTAAAAGCACAGAAGTTGAAAACTGACGATGTGCCTGGCGATGTCACCCAGTCGTTTGCATCCGAATACCCAGATGCAAAAGTCACCGGTTGGAGCCTTGAGGCAAACAACTACGTGGCCTCCTTCAAGGATGACGGCTCCGATGGGAAGGCCTATTTTTCCAATACCGGCACATGGCTCAAGACCATCTACCCCATCCCCGTATCGGAAATTCCGCTGAGCATCAGCACCTACGTCACCAGCAACTACCCCAACTATGAGATCTCGGTCTGCAACCTGCGCGAGATGCCGAAAGTGGGCACCCACTACTATCTGGAAGTCCGCTTCCCCGAAGTGGGCGGCAAAGATGAGCCTTCCGTGCTGACTTTCAACTACGTGGGGAATCTGCTGGAGAGAAAAGACCCCGAAGGATGGGTACTCCGCACCGATGAGCCTACCAAGCCCACCACCGACCACAATGTTGCTCCCTCCAAGCCCGCTAAGGTGGAGGTGGTCTCCAACGACCGTGGTGCCAAAACCAACGAAGAGGTGAAGGAAGAAAAGAAGAAGGAAAAGGAAGCCCAGCAAGCTAAAGAAGAAAAACAAGACAAAGATAACGCTAAAGCAGACAAGTCAGCCGACAAAGGCAAGAAGGGCAAAAAAGAGGCTGAAGCCCCCCACGATCCGTGGGCACAATATGCTATCGCTGAAAAAGATGTGCCTGCTATCGTCATGAAGACTTTCAAGAAGAAAGCCACCAAGCCCGAAGACACCAAATGGTTCAAGGTGGGTGAGACCTACGTGGGCAAATGCATCATGAGAGAGTTCCCGATGGAGGTCTATATCTCCACCAAGGGTGTGTGGAAGAAAACCTACTCCTACATCGCTCAAGACCGTATCAACAGCTCCATGATGAAGCATATCGAGACTTATTACAAAGGCTATAAGTTCAGCTTCGCATACAAAGAATTGCGCGCCGACAAGAAAAACAAAGTCTATATCGAGTTCTACGAGAAGAAGAACTGGAAGAAGAAACTGCCCACGGGTGCTTGGTTTGACGAAAAGACCCGCAAACTTATCCGCACGGTGGACCCGAACTTCGAAGATCCGTTCAACGATCCCGACTTGTTCAACGATGTGAAGATGAGCGAGGAAGACATGCAGGCCGCCATCAAGGAACTTCCTGCTGGTGTCAACTCCTACATCGCCTCCAACTATCCCTCCTACACCATCCGCAGCACCGAGCCCGAAGAGGATAAGGATCTGGGTGAAATTCACCGCGTTGAGATTGCCTCTCCCGGCAACAGCGTCATGGTTCTTTATTTCGACAAGAACGGCAACTTCCTCAAGAAAGAGACCCACGACGGCATGAAGACCGTGAAATCATACGGCGACTATGATGAGATTCAAGTTCCCGAAGTGGTGCTCAACGCCTTCAAGGCCAAATTCCCCCGCGTGGTGGATGCCGTCTGGGATGAGGACGAAAACGAGAATTACGATGCCCAGTTCCTCGGCACCAAAGGTCGTGAGATGTGCATCTTCACCCCCAACGGAGTGCTGCTGGAAGACCTCTATTTCCTCGATGTCAATAAACTCACCCCGGAAATCGAGCGTTATATCAAAGATACCTACGGCAAATCAGAAATCCAGCAATATTTCTCTGTGAAGAAAGACGGCAAGAACTACTACAAGGTCATCATTCTCCCCAACAAGGAGAAATATCCGAAATACTTGTGGTTCACCGCCACTGGAGAATTTGACAGAGTAGAAGAGTAATGGCATACCTCGAAATCAAGGTTCGGTTTTCACAGCCAGAACCATGGAAAGACCTCTTCGCCTCGCTATTGGGCGATGCCGGTTGCGACAGTTTTATGGACGGGGAAGATGAAAACACCCTGCTCGCCTACATCAAGGAAGATGACTACGACGAAGCGACCATCGCAGAGGTGCTCACGCAGCACGACTATGATGTGGAGGTGAGTTACGAGGTTTCTAAAACGGAGGAGAAGGACTGGAATGCGGTATGGGAAGCCGACTACGAGCCGGTGCTGATTGCCGACCAGTGCTACATCCGCGCTCCCTTCCACGAACCGCTCCCCAATGTAACTTACGACATTGTGATTGAACCGAAGATGTCGTTCGGCACGGCGCACCACGAAACCACCGCCCTGATGATTGAGTATCTTCTGACGGAAGAGATTCAAGGCAAACGGGTGCTGGACATGGGTGCCGGGACGGGCGTGCTGGCCATTCTGGCGCATCAGCGCGGGGCGGCGGCAGTAACTGCCATCGACAACGACCCGTGGGCCTACGAGAACAACCTCGAGAACAACATCCGCAACCATATCAGCGACATGACGGTGAAACTCGGCGATGCCCTTTCCATCGGCGACGACACCTTCGACCTCATCATCGCCAACATCAACCGCAACATCCTGCTGAATGATATGCACCACTATGCCAAGGCTTTGAATGCCGGCGGCTGCATCTTCTTCAGCGGCTTCTACGAAGGCCACGACCTGGATATGATCAAGGAAAAAACGGAATCGTTAGGGCTCACCTTCCACTCCTGCAAGGTGCGGAACCACTGGGTGGCAGCAAAGTTCGTGAAATAGTGACAACTCACAAGCAACATTTCACCTTTCGAAGCGTTGTATATGAAGTATTTCTCATTCAAAAATTTTACAGAAATGAAAAAAATCGTTCTGATACTATCGGTCATACTCTGCGTGACAGTTTCTTGTCAAGACGCAGTCACCATTACCAAAGAGCTCAAGCAATCGTCGGTAACCTTGAACGACAACAACCTCTCGACAGGTAAGACCGCCGAACTATTGTTAGTGATGGACAAGAACTGGCCCGAAGAGGTGCAGGACACCATCTACAGCCTGCTACAAAAACCGCAGGTCGGACTGCCGCAAGAGGAATCACTTTTCAGCATCTATCACATTAACAACGACTTATTCAAAGGGGACTTCACCCGAAGAGCCAACATTGTTTATATTGACGTGAACGCCTCCTATACAGAAGCAGAATGCAAGATGGAGAAAAATCCGTGGAGCAAGCCCCAGATTTACGCGCATATCTGTGCGCCCACGAAAGAGGCAGCCATCACCTGTCTGGCCGCCAACCGCGACCAGATTCTGGACGCCATGTTCGACAACGACATCGCGAAGTTGCAGATGGTGCAGGCCAAAACACCCAATGTGGAACTGCAAGACTATATCCAGAAAAAATTCGGCATTCTGATGACCGTTCCGCAGGAATACGAAATCGGACGCGAAGGCGATGATTTCCTCTGGCTGCTCTATCGCACCAAAAAGAATGACCGCTTCATCATGATTTACACCAGTCCCAACAAAAAGTTGACGCGTGAGGCCATGATCATCAAGCGTAATTACATCACCAGCAAATACATAGAAGGCGAAACCAAAGACATTCATCCCAAAATCACCGAATATGCCAACTATCCGCTTCACCAGCCTTTGAAAATATGGTCGAAAGAGGGCGCTGAGTTGCGCGGATTGTGGGAGACCACCAACGACTACATGGGAGGCCCCTTCTACCAGTTTTCCTTCATCAACATCAATGGGGAATGTATCACCATTGACGGCAGCGTGTACGCACCTGAAGAGAAAAAGCGGGTCTATATGCGTCAGGTAGAGGCCATTGTAAAATCTGTAAAATAATTTGCAACATTTCTGAAAAAGCTGCGTCTTGCCTATTGTGAAACCAATGGATGAAAAAGAGTTGGTGGCAGCCTGTCTGCATAACGACCGCAAGGCACAGAAAGAGCTTTACGACCGTTATGCAGCGGTAATGATGGGTGTTTGCAGCCGTTACGCCAACTCCAAGGAGGAGGGGGAAGACATTCTCATAGAAGGGTTTACGAAGGTCTTCGCTCATTTGGGGGAGTTTCACTTTGAAAGTTCTTTGCCAACTTGGATTCGGAGAATCATGCTCAACACGGCCATCAGCTTTTTCAGGATGCACCACAAGCACCACAATGCTTTGGCGTTGGATGACGCTTTTGAGGCAGAGTGGCGCGAGGCGCAGAGCCTGCCATCCGACAAGGTGATGGAGAAGGATCTGCTACAGCTCATCCAGCGGATGCCGGAAACCTACCGCGTGGTTTTCAACCTATTTGTTGTCGAAGGACTTTCGCACAAGGAAATCGCGACCACATTAGGAATCCAAGAAGGCACGTCACGCTCGCAGCTGACACGTGCCAAAAACTGGTTAAAAGAAAGGATAAGCCGATGAATGACAACGAGATAAAACAATTATTGGAAAACTTGGAAGTACAGCCTTCCGCACGTTGCTGGGATGCCATTGAGAGTGGTATCGCGGCGGCTGGCACTACGGCTGGCGGTACTTCAGCGGCCACCAAAGCTGCCGCACAGGCCACGCGCCACCTGTCGTCGGCAGCCGTCAAGGCCATCATCGCCGGCAGTGCGGTCACCATCGCCGTCGGCGGCGCGCTCGTCGCAGCCCTGCTTCTTCCCAACGCCAACACCCCCTCCACACCTGCCGAATCCTCCCTCACTGCTCACACCACCTCCCTCCCCTCCCCCTCCGCAACCGAAACCCCGGCTGACACCATCGCCTACCACCCTGTCGCCGCTGAAACCTACACTTCATCCCCCACCGCCCAAGAACAACTGCCTGAAAAATCTATCATACCCGCTGCCGCTGAGTCAGCCACACCATCCGAAAACTCAGCCTCGCCAACGCTGGCTGTAACACACCCTGCATCCGCTCCATCCACCACTCCCCAACCTGCTCATTCAACCACCACTCAAAACCAACCAGTCCCGACGCCCAAAGCAAATGCAACGCCCGCCTCTTCCCGACCGACTGCAACGCAGTCCACCTCCTCGCAGCAGCCCGTTACGCAGACAGAAGATCCTGTCCTGACAGGTCGCGACGACCTCGACTTCACCCCGCCCGTTGCCATCGAGATCCCAAACGTCATCACCCCCAACGGTGACGGTTACAACGACCTGTTTGTCATCAAAGGCATCGAAAACTGCGAGAAGAGCAAGCTCATCATCCGGTCAAAAAGCGGTTCAGTGGTCTTACAAGTCAATGATTATCAGAATAATTGGGATGCACAAAACGCGCTCGACGGCACCTATTATTACCAATTCTACTATACCATACATGGCATAGAGGAAACGCGCACAGGCACGTTGACCATCATTCGTTGATTTTTTGCAAAAGATGTAACAGGTGTGAAATTTTATTGTAAATTTGCACCTTCATTATTCATCATTTATACCCAAAAATCACACAATGGAAACACCCCTCAACGAGGTTCCGACACCTCCAGAATTACCCCAAACTGAAAATCCTACTCCCCAACCCCCAGCGAAAAAACGCAAAAAATGGCTTCTGCCCGTAATTATCGGCGGTGGCGCAGCCTTCCTGCTCGTCATTGCCGGCATCATTGCATTTTTCCTTCTCCGCTCCTCCAACCTCCCCTTCAAACCCGACACTTCCCTCATCCCGGTTATGAACGGCGACCAATGGGGATACATCAACAAGAAAGGCAATTACGTCATCAATCCGCAATTCTCAGATGCCACATGGTTCAACAACGGACTGGCTCTCGTAGCAAATGAGGAAGGAGAATATGGTTTCATCGACAAAAAAGGCAACTACAAGATTCCTGCCCAATATAGTCAGGCCACCATTTTCAACGAAGGACTGGCCTTTGTGGTGAAAGAGGGCGGTTACCCCACCTGTATTGACAGGAACGGCAACGTCGAATTCGAGTTCACCATGGCAGAAGGCGTGGGCTGCTTCCAAGAAGGATTGGCCCCCTTCTACACACTCAACAACGACAACGAAGCCCAATGGGGATTCGTGGATAAGAAAGGCAACGTGGTCATCAATCCGCAGTTTGCCTACGTACACAGTTTCAGCAACGGGCTCGCCGCTGTGGCTAACGACAAAGAGAAATGGGGATTCATCAACCAAGAGGGCACTTACGTCATCAACCCGCAGTTCGACAATGTCGGCAATTTCTACAAAGCAGGCATCGCTCCCTTCAAGTCGGGCGACAAATGGGGATATATCGACAAGAAAGGCAAATATGTCATCAACCCGCAGTTCGAAGCCGTAAGCGACTTTTACGAAAACACCGCCATGGTGATGCAGAACGACAAGTGCGGTTTTATCAATACAAAGGGCAACTTCGTTATCAATCCGCAATTTGAAAACAGTAGCGTTTTCATCTACGGGGAAGGTCTCGCCGCAGTCGCGATGGACGATAAAGTGGGCTTCATTGATGAAAAAGGAAGATATGTCATCAATCCCCAATTTGACATGGCCTACGAATTTTGCGACGGCTTTGCCATCGTCGGATCGGATGAGAAATATGGTCTCATCAACAAAAAAGGCAACTACATCGTCAATCCGCAGTTCGAAAACATCAAAATGCCTTACTTGGATTTCTCCATGGTGCGGAGCGAATACTACGACGCTTCCAAGTTTCTCAAATCCTTCCTGAGCAACTTCAGTTCGTCACAGGTGGACGGTATGCCCGCCTCTTCCATCACCCTTTCCGACATTGCCTCGCACGATGAATACAGCGCTTCGTGGAAAGAAAACCTTTGGAGCCGCAGCCTCAGAATCAAGCGTAACGAAGAAATTACAGACGACATCACACTGAATGCTGTGGAGTTCTACTTCCTCTCCACCACCTACTCGTACGACTGGTGGTCATACAACACCGAGTACAACGCCGATGCCGCCTGCTCCCACATCGCCTACGAGTTCGACCTCGACAACAAGGCTGCGAGCCGCTCGTCGTCTATCGCCAGCTCCTTATGCAACAAGCTGAAAAGCATCTACGGCGGCACGGTTTCCAACGTCAAATCGGAATACACCTACGCTTCCGTCAAGAAGATTGAATGCGGAAACCTCAACTTCATCGTGTTGGGCAGTTACAGCGAATTGTGGTTGTATGTCTATTTCGACAAAGACACCTACAAAGAAGCGCTCCATGACATCACCGCAGACGATGAAGTAGAGACTGAGATTACTGAAACCACCGACTGGGAGGCTACTGACAGCACAGATTCGACTACCGAGTGGGATTATATGGACTCCGTAGGAGGTGACATATAACATCCTTTTTCCATACAACACAAGCGGGCGGCCCATCGGACCGCCCGCTTTCTATATCTACTAAAAGGTAATTACTTCAGGTTGAAGGCCTTCTGGATTTTCTCCACGTAGTCGAGTTTCTCCCAGGTGAAGAGCTCCACCGTCTTGAAGTAGCGCTCGCACTCGCGGCCGTCGGCATCGGTGCATTTCTCCACGCGCACGCCCTTGCCGTTGCAGAACAGCTCCACCTCCTCCTCGCGGCACTCCTGTCCGAAGTGACCGTAAGCAGCCGTCGGCAGATACATGGGCTGTGTGAGTTTGAGGCGCTTGATGATATCGTAGGGTCTGAGGGTAAAGATCTTAGCAATCTTCTCTGCAATCTCGCCATCGGTCATCTTCACCTTGGCGGAGTTGTAAGTGTTCACGTTAACGCTCACCGGTTCGGCCACGCCGATAGCGTAGGCCACCTGCACGAGCACCTGGTCGCAGAGCCCTGCAGCCACCATGTTCTTGGCGATATGGCGGGCGGCGTATGCTGCCGAACGGTCCACCTTCGACGGATCCTTGCCCGAGAAGGCACCGCCGCCGTGTGCACCGTGACCACCGTAGGTGTCCACAATAATCTTACGGCCGGTCAAACCCGTGTCGCCATGGGGACCACCGATGACAAACTTGCCGGTGGGGTTCACATACAGCTTGAAATCGCCAAACAGTTTGCGGATACGAGCAGGCAGGTTCTTTTTCACTCTGGGAATGAGAATGTTAGCCACATCCTCGTGGATTTGCTCGGTGGTGACATCGGGGTCGTGCTGGGTGGAGACCACGATGGTGTCGATGGCCATCGGTTTGCCGTGGTCATCGTACTGGATGGTGACCTGCGACTTTGCGTCGGGGCGCAGGTAGCGCATCTTCTTGCCCTCGCGGCGGATAGCGGCCAGCTCGCGCATGAGGCTGTGCGCCAGGTCGAGGGTGAGCGGCATGTAGTTGTCGGTCTCGTTGCAGGCATAGCCGAACATCAGGCCTTGGTCACCGGCCCCCTGGTCTTTTTCATTCTCGCGGTCCACCCCCTGGTTGATGTCGGGCGACTGACGGTGGATGGCCGACACCACACCGCACGACTGGGCGTCGAAACGGTATTCGCTCTTGGTATAGCCAATTTTCTGGATGACTTTTCTTGCTACTTCATCTACAGGCACGTAGCCGTTGGTGGTGACCTCGCCGGCACAAACCACCAAGCCCGTTGTAACTAATGTTTCGCAAGCCACTCTGGACTTCGGATCCTGTACAAGGAAAGAGTCGAGCAGAGCGTCTGAAATTTGGTCACTCACTTTGTCGGGGTGCCCTTCAGATACTGATTCGGATGTAAACAGATAGCTCATGTTTAAAATATTAATGATTAATAAATTAGTTATAACGAAAAAGGTGGGAAACCAATGGTTTAGCATTTTTTCAAGTGGTTGCAATCATTACAAATCTCTCCACATTTTTCGCACGGCAAAAGTACACATTTTTTCTTGATTTATACCCTTGGGATGAAAAAAATATTCGCTCTTTTTTCCGTAATTTTGCACCCTCAAAAATAGAGCTATGACCATCATCCTCGCCAATGGCGAAAAGCCTTCCGCCCCCCAATGTATCGAACTGATACACAGTGCTGAAACCATCGTATGCTGCGACGGAGCCATCCGCCATTTGGAGGAGTTGGGCATCCGGCCGACAGTGATTGTGGGCGACGGCGACTCGCTGACTGCCAAGCAGCGCAACCGCTACGCCAGCATCATCGATGCCGACCCCAGCACCGACTACAACGACCTCACCAAGGCGTTCCGTTACTGCGAGGCGCACGGTCTGGACGACATTACTATTCTGGGCGGCACCGGACTGCGCGAAGACCATACGTTAGCCAACCTCGGACTGCTGCTGCGCTATGCCGGACGGTTCCGGGTGCGCATGGTCACCAACTACGGTATTTTCAGTGCCATCAGTGGCACCACCACCTTCCCATCGCGGGCGGGCGAGCAGGTCTCCATCTTCAGCTTCACGCCCACCGCAAGACTCACCTTCCACGGACTGCGCTACCCCGTAGCCCAGCGCACTTTCGCCGAGCTGTGGGAAGGTGCCTCCAACGAGTCGTTAAGCGATAGCTTCACCATCGAGGTGCACGACAAAGGGCAAGTTTTAGTATATCAGGCTTTTAAAGGACAATTTTCATGACATCTTCCATCAAAAACATCATCTTCGACCTGGGCGGCGTGTTGTACGACATCCGCTACGAGAACATCGCCGACCGATTCGCCACCTACGGACTGCACAATTTCACCCAGCAATACACGCAGGCGGCTCAGACCGAGGCGATTGACCTGTTCGAGGAGGGGCTTATCAGCGTGCCCGAGTTCCGCGACTACATCCGTTCGCTCTCGCCGGTGGCGCTCACCGACCAGCAAATTGATGATGCTTGGAATGCCATTATCATCGACCTGCCGCCGCATCGGGTGGAGATGTTGCGGCAGTTGAAAAAGAAGTACCGGCTGTTTCTTTTCAGCAACACCAACCAGCTCAACTACGACTGTTTTCAGGTGCAGTTGCGGGCGCAGTACGGCTGCGACATCTTCGAGGAGTGCTTTGTGAAGGCCTATTTCTCGCACGAGATGCACATGCGCAAGCCTCACGTGGAGGCCTTTCGGCGGGTGGTGTCCGAGCAGAGGCTTGTACCCGAGGAGACGTTGTTCATCGACGACACGGCCCGCCACATCGAGGGGGCGAAGGCCGTGGGCCTGCATACCTACCTGTTGCCGAAGGGCGTGGATGTGGCCACCGTGATGGAGTCCTATCTGTAGTAGTTTTTTTCTTCTTTGGGCGGCCCGGCTCCCTGCGGTCGCCGTCGGGCTTTCCGCTCTACGTCGCTTCGCTCGTGCCCGCTCCAATCCCTGCCGCGCAGGAGCACGGCGCGGTAAAAAATGCAAAAAAACAGCGGAACTTTGCAGCGTTTTTATATGTATTTGCGTCATTAAGAATGTTACAAAATTGATGACCATGAAAAACATTATAAATTTCTTGGTGGCATTTCTCCTTTTGGGATTCTTTTCTGAAGAATTGTTTTCACAAAATACGGAATGTCAGCCAATTATGATTGATGATACCCATCATTTTTGGGAAGATTTTTCTGATTACGATTCCGTCGCCGTCCCCCCGTGCGCCAATGCGACGGCCAGTATGCCCACCTGCTGGCAAAGGCTTACGCATGGGACAGGCGGAGCGTATGCGCCAAAAATTGTGAAAGGGGATACCATGGGTGCATATGGAATCATATTGAGCAATAATTGTTTGCAGATGAGGGTAAATTACTATAGCCAGACTGAAACTTACGCCATCCTCCCTTGTATCGCCACCAATCTGAATACCCTTGAAGTCGGCTTCTCCCTTTCCTCCGCCATAAGCGACAGCAGCTGCGTACTTTCGCTCGGCTATTTGACCAACGACTCGGTTTTTGAGGAGGTGGATTTTGTGCCCGTGACCTCTTTCCGCAACAGCTACCTCCTGACCGATTCACCTGTGCGGTACGAGGTTTCGTTGGAAGGAATCGATTTCCCCGCCGATGCGCGATTGGCATTTCGTCTTGGGCACCAATACCATAGTTATTATGTCAATCAACGAAAATGCGTGTTTATCGACGACATCCTCATCCGCCCAATTCCAACCTGCAGAAAACCATTTGATATAGAAGCTGTTGCCATCACCGGCACATCCGCTACCCTTCGCTGGCAACCGACAGTGGCCGATGCCCCCTGCCGTATCGAGTACGGGCCGGCCGGATTTGCACAAGGCACAGGCACCATTCTCGCCAGTTCGTCAAATTCTGTCACACTCCATCCTTTAATGGAAAGCACTGAATATGACGTCTATCTTCAAACTCTCTGCGGTGGCACCGACACTTCCGAAGCCGCCGTCTTCCACTTCCAGACCAATTGTCCTGCCATAGTGGTGGATGAGCAACATCCTTATTTTGAAGATTTTGCAGACAGCACTTTCGCCTGCTGGCAGCAACGCGACGGCCATTTTAACGGCTGGCAGCCCGATATAGGCCGGCTTTTTTCCGACTATTTTGGCAATGGCCCTACCCGCCGTCTTCAGTCGCCCACCTTTGACTTATCATCCTTGCAAACAGCCACTTGCATCTTCTCCTATCAGTTGTCCACTGTCAACTTAGGGACAGAACTGAATATCTATTACCGCAATGCCGACACATCGTCGTGGACCCTACTGAAGACTTGTACTGAAATAACGGCCACTGACACCGTAATTCTTCCGTATCTATCTGATAATTACCAAATTTCATTTATCGCTAACAAACAAAACAATGAAATTTCCATTTTTTCCGTGCAGATTGAGGCCGCAGACGATTGTTTGGCACCACCAACCCCGCATCTCCTGTGGGTAGAAAGAGAGGCAGCACAAATCGGATGGGACACCTACTATCAGGACGCGGCGGTGGAACTGGAATATGGTCCCGCTGGATTCGTTTTGGGTACCGGCACCCACATTCCCGCGACAGCAGAAGAAAGTTCCCGCTGGATTTCCAATCTACTGCCCAACACGGCATACGAGGTCTATGTCCGGCAGGAATGTGCAGGTGAGGTGTGGTCAGACTGGTCGCTACCGCTTGCTTTCAACACCGAATGTACTATTATCACATTGAGTGACAGTGTGTTCTATACAGAAAATTTTGAAGGAATGTCGCCTGGCACCTTCCCCAACTGCTGGAAGCGGTTTTCGGAAGGGGCTGACGAAACCTATTTCCCACAAATCTATCAGGGAAACTATACACCGACTGCTGGCAGTACAGCCCTGCTCCTGACCGGCACGCACCTCTCCTCACAACTGTGGTCGATTGGGTCACAGTGTGGCGTGGCGCTGCCCCAATTTTCGAATCCGCTTTCCGAGTTGGAACTGCGTTTTACCACCGCGATGACCTCCACCCATAAGGTCACTTTTGAGGTGGGTTATCTTAATGTAGATGAAGAATTTACACCCTTAACAGAAATACCTTGTAATCACTATTTTAGTCAGAATCGGGCCGTCACCCACGTGATCAGACTCCGCGACTATGACATTCCTGACACATTGCGGGCACGTATCGCATTCCGTTGGAGCGTGGACACCGTTGTGCGCAACAGCGTCTGTCTGGATGACATCCTTGTGCGCACGGTGCTGGATTGTGACTACCCGTTGGGCCTGCGGGTAACGGGTTTGGAGGATCAGACCTACGCGGTGACGTGGCAGCCGCAGGATTCCACCCAAAACCTTTGGGATGTGGAACTTTCGGGCACCCACTTTACTGTAAATACCGATTCCTGCTACCTTGGCGCTCTTATCGCCGATGCCGATTATTATGTGATAGTCCGTGCCCTATGTGGGGATAACCACTCCTATTGGAGCGACACCCTTTTCTTCCACACCGCCTGCGAATGTTACTCTGTAAGGTACCTCAAACCCTACTTTGAGGATTTCACCAATTACATTTGCACGTATAATGTCTTTGAGATGGCAGACCAGCCCGACTGTTGGTCTTTTTACTATAGTGGTTATTATGAGGGATTTGCGCCACATGTTTACAACGGGAGTTTTGCCATCAACAATCCGTCGCTACTGATGTCGTTAGGGGTGGAAGGTGGCATGATAGGACGAGAACTGTATGCCGTATTTCCTCCTTTCTGCAATGACTTGGAGGAGTTGCGGGTGGAGTTTGACCTCTACAACAGTCGCGACACGATCGCCTCAACGATGCTGCTGGGGTACCTCACCGACCGTTACGACACCACGACATTCCATCTGATAGACACCATTTCGCCTCACTTCTATGGAGATCCTCTCGATGCCCACAGGTGCTATTATTTGCAAAACTATGCGACTCCTTCCGGCATTCTCCACCTCGCCTTCAAACTAAACTCTTACGATCAATCCACACATTTTTATAGTGTTGACAATGTGCGGGTTAGTCTTGCCACCGATACCACTAACTATGGCATTGCCAATCCTGTTATGGAAGATCCCACCTTCGCCGTATATCCGAATCCCACCACTGGAATGGTCAATGTACAATTTTCAATGAACAATGTACAATTGGAGGATATTGATATTCAGCTATTTGACGTGTATGGACGGTTGTTGAATACCGTAGAGACGTGCCATGGCGCATCTCTACGAATCGACCTATCGCCATACGCACCAGGGGTTTACATGATTCAATGGGTGGGCGACGGACGCATTATGGGCGTACGGAAGGTGGTGAAACGGTAATTGGTCGGTTCTCTGTAGAGACGCGGTGCACCACGTCTCTACGGCCGCAGCATACATTCGATATCCAAATCGTAGGGGCGAATCATCATTCGCCCCTACAGACGGTTGAAAACAACCGATCCAATACACAAAAAAAGCGCACAGCAAGAACCGTGCGCTTGTGTGATCAGAAATAACCGAAATTATTTCTTGAAATATCTGTTGTACAGACCTTCGAAACCTTTGCCGTGGCGGGCCTCATCCTTGGCCATCTCGTGAACGGTGTCGTGGATGGCGTCGAGGTTCTGCTCCTTGGCATTGCGGGCGATGCGCATCTTGTCTTCGCAAGCACCAGCCTCAGCGTTCATACGCTTCTCGAGGTTGGTCTTGGTGTCCCACACCACATCACCGAGCAGCTCGGCGAACTTAGCGGCGTGTTCGGCCTCTTCCCAAGCATAACGTTTGAAAGCCTCAGCGATTTCCGGATAGCCTTCGCGGTCGGCCTGACGGCTCATCGCCAGATACATGCCCACCTCCGAACATTCGCCGTTGAAATGAGCGTTGAGATCTTTAATCATCTCCTCGGTGGTGCCTTCTTTGGCAATACCAATGACGTGCTCGGTAACAAAAGTGAGGGCATCATCCTCTTTCAGCTCTTTGAACTTGCTTTTCGGAACTTTGCACTGGGGGCAGAAATCGGGAGCTTCATCACCTTCATGAACGTAACCGCATACTGTACAGATAAATTTTTTCTTCATAATGTTTTGGTTTTTAATAGGTTGTTTTAATAGTTGACAATGTTATAACAAATAGGGAACGTGATTGTTCATTCCACCGAATGGAATTGGAACAGCACGGGCTCTACCGTGTATCCTTTCTTGCGGAGCAGTGCCGGCACGCCTTTGTCACCGGCCAGGTGTGCCGCCCCGACCACACAAAACAGGCTTTCTTTGCGGGCGATTTCAGCAAAGTGGTCCGCCATCCCGACGTTGCGGTCGATGAGGAACACTTTGTTGAATTTTTTCGGCATGGATGGATCATTGCTGAGTTCCAACATCTTGTCAAAATTATAGGTGAGATAGGCATTCAAAAGCTCCTCAAACTCGCTTTGTACCGAGTCTTGTTCCGTCATTTCAAGGCTCTCCACCAGCATCTTGATCTGCTCTTTCAGACTGATGGCGTCGATGGCGGCAATCTGGTCTTGGTATTGCTCCACCCCGTAACAGTTTTTTCCGGCGGCACGGGCTTTTTTCAGGAAATAGACATCCAAGGCGTCTTCTTTGTCCTTTGCCATGTCGGCCTGCTGGAGGGCGCTGCTGAGGAAGAAGGGCTTGTAACCATTGACAAAATAGGCGGTTATCCCGAGCTTCGCTTTGCATACGCTGTCCAATTTTGCAAAATCAGCGGGTTTCATCATCTTTGAAAGCAGTTTTCCTTTCGGCATGAACTGGCTTTTTTTGAGCTCCATCGGGTCGATTTCGTCCATCAGGATTTCCATCGCGAAGGCGTCGCACGTCTGGAGCGTGCCGAGCACCACGGTGCTGTCGAACGCGAAGACGCGGGCATCCTGGATGTGGATGGAACCGTACAAATAGGAGGGCTGCTTCAAATCACCGCCCGTGACCTTCCATAATAAAGACTGTGAAAATGAAAGGGTTACAAATATTGCAAATAGGCAGGAAAGGAAAAGTTTTTTCATAATATGATTAAATGGATTATTTGATTTCTTCCAAAGTGTAAGAGTGGGCAGGGGCCGCGCCGACAAAGTAGGAGAAGGGTTGCAGAATCCTGTCGAAGTGGTAGTACTGCACGATGTACAGTTTTCTTTTGTCGCCGTTGAGGGTGGCGTAGCAGCGGTCGCGGTTGTAAAGGAATTCCACGTCATCAATGTGGT
>JAEEGH010003090.1_pt1 | contig 44243 bp, 34 predicted proteins | sample 9134181 | NCBI WGS metagenome assembly JAEEGH01 (sample SAMN16246544, study PRJNA631951) | gut metagenome | biome: gut microbiome; feature: rumen; material: DP-attached | host: Bos | place: Iran: Karaj | collected 2018-10
TGTTGAAAATTATGATGAGGCAAAAATCAGACTGGAAAAAACTATTGAGTTCCAGAGGACGAATTATGCATTTTATGTTTGCCTGGAAGATTCTGATGAAGCAATTGGTTTTATCGGGGCAAAAGAGATTGGAGAAGGCGTTTTTGAAGACTGCGGAATCTGTATTTCGCGAAAATATCAGGGTAAGGGATATGGAAAACAGGCTTTGATGCTGTTTTTGAAAATGCTCAAGGAAGAATTAAATGTCAAAAAGTTTGTTTACAGCTGCTTTGAAGAGAATCAGAAATCAAAAAATCTTTGTGAATCACTTGGTTTTAAGTACGAATACACAAAAGAATGTACAAGAAACTGGGATGGATTGAAGTATAAGGCACTTTATTTTTCGAAAATGATTGATTAGGGGTGTCCCCGTTGTTCATCAGGGTTGTCCCTATTTGTACAACAGGAAGATGGCTGGGATTTTTGCGATGTCGGGGAGAGGGGCTTTTTTCCACTGCTGGATGGTGAGGGTTTTAATTGATTCTTCGGGGCAGGTGATGCCGGAGGCGATGCAGAGTTTGGTCTGAGGGCGCAGCGTGGAAAGAAGGGTTTCGAGTAGCTTTAGGTTGCGGTACGGGGTTTCGATGAAGATTTGGGTCTGGTCCTCGTTATAGATTCTGGTTTCAAGTTTGTGGAGGGCTTTTTTCTTTTCGACGGTTTCTACAGGGAGATAACCGTTGAAGGCAAAGCTTTGGCCGTTGAAGCCACTTGCCATGAGGGAGAGGATTATGGAGGAAGGTCCGATAAGGGGGACAACCTTCATTTTTTTTGTCTGTGCTATGGCTACGACATCTGCTCCCGGGTCTGCAATTGCGGGGCAGCCTGCTTCGGAGATTATGCCTACAGATTTGCCTTCTTCGAGTGGCTTGAGGTATTCAGAAATGATTTTGCGGTCGGTGTGGCGGTTCAGTTCGTAAAAGGTCAGCTCGTCGATATCGATTGATTTTTCGACTTTTTTAAGGAAGCGGCGGGCAGAGCGGATGTTTTCTACGATGAAGTGCTTGATTCCGAGGATTATTTCGCGGTTGTAAATGGGGACAACCCTGTTTAGTTCTGTTTCGCCTAAAGTTACTGGTATAAGATAAAGTGCTGTTTCCATTGTTTCCATAGTTTTTTCCTGTTTAATTTATCTGTATGATTTATCTGCCTCAATTATCTGTCGCGGTAGACTTCGCCGTGGGTGTGGAAGCCTGAATTGATTATGATTTCATCTATATTGTCTTTGTTTACGATTTCCGGTTCGAGCCAGAGAACAGGAATGTCCCCATAGTTATTATTGATTGTTGCAAGCTTACTGTTCAGTTCTTCGACTTCTTCGCCTTCTGCAATCCTTACGGCATATTCGGCGGTGAGTTCGGCAAGCTTTGTAATCGGTTTATAAACGGAAAAGTCCTGTTTGCCCTGAACTATGTACTGGCAGGCGGCTATATCGGCATCCTGACCGCAGACCGGGATGTGATTATCCTTATAATAGAGTGTTAGGGCCTGGATTACGCTGTCGGCAACGGCATCATTTCCGCACACGATGGCATCCGGGATGGAATTGTTTGTTATGAGCCGGACCATTTCCTGATATGCAAGGTCGTAGTTCCAGCCGCTTGTGTAGAAGGTGTGTGTTATCCTGATTGGGGAGCCTGTTATGACTTTGTTGATTCCACGTTTGATAAGGGTCATATTGTAATCTTCTTCGGGGCCGAGAATGCAGTACCAGGTTGTCCCCCTTGCAGCTTTCCGGAGCCCCTGTGCCATAAGTTCGCCGACTTTTTCGCTGTTTATTGTCATGTATAAGTCTATGTCGGCGTTTAGGGTGAGACGGTCATAAGAGATTACGGGGATATTTTTTGCCTTGATTTTCTGGATTTGCTCTGAGATTGAGTTTGCTTCCTTGGGAAGGACTACGATTACGTTAACATTTCTGTCTAAAAGATACATAAGCTGGCGTTTCTGCTCTTCAATGTCATTTCCTGCGTTTTGGACTATGACATCGGCTCCCATTTCCTTTGCCTTGTTCATGAATACATCAAGATCGTGCTGCCAGCGTTCAATTGCAAGCGTGTCTATTGAAAATCCGATTGTAATTCTGTCCGAGGATGATATTTCGCTTCGTTTTTCGGAGGTTGCTGCCTTTTTTCTGCCGGTGCAGGAGATGAGGAGGAGAAGAAGGATGAGGAATAATGGGGACAACCTTGATTTTAGTGATAATGGGAGTGATAATGGGGACAACCCTAGTGGTTTGGTTGATTTGAACAATGGGGACAACCCTCTTTGTTTTTTCATTTCTTTTCACTCCTGTATTCTGTTGGAGAAACTCCATATTTGTTTTTGAAGAGTCGGCTGAAGTAATTCTGGTCATTATATCCTATGGAAGCGGTTATTTCCTTGATGGAGAGCTCTGTATTGCTTAAAAGTTCCCGTGATTTTTCAAGTCGCCTGTCGGTAAGAAAATTGATGAACGTTATGCCTTTTTCTTCCTTGAAAAGCCTGCTCAGGTAAAAAGAGCTTACATTTGCGTATTCTGCCATCTGTTCAAGAGAAATATCTTTGGAAAGGTTGCTGTTGATGTAGTCGCAGACTTTTTTTATGGCAGGGCTGTCCCCCTGTGTTTTTGTACTGTTGACGGCAGCTATACACTCAAGAAGGAATTTATGTACAAAATCCTTGAGCATGGTAAGGCTGTTTTCGCTGCTGAGGGTAGAAAATGCATTGTCAAAGGTTTCGCTGTGGAAAGAACTGTTTATTTCCTTTGTGATGTTGCTGGCGGTGACAATCAGGTCAAAAAAGGAGTTCTTGATTTTGTCGATATCCTGCTGATTTGCTGTAAGGTTTGTACAGAAAAGCTCAAGATAGGCATTAACGCCGGAAACATCACCCAGTTTAAGCCTTCCGATTATGTGTTTTTTGAACTCGTCTGCATGATTCGAAGCAGGGTTGTCCCCATTTGCACTATCACCGCTGAAGAAAATACCACCTGACTGCGGCGTCTGGTTTAGTGCGGTTATTGCTTCGTTATATGAGGCTTTAAGAAGCCTCCAGTCTGTCTGGGCACTGCTGATTCCTGCACGCAGGCCTGTCCCTATTGTAAAACAAAGGGTTTTGAACAGCCTGTTTATGTCTGATATGTACTGTTCCGTGCTGTATTCCAAGTTATCCAGCGGGTAGAGGACTATTATCCTGTTCATAAGGAAGGAGCTTACAAGGCAGCGGTGATTATCATTAAGAATGTCCCTGATTTTATTGTAGACCGAAAGCTGGTTTTCTGAGTTTATATTTGGCAGTTCAAAGCAGCAGAAGCACCATGGACAGTCTGAAATGCCGAAATAATCCAGGTAAGCGGAGAGATTGAAGGAGTTTTCGTTATTGTAGATGCAGGCAAAGATGAAATCACTCTCTATCATGGGAGAAACAAGGTCGAGTTTTTTGTGAAGCTCCTGATCAGCGTTCTGTTTTCCGCGTCTTGTATCTATAAAATCCATTGCGCTTCTGATTGTCTGGATGACTACGTTTCTGTTTACCGGTTTTGTGATGTATTTGAAGGTTCCGAGATTCATTGCTTCCTGTGCATACTGGAATCGGTCGAATGCGCTGAGGATTATGATTACGGTATCGGGTTTGAGTTTTGTTATACAGCTTACGGTTTCCAGTCCGCTGAGACCGGGCATATTTATGTCCATAAAGATGATGTCGATGTTTTCTTTTGTTACGATTTTAAGTGCGTCGGTGCCGGAAAGGGCAGTGAAAAGGGAGACCTGTCCCTCAAAGTTTTTGTTTATGATAAAGCTTAGTGAGTCTATTACAATCTGTTCATCATCGGTTAAAAGAATATTATACATGGTTTGGAATCCTTATTATAAACTTTGTGCCTTTTCCATCGGGACCATTTGTAATATCAAATATATCGTCACGGTGGAAATATAGCTTCAGGCGGAGGAAAACGTTTATGAGGCCTGTCCCCGTGTGTTTTTCTGTGTCATCTATGACAGGTTCAGCTGTCTGATTGAGGATTTCTGCTGGAAGTCTTGTTGTGTCGGATGAAACTGCCTTGAAAACGTTTTCTTTTACCTGGTCTGGAATGCCGCTGCCGTTGTCTGAGATGGAAATTGTTATGTATTTTCCTTCGAATGCTATTTCCAGGGACACTTTTCCTGTCGTATTTTTTAATCCATGCTTGATGCAGTTTTCAACAAGAGGCTGGAGGGTCATTGCGGGGATTTCGACGTTTAATGGAACAGTGGGGACAACCTTCTCAAACTCAAGCCGGCTTCCGAATCTTACTTTCATTATGTAAACGAAATTATCAACGAGTCCAAGTTCTTCATCTATTGTTGCTGTCTGTTTCTGCTGCTGTATATTGTAGCGGAAAAAGTCGGAAACCTGTTCGATGAAGTAGCACGTTTTGTCTGCTCCTTCCATCATGGCAAGCTGTGCCCCGGAATTAAGCGTATTGAACAGAAAATGAGGATTTATCTGATTCTGAAGGGCACGCAGCTGTGCATCGGTATAAAGAGCCTGCATTTCAATCTCTTTTTCCCTCAATTCTGCTTCTGTACGGGCTTTTTCCCAGATTGTGTCGATGTATTCCCTTATGCTTATAATCATTCTGTCAAACGCACGGCAGATGTTGCCAATTTCATCATTCGTATTTCTGTTGAAAAGCGGTACATCAAAATCCCTCTTAGAAACTCTATGGGCTATCTCGGAGATTTCTACCAGCGGTTTTGTGAGGGATGTAATTGTCAGATAGATAAAAGTGAAGATTAGCAGGGCTAATACGGAGAAAAAAGTAAAGCTGAGCTGTGTTGAGGACAGGATTCTGTCATGATTTTTTTCGTAGTTTGCGGCATTCTGCTGGAGAAGCAGCTTGTTGAGCTCAAGAAGCTGTGAAAGAAGCATGTTGTAGCAGTCCAGTGTCTTTTTATAGTAATAATTCAAATCTTCCGTATTGTTTCCCCGTCTGGCTGCTACTGCCTTCATGCTGTAAGAGATGAAGGATCTGGAGAATTGGTAAACTATGTATTCCTTCTGTCTGACTTCATCGGTTGAGGGACGTTTCTGCATGGTCTGGATGTATTCATCAATTTTGTAGCGATTGGAATAATAGGCGTCTATGCTTTCGAAGGTATGATAGCTTACATAGGTTTCCATAGCTTTTTCGGCTTCGGCAAGCTGGAGGGAAAAGTTGTTTATTTCAGAGTTTGATTTATATGAATCGCCGAGTGTTTCTACGGAGTTAAAGGTGAGCCTTATCATTGAAAGGAGCATGGTGCCCATAAGGATAAGGGCTACTGTTACGCAAACCATTATACGCCAGCGGAGACTTTTGTTTTCAAGAAACGATTTAAGTTTCATCAGTCTCATCTGCTGCTCCTGTTCATTGTTTCTCTTATCTTAACATCGGCGGCTATGTAACTGTTGGCGTGTCCCTTGTTTCTGTATTCAAAGAACTCACGGACTGCTGTTTCGCCGATTTTTTCAGGGTCAAGGGATATCAATTCATCAATGATGCCTTTGCTGAGGTAAAGCTGGCAGGTTTCGTTGTTACCAAAGCCGATTATTCCAAATCGCTTGATGTCGGTCAGCTTAAGTTCAATAATCATCTGGGCTAAGGCTATGGTATCTTCTTCTGTAAGGCAGATAAAGAGGACTGCGTTATTGATGAGGTTGTCTGTGAGTTGTGCTGGGGAAATTGTGTCGCTTATGCTGTAGCTTATGTTTTCATGAGACAAGAGGGAATCCTGAATACTGTTTACCAGAGAGCTGAGGGAGGATGCAGAGAAGACTTCTTTTCCGATTATGTAGGCCTGTCCCTTGTCGTTCAGAAATTTTACCGTTTCATCACTGAATTTTTTGCCCAATTCCCAGTAGCTGTTTCCTATGAAAGAAATCTGAGGTAGATTCGGGTCATACAGACCAGTCGTGACAAGAGGAATAACTGTGTCGTCCATTCTTCGAGGTACACTTATTCCACTACTGGTTGAGTCGATATAGGCGATTACACAGTCGGCATTAACAAAGGAAGCGTAATCAAAAAGGGATTGAGGTGATACATCTTCTGCCTGTGAGCCCGGAACGTATAATTCGACTACAGCGTTATAGGATGCTCCTAGTTTTGATGCGCCATCATATACCTGTTTTAGAAATAACTCTGTATCAGAATTGCCTGTTACTATTATGTGGTAATTTCGGGAGAAAGAATCTGAGTTTTTTGTCGGTGTCTGCTTTGAAAATACGAATAGAAAGTAACATGCTGCCAGACATACTGCTATTGTTACAAGTACCGGAAAAATTATGAAGCCTGAGATTGAGAAATGTGGGACTTTATTTTTCTTTTCCATAGGTGAAAGTGATTTTTTCTCCATCGTAATCAGCCAGGACTGTCCCCCCTTTCGAGAGTTTTCCGAAAAGGACTTCATCAACAAGAGCGTTTGCTATATTTCCTTCGATTGTCCTGCTCATATTACGCGCACCGAATTCTTTTGAGTAACCCAATTCTGTCAGATAATCTGTACATCTGTCTGTAACACTCAGTGAAACCTTTTTTGCAGTCATTCTTGCAGAAAGCTTTCGTATTTCCTTGAGACAGACAAGACGGACTACCTTCATGTCGAGGTGTCCGAATGGTATGACTGCATCGAGTCTGTTTCTGAATTCAGGAGGAAACTCCCTGTTGACGGCTTCATTAAGTGTTGCTTCATCACAATCGGAGATTAAGGAACCGAATCCGATTCCAGGTTTTTCCATTTCCCTGGCTCCTGCATTGCTGGTCATGATAATCATGCAGTTTTTGAAGTCAGCTTTACGTCCCTGGTTATCAGTAAGGACACCATAATCCATGACTTGAAGCAGAATGTTATAAATATCCTCGTGAGCTTTTTCAATTTCGTCAAAAAGAATGATCGAGTTTGGATTTTTCCGTACATCTTTTGAGAGTTGTCCCCCTTCTTCAAAACCAACGTAACCAGGTGGAGAACCTATTAAGCGGCTGACGGAGTGTTTTTCCTGATATTCGCTCATATCATATCTGAGAAGCGGCTTTTTCAGAATTTTTGCAAGAGTTTTTGCAAGTTCTGTCTTTCCACAGCCTGTCGGACCTACAAAGAGATAACAGGCTTCCGGTTTATCAGGATTTTTAAAGCCAGCCCGTGTGAGTTTTACAGCTTTGCTTAAGGTTTGAATTGCTTTTTCCTGACCAAATATTTCTGCCCTAAACTGGTCTTCGATATTTCGGAGGATTTCTCTTTCATCCCCAGTAATAGTATCTATCGGGAGTTTTGCGATTCTTGCAGTGATTTTTCTGACTATTGGAACTGTTACCTGTGTGACAATGGGGACAACCTTCGTTTTCTGAATTGTTTTGTTTCCTTTTTGGGTCCCCTTAAATCCGCCATTATTATTGATATGGAGGTATGCACCGCATTCATCAATTATATCAATTGCTTTATCAGGTAATTTTCTGTCCGGGAGATACTGTATTGATAAATCTACTGCGGCTTCTATTGCTGCATTAGTGTATTTTACTTCATGATAGTCTTCATATTTATGACGTATACCGTTGAGGATTCTGATAGTTTCAAGTCGGGTAGGCTCTAAAATATCAACTTTCTGGAACCGGCGAGCCAATGCCCTGTCTTTTTCAAAGTGTGAAGAAAATTCCTCATAAGTTGTTGAGCCGATGATGCGAATACTTCCGTCTGCAAGGGCAGGTTTGAGCAGGTTTGCGGCATCAAGCTGGGAGTTTCCGTTGGTACCGGCGCCCATAATCATATGAATTTCATCAATAAAGAGAATGGATTTTTTGTTGTTCTTTAATTCATCTATTACCGAATGGAGTCTTTCTTCAAAATCGCCGCGGAATTTAGATCCGGCCAGAAGAAGTCCTATATCCAGACTGTATATTGTAAAATCTTTTAAGAAATCAGGGACTAATCCTTCTACAATTCTTTGTGCAAGGCCGTAAGTTACTGCAGTTTTGCCGACTCCTGCATCTCCGACATGTAAAGGGTTGTTTTTTGTTCGACGGCAAAGGATTTGAATGGTTCTTTCCAGTTCTTCATCACGACCGATTAAGGTATCAAGCTGATTCTTTTTTGCCATTTCGGTGAGATTGATCGTAAATCTGTCTAAACCACCCTGATTGTTTGATGAAAAGCCATCTGGAAATGGATTAGAGCTAAGGGGGACAATCCTCCTTGGATTTTTATTCTTATCTCCTGTGTTTTTCATCCTGCTGATAGTTTCCAGGAGCTTGAGTTTGTCGATACCACTGGTTTTCATATAATAGGAGCAGTAGTTTTTAGTTTCTTCAAGCATGCTGACAAGAATGTCCGTTATATCAATCACATCGGCCGAGCATGATATACAGTGAAATACAGCTCTATTCATCACAGACTGAAAGCCGGAAGATTCAATAGGATTCTCTATCATGTCAGGATTTGCATCTTCGGATATTACAGGAATGCTGTTTGAGATATAATCTGAGATTTTTGACCGCAAAAGGTTATTGTCACTGCCGCTGTTATGAAGAATCTGACAGATAAAATCATCACGAAGTGCTACAGATAGTATATGTTCTGGTGTAAAGAACTGATGATGAGCTTTTTTTGCTTCTTCCAGAGAATCTGAGAGTATTTTTGTAAGCATTGGGCTTACCTTCATCTGTCTGACAAAGCCTTTACTGTTATTTTCTTTACTCATCTATTCTATTTCCAGCCTTAATGGGAATCCATTTTTCTTTGCAAGGTTTCTGGCGGTTTTTGTTCTGGATACGGCAATATCATAAGTATATTTCCCAATGACGCTTGAACCAGTTTCATGGATTAATAACATAAGATTAGTTGCATCTTCATGTGATTTATTGAAAACGGATACTAGAATATCTACAACAAAATCCATAGTCGTATAATCGTCATTATAGATTATAACGCTGCATTCCGGAGGTAATTGTACTTCAGAATCATCTGTTGCAATATTTTCGTTTTCGTTATCTGTTTGATGAAATATATCACTCATACAAATAATATAGCATAAGAGAACAAAGGGGACAACCTTTACTGCCAAAATAAAAAAATAAAGGGGACAGACTTAATTTTTTGAAAAAATTATGTTCTAAAACTGCACTTTTTCTTCAAGTTTCGACTATATTATAGCAGGAGGTAATTGTTGTATGGCAAGAAAACCGAGGCAATATGGAGAAACTGGAATCTATCATATAATTATACGCGGAAATAACAGGCAAAACATTTTTTATGATGATAATGACAGAAAGCTTTTTATTTCTTTATTAAAAAAATATACAGATCAATTGAATATCAGTGTCTATGCTTATTGCCTGATGAGTAATCATGTTCATCTTCTGATAGGAAAAGGCAATTTTTTAATGAGTAAGCTCATGCTAAAATTGAATACTAGTTATGTCAGAAGATTCAATATAAAATATGAACGTACAGGTCATCTTTTTCAGGGCAGATACCTTAGCATGCCTATAGAAAATGAGGTCAGTTTCAAAAAAGTCATACGCTATATCATCAGAAATCCCCAGAAAGCAGGTATTTCCAAATACGATGAATATGAATGGAGCAGTTTTACGGAGATTAAGCATAGTAAAATAGATAGTTCAGCAGCTATAAAAAACGAAAATCATAAAAGTATTACAGATTATTCATATATATTCCGAGTATTTGGTGGATTAACGAATTTTTCGGATTATGTTTCGCTTTCTAATTCTGATGAATGTATGGAATATGAGAATAGAATAATCTTGAATGATTCCAGATGCCTTTCAATAATAAGAGAAAAACTCTGTGTTATAAATCCTCATTCATTGCAAAGCCTTGATAGAAATACAATAATAGAAAAAGTAAGTATTCTGAAAAAAAATGGAATTCCTTCTTACAAAATATCGAGACTTACCGGAATAAGTCAGTCATTAATCCGCAGAGCCTGATTAAGATAATGAAATAAAATGGTTCTATTGGAATTATTCTTCAGATTGTAAAAGCTTATTATTTTAAGTATAATCGTGACAATTATAATCGATGTATAAAGGGGACACTCTTGATAATGAGATTGTCTCATAATGATTATGTTTCCTTGAAATTATTACTATAGATTATAGTTTTGGAAATGAATATGCCAGGTTTTTATGATTTTTATGATGTTGCAGTAGTAGGGGCAGGTCATGCCGGAATTGAAGCTGCTCTTGCAAATGCTCGTATGGGGCTCAAGACTGTCCTCATTACTCAAACTCCGGATGCAATTGGTCGTATGAGTTGTAATCCTTCAATCGGAGGAATAGCAAAGGGAAATATTGTAAGGGAAATTGATGCTTTGGGTGGCGAGATGGCAAAGCTCATTGACCGCAGTATGATTCAATTCAGAATGCTGAATAAAAGCCGTGGACCTGCAGTTCAGGCTCCGCGTTCTCAAGCAGATAAAATTACCTATTCACAACTTGCTCGACATATCTGTGAGATGACTCCTAATCTTTACACTCTCATGGATACTGTAACGGATATTCTCACAACAGAATCAACGACACCTCTTCCACCAAATGCAGACAGTTCTGCCGATTCAGGTTCAATTCCTGGCGAAATGCGTGGATACAGCGGTTCAAATATTGATTCTCCCGATTATGCATCTCAAGTAGCAAGAAGCGGTATGCGTCAAAAGGTTACCGGTATTGTTACTGAAAGAGGAAGAATTATACCAGTACGGGCTGTTGTGTTGACAACGGGGACATTCCTCGGTGGTAGAATCTTCATCGGTGAATACGATGCCCCTTGTGGCCGGTTAGGGGAATCTGGTGCTTATGGGCTTACCGCAAGTTTACACCGTTTGGGATTTACTACTGGCCGTCTAAAAACGGGGACACCCCCAAGAATATTAAAAAGTACAGTTGATTTTTCAAAACTGGAGGAACAGCCGGGGGATGAAAAGGTTGTCCCTTTTAGTTTTGATGATGAAAAAGTAGATCGCCCAATGGTAAACTGTCATGTTGTTTATACGAATGAGCGTACACACGAAATCATCAGAAAGAACATAGGGCGTTCCCCATTATACAGCGGAAAAATCAGTGGAATTGGACCACGTTATTGTCCTTCGATTGAAGACAAGGTTATGCGTTTTACAGAAAGAGATCGGCATCAGATTTTTGTAGAACCGGAAGGTCTTGAAACAGACGAAATCTATCTAAACGGACTCTCGTCATCACTACCTGAAAGCGTTCAAGATGCCTTTATGCGTACGATGACAGGTTTTGAGAATGCTGTGCAGAGCCGTCCCGGATATGCGGTAGAGTATGATTTTGTTGAACCAACACAACTTTTTCCGTCCTTGGAAACAAAAAGGGTAGCAGGATTATTCAATGCTGGACAGATAAATGGAACTTCCGGTTATGAAGAGGCAGCAGGACAGGGGCTTGTTGCTGGAATGAATGCAGGACTCTATGCTCGTGCTCATAAGGAACTTTGCGGACCACTCTCTGCAATACCAGAATCAATCAAGGCTGTCCCCATTAGCATAGAACCAAACTCTTTCCATCCAAGTCTTAATATGTCGGCAATGGAACTTGCAAGTTTTGCCCGTATGAGCGAACAGGAAACAAAAGAGCTTAATGATTTTGAGAGTTCAGTGCAAAAATCAGCCGGTTACGAAAACTTTAAGGTGATTCCAGAATATAAACCGGTAATTCTTGGAAGAGATGAAGCTTACATAGGTGTTCTTATTGATGATTTAGTAACGCTTGGTACAAAAGAACCTTACAGAATGTTCACAGCCCGTGCCGAATATCGTCTCAAACTCCGTCATGATACTGCGGACAGAAGACTTGCAAAATACGCGTTTGAATGTGGCTTGAAAACACAGGCTCAGTTTGATGCAATAAACGAAAAGTATGCCCGACTTGAAGAAATAGAGTCCCTCCTGTTAAAAAAGCCTGATATGGAGAATCCTGGTTATGATGAAAAGGACTGGGAAGAAGCTAAAATCGAAGTGAAATACAAGTATTACATAGAAAAGCAGGATAAGCGTGTCGAAAAGCTCCATAAAATGGAAAATGCACATATTCCTCCGGATTTTGATTATGGCAGTATCCCATCTCTTTCTGCTGAATCTCGAATGAAACTTGAAAAAGTCAGGCCTGTTACTCTTGGTCAAGCTAACCGAATAAGTGGTATCAGAAACAGTGATATAATGCTTCTCATGGTTTATCTAAAAAGATAATGGGGACAACCCTCTTTTTTTATCCAATGTTATCCAATAGGGACACCTCTGTTTGTGTTGATCCTGTGTGACAAAAGGGACACTCCTGTAGTTCCTAACTTTTTGTTATTTTTCCTTTACCATCTATTTAATTATCTATATAATTAGATGCGGTCGATTGTCTTATTTCGATTTGACATTGGGGGCTAAATATGAAAAAAGTTGCATTTCTATTTTTTTTAATTTTTCTATCATTAAGCAACTTTCCTGTTTTTGCCCAGATTCCACCTTCATCCACTCCGATAGTCAGCATTTCCAGCAATTTTACAGGTACGCTCCTTGCGATTGCTGACGAAAAATGTGTAACAGTCTACGATACTTCGGATTTTTCACAGGTTTGTGTATTTAATGAACCAAAAGCTCTTCAAACAGCTTTTTTTACCGAAAACGGTGATGAGCATATCTCAATTATGACGAGTGATGGTCATCTTTCCGTGCGACGAATTAGACGTAATTTTTCATCCTATTATTATGAGCCAGCAGAACCATATTTTTCCGCCGAGTTTACAAGTTCGGCAGGACTTTCGAATGTCGTTTGTTCTGCTTTCAGCAGTAATTCAGATTATGTTGCCGTTGCATTTAGCGATAATTCCATCAAGCTTTATTTCCGGCTTCGTATAACCCAGAATGCAATCGCCAAATTACTTTCCAGTCACGATTCCACAATCTATGGTATGGAGTTCAATCAAACAGGTGAATACCTTGCTTCAGTTTCTGATGATGGTAAAGCTTATATATGGAATACGAACACTTGCTCAAAAATAGCAAGCCTTAAGAATGTCTACACCCGTTCAAACAATCCCGTATGTTTTACAAGTGATTCTTCCTATATTGTCAGCCAAGATGGCAGCAACTCTTTTTTAATCTCTGATTTTTCCGGCAAAGCTCTTTATTCAATTACGGCGGGACAAGCTATTACATCAATAAGACCTCTAAACAATCCTGATCTCATCGCAATCGGTAATGATCGTAAGGAGGTGGTGGTTTATAGTATATCAGCTCGTAAAGTAATTTCTGTCTATGAAGTAAAAAGGAACTCTCTCCTTTCTGCCTTTGAGTTTGGCAATCAAACAGATAGTCTTTATGCTGGTTACAGGGATGGCGTTGTTCAAATTATAGATTCACGTTTCGGTGTAAGAAATTCTTCTGTAAAAGTTGCCGAATCTCCAGATCCTGTTCCCGGCTCAAATACAGCCACCGATAAAAAATCCGTGAAAAAGATTTCGGATGATACATCTTCTGTTTCCCAAGCTGATAACACAAAGACAGATAAAACCAAGGTAAACAATGGGGACAACCCTCATGAAAGTGCTAAAGATGATAAAGGAAACGCTCCTGCTACAACATCTGCTTCAACGAAATCTACCAAAAACAATGGGGACAATCCTGTTTCAGACATACCACAAAATGATAACAATGGGGACAACCCTGTTTCAAATATACCCCAAAACTATATTAAACCATCCTCCTCATTATTTTTCGGCTGCGGCTACACAATTATTCCTACGGATTCCTTCCTTGGCGAGTTTGATTTTGATATCGGTTTCCAGAAATCTTTTAATAAACTGCCATTGTTTGCCGTTCTTGATATAAAAGTCGGAGGTGCAGTCCCTAAAAAGGATTTCCCTTATAGTTATTACACACAAGACGGCGGAACGAAAAAAGCCCCCTGGTTCTATTCGGCAACTCCGGCCTTGAGTTTTGGATTCGAATCCTACAGTCATAAATCCATACGTTTATTCATCAATTTGACCGGCGGCGGTTCTTTCAGGATGATTTGGAACAATTCCATAAAAGAGAACGTTAATTCGCCTTTGCATTACGGATATTTTGGCGGATTGACTGCGGGGATTGACCTCAAAGGCTTCACGGTAAAATTATCCTGCGTCTATGATTCCATGTTCGGCCTGCAGAACTCCTGTTCTCTAGGCGCGACAATAAAGTTTTATTCAAAGAAATCCAAAACAGGAGGAAAGTCAGCAAAATGAAAAGGATAATCAATACAGTCATTAAAACTCTCAAAATGACCGCAGTGCTTTTTTTCATCCCATTAATAAGCCTGACGTCCTGCGATCAGATTTCTGTAGATGATATGCTGAACGAGTATAATAAAGCTTATGATCCTGATTTCGGAAAAGATCCTAAGACAGTTGAGCTGCAGGAATTAATTCCTTTTGATTCTTATGAAATTGATTATCCTGAGGAATTATTGGTTACTGCAAAGCGAGGATATAAGAGCTATTTATGGACTTTAAAAAAATCAAGTGGTAAAATGTACAGTTGCGATACAGGAATGTATGTTGTTTATATTAATACATCTTTACTGGGATTAGACAAAGGAAATTATACTTTGTATGTTACAGCATTAGATAGTAATAAGAATAAATACGTAGATTCCGCTATTGTAATTGTTAATTAAAAATATTGCTCCTATACAACATAGGTGTATGGAGTGGAGGTAAAAATGAATAAAACAAAACGATTTTTAAGTGGAATAATTGCTTTATCGGCAGTTATTTTTTTCTCTTGTAACAACCTTTCGAATGGAAAAGTAATTGAAAATGAAAAACCTGTTATTTCAAATGAAAAGGTTTCCCTTTCAATTGCTGTTGATGGAATGTACACATCTGCAGAAATCCCTGGTGTTTCAAGAAATATTATGCCTGTAAGTTGGGATGATGACAGAAAAGCTAATTTAAAATATGTTCTTACTGGTACTCCTGTTACTCCATTTGCAATGACAGAGGTTCCTGCATCAGCAGTTTGGTCTTATTCTGATATCGAAGCTGGAACGGCAAAGATTGATTTGGATGCTGTAGAATGGAATTTAACATTAACTGCTTATCAGGGATATGTTGACGCTGCTAATCCTGGAAAAATTGCCTTAAAGTCTAATGAAAAACTTGTTAATCTTAGCACTGGAGCTGCAACTGTGAATTTTGATTTGCTCCCACCTTCAGATACAGAGGCAACAGGTGATGTAAAAGTAAAAATAGAATTTGAAATGCCAGATTCATTTGACCATGTTATTTATGGTATTTATAATGGAAGCCTCCCAACTTCTGATCCTGTTGCTTCTACAATTACTTCTATAACACCAATTACTGCAAAAATCGATGCTGGATTAACAGAAGTAGGAGCTGGAAAATATAGCTTTGAGTATAAGACTGATGATACAAATAAAGTAAAAGCTGGAAAATATTCTTTTAATGCTACTTTCTATACTAAGGTAGATGGTGCTGATAAAGTTATTTGTTTCTACAGTGATTCAATTCAGATTGATGGTGGAAACTTAACCGAAAAGACTATTAGTATATCTAAAGAAGCCTTCAACGCTCCAGCTAAGAAACCTACTTCTTTGAATGTTGCTTATTCTTACAATAACAATGACTTGAATCCTGTTGAATTAACTAACAGTACAGTTGATGATAAATACCTTGCAACATTTACTTGGGATGATAATTCTGACAATGAACTTGGTTTCGAACTTGTTATTACTGATGTTGCAGAAAAGGATGCAGATCCAGATAACTATATACCAGTGAAATATACAGCTTCTTCTACACTAAAAGCTGGAAGTCTTGCTGCATCTTCAGAAACTGCTACAATTGAGCTTGATACAGGTAAAGAATATTCTGCTAAGATTCGTGCGGTTAACAGCTTTACAACAACAAGCCCAACAGATTCTGATTATTATTCTTCTTCTGAACAGATCTATCTCTTTACTGTTGCTTATAATTTGGCTAGTGGCAAGATTAAGAAGGATGATTCTACTTCAACAGCTGACTCAATAATTACGTATGTTGTTCCTTACACACCATATACTGCAACTCCAGTTATCCCTGATTTGATTGATGAAGAAGCAGCTACAGTTGTTTATCCTTATGTATTCAGAACAGGCTATCATTTCTTGAAGTGGTATGTAACTGTTCCAACAGAGGATGCTTACACTGCAATTCCAACTCCATATAATGGTAATATCGTTCTTACAGCTTACTGGCAGTCAGAATTGGGAGTTACAATTTCTACACCTAACTATTCAGAAGTTGCAGATTATGCTCTTGTAAATAGTTTTGCAGAAGCTGCTGTAAAAGAAGTTAATGGAAAAACAACTAATTCAGTAACTCTTACACCAAATACAGGTCTTACAGCTGTAACATGGACAATTCAGGATTATGAAGATTCTTCAGAAATTACAACAGGAAAAGCTGTTGATGGAGCAACTGAAGCTCTAACTTGGACAATAACTGGTGTTCCTGCCGGCACATACCGTATCGCAGTAAGTGGTACAAAAGATGGTACTGCCGTATCCGGTAACATTTACATCAAGATTGAAAGATAGTTCTTTGTAACTTCTAACATGCAAGCTCCCTGCAATTTCCAGGGAGCTTTTTTTATGTCTTCGCTATTCGATTCTGAATGAATATTCATCCTCATCAACTGCAATCTGCGTTTTTTCTATGCGGTCAATCTGGATAAAAACTGCGTTTTCAAGACGGGATAGAAGTTGATCAAGCTGTTCTTTTGTTCCCTGAGCCTGCATTGTAACGGTGCCATCCCATTCGTTCATAACCCAGCCGGTAATGCCAAGCCCCGAAGCGGTATATTTTGCGGTATATCTGAAACCAACACCCTGAACCTGTCCAAAAAAATGGAACTCCATCCGAATCGTTTTCATGTAATCTTTCTACCAAAATAATCTAGTTTAGGGCTTTGACGATAATTCCGCCGCCAATAATCACATCATCCTTGTAAAGCACCAAGGACTGTCCCGGTGTGACGGCATACTGCGCGCATTCAAAAGTAATTTTCCAGGGTTGTCCCTTGTATTCAGTTTTATCATCTTCTCCTGGAACATAACGCTCAACCGTACCAATTGCAGTGCGACTTCGAAGTCTGATTTTGGCAGCTGCTTCAAAGGATTCCATCGGTTCAATTCCGCCCGGCCACACAAAATCATCAGCGACAAGACTTGTAGAGTTCAATTCTTCCTTTACCGCCAGCACAATCTCATTTTTTTCAACATCAATCTTCTTAACGTAGTAGGGGACAGGCCCGGAAACACCAAGACCACGCCTTTGACCAATCGTATAATGCTCAATTCCTTTATGCTGACCAAGAACCTTGCCGTTTATGTCCACAAAATTACCCGGAACCGAAGGCTTGTCCCCAAACAGCGAATCAATATATTTTATGTCGATAAAGTCCTGACTTTCACTGCGGTTAGCGGCACTAAGATTTGCCTTATGTGCAAGTTCAAAAACCTCTGATTTTTTAATTCCGGCAAGCGGAAAACGCACTTTTTCAAGAATGTCAGATGGAATCCGGCATAAAAAATAAGTCTGGTCCTTTGATTCATCGGATGCACAGGCAATCATACAGGGACGCTTGTCGGTATTCCACAATCCATTCGTCGGACGGACAATTTTCGCATAGTGGCCGGTACAAAAATAGTCAAAATCAATATCAAGCTTTTTAATTCCTTCCAGAAGTGCACCAAACTTAATAAACCGGTTGCATCTTATACATGGATTCGGAGTTCTTCCGCTTCGGTACTCACTTGTAAAATAATCAAGAACTTCACGGTTATATTCAGCGCTTACATCTATAACGTGATATTCAATACCATTTTCCTCGCAGAACTTTGTACAATCTTCTATGTTTTCCTGCTCATCAGGACTGTAGCACGCATCATGAAAAGCTTTTTCTGCTTCTACTGCCGGAATATGGCCATCCCACACCGACATTGTTACGCCGATTACGTTGCAGCCATTCTGTTTGAGTAAAAGTGCTGTTAAAGTTGAATCCACGCCCCCCGAAAGTCCCACTGCAACTGTAGAACCGGCTGGCGGTAAAGGTAAAGCTTCGTATTCCATGAGATGAATTATATAGTTAGTAACCTAGCGTGTAAATAGGTGATAATGGGGACAACCCTCATCGTATCAAATCCTTAATCACTTCCGACGCAATTATCAGCCCCGCAACGGACGGTACAAACGCACAGCTTGCTGGAGCTATTCCGTTCCCTTTCAGTTCGAGATTCTCTGTTTTTACAGGGGTGTCCCCTTTGTTTCCTTTGGTTAAACAATTAAGGTTGTCCCCATTGTTCACAGGCTTTTCCTTCGAATACACAACTTTCACATCCCGAATCCCGCGTTTTTTACATTCCTGCCTCATAACGCGTGCAAGCGGGCATACACTCGTCTCTGAAATATCGGCAACCTCAAACGCAGTGGGGACAACCTTGTTTCCCGCACCCATACTGCAGATAATGGGGACATCCCTCTCTTTTGCCTGCACAATCAGCTGAATCTTAGCCGTTACCGTATCAACCGCATCAACAACATAATCGTATTGTGAAAAATCAAACAGATCACGCGTTTCCGGCAGATAAAAACACTTGTAAGTCCGAACTTCTGCCTCAGGATTTATATCCAGTATGCGCTCCTTCATCACATCAACCTTTGCCCGGCCAAGCGTAGAGTGCAGCGCAATAATCTGCCGGTTAATGTTTGTGAGCGAAACCTCATCCTTATCAATCAAATCAAGCTTGTAAACTCCACTTCTGGTAAGGGCTTCTGCAACGTAACCGCCAACCCCTCCAATACCGAACACCGCAACCCTGGCGACCTTAAGCTTTTCCATTGCGGGTGTCCCAAGTAACCGTTCTGTCCTCGAAAACTGATTTTCCATATTATAACAACTCCAATCAACGCCAAATAAAGCTCTTTTAATAAAGCTCTCTTAATGCAGGGAAGGTGTTTCGTAATAAGCCTTCATCATTTCCGCAACAAAATCAGGCTCATAAAAACAAATCTTTTCACGGTTGATTTGTGCAAAGGCATCTTCATCACTGCCGCAATCCCACCAGATAACACTCATTCCGTATTTTCGGGCATGCTCCATCAGGAACTTAATCCATTTTACACGCTCGTCATATGAAATAGACTGACGCCCGGTTCCAGTTTCACCGATTACAACAGGAATGTCCCCATTTGCAGCAGGAATGTCCCCATTTGCACCATTTACAAAAGCTTCATTCAATAATCTCAGGTTTTCCGATATTTCAGTTTGCATGCGCGGAGCAAAAACCGAGTTTCCTTCATTCTGCTTCCAGCCCGGATATTCGTGAACCGTAACAATCAGCTTATTGTTTGCCGCATTTTCACTTATATCTTCAGGCATTTTAAATAAACCCGGAGCGTAAATACCGTTTTCGTCGTCTTCAACCTTTGGAAGAACAGTTCTTGTATTTGTACAAAGGCCCGGAATCATTACAAACCGTTTTGCATTGTTCCCGCCGCTTGCACGGATTGCATCCAGACACACCTGGTTATACCTGTTTAAAACCTCGTATTCAGCCTTACATTCTTCACATTCTCGGTTGTCGCACCAGTAACCACCGATTGTCTTACCATCCTTCTTATGATAAGGAAGCTTCAGACATGGCTGCCATTCATGATTAGTTGAATCATGGAAAGTTGCCGGATGTTCATCCCGCGGATTTCGGGGCTCGTTCATCGTCTCAAAAATAAGCTTTTCGTTGTAGCTGCCGTTAAATGCTGCTGCAATTTGGGTCCAGACTGCTTTCAAAAATCTTTCCGACTCTTCAATATCCTGCTGATTTGAACTTACAATATAACCATCCGCATAACCCAGAGGTGAGGGCATTCTTCTTTTATCGTATAGATGCTCCTGACCGGATTTAGTCCTGAACTCTGTAACATGGTCTCCATGTACCGAATGATGCTCATTTAAGATTACGTAATACCCAATATCCAGAGCCATATCTACAACTCTTTTTACGCGGGCCATCCAGTCGGGGTCAATTGTATATTTATCGTCAATTATGTGGCAGTACCAGGTCACAGGAACCCGCAAGGTTTTGTAGCCGTTGTCGTAAGGAAACTTTAAAAGCTCGTATGTCGTTTCCGTATCTTCCCAGTGAAACTCAGCTTCAATTCCCTGTTTCCAGTATTCTGGTTCCCAGCCAAAAGAGTGGGCATCAAACGTATTTCCAAGATTCCAGCCCACTCCCATATCCTTTACAAGGCTGATTGCGGTGATATTATTGTCAAATGTGCCATCTTTTTTATCTTCAATTGCAGGAGAAATGATTTTGTCCTGCGTAAACCACATTCCCTTAATTTTATATGCAATCGGCTGTTCCGTTATGCACCAGATTTCAACCTGCTTTATTTCTTTCTTTAATTCCGGATTAAGAGTGCAATACTGAGTATGCCTTTTTCTCTCGCAAAGCTGGATTTCCTCAGTTCCGTCGCCATAAATACAGCGGATTCTGAACTTCTGATTTGTCGGACCGCCGTTATCTACAGGCTCGTAATCTATACGGATATAGCTGTATTCCGAAGCGTCAAACGTTGCAGCTCCGGCAAAGTTCCACGCATAAACAGCACCTGCTTTCCACTGAGTATTCAGTTCCAGGATTTTAGTTTCGGGATTGTAAGTGCCGCATTTTATACCTGAGCCTTTATCCGTTTCCCAGAAATTCAGTTTGGAAAGGTCGATTTCAAAGCATTTTTCCGGTTCCGGGATGAATGGGATATAAGTTTCATATTTTTCTATATCTACTTGTTTATCATCCGGTGTATCAGGATTTTTTGAATCATCAGGATTTGTTTTATCTGTTGTCATATCTTCTTCCGTATCGTTATTCTTTTTGTTTGATGTCGTTATCACACAGGAGCTTACTAAAGCCCCGATAAAAACAGCAGATAACGTTATGAACAAAAAAGCTTTTTTCACGAAATCCTCCTTAAGAATTATTTCTCAGCATATCCACCGTATGGCTCGAAGCCCCCAGCAGCTCCATTCTTTCACAGTTTGCAAGGTGGTACTGAATAAACGCCTCAAACTCCGCTTCAGACATTTCATTCAGCTCGCGCCTTATATAATCAGCCGGACCGTCCGCCGCAATAATCTTTATTCGCTCCAGACCCGCAGCCTTATTAAGCTCATCAATATCAGAAAGCCGCACATAATCGTACAAATCGTCTTCCGTGCAGACTGTATGAAATAATGGGGACAACCCTCCTTTTTTATCAGCCTCCGCCCAGTGATGCTCCCTGAAACAGTACTGAACAACGCTGTAATCATCCATCACATACGCAATAAGTATGATTCCGCCTTTTTTTGTAATCCTTTTTGCTTCAGAAATCGCAGCCAGCTTGTTTTCCTTCCCGTGAAGATGATAAAGCGGCCCGAAGAGCAGGGTAATGTCAAAGGTTTCATCCTCCAGAAAATGAAGATTGCGCGCATCTCCCTGCCAGGTCTTTATGTTTTCGTGCTTTGACCGGAGTATTTCCAGATTATGCTTTACAAGCTCTACTGCAGTAACGTCATATCCGCGGTGACACAATTCAACCGAATATCTGCCGGTTCCAGCCCCAATATCCGCAATTTTAAGAGGGGTGTCCCCATTATTCACATCGAGGGTTGTCCCCATTGTTCGCTTCCCCCGCACAATCTCCACCGCCTCTTCAATCACCCTCATCGTAGTCGTAAACTCCACAATCCCGTGCCTTGTCGTAAGCCGGTGCTCTTCATGAAACTTATTGTAATACTGTTCAAGCTTCGTCATTCGGTATCCTTTGTCACTCGTTATCCCGTTAAAAAAATATTGCCCGCCGAATCTCCGACGAGCAACACCACACAGTCTTAAGTATATCCTGCGTTTATATAGTCCAGGCCTTGTTTACAGCTGCAATAGCCTTTTTCTTTGCGCTGTCAGAAAGGAAGCTTGCAGTATAAGCATTCTTAACAAGCTTTTTAATTTCATCCATCGTAAAGTTCAGGCATTTATAGCAGATCCAGAACTCATCGAGCAGGGTAGTCTTAAAGAAAACAGGGTCATCAGTGTTTACAGTAACAAGCATTCCCTTATCAAAGAACTGACGGATAGGATGCTGGCTTGCTTCCTGAACAATTTTCTTTGTAAATGTGTTCGATGTAATACAAACTTCAAGTGGAAGCTGTGTATCTGCAAGCTGCTTCATCAGTTTTTCATCCTGAATGGCAGTAATTCCGTGTCCGATTCTCTGTGCATGCAGATAGTTGATTGAATCCCAGATTGATTCAGGACCAACATCTTCGCCGGCGTGTGCAACTGCCTTGTAGCCTTCCTTAAGTGCAAGCTCGTAAACAGGTGCAAAATCCTTTGCAGGGCCCTTAGCTTCAGCACCGCCCAAACCAATTCCAATAATATCTTCGCATGGGACAGATTTAAGCATTTCGTAGTTCTTCATTGCGTTTTCACAACCGAACGTACGGCTTACATCCATCAACAGCTTGATAGTGATTCCGTCCTTTTCCTTAATTCTCTTAATCTGATTGTGGAAAATCTCAACCATCTTTGCATAGCTGAAGCCTTTCTTTATAAATGCAGATGGAGCAAAGAAAGCCTCACAATAGTTGATTCCGTTGCTGACCAGATACTTTTCCAATTCTTTGAAAACAAGGTTGAAATCATCCTCAGAAACATACATATCCTGAATCTTGAGGAATGCCTGTATAAAGCCGTTCAGGTCGTTATATGAAAAAAGTGCAACCTGTTCTTCTTTAGACATTTCCTTGCCGAATCTGTTTTTATACAGCTTCTTTACGCCTGCAAGCGAAATAACTGCCTCAATATGAAGATGGATCTCAGCCTTTGGAACTGCCTTTAAAAATGTTTTAAACTCTGCTTTTGTCAATTTTTTTCTCCTACGTAATGATAATTATAAAACTATAATTTAAAAAAATAAACCATTACCTTAATAATTATCGGAAGAAAATTGCTGCTACTTTAGAAAAAAGTTGAAATGCATAGTATAAAAAAGTGATTATGATAGAAAATAATGGAAAAAGTATTATAATAATTCTATAAAGCTATTGTGTGACACAAATGAAAAAAACAGCATTTATTATACTATTGATGCTCCCATTTCTCCTCTTTTCCTGCATTAAGGATGTTACATACGAAAACTATTTTGATTCTGAATTATACGATTCAAATTATGCAGCTTGGAAAGATAAAAATTTAAAAGATTATACCTTTACAATTACATCATCACATTCTTCTTCCTCAGGAGTAAGGTATAAGGTTGTTGTTGAGGTTAGAAATAATTCTGTAGTTTCAAAAGATTATTCTGCACCAGGAAGCCTTGAGCATAGAGAAGAAAAGTATTTGCAGGATATGAAAGCTCATCCTCTTTTTGGAGAAACAAACTCTATTGATGATGTTTTTGATTATATTTTGAAACGCTACACAGATTTGGTGGAAAATCCTGCTCCAATGTCAAGTTATGATTCAGGAACAGGAATCTCTTCTGAAATTTATTATGATGCTGTCCATTGCTATGTTAAATATGACAGTCAATATCATTATCCAACATTTATTAAATTCCAAAGGCTTTACAAGCAAGGTATTGAGGCTGACAGTGTGGGATTTAACAACAGTTCCAGTTATCAAATAACAGATTTTAAGATTTTATCTGATGAATGATAACTGGAAACTTCAATCAAAGGCAGATGGAGTTGTGGTTAGCAACAAGTAGAAGCCTTTGCTATAAAAGCTCCTTCAACTGCTCCACAATCCTCTTAAACGTATCGCACGCAGCCTGAACCGGCTCAACCTTTTCCATATCTACGCCTGCAACTCGCAGTGCTTCAATAGGGTATCGTGAACCACCGCTCTTGAGGAACTTAAAGTAATCTTCTCGCTCCTGTTCGCCGCCGTTCAGTACACGGTTTGCAAGTGCAAGTGCTGCAGAAATACCTGTTGCATATTTGTAAACATAGAATGCGCTGTAAAAATGCGGGATTCGTAAACCTTCAAGGTCAGAATTGCTTTCAAAATGCATTTCCGGACCAAAATAAAGCTCAAGAAGCTCACGGTAAGTCTTGCGCAAAAGCTCAACAGTGAGGGGTGTCCCCTTTTCCACAAACTCGTGTGCCTTAAGTTCAAACTCTGCAAACATTGTCTGACGGTGGAGTGTTGCAAGAATATCATCCGCACGCATAGCCAGAAGGTACTTTTTCATCTCTGTATTCTTTGCATTTTTCAAAAGATACTCAAAAACAAGCTCCTCGTTAAAAGTAGATGCAACCTCAGCTTCAAAAATCGTGTACTCATAGCTCATAAACGGATTATTGTGAACCGAATACCAGCTGTGCATACTGTGACCGCCCTCGTGAGCCATCGTAAATACATCGCGGATATTATCCTCATTGTAATTTAAGAGAATATAAGGAGCTCCCTTGTAGCAGCCAGAACTGAAAGCACCGGAACGTTTACCAATATTTTCATAGCGGTCAGCCCAGCCGTTCAAAAGTCCGTCACAAAGTCTGTCTGTGTATTCTTTACCGAGCGGTGCAAGAGCATTACGGCAGATTTCTACAGACTCTTCGTAAGTTGTATGCGTATCCACCGATTTTACAAGCGGAACATAAACATCATAATGACGAAGCTCATCAAGGCCTAAAGCCTTTTTGCGCAAAGTATAATATTCGTGCAGTGTATCAAGGTTCTTATGAATGCAGTCAATCAGATTATGATAAACGCTTACCGGCACTTTATTTCCGTACAAAGCCTTTTCCAGACAGGAATTATACCTGCGTGCCTTCATTGCAAATACATCCTGATTTACACTGCCCGAATACAAGGCCGCAATTGTATTCTGATGCTCTTCAAACTTGCCGTAAAACTTTTTGTAAGCTTCCTCTCGCACTTTTCTGTCCTGGTTGTGAAGGAAAAGGCTCCAGGTAGTTTCAGTAAGCTGTTTTTCCTCGCCGTTTACACTTACAGTACCAAAGCTTTTATTCATATCAACATTTGTAAGAACACTGAAAACATCATCAGCAGTCTGAGCCGCTTGAGTCTGGAGTGATAAAATCCTTTCTTCATTTTCACTCAAAATATACGGCTTAAAATAAAGCAGCTTTTCAATAAAGATTTTATAATCCGCAAACTCAGGTTCCTTTATCCATTCCCGCAGTTTCTTTTCATCAATAGACTGGAGTTCAGGATCAATAAAGCTCAAAGCTGTCTCCATTTCCGTGTAAGCCATCATCACTCTGCCATATTTTTCACTGGCTGAAGTATCATCTTCATCAGCCTCATGCTGCAGCGACGCATAATGATAAACAGATTCCATCTGCAGCGAAGCCTCTTCCAGCGCCTTCAACCCCGCCAGAAGCTTTTCCTTGCTTTCTCCAAGCTTTCCTTTAAAAGAAGCCACCTTTTCTGCAAGTCCAGCCAGACTTTTCAGCGCAGCTTCCCATTCCTCATCATTTTTATAAATAGAAGACAAATCCCACTTATCCTTAGCAGGGACATCCTTTCTTGCCGGTATTTTTTTTGTAGCCATAGTTTCACCTCATTTTTTATTTGCATTTTTCTGTACATTTTTCTGTATATTTTTCAAAACTCTGTAATCCGCAAACCTTCCGTTCTTAAACACTTCAACAGTTGTCTTTTTGGACGGAATGTTTGCTGCAAAGAATTGTAAATCAGTTGCGTATTGAGAATCAATATATTCAGGCTCGTAATCAAGCGTAATTGTTTCTTTTTTGCCGGTGTCCTGTACGCGCGAAATTGCCCCGTTAAAGGTGATGATGTTCCGGCACGGTTTTATAAGCCGGTCAAGTTTTCTCTGTTTCAAAAGAGTGATGATGAACTCAACCTGTTCTTTTTCAATATCCTTATGTTCTGGATGTCCGCTGCAATTGCAAGTTTCTGCATCCTGTTTGGATTTCAATGTCTGATTATGATTCTCCTTTTCTTTTTGCTTCTGATTTGAATAGCGGCCAGTAACACCAGTTTCTGCAAACCTCTGAAAAAACTCCGAAGGCTTTATTTTCAGTGCCCGGCAGACTGTATTAAACCAGGGGACAGCCCTTCCATCGTTATAAAAAAATGTACACGCTTCCGAAAGTTTTTTTGCCGTAAGCATATCTGTTTTTGAGTATTTGTCCGTATTGATAACGTGATAAGGTGGCTTTTTTTCGTAGTTTAAGTGTAATTGTTCAGCACGGTCAGCCAGGTCTGTCCCCGGTAACACAGAAAGACAGAAAAGCTCAAGATTATTCGGATAAAGTGATATTGCAAAATCAATTCCATTCTTAAAGCCTGCAAGATTTTCACCCGGAAGTCCGTAAATCAAATCAAAACCAAAAATAACGCCGGCTTCATTCAAAAATCCGATGTTCCGAACAAAAACTTTCCTGTTAAACGGCCGGTTTACAAGTCTCAGAACATTTTCATCTGCACTTTGCAACCCAATCTGTACCGCACACGGAATTCTTGTAAACGCCTGTGCCAGCTGCCTGTCTATAAACTCAGCCCGGGCCTCAAAATAATAGAAGGTTTGTGGCGTTTTTTTCGCAATCAGATTAAGAAGCTGCAGGGCCCGGTTTTTATCTGCATTGTAGGTCGGGTCAAGTACAAATACCTGGGGGACATCCTTCTTAGCAAAAAGCTCAAGCTCCTTTTCAATCCGCTCCATCGGAAAAAGCCGCACTTTCTTTTCACCCTTAGATTCATAACAGTACGAACACTTAAAGGGACAGCCCCGCGCCAGTTCCCAAAGAACTCCGCCAAAATCTTCCGGCTTCAACGTTCCGTCCAGGTATGGGGAAGGGTAAAGTGCATCCGAAAGTTCAGGTGATGATGAAGGTTGTCCCCATTGTTCAAATGTAAATGAGGTCTGTCCCCATTTTTCAACAATTTCCTTAATCAGCTTCGGCACCGAAATCTCACCTTCGCCGCAGACTACATAATCAAAGCTGGACTCAAAATCAAGCCTGTCCCCATTGGTTGTACAATCAGGGTTGTCCCCATTTGCTTTATCCCTCGCACACGCCGTAATCTCCGGTCCTCCCGCAATACAGATTACGCCTTTTTTCCTTAATTCCCGCGAAATCCTTTCAATTTTTACCCTGTTCCACACAAAAACCGAAAACGCACAGATACAAGGCCTGTCCCCATTGGTCCCAGTGTCCCCAGTGGCTGCAGTGTCTATTCCAAACTCCTCCAGCAACGCTTTTACAATCCCGGTTTCCTCATCTTCAGGGTAAAAATGCTTTAGAGAAACTTCACAATAATCTTTAGTAAGTTCAGAATGCTTAATGGCAGAAGCAACGCAAGCAGAACCCAGGGGAAGAGCCTGTGGAGATTTTTCAACGAGAATAGTGGTACAGATGATTTTAGCTTTCAATTATTTTTTACCTTTGAAGAAATCATCCACAGCTTTTACAAGCTGCTCGGGTGGGGTTGTTTTCAACAGATATTTTTCAGGATGAGCAGCAACAACCTTCATTACGGTTTCCCTGTCATCCTTAGCGGTCAGGAATATAACCGGTATGTTCGCCGTTGCCGGTTCGCTTCTAAGCATTTCCAGAACCTGAAGCCCGGAAACAACAGGCATTTCATAATCCAGAAGAATCAAATCTACATGGTGCTGTGTAAGCAGCGAAATTGCATTCATGCCTGAGTTCGCCATATATACATTGTATTGTAAAGAAAACCAGTTGTGCATTGCCCGCAGCATAAGACTGTCATCATCAACAACCAGAATTGATTTTCTGGCATTTTCCGTATTGAATCCGCTGAAAATAAAATCCAGTTTATAAATAACTTCCTGCATGTTAACAGGTCGTGTAAAGGCTTCCGTAACAAGAGTTTTAGGAATATGGTTATAAGCGTTATTGATTGCCTGTGCATTTCCAATCAGGAACATAAAGCGGTCGGCGCCATCTTCTACCATTTTGCCTTTAAGGAATTTTAAAGTAGCTTCAAAACTTATTATATCTTCTTCAAGATAAATTATAAAAATATCAGGGAATGTATCTATACGGGATAAATCTACCATTGTTGGCTGAATTGGAATTGTATGATACCCAGATTCATCCAAAGTTTTTACCATGCTTTTAACAAGAAAAGTAGGCTCCTGACATACAAATAAAACGTCCTTTCCCATAAGAAATAAACTCCTCTATGACTCAACTCTCATTATATTCCAATTATATTATATAGTACAATTTTCATTTTACCAACAATTTTAATCAGCCTGTAACCAAAAATACCTCCTGTTTTTTTTATATTTAAGACAAAAACCATAAAAGATTTTGGACAATTGTTTTTATATGGTATATAATATCAGGAGAATAGGGAGGTGCGTTATGAATAAGCTGAAAATCGTTTTTATAGTACTACTCATGAGCCTTTGTTCTATTCTTACTGCCCAGGAAACAATTTCTTCTGGTGATTCTCAATCATATCATGGAAAAAGGATGTCTACCGATTCCTCTACCTTTGAGGTTGTATTCATCTCTACAAAAGAAGGAAAGATTGTACTTGGTTTTTCCATGCCAATAAATCCGCAAAGCTTTGTAGCAGAAAATATTGTTCTGAATGGAAAGCCGCTTAACAAAGATACAGAAATTAAATTCAACAAAACAGGTAAAATTGTTGCAATTACAGCCGCAGTTCCTTCCGGTACACAATCTGTTCTGGCACTAAACAAAATCCTCTCTTTCGACAATCAGACACTCGAAACTTCGGAATTCAAAGAGCTGATTCCCGAAGATGTAAAGCATTACGTGTTAAGATAAATTCAAAATCACATAAAAAAATTACGAGGTCCGCATGAAAACACTTGCACGCAAAATTGCATGGCGATTCTTTTTTGTAATTGCACTTATGGTTCTTTGTCTTTCTTTTTTCCTTTTGACGATGATAAACTGGAGTGCAAGGCGCAGTCAGAATAATGAGATTAATAATGCCCTGAATATAATAAAAACAGCCGTAGAAACAGGAGATTCCCTTTATCTTGCCGAAGGTGAACTGCCATATTACATAACTTATACAGTTTATGAAGAAAATACTCAGGAAATCTATGGTACAAACGACCCGTTTATTCCAATTCTGCCGCAGCATGAAGCAAAGCCTGTAAAATATGTTAAAGAAAACTTTTATACCGACGGTGATTTGAAGATTCTTTATAAAACACAACGGGTTAATGCTGATGGTAAAGCCTACATCGTTCAGATTTCAATGGCAATGGATAAGGATGACGGTCAGAATAAGTATTATTACTATGCAGAATTGATTCTTCTTTCCTTTATTCCACTTCTTATAATTTCTTATCTGGCTTCTTTCCTTATTGCAAAGCGGACCTTGAGCCCTATTGTAAAAATGACCAAAACTGCAGAAAAAATCACGAGCGACCAGCTTGATACAATGCTTGAAGTTTCTGATGAAAATAACGAGCTCGATGCGCTTGCCGTAACCTTTAACAAGCTTTTTGCCAACTTAAACCGGGATATTCACGCAATCAATGCCGCAAACGAAGCAAAATCAACCTTCTTAAGCAACATGAGTCACGAAATCCGTACTCCAATTAATGCAGTTCTTGGTCTTGATGAAATGATTCTGCGCGGCTCCCATGAACAGGAAATTAAAAACTATGCACGCGAAATCCAGAGCTCCGGTAAATCACTTCTTTCTATAGTAAATGATATTCTCGACTTTTCAAAAATCGAAGCCGGAAAAATGGAGATTCTTCCTTTTGAATATGATTTAAGCTCAACCGTAAACGATCTGGTAAATATGATTGCTTCCCGTGCAGAAAAGAAAGGTCTTGAGCTTAAGATGAATGTAGATCCGACTGTTCCTCACTGTCTTTTTGGTGATGAAACCCGAATCAAACAGTGTGTTCTTAATCTTCTTACAAATGCTGTTAAGTATACCGAACAGGGTACTGTCACAATGAACATCACCTTTGAAAAGATTGATGATGAACGCATAAAGCTTAAGCTTCAGGTACTCGATACAGGTATTGGTATTAAAGAAGAAGATTTGAAAAAGCTTTTCTCTCCTTTTGAGCGCATAGAAGAAAACCGCAACCGAACTATTGAAGGAACCGGTCTTGGAATGAGCATTGTAAAAAGCCTTCTTGCTGCTATGGGTACCCAGCTTGATGTTAAGAGTGTATACGGCGAAGGCTCCGATTTTTCATTTACCGTTGAGCAGAAGGTTGTGGATTGGGAACCAATGGGCGATTATGACGTAATGAAGCTGCGCGCTCTCGAACAGGCTGGCGGTGAATATCACGAAAGCTTCCAGGCACCGGAAGCTCAGATTTTGGTTATTGATGATACGCCAATGAATATTACAGTTTTCTGCGGACTTCTGCATTCTACCCGCATCCAGATTGATAAGGCTAACAGCGGTATGGAAGCCCTTGAAATGGCTCACGACAAAAAATACGATATGCTTTTTGTTGACCACCGTATGCCGAAAATGGACGGTGTTGAAATGATAAAAATCCTGCGTGCAGATGAAACAAGTGCAAATCAGCATTCAATCTGTATTGCACTTACGGCAAATGCCCTTTCCGGTGCAAAGGAAATGTATCTGTCTGTTGGTTTTGACGGTTATCTTTCCAAGCCTGTTGATGGCTTAAAGCTTGAATCTATTCTTTCTCAAATGCTTCCTGCCGAAAAGGTTTTGAAGGAAGGTGATGAAGGCTTTGTAAAGCATGAGCCTGCACAGGGTGATGGAAAAGCAGCTAATGGTGGTGCTGCGGCTGGAAGTACAGGCCTGTCCCCAAATGATGCAGATGCAGTTTCTAAGCTTTTTGAAACAAAGTTTGGTGTAAATATTACGGAAGGTCTGCGTAATTGCAGCGGAGCCGAAATCTATATGGATGCTGCCCGCAATTTCTATGATGCAATCGAAGAAAAATCTAATGATATAGAAGGTTTTGCTGCTGTTGAAGACTGGACAAATTATACAGTTCTTGTTCATGCCCTAAAAAGTTCCGCCCGTCTTATTGGTGCAGGAGAGCTTTCTTCTCTTGCTGCTTCTCTTGAAGCCGCCGGCGATAAAGCAAAATCTGGTGCTCAGGAAGGTATAGCCGAAATAAAAGAAAAAACACCGTCTCTTCTTGAACAGTACCGTGCTTACAGGTCAAAGCTTGCACCTCTTTTTGAAGAGTTTACTTTCAGACCAAATGCCGGTTCACAAAATCAGGCCGCTTCAAATCCTCAGCTACCGGAAATGTCACTTTCAGAGTTCCAGGAAGCTGTATCTGCCTTAAAAGAAGTAGTTTCTGCCTTCGATTTTGACAGTGCCGACATGATTATAGGTGAATTATCAAATTATTCCATCCCGGCCGCTTACGCCCCTAAGTTCACCGAAATCAAAAAAGCCATCAAATCCGTCGACCAGCAGCAGGTAATGAAATTATTAGATGAAATAAACTAGACAGACTTGCTGCAACGCAACTCCATTTTTTTTTCACCAAATCTCTTTTTTTTATTATATTTATAGAAATAGTATAGTATAATATTTTCATCACGGAGGAATATATGAAAACAAAAAACATCGTTCTTGGCGGAATCCTTGCCGTTATCGGTCTTCTTATGATTATCAATCCCGGCGCATGCATAAATGCAGTCGTTGTCCTCGTTGGCCTTACAGCAGTTGTTATCGGTGGCTACAATTTGTTCTACACCTATAAAAACTGTACAGTACCGCAGGCAAAAAAGATGATTCTCATAAAATCAATCGTGAGCATCGTAATCGGATTGATTGCCGTTATTTCTCCGTTTGCACTCGTAAAAACAGTTGCTTCAATCTGGAAAATCATTTCTATTGTACTTGGTGTTTACCTCATCCTTTTTGCTGCAGCCGGCATTTATTCAGGCATCAAATATAAATCAGAAAACCCTGAAGATTTTAAGAAAAACCTCACCGAAGGCATAATCTGCGTCCTCATCGCAATCCTTCTTTTCATCATCCCTGTTGGAGCTGTTGGTCTCACAATCGTAAAAGCCTTGGGCGTTATCGGCATCATCGTCGGCGCTGTCCTCATTTTAGTAGAAGTTGGAATTGCCCGCCGCACCACCGTTGCCACCAAAGATGATGTGACAGTAGTAGATGACGAGGAAGCCACTACGACCGAATCGGCTCCTGAGACAGATTCTTCTGCTGACTCCTCTTCTTCCGATTCTTCTTCTTCCGAAGAACAGAAAGAATAGGCAAAAGAAAATAGATTGTTTCTTCCACTTTATCCTTTGCAAATTCTTCCTATAGATGTTATTATACTCTTGCATTTTTATTTTTTCGAGGTGATTTATGGCTCATTGCGTTGTACCAGAAGCAGAAGCAATCCTAGACAAAGAATATCCGGTATTAGACAAAGGTTTTGTCAGATTAGTAGATTATTTCGGCGGCGACCAGCGAATTGTTCAGTCCGCCCGTGTTTCCTATGGAGAAGGAACAAAAACAGTGAGCCAGGATGGTGCCTTGATTGATTATCTTCTCCGCCATCAGCACACATCTCCTTTTGAACAGGTTGTAATGACCTTCCATCTTAAAATGCCGATTTTCGTAGCCCGCCAGTGGGTAAGACACCGCACAGGCCGTATGAACGAGGTTTCCGGCCGTTATTCAATTATGAAGGATGAGTTCTATGTACCGGAGGCCGATAAGGTTGCACCTCAGAGCACAGACAACAAGCAGGGAAGGGCAAACGAAGCTTTTGATAAGGCAAAGGCAGAAGAAATCATTGATTCTTTGAAAAAAGGTCAGGAAAATGCTTACGAAAATTACAGTGAGCTTATAGATGAAGGACTTGCACGGGAAATTGCACGAATCAATCTTCCTTTGTCACTTTATACAGAGTTCTACTGGGAAATGGATTTACATAATCTTTTCCACTTTCTCAAGCTCCGTCTTGACAGTCACGCTCAGTACGAAATCCGTGTTTATGCCGAAGCAATTCTTGAGATTTGTAAAAAAGTAGCTCCAATGGCAACTGCTTCCTTTATGAACCACCAGAACGAAGGCGTAAACTTCAGCGGCGAAGAAATGGATGCTCTCCGCAAAATCCTCGCAGGCGAACCAAATCCTCTTGAAGGCAAAAAACTGGAACGCTTCAACGAGAAAATCAAAACCGGTGTGCAGCTGTAAGTTGCTTTGTAAGTTACTTTAAGAAAATATAATCAGAAAAATATATATTTTGTATTTTTCCAAGTGAAAGCTGACTGTTAATTTCGTTTAGCAGGTCAGCTTTTATTTTTTCCTCGGAAGTAAAAAGAAGCTCTTTTTCCGTTCTCTCCGAAAAATACTTGGATATAATTCCCGTTATCAAAATCCTTTTTCTGGAAAGCTCTTCGTACAGTTCAAAATTGCTTTCTTCATACGAAAACCATGGGGTAATTACAATCGGAGTTGCCGAGCCGTCAACATCAGTTCCTTTGCTGCCGTTATCTTCCGCAGCAGTCACCGTCCTGATTCTTCCAATTCCTGTATAGGCCGCAATCTTTGTGTCTGAGCGTTTATTCAGAGATTCAAGCTCCTTTACCGTTGGTTCAGGATCAACTGTGCGCAGATTTTTTCCGGGAGAGGCTTTTCTGCTTATAAAACCGCCAATCGTCACTCCCAGAATCACAATGAATAAAAAAATGATGATGCATATAAGAATCTTGTTCAGCGAAAGCTTCATTTTATCCAGTCCTTGGCCTTAATGTATAATAAAAGGTGCCGAAAGTGCCGCAAGCCTTCCTGTAGTTCTTGCCGTAATGTGAACTCCGTCTTCAAGCCATTCTTCAGCCTGAATGCAGCCTGCTTTTCTCAGTTCATTTATAAGTGCTGTCTGACTGATTGGGAAAATATAATCACCCGTTTCACCATATAAAAGCTCAAAAATCTTATCTTTAAGCTCGTCAAAGCCTTTTTCTTCTCTTGCACTTATACACAAGGCATCAGGGAAAGAACGGCGCAGTCCTGTAAGCACTGTATTGTCTTCAAGCTTGTCTGTTTTATTAAGGCAGATAAGCCGCGGATTATGAGTTGCACCAATATCTTCAAGAACATCACAAACTGTTTTGTACTGTTCCATTACATTTTCATCAGAGCAATCCAGAATCAGTAGAAGTAAATCGGCGGTAACAGCTTCTTCCAGGGTAGACTTAAACGCATCAATAAGATGGTGAGGAAGATTGCTGATAAAGCCGACTGTATCTGTTATGAGTACACCCGGGCTGTCGTTGAGCGGCAGCTGGCGTGTAAGCGGGTCAAGAGTTGCAAAGAGTTCGTTTTCTACAAAGGCATCTGCACCTGTAAGTGCATTCAAAAGACTTGATTTTCCTGCATTCGTATATCCAACAAGCGCACAGGAAGGTATTTTTGTCCTCTGCTTTTTCTGAGTCTGCCTGTTCAGCTCAATTTCTGCAAGCTCACGTTTTGTCTGCGTTATTCTTTCACGGATTCGTCTCTGATTAAGCTCAAGCTCCGTTTCGCCCGAACCTCTGTTGCTGAGGGAACCGCCCCGCTGTCTTGAATAATCCTTATTCAGGTGCGCAAGCCGCGGTAAAGAATAAGACAACCTTGCAAGCTCTACCTGGAGTACGGCTTCTTTTGTTTTTGCCCGCTGTGCGAATATCTTTATAATAACTTCCTGTCGGTCAAAGCAGGAGATCCCGCTCAATTCTTCCCAGTTGCGCTGCTTTCTCGGGTCAAGATTAAAGTCAAAGATGATGCAGTCTGCCTCAATTTCCTTAGCAAGAGTTGCAATTTCCTTAGCTTTTCCTGTTCCCATTCCATATTGTGGGTGGACTTCCATTCTGGTAAGGGTAAGCCTTTGAATAACATCTAACCCCAGGGTAAGTGCGAGACCTTTCAATTCCTGTAAATCATTGCCAGGTTCACCAATAAGCAGTGCCCTGAGCTTTGTTTCGTTTTCTTTTTCAATTTCAATCATCACTAAAACTATAACTTATGAACGCATAATCTGCAAGTTTAATGTAAGGTTGTCCCCATTAGTTGCCCATTAGTTGGTGGAAGGTACATTTTTTTTAAAATAAGGTGGATTTTTTTCCGTTTTAAATGGATAATAGTTGTGTAAGGAAAACAGGGAGTATGAGCAAAAGTAAAAGAATTGCATTCAGTATTATCCTCACAATTGCAATTTTTGTCACCATATTTTTATTAATTCGTTATGCTTCTATGCCCGATATCTTTCTTGCTATTCTTTTTGGACTTCCTGCAATCCTTATTGAAAGTACACCACTAGTAGCCGCTTATATCATTCTGGGATTCGTATTTGTAGCATTATTTTCTATTTTCTTTATTATTTTTTATCTTTTGTTTGGTATTAAAAAAGACTATTCTGCTGAAATATCCGAAATAACACGGTTGATAGAAAACACTAAGCAGGAAGTAAAAAACGAATATCTTGGAAATATCGACATAATCTCTCCGGAACAGCTTAATGACAGTCTTACGCAGCGGAAAAAGCTCCTGCTCGATGAATTAAAATTAAAATACGGCAAGACAAATAAAAAAAGCCTGAACTTTATTGAATCCTCGGTAGAATCAAGCTGGAAAGAACTGGAAACTCTGTTCCGCTCGAAAAAAGCCGCTTCAAATAAAACAGATTCATTTGAAAACGAAGAATATCTTGACGAATTATCCGGCGAAGATGATGAAGATAATCTGGAAGTACTCGATGTAGCCGACGAAAATGATGAAAATAAAATCGTAGCATATTCAATCCCTGATGATTCTGTTGAAAATCAGACTGAAAATCAAAAAATCGACGATAGCAAAGAGATTGATGATGTTGAAGAACTTGAAGAACCAGATGATTTTGAAGAGCTGGAAGAACTTGAAGAACCGGAGTTTATCAATCCGCTTGAAGTAATTGGTGAACTTGAAGAAATAGATGATTTTGACGAAAGCACTGACAAATCAAACTTTAACGTAGTAGAGCAGCTGGAAGAAGCCGACGAAAATCTTGAAGAGCTTGAAGAATTAGTTGAGTATGAAAGCGAACCGGTTGACAATGAAGAGCTTGAAGAATTAGTCGAGGAAGAATTATTAGAAGGCGAAACCGACTCTATTGATGGTGATGAACTTGAAGAATTAGTTGAAAATGGTCCTGAAGAGCAGAAAGAGTTTGAAGGCTTGGAAGAAGACGAATTAGAAGAACTGAGCGAGCTTTGTGACGACGCAGATGACATTGAAGAAATCGAAGATGCTGACGATGTTGAAGAAATTGAAGAGCTCGAAGAAATTGATTATAAAGATCCGTATCCGGAACTGCTTGTAAATCTGCAGGATAAGCCGGTTTATTCGGCAGACAGCAACCTTACTTTTATAAGTTCCCTGAATGATAATTTTGCAAATGTAGAAAACATTTTTGCTGAAGATTTAAGCATTGGAACAGAATACATTCACGAGCTTAGGTTGATGAACTCTGATTTTACATTTGTTCCGGTAAAGCTTGAGTTTGTATTAGATGAAAAAAGTTTAGAGAATAAAGAATTGGATGATAAAAGTATAGATGAACCTCTCCCCGTAGATTCAGAATCCTGCTTTTCCTTAACAAGGTTTAATGAAAACCAGCAGGATGCTGTTGAACTTGAGGAAGATTCAGTTTCTACAATAATTGAAGTCGGTGGAGTTTTTTCAATTGCGGAAGGGTTGTCCTATGAAGGTGTTCAGCAGGATCAATCTTTTAAAGCCCTTGTCAATTCCGTTATTGGTACTGGAAAGTGAGGTTTTTTATGTTATTGAAGTGGTTTTATCTGGCAGTTGCAATTCTACCCATTTTGGGAATCGCCTATCACTATGAAACAGGAATGCCAAAAGCCAGCCAGAAACAAGTCTTTCTTTTTTCCAGTATTGCTATAGCTAACTATTCGTATGCAATGGGCTGTTTTGCAAACACAATGGAAGGCGTTATCATAGCAAACCAGCTTTACAATTTTGGAAGCATAATTGCCAATTTCTTTATGATAATGGTTGTTTCGGAGCTTTGCGGCATAAAGGTCAACAGATGGGTACAGCGTTTGATATTTGCTTACTGTGTTGTAATTATTTTCTTTGTTTCAACGTGTAATAATTTTACTTTATATTATTCCGAAATAGGCTATGGCTTGTATCATGGTGTTACATATATGGCAAAAAAATATGGACCACTCCATATTCTTCTGTTGATTCTTGTTTTTGGAAGCAACCTTTACTTTGTAGCGGCTGCAATGTTTGCTGTATATAAAAACTATAAGATTTCTGTAAGGACTGCCATCCTCATCATCATAATGTTTACAATTACAACTATAAGCTATGCCTTTACCAGAATCCTTCATATTCCCATTGATATTCTGCCTTTTACTAACGTTATTAATATGGGGCTTCTTATTTATATATTCAGACGTTCCAATATGTATGATATGACAGCAAATGTACTGAATATTTATGAGAAAAAGTCCGGTTACGGCTGTATTTCTTTTGATAAGAATAAACGTTATATGGGCTGTAATGATTTTGCACTCAAGCTTTATCCTTCGCTCAAAACGGTTGCCATAGATTCTATAATTCCAAAAAGCGATCACCGTCTGAATAACGAAATTGTTTCCTGGCTTAATAAATGGATAAACGGTTCTACAAGTGAGTTTATTGCAGAATATGATGGAATTACAGCTATCTGTTCAATGCAGACTATTACAGCCGGAAAAAGAAACATCGGTTATCTTATTGAGCTACACGATGCAACTAATCAGAAAAAATATATAAATCTTCTTAAGAATTACAGCAAGGAGCTTGAAGGGCAGGTTGAACATAAAAACGAAAAGCTTCTTGAAATGCAGGATTCTATCATCACTGGAATTGCAAGCCTTGTAGAAAGCCGCGATAACAGTACCGGTAACCACATCAGACGTACAAGTGAAGAAGTAAAGATTTTTGTTAAGAAGATAAGAGCGCACGAAGAGTTTGCAGGCTATAGCGAAAGCTTTTATTCGAATGTTGCTAAAGCCGCTACTTTGCATGATTTAGGTAAGATTGCGGTAGACGATAAGGTTCTCAGAAAGCCTGGTATATTTGATGGTGATGATTATGAACAAATGAAAAAGCACTGTAAGGAAGGTGCAAAAATTGTTGCGGAAGTTCTAAAAGATGTTGAAGATGAAGAGTTTAAGACAACTGCAATTAATATCGCACATTATCATCATGAACGCTGGGATGGAACGGGTTATCCTTCACAGCTCAAAGAAAAGGAAATCCCTGTTGAAGCAAGAATAATGGCACTTGCTGATGTTTTTGATGCACTTGTGAGCAAACGCTGCTACAAGGAAGCATATTCCTTTGATGAGGCATTCAAAATCATAGAAGAAAATCTGGGTACACACTTTGACCCTGTTCTCGGCAGAATCTTTATGGAATGTCGCCCTGAACTGGAAACACTTTATTCCGTAAATGCACTTGCAGAATAAAATGCTCCACTTTATGCTCAGCAAAACTCTATCTTGAAAGCTTGCGGTAAACTGTTCTCTTAGGAACTCCTGCTTCCTCGCCAAACTGTTCTTTCTTCCATTCTGCATATTCAGACCAGTTGCCTTCAAAGAAACGTACTTCTGAATTGTTTTCAAATGCAAGAATATGTGTACAGATTCTGTCGAGGAACCATCGGTCATGGCTTACAACTAAAGCACAGCCGGCAAAATCTTCAAGAGCTTCTTCAAGTGCGCGTACTGTCTGAACGTCAAGGTCGTTAGTAGGCTCGTCGAATAAAAGCACATTTCCGGCTTCTTTTAGCATCATTCCAAGATTAAGGCGGTTTCTTTCACCACCGGAAAGTACGCTTACCTTTTTGTTCTGGTCCGGGCCGGTAAAGTTGAACCAGCCGCAGTAAGCATGAGCATTTATTTCGCGAACACCACCTTCAAGTGCACGTCCTTTTTCGTCAACTGCACCAAGCTTAATCATATCTGCACCGCCGCCCAGAGTTTCGTAAACGGTTTTATCCATATCAAGGCCGCTTCTCATCTGGTCAACGTAAACAAGCTTTACAGTCTGTCCAATTTTGATTGTACCGCTGTCCGGTTTTTCGCCGCCTTCCATTCCGGCTGCATCAACAATCATCTTAAAGAGGGTTGTTTTACCGGCACCGTTTGGTCCGACAATTCCTACAATTGCACCGGCAGGGATATGAACGTTCAGGTTTTCAAAAAGCAGCTTATCGCCAAAGGCTTTTGTAAGGTTTTCAATATCAATTACCTGGCCGCCAAGTCTTGGTCCTGCAGGAATGGAAATCTGTGCATCCTTAAGCTGCTTTTTTCCTTCCTGTGCCATAAGCTCGTTGTAGCGGGTGATGTGTTCCTTGTGCTTAGCCTGTCGCCCCTTTGCACTCATGTGAATCCATTCCAATTCGCGCTGAATTTCCTTCTGGCGTTCAGATTCGTGCTTGTTTTCCATTGCAAGTCTCTGATTTTTCTGTTCAAGCCAGCTTGAATAATTTCCCTTGAACGGATAACCTTCGCCACGGTCAAGCTCAAGAATCCAGCCGGCAACATCATCAAGGAAGTAACGGTCATGAGTGATTGCAATTACAGTTCCAGGATAATCGTGCAGGTGTTTTTCAAGCCAGGCTACAGTTTCTGCATCAAGATGGTTGGTAGGCTCGTCTAACAACAGAATGTCTGGTTTTTGAAGTAAGAGTCGGCAGAGGGCAACACGGCGGCGTTCACCACCAGAAAGTACGTCTACAACCTGGTCGGCAGGAGGGCAGCGGAGTGCGTCCATTGCAAGTTCAAGATTATTATCAAGATTCCAGGCATCAAGCGCATCAAGCTTTTCCTGAATCTCGCCCTGTCTTGCGCATAATTTATCAAAATCTGCATCCGGGTCGCCAAAGGCTTCGTTTATTTTATCAAACTCTGCGAGCAAATCTGTAATCGGTTTTACACCTTCCTTTACAATTTCCATAACGGTTTTGCCCGGTTCAAGATATGGTTCCTGCTCAAGGTATCCGATTGTGTAGCCGGGTGCAAGATAAGTTTCGCCTGTAAAGTCCTTATCAATTCCTGCAAGAATCTTAAAAAGAGAAGATTTTCCGGCTCCATTCGGACCAATTACACCAATCTTTGCGCCGTAGTAATACGAAATGCCAATATCCTTAAGAACAACCTTAGTTCCATAAGCCCGTCCTACGCGGTCCATAGTATAAATTATTTTTTTATCATCGAATGTCTTTGCCATTTTATCCTCTTTTTTCTGTCGTGTATTTTCAATAGCAAAATATAGCATAAATCGTAAGTTCTTTCTATAATACAAAGGTATTCAAATTGGAAAGAGAGGAAGTTTTATGCCACATTCATCAGGCGGCGGAAGTCACGGAGGAGGAAGCCACGGCGGAAGTCACTCATCATCAAGATCATCAGGACCATCTGGAGTTCGAAGAGGACCTTACGCAGGTTCCACCAGATATGTCTACTACAGAAACAAAAAGCCTGTAATCATTTATTCGGATTCTGACCCGGCAACTTCATATTCTCTAAAAATTTCTTTAGGCTACATTGCTTTTGTAACGGTTTTACTGCTCATTATAAGCTGTGTCGTGTGCTGTGCTAACACCCACTCTCCAACCAGACTTACTCCGGATTCAGAAGCACGCGTTATCATCAAAGATGAAGCTAATATTTTTACTGATACAGAGGAGCTGTACGCTGCCTTAAACCGCTTTTTTGAAGCAACAGGAATTGCCCCAACAGTTCTGACAGTAAAGAATGAAGTTTGGAGTAACAAGTTCTTGTCACTCGAACATTTTGCCTACAATAAATACCTTGAATTCTTTCCAAGTGAAAAGTACTGGCTCATAGTTTATTCTCCTGGTTCGGAAACAGAAGACGGCTTTGACGACTGGCACTGGGAGGGAATGCAGGGAGATAACACAGACAACATTCTTTCAACTGTGGAAACCGACCTTTTTAACAATACCCTTCAAAAAGCACTTCTTCAAAGCGAAAAATATACAGTTGAAAATGCCATCGCTTTTGCCTTTGATACGCTTACTCCGGTTGCAATGAAAAAATATATTCAAAAATCGGCTATTCCAGGGCTTTGCTACATAGCATTTATCTGGCTGATTGTCTTCTTAAAAAATTTCCACCCTATAAAATACAAGTACTACAAAAAAGCAGAAAAATGCCCCGATAACTTTGTATACCAGGAAAAATGCAAATACTGCGGTGGCGTTTACATCGTAGGCTTTAACAAGACCTGTCCGCACTGCGGCGCACCAGTATAAGGAGAAGCTATGCCACATTCATCAGGCGGCGGAAGTCACGGAGGCGGAAGCCACAGTGGAAGTCACTCATCAAGATCATCAGGACCTTCTGGAATTCAAAGAAGACCTTACGCAGGAGCAACCAGATATGTCTACTTCAGAAATAAAAAGCCGGTAATCATTTATTCAGATCACGACCCGACAAACTCACTGAAAGAAAGCTTAGGTTATCTTGCCTTTATGACAGTTTTACTGCTTATTCTTTGCGGGGTATTCTGCCTTTTTTACTGTCATTCTCCGAAAAAAATTATACCGGATTCAGGAGCTGGTATTGTTATAAAAGATGAAGCAAATATTTTTACTGATACAGAAGAATTAAAAGCTTCCCTCAACCGCTTTTTTGAAACAACAGGAATCGCACCGGCTGTTTTAACCGTAAAAGATGAAGTTTGGAGAGAAGATTATTCAACGCTTGAACGTTTTGCTTACAATAAATATCTTGAAATCTTTCCAAGTGAAAAATACTGGCTGATTGTATATTCGCCGGGGCCAGACAGCAAAGACGGCTTTGACGACTGGCACTGGGAAGGAATGCAGGGAGATTCCACGGACGACATTCTTACAGAAGTTGAAACAGGACTTTTTAACGAAACGCTTCAAAAAGCACTTCTCCAGAGGGAAAAATACAGCGTGGAAAACGCAGTCGCTTTTGCTTTTGACACGCTCACTCCAGTTGTAATGAATAAATATCTCGAAAAAAAGTGTTACTCAATACTTATCGCAATAGGACTTCTCTGGCTTTATCTTTTCTTTACGAATTTCCATCCGATTAAAGACAGCTGGTACAAAAAAGCAGTAGAATGCCCGGCTGAGTTTGTAGATCAGAAAAAATGCGAATACTGCAATGGCGTTTACATCGTGGGCTTTAACAAGACCTGTCCGCACTGCGGCGCACCAGTATAAGGAGAAGCTATGCCACATTCATCAGGCGGCGGTAGCCATTCAGGAGGAAGCCACGGCGGCTCGAGAGGCGGAAGTTCTATCAAAACATCCAGCAGGGCCTTTCCGGGGGCAAAACGATATCTTTATTACAAAGATAAAGAACCTGTTTTTATTTACGCTAACTACGATGTAAAAAAACGCCCGAAAAAGCTCAATCTTTTTTTTGGATTTTTATTTTTTTTCATAGCAATCGGTTTAATTCCGTCTTTTCATGATCCTGCAAGGCTTACTGACGATTATGACCAGACTATAATTATCAGAGATGAAGCCGGTGTTTTAGGAGAAGACACAACTACTCTCTACGAATCCCTTACAAAATTTCTGGAAGAAACAGGTATAGCTCCTTCTGTTATGACCTTTCCGGATGAAAAATGGAGCAAAAATTACACTTCTCTGGAAAATTTCGCCTACGATTTATATGTAAACGCCTTTGACGACGAAAAACACTGGCTCATAGTTTATGTAAAAGGACCGGAGGTTGATAAGTCTGATTTTTCCGAAGACGATTTTGAAAATTGGGCTTGGGAAGGTATGCAGGGTGACTATACAGATTCCATTCTTTCCACTAAAGAAACCGGTTTATTTAACAGGGAACTTCATAAACGGCTTCTGCAACGTTCAAAGTATACTGTCGGAGAAGCAATCACTGAAAGCTTTAATGTCCTTACGCCTGTTATAATGAAAAAATATATACATCCGGGGTATTACATTCAACTACCGCTGATAATTATACTTCTTGCTGCAATTATCATTTGTTATAAGCTCGCACTTAAAAAGACTGTATTCAAAGAAGCCGTTGAATGTCCGGAACAATTTGAAAAACAGGAACCATGCGAATACTGCGGTGGAATTTATGTTATCGGTCTTCACATGAAATGTCCTCATTGTGGAGCACCTGTAAAAGCACACGATTTTACAAAGGATAAAGACGGAAATATAACCGGAATTCTAAATTAACACTCAGCGTAACACTCAGCGCAAACAGAATTCACAGCTTTATTGTCAGTAGAAATCACTTAAAAAAATCATTATGCTTTATATATGAGTATATTCATCATTATCCCTGTATTTCTCCTTGCTGCCTTTTTTCTCGGCACATATATTATTTACCGCATCGGTTTTTATTCTTCAGACCGCAATCATGGCGGCATATATGATGTCCCAAAGGAAGAGCCTTTCCAGCGTTATAAAGATAAGATTTTAAGCCTTGTAAAAGAGTTTGATGAAAAAACGTTTGAACAGGTTCAAATAAAGGCTTACGATGGGCTTAAGCTTGCGGGGCGTTATTATCATATAAAGGATGGCGCACCTGTAGATATATGCTTTCACGGATGGCGCGGAAATGGTTTGCGTGATTTTTGCGGCGGGTCTAAAATCTCTTTTGAGCTTGGTCATAATGTGCTGCTTATTGACCAGAGAGGGCAGTGGAATAGCGGTGGACACACAATGACCTTTGGTGTAAAGGAAAAGCTTGATGTTCTTTCCTGGGTTGATTATGTTATAAAGCGGTTCGGCCCGGAAACAAAGATTTTTCTTTATGGAGTTTCAATGGGAGCTGCAACTGTTCTTATGGCAAGCGGCCTTAATCTGCCGGAAAATGTAAAGGGAATTATTGCCGACTGTCCTTATGCACTGCCATCAGACATTATAAAGAAAGTTACGGAAGAAGGAATGAAGCTTTCGTATTCTTTTTTCAAGCCTGCAATTTATGCTTCTGCCTTTATCTGGGGACACTTCAACCTTGGCGACAAAAACTCGAATTGCTGTGAAGCTGTAAAAAAATCAAAAACTCCAATCCTCATTATTCACGGTGAAGAAGATGGTTTTGTTCCATGCTGGATGAGCCGCCAGATTGCCGAATCAAATCCATCC
>JAEEGH010003091.1_pt1 | contig 44243 bp, 40 predicted proteins | sample 9134181 | NCBI WGS metagenome assembly JAEEGH01 (sample SAMN16246544, study PRJNA631951) | gut metagenome | biome: gut microbiome; feature: rumen; material: DP-attached | host: Bos | place: Iran: Karaj | collected 2018-10
CGGGAGACAGGGCACTCAGCTGCGCCAGCAGCCAGACCGAGGAGATCAGGCTGATATAGCTCCAGGGCAGAATGCCGCACAGCAGCGAGATGGCGACATAGACCAGCGGGCGCAGCAGAAAAGCCCGTCCCGGAAAGTACAGATTGATATAGGAAAGCGCCGTAAAAGCCACCGCCCACTTAGCCGCAATCAGCACGTATGTGCTGTATTTGGCGTAAAGATGCATCAGCAGCTGCCGGATATAAATCAGTTTTTCTTTCACCACTTCCATTTTTCAGCTTAACCGTTCCCGTTTGGCCAGGTTTTCCAGCGCCTCCTCCAGCGCATAGATCCGATTCAGTTTTCTCAGCTCGGCACGGATCCTCTCCTGCTTCCGAAACGCTTTTTTATACAGCCATACATGCGACAGGGCTGCCAGCAGAATTCCGATCAGCGCAATAACCACATAGACGCCGATCAGCTTTGAGGCCAGCGATACGACATCCGCAATATGATACGTCACCGTCCAGGTATCACCGTACGCGATCAGCCCGACCACCACTGCCAGCGCATAAGTGATCGTGATCGCGAAAAACGCCTTCCACATTTCCAGCGTCAGGTAATCATCAAACCAGTAATTCCGGGTGATGAAGCTGTAACGGGGATTCTTTTTTTCTTCCATGGCCAGGCGCGCCATTATCGCAACCTTGTCCTTTTGCAGCATAGTTTCCTCCCTTTCGGCAGATAGACATAGCTGTGTAGTAGTATAACATAAAACTTCAGGGAATAAAAGAAAAAAAGTCCCTCTCCGCCTGATTTGCAGGCCGGGAAGGACTTTTTTGCAAAGTCTCGACGTTATGCTCTCTGAATGTCCAGAATTTTGAAATGAATTTCGCCGATCGGCGCTTCCGCGATCACCGCATCGCCTACACGGTGGCCCAGCATGGCATGACCGATCGGGGACTCATTGGAAATCTTTCCCTGCAGCGCGTTGGCTTCCGAAGAACCGACGATATGGAAGACCTGTTCGATTCCGCGGGTCTCGTTGAAAACGGTTACGGTATGGCCGACATTGACGGCATTCTCGTCGATATCATCCGTATCCACCACGACCACATTCTTCAGGATCGCCTCCAGCTCCGCGATCCGGGCTTCGATATGCCGCTGTTCCTCTTTGGCGGCATCGTATTCGGCGTTTTCGGACAGGTCGCCCTGCTCTCTCGCCTCTTTGATTTTCTGCGCAATATCCTTCCGGCGGTTTATTTTCAGTTCGTTTAATTCAGACTCCAGTTTCGCCAGTCCGTCTTGTGTCAGAACCTGTTTTTCCATGTTACCAATTCCTTTCCGCAGGGCAAACCTAATTCCTGCAACGCGGGACATTATACTTTAGCCGCGCCCGTTTGTCAACCGGAAAAAGCCTGCAAAAATGCTTCTATGTCTTCCCTGCAGCTGAGCGAGGAAGCCAGTTTCCTGAGGGCTGCGCCGCCCGTCATACCGGCCGTATACCAGGCCAGATGCTTTCGCATCTCGCGGGCCGCGATATACTCGCCCTTGTACTCCAAAAGGAGCTGTGCATGCCGCAGCGCGACCGCTTTTTTCTCCGCCGCATCCGGACGCGAAAGCAGCTCCCCGGTGTCCAGGAAATGTACCACCTCCCGGAAGATCCAGGGATTCCCCTCCGCGCCGCGGGCGATCATGACGCCGTCGCACCCGGTCTGCTCGAGCAGGGCCTTCGCCTTCTCGGGCGTATTCACATCGCCGTTGCCGATGACCGGGATCTTCACCGCTTCCTTCACCCGGCGGATGATGTCCCAGTCCGCCTCGCCGGCATAATACTGGGACCTGGTCCTCCCATGCACCGCGATTGCGGATACGCCCGCTGCCTCTGCCCGCTTTGCGAGCTCCACCGCATTCACGCTGTCATGATCCCAGCCCTTTCGGAACTTCACCGTCACCGGCTTGGTCGAATGCCGCACCAGCTGCCGCAGGATCTCCTCCGCCTTCGGAAGGTCCTTCATGAGTGCAGACCCTTCTCCGTTGTTCACGACCTTGGGCACCGGGCATCCCATATTGAAATCCAGCACGTCAAAATCGCGGCCGGAGATGCTCTCAGCCACTTCTCCGATCAGTTCGGGCTCCGAACCAAAAAGCTGGAGGCTCACCGGATGCTCGTCCGGTCGGACCTCCAGTAGTCGTTCCGTATTCTTGTTGTGATAGGAAATCGCTTTGGCACTGACCATCTCCATGCATACCATTCCCGCGCCCATCTCCCGGCACAGGATACGGAAGGGGATGTCCGTGACGCCCGCCATCGGGGCGAGGATCACATTGTTCTCCAGTTCCAGATTTCCGATCTTCAGTTTCCTTACTGCCATCTTTCTCCTTCATTCCGTTCCCGGCTTTCGCCGTCTTGTCTCCGAAGGATCTGCTGCCGCCCTGCGTCAGGCGTCTTCCGCATCCGCCAGCTCCTTCAGCAGCTCTTCCGGATTCTCCCCTTTGACGGCCAGCCGGTAGTACAGCTCCAGCTGCTCAAAGAGCTCCTCACGGTTCCTGCGGATCTCCCCGATCAGCAGTCCGGACGATACCTCATCATAGTAGATGTCATCCTCCTCTGCATCGGTGGACAGGACCACCTGACCCTCAGAATCGAACCCGATCGTGAAGATTCCTCCCACTTCCTCGGTAAAAAGGACGCATACGATGTGCAGATCCTCCTGAATGGATTCCGGGATCCGGTCAAAATCATGATTGAAAAAATACTTCTTCTCATACGCATTGGCGCCGCAGAGAATCAGATTTCCGTTTTTATCTCTGTTTTCCGTCCGATCTTTCTTCATACCATCCTCACAAGCCCGGCCATCCGGGCAGCTGCTTTCCTGGCAGCCTCCTGCTCCGTAAAGTCCCTCAGACATATCCGTAGATTCCCCGGACACTGACCTCCCCGGCATATACGGCCGTGACGGAGCCATCCTCACGCTCCACGAGAAGCTCTCCTTTATCATTGATCCCGCGGGCGATGCCGTCATATTCGCCGGCCGGATCCAGCACACGCACGGAATGGTCCAGGTTCACCATACAATGATCGAATTCCTCCCGCAGCCCCCGGAGATCTCCCACCTTGCAGGCAGCTTCATACAGCGCTTCAAAAGCTTTCAGAATATGGGCGATCAGCCGGCATCTCGGAATCTGCACATCCCACTTCGCCTCAATATCTGCTGCTTTCGTGGATAATTCTCCCACAAAATCCTGTTTTTTTACATTGATCCCGACGCCGATGACCACATAGTGGATATATCCCTGTTCCGCGCCCATCTCGGTCAGCATCCCGCAGATCTTCCGGTCCGCCAGCACGATATCGTTGGGCCATTTGATCCGCGGCTGCAGCTGCGGATCGTCCACGGAGATCCCCAGCTCCGCTCCCAGCGCGCGCAGGCCGCGCACGACAGCCAGCGCCATCAGCAGTGTCAGCATCGGCGCCTGCTCGGGTGCCATCTGCGGGCGCAGAAGCAGTGAGAAATAGATATTCTTCCCCGCCGGACTCTCCCAGGTGCGTCCCCGTCTTCCCCGACCTGCGGTCTGCCGGTCCGCGAAGATCAGTGCCCCGTCATGGCCTCCTTCCGCCGCATCCTCCGCAAGCTGCTTTGCTCTGCGGTTGGTGGAATCGATGGAATCGTAATATTCGACCTCGCGTCCGATCCGGTCCGTCTCCAGGCGGCTCAGCAGCTCCTCCCGCCCGTAGACATCACCCGTCTCTTCCGTAAGCAAGTACCCCCGGTTTCGGACCGCCTCGATCGCATGCCCTTCTTTTTTCAGTTGCTCCACAGCCTTCCACACGGCGGTCCGCGATACCCCGAAGGTATCACAGATCTCCTGTCCGGAGACATAGGTGCCCCGGGATCTGAGAAGGTCTAAAATCTCTGCCTTGTCCATATCTATTGTCCGTCGTGCCGCAGCGGATGAACGCTTCCGGTCCGGCTTTGCCGCTCTCCTTACACCGTCGCGTCCATGACTGCCTTGATGGTGTGCATCCGGTTCTCCGCCTCGACAAAGACCAGACTGTTCTTGGATTCGAATACTTCGTCCGTCACTTCCATCTCGGTGATACCGAAGCGCTTTCCCATCTCCGCACCGATCTTGGTATTGAGATCGTGGAAGGCGGGCAGGCAATGCATAAAGACCGCTTTGGGGCCGGCATTGTCCATGATGGCCTTGTTCACCTGGTAAGGGGACAGATCCTGGATCCGCTCCTGCCAGATCTCGTCCGGCTCACCCATGGAGACCCAGACATCCGTCGAGATCACATCGGCGCCCTTCGTGCCTTCCATCGCATCCTCGGTCAGGCGGATGCTTCCGCCGGTCTGCTCCGCGATCTCCCTGCAGGTTGCCACCAGCTTTTCATCCGGCCAGTACTTCTTCGGCGCACAGCCTACGAAATGCATGCCCATCTTGGCACAGGCCACCATCAGGCTGTTGCCCGTGTTGTAGCGCGCATCCCCCATATAGGCGAGCTTGATGCCCTCCAGATATCCGAAGTGCTCGCGGATCGTCAGAAGGTCCGCCAGCATCTGGGTCGGATGGAATTCATTGGTCAGTCCGTTCCAGACCGGCACTTTGGAATAGTAGGCCAGGGTCTCCACGATCTCCTGCTCGAAGCCGCGATATTCGATCCCGTCGAACATTCCGGCCAGCACACGCGCCGTGTCGGCAATGGATTCCTTCTTGCCGATCTGGGAGCTCATGGGCTCGAGGTACGTCGTCCCCATCCCGAGATCATGCGCACCCACCTCAAAGGCACAGCGCGTGCGGGTACTGGTCTTCTCAAAGATCAGTGCCACATTTTTCCCCCTGTGGTGATCCACCGGGATGCCTTTTTTCTTCTTGTCCTTCAGATCTGCTGCCAGATCCAGCAGATAGGTGATCTCCTCGGGGGTAAAATCCAGGAGCTTCAAAAAATCTCTTCCGCGTAAATCGACCATTTTTCCACCTCTCATGCCGCGTCCATACGGCCTGTGATTATTTTCGCCGCAGGTCCCGATCCCGGAACCTGCGGCGTCTTTTCATCGTTACTCGTCACATTCCTGATAAGCCGCTTCGTAGGTCTTCTCCAGCGGATCATCGCAGGGAACCGTCTTCTTCGGGCCGCCCTTGGCTTCCTTCACCGCCTTGCTGCCCTCGGTGAAAGCCGCGCCCAGGGATGCAATGCCCTGCAGGTCTGCCGGAAGCAGGATCGTGGTTGCCTGTCCGTCAGCCACCGCCTCGAAGGCCTCCAGACTCTTCAGGCGCAGGACCGCATCATCCGCCGCAGCGCTCTTCAGTGCGCGGATACCGTCCGCCTTCGCCTGCTGGACCTTCAGGATTGCCTCTGCTTCACCTTCCGCCTCACGGATCATCTTTTCCTTGTGTGCCTCAGCGTGCAGCACCAGTGCCTGCTTTTCTGCTTCCGCCTTCAGGATCGCAGACTCCTTCGCACCCTCTGCCTCAAGGATCCTTGCCTTCTTCTCACCTTCCGCGCGTGTGACGGCTTCACGTCTCTCACGCTCTGCCTTCATCTGCTTCTCCATGGCATTCTGGATCTCTGCGGGAGGAATGATATTCTTCAGCTCCACGCGGTTGACCTTGATGCCCCAGGGATCGGTCGCGATATCCAGGCTGGCACGCATCTTGGTATTGATGGTCTCACGGCTGGTCAGCGTCTCGTCGAGTTCCAGATCACCGATGATATTACGAAGGGTGGTGGCCGTCAGGTTCTCGATGGCCATCATGGGATTCTCCACGCCGTAGGTGTAGAGCTTCGGATCCGTGATCTGATAAAAGACAACCGTGTCAATTCTCATGGTTACGTTATCCTTGGTGATCACGGGCTGGGGCGGGAAGTCCGCCACCTGCTCCTTGAGGTTGACGCGCCGCGCCACTTTGTCGATGAACGGAGCCTTCAGGTGAAAGCCCACGGACCAGGTGCCCTGGTAAGCGCCGAGGCGCTCAATGACAAACGCCTGTGCCTGCGGTACGATCTTGACGCAGGATACGATGATGATGATCGCAATGACAAACAGAATAATGAACAGTTCCATACTATCCCTCCTCCTTGGATACAATCAGCTTTACGCCCTGAATGGCTTCAATCTTCACAACCGTCTCTGCGGGAATCGTCTCTCCGTCCGCCTTCGTGCGCGCGGTCCACTCCATTCCCCGGACCGTGACCTTGCCGGTCTCTTTGAGGTTGTCGATCTCTTCCTGTACTACTGCCCTCTCGCCCACCAGGCTCTCCGCATTGGTCGTCTTGCGTTCCCGGTTGAAATATTTGGTGGCAATCGGCCTTGTAACAAACAAAAGCAGCAGGCTGACAAGCAAAAACAGAAGTACCTGCAGCCAGAAAGGCCCGCCCACCGCAGCTGCTATCAGAGCGATCAGGGCTCCGCCGGCAAACCAGATACTGGTCAGTCCCATGGTGATGATCTCGACGACAATGGAAATCACCAGAATGACCAGCCACAGAATGACATATTTGCTCATAGCTTCCTCCTTTCCGGTTTCTGCACCCATTTGGATATATTCTACACTATTTTTCCCGAATTGAGTAGGGGGAACCGTTGCAGGCCCGCAGGTCAGCCTTTGACCCTCCCGGGCCGCAAAAAAGAGCTGCCCGCAGGCAGCTCTTCTCTTATATCTTCTGTCTCTTCTCAATCTTCTCAGGAAAACATCCGCATTTTCTAGTAGAAAACATGATTGCCGATGACGATCCCGTCGCGGCCGTCGTTTCTGCGGAAGTGCGTCGCGGAACCGACATTGGAGGTCCCGTTGATCGCTTCCTGTGCCGCCTGCAGGCAGCTCTTGTAGATCTTGCCGGAATTGTACACCTGTGCCACCTTACCGTTCATGGCCGGGGTGAACTGACCGGAAGCAAAAATGACACCGTAGATCGAATCCGGGTAAGCGGAGGAACGCACACGGTTCATGACCACCGCGCCGACCGCCACCTGGCCTTCGTAGGATTCTCCGCCGGCCTCGCACTGGATCAGCGCGCCGAGCAGACGGGTCGTATCCTCATCCGTCTGGATGGCATCATAATTGACATGGCGCTTGGCCTCGGCTTCCGCCTTTTCTCTTTCCTTGATCTCCTCCAGGGTCTCACCGGCATCCACATGGAAGCTGGTCGTGACGAATTCCGCGGAGATATACCCGTCCGCGCCTTCATAGTCGACACAGACCCATTCCTCATTGGAATCGTCCACCACCTCGAGCACTTCCCCGTTCGGCACCAGACCCATGATCCCCTCTTCGGTACCGGGTCCCTTGCGAACGCGAAGCGTCTCGGTGTTGACCACCGCGAGCGTCATTCCGACCTCTGCAGCCATCTGCTCCGCTTCGTCTCCGAAGAGCAGATAGTCATTGTTGCACCAGCCCTCGAGATTGCCGGAACGGATTTTGGTCCATCCGTCCACGGAATCAATGATGGTGCCGCCGCAGTCCTTGTAGAGCTTGCCGACCTTCTCGGCATCCTCATCGGGCTCGGAACGGACATTCAATACATTTTTAACATTGGCCATGACCAGCGTGGATTCTTCTTCCTCTTCGAGGCTGATATCCACCAGTTGAATGTGCAGCTTCTCAGCCTGGGATAAAATCGCATCCTCCGTCGTGCCCTCCACAGGGTTGAGCACGCTCGAAAGACCTCCCACAAGCTGATCCAGCGCATTGTTCTGGATTGCGGCATGTGCCTCCGCCCCCGGGAGCATGGTGGCAAAAAGGAAAAATGCCAGGCATCCCGAAAGCAGCTTCTTACTGCGTAACATAAGCTACCTCAAGTGAAATTGCTTTCAATTGTTTCAAAACAATTTCAAAAAGTTACAAAACTGTTACAGAGAGAGTCCGGTGCTTATGTTAGCAAATCCGAAAAATTTTGTCAAATTTCCGAATTTTCGATAGATTTGCGCCTCTTTTCATGCCCGGGTGGGATGAAAAACCTATTCTCCGCCGACGTCAGAGCAGCTTTGTCTTGGCGAGTACCGCCTCCACGGCATCGATGACCGCCGCGCGCATACCCTGCTCCTCGAGGACGCGGACACCTTCGATGGTGGTTCCGCCGGGGGAGCAGACCATGTCCTTGAGCGCTCCGGGGTGCTGTCCGCTCTCGAGCACCAGCTTCGCACTTCCGAGGACTGCCTGTGCAGCGAATTCATAGGCCTGCTTGCGAGGCATACCGCCGGCCACGGCGCCGTCCGCCAGGGCTTCGATGAACATGAATACAAAAGCGGGAGAACTTCCGCTCACGGCGCCCACGGTATCCATCAGCCGCTCCGGAACCGCGATTGCCTTGCCAAAGGACCCCATCAGCTTCAGTGCCAGTGCCTCCTCCTCCCCGGACACCCCGGCCCCCGCGCAGACTCCCGTGCAGCCTTCTCCGACCAGAGCCGGCGTGTTGGGCATGGTGCGGACCAGCTTCAGGCCTTTCACGGCAAACTGCTGCTCCAGCCAAGCGAGCGTCTTGCCTGCGATGATGCTGATCACCAGCGTCTCGGGGCGCAGGGCGCCCCGGATCTCCTCGATCACCTCCGCCGCAAAAACCGGCTTGATGGCCAGGACGAGAACATCCGCCTGCTGCGCTGCTTCCGCATTGTTCTGCGCTGCCGTGATGCCCCAGGTTTCCTTCATGCGTTCCCTGGTCGCCTGTGTTTTGGCAGATCCGATGATATCCCCCGGGGCTGCCATACCGGTCCTGATCAGACCTCCGATGATTGCTCCCGCCATATTGCCCAGTCCGATAAATCCGATTTTCATACCGCTCTCCTTTTATCTTCTTTTATATATAGTAGTTTCCGCTTGAAACGCTTGATGACGCAAAGTCAATTGTCTCTGAGATTCACAATACTGCCATCTTCCCTGCATTCCACATCATAGGAAATCGAAGTCATATACCGGTAGAACTCCGCGCGGTTTCCTTCATCCGACACGATCTCCGTCCGATAATCCGCAGCCCTGCAGGGTGTGATCGACCAGCTCACATAGTCGGAGAGCTCGTCTGCCCCCTCCGCCGCAGCCCGCTCCAGATCGATGGTGGCCTTCAGGTAGGCCGTCCGCGAGATGGAGGCATTGAAGACGAAATTCCCCAGGCTGTAGAAGATTGGTTTGTTCTTATAGAATTCCATCCCCTGAAGCACATGCGGATGCGATCCGACCACGGCGTCCGCCCCGGCGTCGATCAGCATCTTTCCGAGGGTCCGCTCGTAGTCCTCCGGATACGTCTCGCGCTCGACGCCCCAGTGCACGTAGATGATCAGGTAATCACAGAGCGGCGCTTTCTCCTTCACCTTCGCCGCAAGATAATCCGCATCGTAAGCGGGAAGCATTCCGGGCTGGGAATTGAGAACATTCCAGCTCACCACCGGGTAGACCCGCGACGCAGCCATAAATCCGATCGTGTAATCGCCGGCCTCGCGGGTGATCATCTCCGCTGCCCGCTCTTCCGTCGCTCCGGCCCCCATGTAATCGATACCGGCATCGTCCAGTGTGACGAAGGTGTCGGAAAGGGCTTCCTTTCCATAGTCGAGTGCATGATTGTTGGCCAGGGACACGATGTCTGCCCCCATGTCCTGCAGCAGACGCACGTACCCGGGATGGGCCCGGAAGGTGTACTGCTTGTCCGGTGCCGGTTCGCCCCGTTCACTGAAGCAGAATTCGTGATTGAGCACGGTGGTATCCGCGCCGGTCAGCTCCGCGAGCAGGTTCTCTCCGACGATTCCGGGGGTTCCCTTCGCATCATAGGTTACCTGAATGCTGTTTTGTACACAGACATCCCCTCCGTAGAGGATCGTATATTCCGATATCCTTTCGGTGCTTTCCGTCCCACTGCCTGCAGCAAAATCATCCTGTTGCAGTTCGTCCGTCCCACTCTCCGGATCAGTTCCGGTCCCGTCCGCATTCTGCGCGTCATCTGCCGCATCCTGCGCACCTTCCGTCCCACCGGGGGTCCCATCCGCGCCGTCTGCAGGCTCCGGCTTGGGGATCGGCTCTGCCGTCAGTCCGCTCACGGGGGACGGCAGGTTCGATGCTTCTCCTTCCGCGGCATACGCTCCCGGGCTCTCCTGCCCCGCCGGTGCGTCCGCTCCCTTTCCCTTCCGGTCCCGGATCAGCAGGGCTCCGACCAGGATCACCAGGAGCGCCAGCAGGATCAGATCAATTGTCCATAGAATTTTCTTTTTCATGTTATAATATGCTCAGCTCCACTTTTAATACCTTACCACGTCCGGGAGGATATTTCCATGATAACCGCCTCATCCAATCCGCAGATCCGACAATTGCAAAAATGGCAGTCCAAAGCCTCCGCCCGCAGAGAGGATGGCATCTTCCTGGCGGAAGGGCTTCGGCTGGTATCGGAAGCGCCGCCGCAGCTGGTCCGGAAGCTGTATCTGTCGGAGCACCTAGCCGGAGCGGACGTCCCAGAGCTTGCCTTACTCGTCCGCAGCGTCCCCTGTGAGACCGTTGCGGACGATCTCTTCCCGCGGATCTCCTCCACACAGACGCCGCAGGGCGTTCTGGCGGTCCTGAACCGTCCCTCTTACAGCGAATCGGATGTATTTTCCGTGAAAAATCCGCTCTTTCTCGTCTGTGAGACCCTGCAGGATCCGGGAAACCTCGGTACCATCTTCCGCAGTGCGGAGGCAGCGGGGGTCTCGGCGCTGCTTCTCTCCTCGGACAGTGTGGATCCTTTCAGTCCCAAGGTAGTGCGTTCCACCATGGGCGCGATCTTCCGGGTTCCTTTCCTCATCTGGGAGGATGGAGACGCTTTGATGCGCCGGCTGAAAAGCGCGGGGGTGACGTCCTACGCCGCTCATCTTCAGGGGAAGGTTTTCTACCACGAGCCGGACTTTGCCGGTCCCACCGCCTTTCTCATCGGCAATGAGGGGAACGGACTGTCGGACCATCTGGCTTCCCTTGCGGATACCTATCTGAAGATCCCGATGGCCGGCCGCGCGGAATCCCTCAATGCTTCGGTCGCCGCGTCGCTTCTGATGTATGAGGCCTATCGCGCAAGAGCCTTCGCGCAGCCGGAAAGTTCTTTGTAGCACATGCCTTGGAGGGCAAAAAGAAAGACAGGCAACGGATCCGCTTTTCCGGATCCGACGCCTGTCTATTATTATACCGATTACAGGGAGAGGAGTCTTGCAACCTCGCACTCGTAGTCGCTGATATCCTTGGTCATGTTGAGTGCTTCCTCGATATCGATGTCGACATACTGGCCGCCGCGATATCCGACCACGCGGTTCGTCTTGCCCTCGATCAGGATATCCACTGCCTTCGCGCCCATCATGGATGCATACACACGATCCTTCGCTGTCGGGCTGCCGCCGCGCTGCATGTAGCCGAGGATGGTGGCGCGGGTCTCGATGCCCGTAGCTGCCTCGATCCGGCGTGCCATGGATGCGGAATGGCCGATACCTTCGGCATTGATGATCAGGTGATGGGTCTTACCCTTCTTGCGGTTCTCGATGATATTGTTGATGATGTCCTGCTCGTTGAAATTGTACCGCTCGGGGAGCAGAATATCCTCGGCGCCGTTCGCAATACCGCACCAGAGAGCGATATATCCGGCATTACGTCCCATGACCTCGATGATGGAGCAGCGCTCATGGGAAGAGGAAGTATCCTTGACCTTATCGATGGCTTCCATTGCCGTATTGACAGCCGTGTCAAAACCGATGGTGTAATCCGTGCAGGCGATATCCAGATCAATCGTGCCCGGCAGGCCAATGGTGTTGATCCCGTTGCGGGACAGAGCCTGTGCACCGCGATAGGAACCGTCGCCGCCGATGACGACCATGCCGTCGATCCCGTGTCTGCGGCAGATCTCAGCTCCGCGCTTCTGTCCTTCGGGCGTCTTGAACTCCAGGCAGCGCGCCGTTCCGAGAACGGTACCGCCTCTCTGGATGATATCGGACACGCTCTTGGGCTGCATGTCGATGATCTCCTCATTGAGCAGACCCATGTAGCCTTTCTTTATTCCCTTAACCTTGAGGCCTCTGGCAATGGCGGTACGAACCACGGCACGGATCGCCGCGTTCATTCCGGGGGCATCGCCGCCGCTGGTCAGAACACCGATTGTTTCCATTTTATTTGCCATCACAAAATCCTCCAAACTTAATCGGCAATATTTTATTCTCTTTTCGGCCGTATTTCAACATTTTTTTAACGGATCTTCACATTTTCTTCGCCGAAAACGGGGATCAGACGATCCAGAAGTTCCTGCCCGAGTGCAACTCGCCGGTTCGGAGGCAGAACCCGCACGGATTTGGTGGAACGGATGAAGATGACCACATCCCCGTCGCCGTCGGAATCCGCCAGAAGATCCAGCAGTTCCTTCTCTCTGGCCCGGTATGTCTCCGGATCCGGGAACTGTACAAAGAGCCCGTGCTCCGGGATGGTGATCGCCCGGGCCGGATCCCCGGAAGCGGTCTGCTTTCTGCTTCGCCCGTCCTCCGCATAGCCGGAGCCGGTATTGTAAGAGGAGGATGCATTGTACTGGCCGCGGGCATTGCCCCAGCTTCGCCCGCCCGCATAGCCGCCGCGGTTGCCGAAGCGGCCGGTGGAACGGAAAAGCTGCGCCGCCGTCTTCCCTTCCGCGTCAGCGAAAGTCACGACCTCGTCCAGCAGAAGCTTCGCATCCTTGTCCTCCTCCACGCTGACACGTCCGCGGATGAAGACCTTGGCCTCCTCCTGCAGGAGCGGTCCGTATTTTTCATAGGACTGCGGGAAGACGATCACCTCCACCGGCCCCATCAGATCCTCCACCGTCAGGAAGCACATCACCTTGTTCGTCTTGGTGTACTTGACATTCTTGTCGGAAATCATGCCGCCGAAGATCACAAAGCTCTCATCCTCGATGTTGGCCTGTCCCTTCTCCTCATCCAGCGCAAAATCGGCGCTCGTGGCAGTCACGATCTCCTCCATCCGGCTGCGGTACCGGTCCAGCGGATGCCCGCTGACATACAGACCCAGGACCTCTTTTTCCATTGCGAGAAGCTGCTCCCGGTCGTACTCCGGAAGCGGAGGAAGCCCGCTCTCGGAACCGGAGGGCGTATCCTCCCCGAAGAAATCGTCAAAGGTCATCTGCCCGGAGATCTGCGTCTTGCGCTCGCGCTGCAGATCGTCCAGGATCAGCTGACTGTCACGCATGCTCTGCTGTCTGGTGCATCCCAGGCAGTCCAGGGCGCCCGCCTTGATCAGGGCCTCCACGGCGCGGCGGTTCATCTCCTTGTCCTGCACACGCTCCAGGAAGTCCCGCAGGCTCCGGTAAGGGCCGTGCAGCTCCCGCTCCGCCACCAGCGCAGCGATCACGGGCACGCCCACGCCCTTGATGGCGGTCAGCGCGTAGCTGATCTTGCCCCCCGCCGGGGTAAATCCGATCTCGCCCGCATTTACGCTCGGCGGGACGAGTTCGATCCCCATGCTGCGGCAGGTATAGATATACTCCGACACCTTGCGCAGGTTGTCGATCACCGAAGTCATCAGGGAAGCCATGAATTCCACCGGGTAATACAGCTTCAGATAAGCCGTCTGGTAAGCGACGACGGCATAGGAAGCCGCATGGGACTTGTTGAAGGCATACTTGGCAAAATCCATCATCTCATCATAGATCTTGTTGCCGATCTGTTCGGAAATCCCCCGGGCCACGCAGCCGGGCACCGGAGCGGGCGGCGTCTTGCCCTCGCGCTCGGCCTCCTCGATCTCCGCCTGATTGCCGTGCAGAAAGATCTCCCGTTCGATCTCCATGACGGACTGTTTTTTCTTGCTCATGGCACGGCGCACGAGATCGCTCCGCCCCATGGAATACCCGCCGAGCTCCCGCACGATCTGCATCACCTGCTCCTGATAGACGATGCACCCGTAGGTCGGCGCCAGGATCGGCTCGAGCTGCGGGCAGTCATAGGTAATGCTCTGCCGGTTGTTTTTGCCCTCGATGTATTTCGGAATGAAGGACATCGGGCCGGGACGGTACAGGGAAATGCCTGCGATGACATCCTCGAGATTCTCCGGCTGCAGCTCCTTCATGAAGGAACGCATTCCCGCGGACTCGAGCTGGAACACACCCTCCGTGTGTCCCGTGGACAGTGCGGCGAAGACCTTCGGATCGTTCATCTCCACATGTGCGGAATCCACCGTCTGTCCGGTCTCCTTCCGGATAAATCCTTCCGCGTTGCCGATGACATCGAGCGTCGTCAGGCCCAGGAAATCCATCTTCAGAAGGCCCAGGCTCTCCAGTTCATCCTTGTCAAACTGCGCGACGGCGCCGCCCTCCGTACCGATGGCCAGCGGCACGTATTCCTCCGCCGCCTTCTGGCAGATCACGACACCGGCCGCATGGGTTCCGGTATTGCGCGGAAGCCCCTCCAGCCGCATGGACATGTCGATCACGCTGCGGACCTGTTCGTCTTCGTCATAGAGACTCTTCAGCTCCGGATTCATCTCCAGGGCCTTCTTCAGCGTGATATCCAGCTCTCTGGGGATTTTCTTCGAGATCGCATCCCCGAAGGAATACGGCAGATCCATGACCCTCGCCACATCACGCACCACGCCCTTCGCACCGAGGGTACCCATCGTGGTGATCTGCACCACACGGTCCTTGCCGTACTTCTGCGTCACATACTCGATGACCTCGCGGCGACGGTCCGTGCAGAAGTCCACATCGATATCGGGCATGGAGACACGCTCCGGGTTCAGGAAGCGCTCGAAGAGCAACTGATACCGGATCGGGTCGATATTGGTGATCTCCAGGCAATAGGAAACAATGCTCCCTGCGGCCGAGCCTCTGCCCGGTCCCACAAGGATCCCGTGTTCCTTCGCATAATTGATAAAATCCCAGACGATGAGGAAATATTCCACATAGCCCATCTGGCGGATGACCCCGAGCTCGTAGTCCAGACGCTCCCGCAGCGTCCGCCCGTCTCCTGCCGGCAAGTCATCTCTTCCGTAGCGCTTTTCAAGGCCTTTCGTGCACAGATCGTTCAGATAGCTCCAGGCATCATATCCCTTCGGAACCTCATACACGGGGATCTTGGTGACGCCGAATTCGATGTCGACCTGACAGCGGTCCGCGATCTTCTGCGTATTCTCGATCGCCTCGGGAACATAGGCAAAGCGCTGCCGCATCTCCTCCTCGCTCTTGACATAGAACTGCCCGTCGTAATAGGTCATGCGGTCCGGATCGTTCAGCGTCCGGTTGGTCTGCAGACAGAGCAGGATATCGTGCGCGTCGGCATCCTCGCGGTAGGTATAGTGGCAGTCGTTGGTGGCCACCAGCGGGATCCCGAGCTCCTTGGAGATCTGCATCAGTCCCATATTGACCGTCCGCTGATCCGCCATCCCGTGATCCTGCATCTCCAGGAAATAGTTCCGCGGTCCGAAGATCTCCCGGTACTCCTTTGCCACCGCGCGGGCATGCTCCATATCCCCGGACAGAATGGCCTGCGGAACCTCGCCCGCCAGACAGGCAGAGAGGCAGATGATCCCCTCGTGGTATTCCCGCAGCACCTCCAGGTCCACGCGCGGCTTGAAATAAAAGCCCTCCGTGTAGCCCTTGCTGACGATCTTGAGCAGATTCCCGTAGCCCTGATTGGTCTCGGCCAGCAGCACAAGATGATAATACCGGACATCCCCCTTTGCGCTCGACTTCTCAAAGCGGGAGCCCGGTGCCACATAGACCTCGCACCCCAGCACCGGATGGATCCCGGCTGCCTTCGCTGCCTTATAGAATTTAAGTACCCCGTACATCACGCCGTGGTCGGTAATGGCCGCGGCCGTCATCCCGAGCTCCTTCGCCCGGGCCACATAGTCCTCGATCCGGTTCATGCCGTCCAGAAGACTGTACTCCGTGTGTGTATGCAGATGAACAAATGCCATGTTTCCTACCCCTCACCGAAATCACCGGCCACAGGTCCCCCCGGGGAGTCCCCGCTCTCCGGCATCCTTCCCGGATCTGTCCGCCGCCGGCTCCATGTTCCAGCACTCCCGGATCACATACTGCGGCGCGTTATTCATGCTGATATAGATACGTCCGATGTACTCCCCGATGAGTCCCAGCATGATCAGGATCATTCCGCCGAAAAAAATCACCGCTGTCATAAGTGCGGCAAAGCCCATGACCGCTGCCGGATTCAGGAGTCTGCGAACCACCGTGTAGATCCCGTAAATAAAGCTGAAAAGAGTAGCCATCCCGCCCGCAGCCGTGGCCATGCGCAGAGGCTTCACGGAGAAGGCGGTGAACCCGTTGAACCAGAGATTCAGGAGCTTTTTCAGGGTATAGCCGGAGGTGCCGACCTCCCGCTCTCTGTGATCCACCTCGACATTGCAGATATTTTTCGTCGTGCGAAGCGCCAGACCGATCACATAAGGATAGCAGTTCTGGTACCGGATCATGTCCTCCACGACAAAACGGCGCGCCGCAAAATAGCTCGAAACGGTAAGGTCCTGCGGCTTGCCCAGCATCACGCGGACCATATAATCATTGACCCTGCTGCCAAAATTCCGGAAGGTCGAATGCTGCTTGTGCGCATAGTGGGCATAAACGAGATCCATACCCTCCTCGATCTTGTCCAGAAGGCGGTCCACCTGATTCGCGGGCGTCTGTCCGTCATCGTCGAGGCAGACCACCAGGTCGCCGTCGCTGTACCGCAGACCTGCCATCAGGGCGCTGTGCTGTCCGAAATTCCGGGCAAAGGAGATGCCGTGGATATCCGAAGCGTCCTCACACAGCCTGCGGATCACATCCTCCGTCCCGTCCGGGGAGCAGTCATTGATCAGGAAGATGTCATAGGTATACCTGTCCCGGAGCTCCTCCATTTTATCCCGAATCTCCTGCACCACCTTCGGAAGCGTGATCTCCGAGCGATAGCAGGGGATGATGAAGCTGATCTTTTCCATTTTGTCTAACCTTTTCTCTCTTCAGGCCGCAGATAACGGCCCCTGATTTGGGCTTAAAGCAAACCACAGCCCCGCCTCTCCGGCAGGGGCTGCAGCGCACCTCTTGCATTGCCTTTTCGTTTATTTTATCATAGAAACGACTATTAAAAAACCTTTCGGAAGGGTGATTTCATGAAAAAATCTCTCCCCAAATCCGCCATCCGGATCCTTCTGATTCTCTTTCTGCTTCTGGCCGTCGGAGGACTTACGGCCTTTCGGTATTTCAAGGTATCCGTGGGCGGATCCGGGACCGCGGCCGACCGCGACCGCTTCCGGTCCGCGCCCGGCGGAGTCCTGGTGATCTCCATGGAACCGGAGACGACGCTGCGCGCATCGGATATCGAGCAGACCTTCGGAATGCCCCTGACGGCAAATACCGTCCGCATCCCGGACACCCGCTGCCTGCTGACCTACCTGAGCGCCGCTTCCGCTTCGGAGACCGCTCCGACCGTTTTATATCTCGGCTTTCGCCCGGATCTGCTCGACGAGGCAAAGCTGGTGACCTCCCGTGAGCTTGCGCATTTCCGGGAAGTCTTCCCCGACTGCCGCCTGGTCTTTCTCCCCGCGCACCCTTCGGTCGCCCGGTGGGAAAAGCTTCTGGATGCGACCGATCCCGAGAGCGGTCTGAGCTTCGAAGAGACCGCGGCCGCCTACAATGAAGGCATCGAAACCATCGTCAGCTCCGGCTATGAGCTGTACGATTTCGGACGCACCGACTGGATCATCGACAATGTCGGCAATTATGTCTCGGACTACACGGTAAATGCCGACACAGCCCTGGTCCTCATCTCCAGGACCATCCCCGGCAGTGGCTTTCAGGTGACTCCGGAAATCGCAGCAGACTGGAATGCCGGACGGGACTTCTGGCTCCGCGCACAGGTCACATCCCTCCCGCCTGCGGATGCCCTGCAGTCCAAATGCATCGTGGTCCTCGGCGACAGCATCTTCGGCATCTTTGAAGATTCCATGTCCATCTCCGGCATCCTTGCGTCCATGGCCGGTGCGGAAATCTACAACTGTGCCATCGGCGGGATCACCGCCTCCGACGTCTCCGGGCGCTACGATTTCGGCAAGTCCGTGAATGCCATTCTGACAGAGGTACCGGATGCACCGAAGGAGGACTTTGCGAAGGCGCGCGAAGCGCTGGCAAAATATGCTTCCTCCGGAGAAAAAGAGATCCTCTTTCTCATCGAGTTCGGGATCAACGATTATCTGTATCAGTGTCCGGTCCGAAACGCGGATCAGCCCATGGACACTTCCACCTACTACGGCGCACTGAGCACCGGGATCGCAAGGCTGCGCGAAGCGTATCCGCAGGCCGGCTTCCTGGTCCTTTCCCCCGGCTATTGCTATCCGGAGCAGGACATGTACGGGGTCTGGCTGGAGGATCCGCTCCTTCCGGAATACCGCACCGCCGCGGAGGAGGTTGCCTCCGCTTATGGCCTTCCCGTCTATCGCCTGGCACAGGATGTCTACGGCCTCGACATCTCCACCTTCCACTGGCTCAGCAGTGACCAGGTGCATTACAACGAGTCCGGACGCTACTGCATCGGGCGGGGCCTGATCGAATACCTGACCGCAGCACAGTAACGCTGCCGTCATCCACGGAGAATATCCATGAAAGAAAGAATCTATGTCTGCCACACCTATTACCATGTCTACATCACGCTCCTCAAGGAGCTGAAGATCCGCGCGGAGGAAGGGAGCAGCTGGGCTCCCCACGCCACGCTCATCCTCTCGAAGATGTCCACCGATTTTGAAGAACTGCACACACGGCTTTCCGAATGCGGCCTCTTTGATGAGATCCTGGACTATGACGAAAAACGCGAGAGTTTTTTCCCGGAGCTGGATTCCCTGCGTTCGGACACGGGGAGCGGCCTCGGCAATCTGCGCCAGCGCATCCGGCTGACCCGCCGCTTTGCACAGCTTCAGGAGCCCTTTCTCCCGGTGGATTTCCGTCAGTATAAACAGATCTACGTCTTCTGCGACGCAGACCCCATCGGGGTGTATCTCAACCAGAAGCACATCCGCTACCATGCGGTGGAGGACGGTCTCAACTGTATCGCCAACGGCGACCTCGCCCGCTTCGACAACCGCGGGCACTTTCCGCTCAAGGCCTTCCTGTCCCTGCACCTGAATCTGATCTTTATCCCGAACGGCTACGGCAAATACTGCATCGACATGGAGATCAACGACCGCTCCCGTCTGATCTATCAGGACTTCCGGAAATACATCGAGGTTCCGAGACTCCCGCTGCGCGATCGTCTGACGGACGCGGACCGGGAGCTGATCCTGAAGGTTTTCCTGAAAAACAAAGCCGCCCTCGAGCAGCGCGTTGCCGAAGCAAGCAAAGCCGGAGACGGCATTCTCCTCCTGACGGAGCCCCTGTGCACTTTAGAGATCCGGAAGCAGATCTTCACCGATCTCATCGAGCGGTACCAAAAGGAAGGCACCGTATTTTTAAAGCCCCACCCCAGAGACGAGCTGGACTACGAGACCCTCTTCCCGGAGATTCCCCAGATCGACAAAAAGGTTCCGATGGAGATGCTCCATTTTATGCCGGGCGCACATTTCAAAAAAGCGGTGGGCGTTCTGACAGAGATGTCGGATTTCCCGTATGCGGACGAGAGCATCCGCCTGGGTCCCGACTTCCTCGACGCCTACGAAGAGCCCTCCATCCATCGCCAGAACGAACAGATTTAAATTTGGACCGGCTTGCTGCCTGACGACACATGCCCCAGCGCCTCCCGAAGGATCTTCCTCTCCGGGCGCGGGCGCTCCGGCGTCAAAGGTCCGCCGTCCGACACAAAGGAAAGATCCGCGCCCGCAGCTAAGGTTGCCGGGCGCTTTTTTTGCTCCGGCTTTCCCTGCATTCCGTCCTCCAGTCCCCAGGCCTTTTGAAGTTCCAGGCTTAGCCGGATCAGACGCTCCGCCGCCACATGCGGATTCCAGATCTCCTTCACGGTCCGGTAGGCCGCTTCGCCCATCCGGCGACGCTCCCCGGGCTGCTCCAAAAGACGCAGGATTTCCCGCGCCAGCAGCTCCGCACAGTCCTTCTTTCTCCCGTCGTAGACGATCCCATTCTCCCCGTTCCTTACCAGGTAAGGCACCGCGCCGATCCGCGCATCCGCAAGCACCGCGCAGCCACTGTTCATGGCTTCGTTCGCGACAGCGCCCCAGCCCTCCTTACGGTCGCTGGTAAAGAGGTAAAAATCGGCCGCCTCCATCTCCTCGCGCACCTGCTCCGGCGTGCAAAATCCCGGAAACGAAACCACCTCCTCCAGACCGAGCGCGCGGGTCATTTCCTTCAATGGCTCCAGCATGTCTCCGCCGCCCACCATCCGCAGCCGGAAGGATGCGCCGGCCTCCCGAAGGTGCGCAGCCGTCCGCAGTGCGACCTCCGGATGCTTCCAGTCGATCATGCGGCCGGCCCAGAGAAGCACCGGCACGGGGTTCTGCGCTTTGCGGGCAAAAAGTGCTTCCGAATCCTGCCTGCGGATCTCCGGGAAATATCCCCACCGGAACATCTTCCCGGGATAGGCCCGAAAGATGCCGAAATCCGAAGCCACATAGGCACCGGAGCAGAGCAGATACACCGGCGAAGCGGCGAAGGCCGTGTGGTCATGATACTTGCGAAGCAGTCCGCGGGGCGTGATGCATTTCCACTGCCCTTCCTTGTAGACGCGCTCGGAATAGCGGAGCGTAAGCTTTCCCTCCTCCAGCCTCGGACGGATGTAACTCTCGTCCTCACAGCCGCCGAACAGGACCACATCCGCGCCGCTGATCTCCCACAGGGCCGCCGTTTTCAGGTCCATCCCCTGCGCATCCGTTCCGTACGCCGGACGGACATACTCCGGGATCTCCTCCTGCCATCCCATGGCCCTGCGTTCCTCCTCCATGGGCTGCGTCTGGAAAAAGACAAAATTCCCTCTCCCCAGGAGACTTTGCGCCTCCCGGCAGAAAGGGATCTGATGATGATTGATATAGTTGGAAACAAAAACGAGCTTCATGAATACATCTCCCCGTAGATCGCTTCAAGCTGTGCACGGTTGCGGACGGGATCGTGATTGATCCGCGCACGCTCCTTCGCGAGCGCCGCTCTCCGGTCCGCTTCCTCCGGCTGCGAGAGCGCATCTGCCAGAGAATCCTTCAGCCCCTGCACGATCGTATCCAGAGTCGAATCCACATCGCAGGCGTACATCCACCCTTCGTTGCTTCCCAGCATGGAAGGAATCCCGCCGACCGCGGCCGCCACCACCGGCGTGCCGAGCAGCATCGCCTCCCCAAGCGAATTGGGTGAATTCTCGCACACGGAACAGCATACATAGACATTGGCCTTCAGGTACTGCTCCTTCATCTGTTCCGCGTTCAGTCGTCCGAGGAAATGCACCCGTTCCTTCAGATCATACTCCAGGATCAGCTCCCTCAGATAATTCGCATAGGCGGAGCGTCTGAGACGATCCTTCAGGGAATCCGAGCGGATGATATCCTGCCCGGCGACATAGATCTGCAGATCCTGCGATGCATCGGCGCCCCGCAGAAGCTCTCCGACCGCGATCAGCAGATAGTGCAGTCCCTTGATCGGATAATCTCCCTGGCTTATAAAGATCCGCCCCGGCTGTGCCTCGCTCCGTTCCCAGCTGCCTTCATAGAAGGTCCTGCGCAGCGTCTCCCCTGCCAGATGATAGATGGCCATCTGATTCCAGCGCTTCGCCAGCGCCTGGTCAAAAAAGGTCCGCCCCGCCACATGACCGGTGAGGGTCAGCGCTTTTTTCTCATTTTCCCCGCGCAGGAGAAAATCCTGCTGCTGCTGTGCCAGACTGTCATGCCGGATCAGATCCCGGAACGATACATTGCCGCGCACGCGCTCCGGAAGATGGGCCATGTACCGCTGCGCATAGATACTGATCGGGCCCTGGATCGAGATCAGCAGACGGTTCGGCTTTCCAAAGGCTCTGGCCATCGCCAGGGTGTGCGGATATTCCGTGCCGTAGCAGTGGACGATATCCGGCTGCGCCAGTTCCAGCACATCCCGCATCTCCTGCTCGAGAGCTTTTCGATAGATCTCCGGGTGCTGCGTATCCTCCCGGAAGCCAAACCAGGCGATTTCCGTGTCGCCCACGTAAGCCTTTCCGCGGTGACGGATCCTTTTTGCAGCATCGCTTTCCGCCCCTTCGGGAAGGGCGACTCCTGCGCGTCCGGGAGCAGTCTCTCCTGCTTCCTTCGGCACGGGAAAGGCGATCATGATCTCGGGTGCGTTTTTGCTCTCCAACAGGCCGTGAAGCAGCCCCTCGATCCATCCCTCCTTGGGGAGGGATGGCAGTCCGAGCTGCTCCGCGATCTCCGGCAATATGAGATTGCATACCCACAAGACTTTCATTCGGTATCCCTTTCACTCGAAATCCTGTAATACCACTTAAGAAGCTTTTCATCCGCTTCCCAGAGCAGCCCTGCCGCCACCCGGATCTGCTGCGTATCAAAAAAGGCCAGGGTGCGCTCCAGGGGCTTTCCAACATGCGACCCCGCCGGCACTGCCAGCAGGATCCGCTGCGCTTTGCGCAAAAGCTCCGCACTTTCCGGGGCCAGCATCGGTGCCGGCATGGGAACAAACCGGAAGGCCTCCGCTCCCTTCACCGCGCGAAGGGCTCTGCAGACCGCCTCCGAATCCGCCTGATCCGTCGCGGGCACCACGAGGATCGAAAGCTCTTCCTCCGATCCCGCGGGACGCTCCGCCGCAGGCGCACCTGGGTCCTGCGCATAGACCGCCTTCAGATTCTCGGAAAGCTCCGGGCTGTGGATCGTTCCCAGCGCCGGGATCCCGTATCTTCTGCGCAGGGTCACCGGCAGATAGATACTGTCCGCGGCCATCTCGCGGAGCAGATAGATCAGATGGACAAAAAAGGCACTCACCACCAGGGAGAACAAAAACGCTCTGGCGATACGCGGCGCTTCCGACACATTCTCCACTCTGGTCCCTGTCAGGACCTCCATGTAATCCACGCCCATCAGTTCCCTTCCGTAGGCTCCGGTCCATACCTTCTCGATCCCCTTCGAAAGCTCCTCCGCCAGCTGCGCATCCCGGCAGGTCACATAGAAGCTGGGGACATTGATATCCGACTTGATCTCGGCGCTCAGATACTGCGCCAGCTGCGCATCCTCCAGCGAGAGCGCCTTCGAATCCGGATACAGGGCCCCCACTTCCTCCCGCAGCTCCCGGAGAAACCGGTCCGACTGAAGGTAGGAGGTCCAGGTATAGTAATTGACAAAATAATCCCCGTCTCCCTCGTACGGCACGGTATAGTGCACGAGGTAATCGCTCTGGGCGCGGTACATGGGATCCTCCGCAAAGACCACATAGCGCAGGCAGTAGAGTCCTCCGCCGAGCAGCGTCAGCGCAAGGATCAACGCCACAAGGAGCTTTAGATTCTTGAGATAACACAGGAGCAGGAGCCTCTCATCTGCCGGCTCCTTTCCCCGATAAATCCCGGTTTCACTCATCCCGGTTCCCGCCTTCCTTCTCTGCTTCGGACGGTGTCCGTCCGGTCTCCGCCGCGGATCCGTCCGGTTCTGTCCGTTGCCGGTCGCGGCTCGCCCGCTCCCGTTCCACCTGTTCCCGCAGCGCCGTCACCTGATCGGATTCCACGCCCTCCGTGCTGTCCGGCCAGAAGAGCACCTTGAGCGTCAGGAGCATCAGCTTCAGATCCAGCACCAGCGAATAATTCTCGATATAGGTCAGATCCAGCTTCAATTTGTCATAGGGCGTCGTATTGTACTTGCCGTATACCTGGGCAAAGCCCGCCAGCCCTGCCTTGACGCGAAGCCGATAGGCGAATTCCGGCATGATCTCCATGTACTGGGCCATGATCTCGGGGCGCTCGGGGCGCGGGCCGATAAAGGACATATCGCCCTTTAAAATATTCAGAAGCTGCGGCAGTTCGTCCAGACGGCACTTGCGGATCACACGCCCCACCGGAGTGATGCGCGAATCCCCCTTGCTGGCCAGCCGGGCCACGCCGTCCTTCTCCGCATCCACGCGCATGGAACGGAATTTCATGATCTGAAACTCCCGCATATCCTTCGTCAGACGCACCTGCTTGTACAGGACCGGACCGCCGTCGTAGAGCTTGATCGCCAGCGCCGTAAGCAGCATGAAGGGAGAGGTCAGCACGAGGAGGATCACGCTGCACACGATGTCGATCAGACGCTTCAGGAAACGCTGCTCCATGGTCAGGCTGAATTCTCTCGTCAGAAGGATCGGGCTGTCGAATACATGCAGCTCCTCCGCCCCCATCAGAATGACATCGGAGATCTTGGGCAGCAGATAAAACCGGATCGAATTGGCATAGCAGAACTTGATCAGCGGCTTTCGCTGCGGCTCCGTCATGTCGCCGATCACCACGGCATTGCAGTTGCCCTCCTCGAACTGCGTGCGGATCAGCTCCTTGAGCGCTTCCTCCCCGAGGGCTGCCGAGGCCGTCTCCGCGATGCGGTACTTGTCCCAACGCGTCTCAAACTTCCGGATCAGCTCCTTCGGATCCCGTTCGCCATAGATCAGCAGAAGCCGCCGCGGCGGAAAAATACTCCGGTACACCTTGTCCGCAAGGAAAATATACACCAGCACGACCAGGAACTGCTCCGCGATCATATGCAGGAAATACAGCGGTTTGAAAAGCTGGAAGGCCATGACGGAGAGCTCGACATAGATGAAAAACCAGGCCATCAGGGTCGCAAACATCTGGGAAAAAACAAGCTCCGCGCTCTTCAGATACCCCAGGCGCATCCCGCCGTACATGTTGGAAAAGGCGATCAGCACCACCCCGTAGATGGAGACCTCCAGGACATGTCCCCAGAAGTAGAAATGCCGCAGATCCTCCACGACGCTGTGCTGGAAATGGAAGTACCAGTGATAGGCAAATACCGCGATCTCAAGTGCCAGGCAGCCCGCCACCAGCGCCAGATTGATCAGACGCTTGAACGCTTCCATTCTCTGTAATTTTTCCTGACCGGTCAGTTTCATTTTATTCCTTTCTTCCGTCCCGGATCCTCATCCAGAGGCCGTGCAGTCTGCGCACCGGAATCGGTGACACAGCTGTCAGAAGTAACAGATTTTTGCGGTACTCCTTCCGCAGGAGTCTGCTTCGCCGGATCTCGCCGCGCATGGGCCGGATTCCCCGCATGACGCGCACATACAGCTCCTCATGCGTCCCCATCTTCTCCACCGGCACATGCAGCAGATACCACATGCACTGCACCTGATAGAAATGGCGGGACGCTTCCCGCTGCGCCGGAAAATACTGCTCCGCCATCTCCATGGACAGCTCCGCGTTGCGGATCATGGCCTCATAGAGCACGGGATTGTATTTGCCGCGGGTATTGCTCCCCGCGCGCAGCTCGATATTGTATCCGAGCTTCTCGATCGTCAGGATCCGGCCGAGGGCCGGTGTCATGCGAAGCAGAAGCTCAAAGTCCTCATTCAGTCTGTGCTCGCTGAAACGGTATCCCTGCAGGAACTCTCTGCGGAAAAGCTTGGTGCAAAAGGAGCTGTCCCCGACGTAGAGCATCAGCTCGCGGAAGTATTCCTCCGGGGTCTGCTCATAGCTTCCTCCGCCCTCCTTGTAGGGCCCCTTGACCAGATTCCCGTCCGCGTCGAAGTCCCGGCTCATCATCTGGGCAACCGTGCAGTCCGGATGGGCGCTCAGGCCAAGGTACAGGGTCTCGTACATATCCGGCTCGGCCCAGTCATCGGAGTCCAGAAATCCGACATACGCGCCGGTCGCCTTCTCGATGCCCAGGTTCCGCGCGGTGCTGGATCCTCCGTTCTCCTTGTGGTACACCCGGATCCGGTCATCCTGCCCGGCATACGCGTCGCAGATCTCCCCGCTTCCGTCCGTGGATCCGTCGTCGATCAGCAGGATCTCCAGGTTCGTATATGTCTGTCCGCACACCGCCTGAAGGCTCCGGTCCAGATAGGGCTTTACATTGTAGATGGGTAGGATGATGCTAATCTTTTCCTGCATGGCTCCTCTTTCTCAGATACCGGATCATCAGCGTCTGAAGGCGAAGCGGGCGCTTTTTCCCGGGCATTCCCAGAACGCGCGCGGTCCTTTCCTTCGGCGGAAAGTCTCCGTGCCTGCGATAGTACGCATACAGATAGAGAATCCCGCGGTCCTTCTCCGCCGGCAGATGCCAGATACAGACCGGATTTTGGAAAGTATTCGTCGCTACCAGATAAAAGGCATCCGTCCAGTAGCGGTACACATAAGCGCAGGCATCGCGCACCCGCAGCTTTCGGTTATAGATCCCCGCTGCAATGGACAGAATGCACTCATCCCCGATTTCCTTCGGGATCCGGTCTCCGGCCTGCAGGATCCGCTGATATAATTGCAGACAGATTTCGGTAAAATCCGTCATCTGTTCCCTGCGTCCGCAGACAAATTCCCCGCCATACTGGATCGGGTCGTTTAGAGGCTCCGTCCTGCCCGCGGGGTCCAGGTCCTCCTCCTGCGGGAACAGGTTCCGGTAGGTCTCGCGGATCGGCTGACGGTCCGGGTGCGACCAGGTATGCCCCAGCGGAAAGAGCATCAACCCCTCATCCGCCTCCTTCCACAGATCCCCGTAGGGCTCCATGGTCAGGGTATCGGAATCGAGCAGCAAAATGCGTTCATATTCCGGTAGGGAGGCCGCCCAGGTCAGCGCACAGAGCTTGTAAAAAGCGAGCTTCCAGCGGAAATCCTCCGGCATGACATAGGTGTCAAAAGGATGGAGCAGCACCTTTACTCCGGCCCGGGAAAGCTCCCCGGCCAGCGGCTCTCCCGGCATGTCCGTGGTGATCAGGGCCACCTCATCCTCCGGGTTCTTGCGCTTGGCGGAAGCAAGGGCCACCAGTATATTCTTCTCGTAGATCCGGCGCTTCACATCGTCGGAGACGCCGGTAAGCTGCTGGGATCCCAGCACCTTCGGCGCGTGCGTATAGGCTGTGAAAATCAGATTCACGTATTCCTCCTCAGGGCATCCCGTTTGAGAAGCACCCTGCGTATCTCCGTTCTCTGTATTTGTTACATACAGAGTATATTTTACTATATTCGGCTTCTGTGGTCAAAGCATCCTTTGCCGTCCGGCCCCTCTTCCGGTCTTTGCATTCGTACGGTGCCCGTGCTATGATGATACGGGCATCTTCGGTGCCCGAAGGCGCAAAAAATAAGTTACAGGATGCATTCCCACAGGAGTGCCGGAGGCGCGATGGAAGCAACCGCTCTGGTCTATGTCTGCCTGACCGTACTGGTTCTGGCCATAGCCATGCAGATCGACAATCGGGAACTGAATACTCTGCCCTCCACCGCCGGGATCACCCGGCAGGAGCGCTTCAACCGGATCTCCATGATCGGGATCTATGTCCTGCTGACCGGAGTCTCCGCCTGCCGCATCGCCGTGGGCAACGACTACTGGGGCTATCGGAACAGCTTCCGGATCATTGCGCAGGACCGGCATGTCTCCTTCGAGCTCGGGATGCAGTGGATCGTGAAGGCCTTCTATGCCCTCTTCGGGTATGACAATTACCTGCCGGTCTTCGCGTTTTTCTCCGTTCTGACGGTCCTCTTTTTCATGCTCGCGCTGCGTCATCTGGGAAAATATTACGCCTTCTCCCTCTTCCTTCTGATGACGGGGGGCTTTTATTTCAACAGCCTCAACTCGATCCGGTACTATCTCGCACTGGCCATCGCGCTGTGGTCGATCCGCTTTGTGCTGCGCAGAGACTACCTGCGTTTTCTCCTGCTCATCGTCTTCGGCATGTTTTTCCACAAGTCCGTCCTCCTGGTGGTGCCGGTCTATCTCATCACCTGGGGCCTGAGCAATCTGCGCTACCGGAAATGGATGCTGCCTGTGGGCGGCGCGGTCTTCACCGTGTTCGTCCTCAGCCTGATCTTCGCGCAGGATGCCTACCGGTGGCTGATCTTTAAATTCTACCCCTACTACGAGGGCTCCGTCTTCGACAACGGGGATATCTCCTATGTCAACATCCTGCGTTGCGCTGCCGTGCTCGTCCTGAGCATGCTCTGCTTCCGGCAGCTTCTGCCGCGGGAGGCAGCCCGCCTTCGCTTCTACGGACTGCTGAATCTGTTCGGACTGGTCGTATACCTCTGCGGCAGCTTTATCCCGACCACTTCGCGCATCGGGTACTATTTCATCATCCCGCAGATCTTCCTGATCCCGGAGCTTACCGAAGGCATGAAGCAGGGGCGGATGAAGACACTCGTCCGCGTGGCCGTCATCGCCGGATTTACCCTTTATTTTGCATTCCTGCTGTTACAGATGTATGATGAAGGAGTGAAGCTCCTGCCCTATCGAAATTGGATCTTCCAGTGAGGTTGTCATATGCATACTTTTACAGTCATTGTGCCCTGCTACAATGAAGAGGAAACCGTTCCCATCTTCTATGAGGAGATCATCAAAAACGATCCTTTTTTCCGTGAAAAAGAGCTGGAGCCGGAATTTCTCTTTATCGACGACGGTTCCCGGGACGGTACCGTGGCACAGGTCCGTGCGCTGCATGAGCGCGACCCCAGAGTCCACCTGATCAGCTTCTCCCGCAATTTCGGCAAGGAAGCCGCGATGTACGCAGGGCTCCAGAATGCCAGGGGGGAGTATGTCGTCATCATGGATGTGGATCTGCAGGATCCGCCTTCCCTGCTGCCCGATATGTTCGCGGCCCTGGAGGAGGGCTACGACTCCGTGGCCACCCGCCGCGTCACCCGCAAGGGCGAGCCGCCGATCCGCAGCCTGTTCGCGCGGCTTTTCTACCGGATCATGCGCAAGATCTCCCAGACGGAGATGATGGACGGCGCGCGGGACTACCGGCTCATGACCCGCCAGATGGTGGACGCCATCCTGTCCATGGGGGAGTACAACCGCTTCACGAAGGGAATCTTTGGCTGGGTCGGCTTCAAGACCAAATGGCTGGAGTATGAAAATGTGGACCGCTCCGCCGGCTCGACCAAGTGGAGCTTCTGGAAGCTCTTCAAGTATTCCATCGAGGGGATGACCGCCTTTTCCACGGCGCCGCTGGTCTTCAGCTCCGTCGTCGGTGTCACCTTCTGTATCCTGGCCTTTGTCATGGTCATCTTTATCATTGTCCGAAAGCTTCTCTTCGGCGATCCGGTCTCCGGATGGCCGAGCATGGTCTGCATCATCCTGTTCATCAGCGGGATCCAGTTCTTCTGTACCGGGATTCTCGGACAGTACATGGCCAAAACCTACATGGAAGTAAAAGCCCGTCCCATCTATCTGAAGGACGAGAAAAACTGTTTCTGACTTCCGAACGAGGCACGTTATGATTCATTTGCTGCTGGCGGCCGTCCTGCTGCTTCTGCTCCCGTTTCTGACGGGGCAGGGACTGATGGCGGCGCTCGACGATCTACAGAAAAAAAGAGCAGGGCTCCCGGAGAAATATCTCTCCGGAAGCCTTGTTTTGCTACTTCTGACGGAAGCAGCGCATCTGCTGACGCTGATCCGGGGGGAGGGCATCGCCTTCTGTCTGAAGACCGCCGGCCTCCTCTGGATCCTGGTTGCCACGGTCTCCTATCTCTTCACCCTGGTGCGCACCTTCCTGCGTACCCTGAAATCTTCGCCGGAGCCAAAAACCCGCAAAAAGGACAAGGCTCCCGCGGACTCTGTGACTGCCGTTTTCGGCGCGGCCGCGTTTCTTCTGATCGCTGCGCAGCTTGTCTATATCGCGCTGGGCTCCCATGTGGCCATCACCGGGGATATGACCGCGGAGACGGTACAGACGCTCCTGGGCGGCGCTCCCTTCTACGAAACCAATCCCATGACCGGTCTGCCCTATAGCGCCGGCATTCCTTCCCGGCTGAAGATCCTGGTGCTTCCCACCTTCTATGCCATCTTTGCCCGGGCCTTCTCCCTGCCCGCCACCACGGTGGTATGGCAGCTGATGCCCGTCTTCTGGGCGGTCAACGGATATTGTGCCTTCGCTTATCTGGGGAGAATATTCTTCCCCGGGACGGATGCGGACGCGCGAAGGAAGCGCGGGATCTTCCTCTTCCTCGCTGCCTTTCTGGTCCTGTCGAGCGATGCGCTGCCGGGTACGGAAGGGTTTTCGCTCCTGCATGCCGGATTTACCGGCGTATCCATCCGCCTCTGGGTGCTGGTCCCCGCGCTGATCGCAGCCTTCCGTGAGCGCCGTTTCGTACTCTGCGCGCTGGCGGTCCTGACGGAATCCGTGATCCTCTGGACCCGGTTCGGCGTCGGACTGACCCTGCTTCTTTTGCTTTCTCTGATCGCGGCCACCCTGCTCCTTCGCAGAAGGGAGGTGCAGCCCTCATGAAATCCTTCTCCGTCCTGATGCAGGAATACCTCACCTATACAAGCGGCGCCAAGCTGACGGCCCTCTTCCTGACGGGTCTGCTCGCTGCCCTGGCCTTCCCGCAGGTACGAAAGGAAGCCGGAAAAGAAAACCGCCCCCTGCTCATCGCTTCGGGCGCGCTCGCCGTGCTGTGCCTCTTCCCGCCCACCGCGCTTCTTCTGTCCTGGTATCAGAGTGCGTATTATGATTACCGCGCCCTCTGGTCCATGATCCCCGTACTGCCGGTTACCGCCCTTTTCCTGACCCGGCTTTTTGCCTGGATCCTGGGCCGGTGGCAAAAGGAAGGGAGCCATGCGACCGCTTTCCGCGAAAAATACGCCCCTCCCCTGCTCCTTCTCGTCCTCCTGCTGCTCCTTCTTCTGTGCGGAGACGCAGGCTACCACAGCTGGCGCTCCTACGCCCTCCCGGGGGACCGTGCGACCTTAGAGGAGCTTACGGATACGCTTCTGGAGCTGGCGGACGCGGACATGGAAAAAGGAGAAAATGACGGATCCGTCCCTTCTGCACCGGCCGGATCCGATCGGCCCGTCGTGTGGGGGCCCCGCGAGGTCATGACCTGTCTTCCGATGGTCACAAACGATCTGCGCCCGCTCTACGGACGCGATTTCTGGGATCCTTCCCTGGACGGCTTTACCTACGATACCTACCCGGATTCCCTGCAGGATCTCTACGACTGGATGTACGCCGTAGAGCTTCAGGACGTCTTCTTCTTTGCCTTCGACTGGGACTCTCTGTACTATACGGATGCATCCTCCATCGCGGAAGCCAGAGACAATAAAAACGGCATCCAAAGCTGCAGGGCAGCGCTGGACGCCGGTGTGGATTACATTGTCCTTCCCGGTTGCGAACGGACCGACCGGGCCGCTCTTTCGTATCTCGCGGAGGAGCTGAGCCTTCAGGTGATCCCGGTCCGGGTAGAGGAGGACGGATATTATATTCTCTGCCGCTGACGGCTTACAAGGCGCGGACGGCTTCCTTCCTACAATCTCCTGCGCACCGCATTTACCGCCCACAGGACGAAATTCCCCATGCTGCGCGGAACGCTCAGATGCTCTGCTTTCCGGTACAGATTCCAGATCCGGCGCAGGGCTTCTACTTTGTTCGAGGAAAGGCTCTTCTGTCCGGGCGCCGGTCTGCGGTAGCGCACCAGTGTCTCATCGAGCCCGTAGGCCGTGATGCCTTCCCGCAGAAGGCTCCACCACAGCGCGGTATCTTCGCTCTTCATATCCGGCATCCGAAGCTTCTCCTTCGGAATCTTCTCCAGATCAAACATCACCGTGGAAGTAAAGATCGTCGTGTTGCGAAGCGCCTCCCGGTAGGTCAGCGTCTCCGGCGCATGCGCGATCCGCCCTGTTCCGCGCCCGTCCGGATCCGCAAATTCATAGCTCATAAAGACGAAGGCTGCATCCTTCTCTTTCAGGAACTCCAGTTCTCTGCGGAGCTTGTCCGGCTCCCAGATATCATCCCCGTCCAGAAAGGCCAGGTACCTTCCCTCGGCCGCTTCCACGCCGCGATTCCTTGCCACGGCCGGTCCCTGATTGCGCTCCTGCCGCAGCAGGCGGATCCTGCAGCCCGGATATTCCCGGCAATACTGTTCGATCAGGTCGGCGCTGGTGTCCGGGCTCCGGTCGTCCACCAGGATCAGCTCCCAGTCCGTATACGTCTGGGCCCGCACATAATCCATGGTCTCGCGGATCAGATGTTCCAGGCCATAGACCGGTATGACGATGCTGACCATCTCCGTTTGCTTCATTCCATCCCCTCTTATATCCCCGGCTTCCCAGGAATGTGAAAAGCCCGCTCCCCTTCGGGAACGGGCTTACTGTTATTCTCCGAGACCGCTCTCCACAGCTGCAACCAGCGTATTCAATGCTGCCTCTTCATCTTCGCCATCACATATAAACTCGATCTCGTCTCCGCATTTCACGCAAGCTCCGAGCACACTCAGAACGCTTTTGGCATTCGCTGTATTGTCGCGAAACCGGAACGTGATCAAGGACTTGTACTGCATGGCTTCCTTGCAAAGGATCCCTGCCGGTCTCAAATGAAGTCCGGTAGGATTTTTGATGACTACCTTTTGACTAACCATATCTTACCCTCCGTGGCACCTGCCGGGTCTCCGGTTACATGGATGTCCACCTGTATTTCCAACATTGTAACATTTTTTAAATCAACACTCAATACCCTTGTGTTACTCTTCGGAGACCTCCATGACATAGACCCGGATCGTCACATGATCCGCAGCGATGAGCCCACTCGGAAGCGTGAACTCGATGGGCATGTCATAAGCGCCCTCCTCCAGCTCCGTCAGACCCTCCTCGAGCATCCAGGAACCGACATCGATCATTCCGGCGATCTGATCGGACGTCAGCTCATCCAGCTTCATGGCAAGTCCGCCGATCATCACACTGACATTGCCTCCGCCGGTGGAAACCGAGACATTGTCCGGTACATTCTTGAAGGTCAGTGCACTCTGCGAAATGGAGAAGCTGCGATATTCCAGCGGCTCCACCGGAACCGTCACCGTGACGAGTCCGTCAAAATCATCATCCGCAAAAAGCATGTTATCCGGCAGATAATCGTTCAGATTGACCGTCACCGTCACATCGGAGGTAGCCCCCGTGATATCGATCGGATCGGAGATCGTCAGCCGGGAGTAATTGGCGAGCCTCGCCGGCGCACCGGCCAGCGTCACGGTCTCGGGGCTGATCAGTACCTCTCCGGTATTCTTATATTCCGCATTCGGCTTCCCGGTCACGGAAGCGAAGAGCTCAACCTCCTTGGTCGCCAGGATCTCCACGGACACGCGGACATAATCGGTCTGCTTGGTGATATTGCTCAGGTTCAGCACTTTCCCCTCGGCATCGTAGAGCAGGATCTCCATGTTGGCGGTCATGTTGCCGGTGGCATCCGTGACATCCACTTCCACGCCGGCTTTCGATACCTGGCGCACGGCGGAAGCCGGTCCGGAGATCTCGATCATATTCTGGTCAAGGGATACATTGTTGTACTTATAGCCTTCCGCCACCTCACCCTTCACGTTCGAAGTAAGCCGCACATACTTGCTCGACTTGTCCTCGACATTCAGGGTCACGTACTCGATATTGGGTGTTGCCGAATAGACCGTGTCATCCGTCGTCGTATAGCACCGGATGGCGACCGTGTTGATATCCGTCAGCTTGGACATATCCGCCTCGGCCACGATGTCGGCCTCGCTCAGATTCTCCAGGACGCTGCGCGGCGCACGCACCGTGACACGCACCACATCCGTATTGTCCAGCACCTCGTATACCTTGTTCTGGGCATCAAGCACATCCGCATTCACCCAGGTGACGTGGATATTGCTGTAGCTTCTGGTGTCGGTCGGATTGTTGACCTGCACGACGATGAACCAGATCGCGACCGCCAGGAGCACGGAGATCAGCTTCAGACCCCAGTTGTGAAATAGCATCATCTGCAGTTTATGGAGAGCGCTCTTGATCTTACTCATGATTCCTGTGTCGCCTCCTTCCGATCCTGTGATTCTTCGGATCTTCTTCCCGTTCCACGCTCAGAAGAAGCTCGCAGAGACGACTGCGCAGCACATCCCCGGTCAGATTACGCTCCAGTCCTCCGCCGACCGCCAGCGCGATCCGTCCGGTCTCCTCGGAGACGATGATCGTCACGGCGTCGGACTCCTCCGAGAGTCCGAGCCCGGCCCGGTGCCTGGTTCCCAGCTCCTTGCTGATGGTCAGGCTCGTGGACAGATGCAGATAGCAGGTGGCCGACGCGACGCGGTTGCCGCGGATAATGACAGCTCCGTCATGGAGCGGGGTATTTTTCTCAAAAATATTGATCAGAAGCTGATTGCTGACCTCGCCGTCGACCGTGATCCCGGTCTCCTCGAAGGACTTCAGGGACTCCTTCCGCTCGATGCAGATGAGGCTTCCGGTCCGCACCTTCGCCATCTCCGTGCAGGCCTTGACGATCTCATTGATGGTTTTCTCCGAGGTGCGGTCCACATATTCATGGGAATTCAGATTCAGGATCACCCCGAGAAAATTCTTCTTGCCCAGGTCCTCCAGCGCCTTGCGCAGCTCCGGCTGCAGCACGATGATCAGCGCGATCACCGCAAACTGCAGGATATTCCTCGCCAGCCAGAGAATGGTCTGCATCTGAAGCGCCATCGCGATCAGCAAAAAAACACCAATGACGATCAGGCCCTTCAAAAGAGCCCACGCCCTGGTGTTCTTCATCCAACGCAGGATAAAATACAACAGGAAGGCGATGATGATGATCTCGATGATATCTTCAATCCCCATCGTCGTCCTGTAAATCGTGAAATTGTTGAAGGCATCCTTCGCCTGACTGATCCACTGCATCTTGCGTTAAAAAAGCTCCTCGTAATCTCCTGCCCCGTCACCGTCTCCGGCGTCGTCGGCATCCCTTCCCCCGGGACGGGAAGTATAATCATCGTCCATTCCGGCATAGCGCGTCCGCCCCGATCCGGAAGCGGATCTGTAGCGACTGCCCGCCGGCCGTACATCCTCAAAAGACTCAAACCCAAACCCGCCGTCATCATCCAGCACGGACGCACTCCGGCCGGAGCTGCGACGGGCGAATTCCTGATGGAACTCCTCGTAATCCTCCTCGGTGCCGGTCTCTTCCTCCGCGCTGCCTCTGCGGCCCACGCGTCCGGTCACCATCGCACCGTGGCGCGTCTGATTGATCCGCTTCACGGTGCGGCTGCTCTGCGGCATCATCATCTTGGGGATCGCCTTCACGTAGTAATAATACTCATCATCCTCGAACTGCACCCGCTCCGTCCGTCCGTAATCCACGCAGAACCGGAAGAACTGCAGAACCATCGCCACGACAAAGGACAGAAGCGATACCAGAAAGATATTGAGGAAGGAAAGCTCAAGGTCATAAAACAGATCCGCGACCAGCAGCATGACCATGTCAAAGATCAGGCCGGCCACAATGGCGATCGTCCATGCATGCTCGATGGACAGCCTGCGGATCAGGTAGACCACGATGGTCGTCGCAGCAAAGATCAGGGCCAGCGCCATCATCTGGCGATTGGCCAGAAGCGCATCCACCACCATGCGGAGCTTGACCAGTGTCTCCTCGTCCGCCATGGTGCTGATATTCGTCGCATTGTCCGTCACGATATCCAGGAACCCAAAGGCCAGTACGCCGCACGCCACCGAGACGGCGGAAGCGGCACTTCCGACCAGACCCATGACGATCGGTACCATGTAAGGCATCTTCCATGCACACAGAAGCGCGGTACCGACCACCACCAGGCTCTCGCCGGGTGCAAACCGCAGGTACAGCAGATAGATCAGCAGAAAGACGACCAGACCCAGTACCGCGACCTCCAGGGACAGCGCATAGAGATGCAGCATCGCAAAAAGGGTCGCGAAAAGAAGAATCGCACCGGTGGGAAGAAAGGCGCACATAAGCGCGGCAAGGAGAACGATCATCCCGTTATCGATCCGGATCATGTAACCCATACGATTGTTCAGAACCATCAGTACGATCCCTGCCAGAATCAGCTTTCCGACCGGAATCAGGATCCACTCCAGTCTGCTGTAGACGGATTTAATTTGCTCACGTATCTCGAGTAATTTTGCCATAATACACCTGCCGGGTCTTACTTCTGGTACATGTGACCCAGCTTCTTCAGATTATTGTAGTAAGCATGCAGATTCCTGCGGGAATGCGCATACTTCACGGTACATACAATATATGCGATCACGATATACACGCCGACAAACCATGCATATTTTGTCAGAATGTCCCGCGCAAAGGCGAGCAGATCGATCTCGTAGAGCTCCTCCATGAAGCTCTCCAGATTGTAATAGACATAGATGGCAAAAATCATGAGAAAGGAGAAGGTGGCACTGACAAAGGACTTCAGAACCTGTATGGCGACATAGTCCCCCCGGAAAAATCTTCCGATCTGCATATTCCTCTTGCCTTCCCCCGCCTCATAGGAAGCCATCCGCGTCATAAGTGCGATGCGTTCTTCATTCAGCACAGCTCAAGTCCCTCCGTCAGGAATCCAGAAAGCGCATCTTGGGATTCTCTCTGGGATCCCTGCTCGGCTTCTGCGGCTGCGCAGGATGGTTGGCATTTGTGATCGCACGGAAGCTTCCGGTCATCTGTGCCTTGCAGCGGTCACAGTACTTGCCGGAACGGATCGGCGCGCCGCAGCTCTCACAGTTCAGCATCAGGGCGGAATCCTCCGTCACCTCCAGACGATCGTCCCGCAGCCACTGCGTGATCTGCTGGGGCTCGACATCGCAGGCCTCGGCGACTTCATTGATCCCCACGCCCTTGTGCTCGCGAATGTATGCCTTGACCTCCTGGAATTTGACTTCCATCTTCTCCCTGCAGGCCTGACACATGACAGGTCCGGTGACATAGTTAAAGATCTTACCGCATTTTCTGCAATTCCTTACGTTCATATTCTGCGCTCCTTTTCATACACCGGTTCCGGCAGCGAGCGTCACAAAATATATTTCCTTCACTCCTGCCGCGCGGAGAATGCCTGCCGCCTCGTTCATCGTCGCACCCGTCGTGAAGATGTCGTCCACAAGCATTACTCTGTTCAATTTTACCTCATTTCCGGGTACAATAAAAGCCTTTTTCAAATTATTTTGGCGCTCCCGCGGGCTCAGAGTCTTCATCGGAGCGGTGTTTCGGACGCGCTTCAGACAGTCCTCCCGGACCGGGATTCCGGTGTGCCGGGAGATAGCCCGTGCATAGACCGCCGCCTGGTTGTATCCGCGGCTTTTCCCGCGGCTTTTGTGGATCGGGATCGGAATCAGCGCCTCCGCGCCGGACTGCCGGAGATAATCGCCGAGGACCCGCTCCGTCTCCTCCCCGAAGAAATCCGCATATTCTCTCCGTCCGCCGTACTTGAACCGGTAGATCGGAAGGGCCGCCCCGGCGTAATCAAATAGGGCGCGTCCCCGCACAAAGAGCGGATGCCCGGAGCTGCAGGCCTCGCAGAGCTCCCCCGCCGACTGCAGCTTCTTGCCGCATCTGAGGCAGAAGGGAGGTGCGAGGGGTGGAAGGAGCGGGATGCACTTCGTGCAGATCTTCTCGCCGAAGGGCGTGACGATGCCGTCGCACACCGGACAGCGCAGCGGGAAGAGGAGCTGGCGCATCAGCTTCCAAATTTTTCCTGCCATATCAGCCTTCCTCCTTCAGCGCGCGGATCATGTCCTGCAGGGAGGAATACCGCTCCCGCTCCCCGGTCTCCTCGATCATCCGGCGGACCGTATCGGAGCTTCCGAGCAGCACGACGCAGGATCTGGCGCGCGTGATCCCGGTGTAGAGAAGATTGCGGTAGCGGAGCATGCGCGGCGGGTCGAGAAGCGGCAGGATCACGGCCGGATACTCGCTTCCCTGCGCCTTGTGGATCGTGATGGCGTAGGCGAGCTCCAGATCCTCCAGTGCATTCAGAGGATAGGTGACGATCTTGCCGTCGTCGTATTCCACCTCCATGCTGCCGGCCGCCTCGCTGATGGATCTTATGACACCCATGTCACCATTGAACACGCCCTGGCCGCTGTCGATCACCTGTCCGTAGCTTCCGCGGATCTCCCACTCGATGCGGTAATCGTTCCTGGTCTGCATCACCTTGTCTCCCTCGCGGAAGCGGTGATCCCCCGCCAGGCATTCCGACTTGCCCGGCGCCTCCGGATTCAGCACCGACTGCAGGAAGGCATTGAGCTCGATGCAGCCCAGCGGCCCCTTCTTCATCGGGGTGAGGACCTGGATATCGCTGACCTGCGCGTGGACATACCCGGGCAGCTTGTCGCGCATCATCCAGACCGTGATCTGCTTGATGACATCCGCGTCCTTTCTTTCGAGGAACAGGAAGTCCTTCGAATCGGTATCCAGGCGGATCTGTTCCCCTGCGTTGATCTTGTGCGCATTGACCACGATATCGCTGCTTGTAGCCTGGCGGAAAATCTTCTCCAGACGGATGTACGGATACATCCCGCTCTCCATCAGATCCCGCAGCACCTGGCCCGGGCCGACGCTCGGCAGCTGGTCCACATCCCCCACCAGGATCAGGCGGGTTCCGGGAAGGATCGCCTTTAAAAGCGCGTGAAACAGCAGTACATCCACCATGGACATCTCGTCGATGATCACCACATCCGTCTCCAGCGGATTGTCCTGGTTTTTCTGGAACACGGCATGGGTGTCCTCCCCCATGCCTCCGCCCACCTCCAGGAGCCGGTGGATCGTAACCGCCTCAAAGCCGGTCGCCTCGCTCATACGCTTGGCGGCGCGTCCGGTCGGAGCCGCCAGCAGGAGGTCCATCCCTTTGGACATAAAGTAACGGATCATCAGATTGATCGTGGTCGTCTTGCCCGTGCCGGGGCCGCCGGAAAGCAGGAAAATCCCGTTCTGCACGGCTTCCGTCACCGCGCGGATCTGCAGAGGATCCACGGTCATCCCCTCGGAGACGGCCAGCGTCCCGATCTCCTTTTCCATGCGCTCCTCCTCCCGCTCGCTGGGCTCCGGGAAGGTAACGAGGAGTTCCTGCATGCGCCGGGCCACGCCCAGCTCCGTGTGATAGAGCAGGGAAGTGTAGATCCGGTCGCCCAGACGGTAGAGCTTTTTCTCGATCTCCAGCCCCTGCAGCTCTCCGCGGACAAGGTCCCCTTCCGTCTGAAGCTCCGCCGCGGAGCGCTCCACCAGCTCCTCCTCGGGCAGGTAGCAGTGCCCCTCCCCGATCGACTGCTGCAGCGTATAGAGGATGCCGCAGCGCACGCGAAACTGCGAGTTCATCGGCATTCCCATCTCCATCGCGATCCGGTCCGCCGTCTGGAAGCCGACGCCGCTGATATCCTCCGCCAGACGGTACGGATTTTCCTTCATCACATCGTAGAGATCGGTGCCGTATTTTTCGTAGATCTTGACCGCCAGAGCCTGCGAGATGTGATACTTTCCGAGATAGACCATGGCATCGCGCAGATCCCGCTTCTCCTCCAGCTGGACCGCGATATCCATCGCCTTGCGCATGCTGATCCCCTTGATCTCCGCCAGGCGTTCCGGCTCCTCCTCGATGATCCGGAAGGTCTCGTCGCGGAAGGTCTTCACGATCCGGGCCGCCAGCGCAGCTCCCACGCCCTTAATGGCGCCGGAGCCGAGATAACGTTCCATGGATTCGGCATCGGCGGGCGGTACGACCTTGTACGTGCGGATGGCGAACTGCGGCCCGTAGGTCGGATTCAGCACATATTCCCCTTCGGCCTCAAGATTCTCCCCCTGCTCGAGATCCCTGCAATTGCCGACGCAGGTGACCTCCTTCCCTCTGGAGATCAGGACAAAGATCTTATATCCGTTCACCGGGTTCTGATAGATAAAATGATCCACAAACCCCTTGATTTCTTTCGCTTCCGGTAATTTCATGACTTTAACATTCCTTCCGTACATCCGGGCTTTCCGCGTCCGAAGGCCGCGGCCTGTCCTCTCATTCTTCCGGTCTTCTGGAAACTCGGGCAGATCTGCCCGGAACAAACTGATAAAAGAAAAGAGCGTTCTACGAAAGTGTAGCACGCTCCTGTGTTTCTCCGCAACTGTTTTCGTGGAAGGATGCGTCAGCTTTCCGCCACCGCGCCGCTGGCCGCCGCATTCTGCGCGATCTCCTCCGCGGAAGGTTCCGCAGCGGATGCGATCTGTTCGGCCGCTTCCGCCCGCGCCGCAAGCTGCTCGGGTGTGATCATGTCCTTCGCCAGACCCATGTTCACCCGCAGCTGCTCGTAAAGCATCTGCGCGATCCCGAGAGAATTCGTCTCCGTGGACTGCTTCGCCACCTCCTGGATCGTCTGCTCCTTGAAAAAGTCCACCAGCGGCGTCGTATCGGAGGTCTCTTCCCCGAAAACGGTCGCCGTCTTCTGCATCTGCTTCATAACCTGCTCGAGCATATAGGACTCAAACTGCTTGCAGACGCCCATCAGTTCCTCGTCCGTAGCCGCCTCCGACGCAGCATTTTTCAGCTTTTCGGAGAGATCTGCGGACGCGGCATTTTTCGCGGCATCCATATAATAATCACTGTATGCGCTGTTAATACCGGAAAAATCCATGGCGCCTCCCTTTATTTATGCATCGTCCCATTAACGTCTCAGATTGTTCGCCTGATCCAGCATGGTATCCGACGTGGTGATGACCTTGGAATTGAGCTCATACGCTCTCTGCGTGGTGATCATGTTCACCATCTCGTCCGCGATCTGCACATTCGATCCCTCGAGGTAGCCCTGGATCACACGGCTCTTCTCGATGCCGTTCGCCGTCGCCTCATTGATCGGCACACCGCTGGCCGCCGTCACGGAGTACAGGCTGTCGCCCTCGCGGTACAGGCCGTTCGCGTTGTTGAACTGCCAGAGACCGACCTTGATCCCGAGCGACTGAAGATTGTTCTGCGTGTCGGGATACAGGATCGTTCCGTCCTTGTCGATCCGGACCGAGCTGATGGAATAACCGGAATTCAGAATGATCGGATTTCCCGAGGTGTCGAGGATCGGGGTACCGTCGGTGGTCGCCAGCATATTGCCGCCGTTGGCCGCCGTGGTCCACTGGAAATTACCGTTTCTCGTGTAGTAGGTATTGCCGTCCGCACCGCGCGTCGCAAAGAATCCCTTGCCGTCGATGGCGAAGGAGGTCTCTAGCTCGGATGCGAGCAGCGCACCCTGCGTGAAAACCGTATTGATGGAGGAGTTGCGCACGCCGAGTCCCACCTGCGCGCTGCCGGGCTTGGTCTCCCCGTTGGCGGAGGTCGTCCTGGTCTGCAGGTTCTGATAGAGCAGGCTCTTGAACTCGATGGTCTGTGCCTTGTAGCCCGTGGTATTCACATTGGCCAGGTTGTTCGCGATATTGTCGAGGCTGGTCTGCTGTGCCAGCATTCCGGTTGCACCGGTCCATAAGCTTCTTACCATAGCGTACCTCCTTTATCCTGCCCGTGCCCGATCCGATCCGCTATCCGCGCATCAGACCTGACCCAGCTGGTTGACGGCGACTTCCAGACTGCCGTCGATGGTCTGAATGATCTTCTGATTGGCTTCATACTGCCGGGAGATTGCGATCAGATTGACCATCTCGGAGACGGTCTGCACATTGGACATCTCCAGATATCCGCTGTACATCTTCGTATCCGAACGGGTCATCTGTGCTCCTTCGAGGGGTGTGAAGTAGGTCTCCCCGAAGCGCTCGAGATAATCGTAATCCGCAAAATCCACCACGCCGATCTGGTCGACTCTCTGACCGTTCTGCCAGATATTGCCCTGCTGGTCAATGGTCGAATCCGTCAGCGTATTCAGTTTGATCCGGTTGCCTGCCGTGTTCAGGATGTAATCGCCGTTGTCATTGACGAGGTACCCGTCAATGTTCAGGGAGAACTGTCCCTGTCTGGTATAGAGGGTCTGCGTCTCGCCGGACTTGTTGGTGAATTCCACCTGGAAAAATCCGGGTCCGCCGAGTGCGAGATCGTAGGTATTCTCCGTGATGCGGAAGGAGCCCTGCGACCAGTCCACGTAATTCTCGCCGATCTTGACACCGCGGTTGTTGATCCCCTCCCGCTGCGCCAGATTGTAACCGACCGTGGAGTCCTTGATCTTCAGCGTCAGCACATCGTCAAAGGCCTGGCTGGTCGTGCCTTCCTTCTTGTAACCGACCGTCGTCACGTTCGCCATATTATTGCTGAGCACATCCATGCGATGCTGCTCGTTCAACATGCCGGTATAAGCGGTATATAAGCCTTTAACCATGGAACGCTCCTTCCTGTGCCGGTTCTCTGCGGATCAGTCTCTGTCGCCGTGGTACTGGGAGATAAACTCCACGTACTGGCCGGTGCCGATCGCCACCGCTGTCATGGGATCCTCCGCCGTCATCGTGGTGATGCCGGTCTTGTAGCAGATCAGCTCCTCGAGGCCTTTCAGAAGGCTTCCGCCGCCCGTCAGCACGATGCCGCGCTCCGCGATATCCGCGCAGAGCTCGGGGGGCGTCTTCTCGAGAACCGAATGAATGGCTTCCACGATCTTGGAAGCAGGCTCGTGCAATGCTTCCTCCATCTCCTCGGAAGTGACCTCCACCGTCTTGGGGAGTGCCTCCACGAGGGAACGTCCGCGGACCTCCATCTTGGTTACTTCGGGCTGCTTGTAGCAGCATCCGATGTGGATCTTGACATCCTCTGCCATCCGCTCACCGATGGTCAGATTGTATTTTTTCCGAATGTACTTGGAGATGGCATCGTCAAAATCATCTCCCGCGATCTTGATGGACTCGCTGACCACGGTGCCGCCGAGAGAAATGACAGCAATGTCGGTCGTACCGCCGCCGATGTCCACGATCATGTTGCCGCAGGGTCTGCTGATATCAATGCCTGCACCGATGGCTGCCGCGATCGGCTCCTCGATGATGATGACCTCTCTGGCTCCGACCTGATAGCCGGAGTCCACGACGGCCTTCTTCTCGACCTCGGTGATCCCGCTGGGTACACAGACCGCGATGCGGGGCTTGCGGAACGTGCGACGGCCGATGGCCTTCTGCACGAAGTATTTCATCATCTTCTCGGTCACCTCATAGTCCGAGATGACACCCTGGCGCAGCGGGCGGACGGTCTGAATATTGCCGGGCGTTCTTCCCAGCATCAGTCTTGCATCCTCGCCGATGGCCATTACCTTGTTGGTGCTGCGGTCGAATGCGACCACGGAGGGCTCCTTGAGCACCACGCCTCTGCCCTTTACGTACACGAGTACGCTGGCAGTCCCCAAATCAATTCCGATATCCGTCGTAGCCATAAAATCCCCTTTCGAAAATCACAATTCCAAAAGTATATTATAACCGATTGCCTGTGATTTTCCTAGTGGGAAATATGACGTCGGGCGGCCGGAAATGCACATCGGTGTTGGTTATTTTTTCCAAAAAAGAAAGGGGCGCACGATGGTCATCTGCGTCCCTGCGAGTCTCTTTCGGAATCCGTTCCGTCACTTCAAGAGATATATCGGACGGATCCGGGGGTAACTTAACCCCTTCGTAGAATAATTTGTTCTGGAAAAGTGCATGTGGAAATTAAGAATGCTCAGTGCTTACGATACAGCCTCCGGACCAGCGCGTTGTAAAAGCCGGAGAGGCGGGGGTTGGTGGCGATGGCATGGCGGAGCGGCTGGAGCGTGAGGATCAGGTAGGCGCGGCAATAGAAGCGCTGAAAAGGAGACATGTACCGCCGCGTGATCTCGGCGTGTTCACGGGCGGAGCGCTCCGCATTCTGCTTCGTCTCGGAATAGCCGCCGCCTTCGTAGGAAGCGATAGTGACGGGAACATGGCAAAACGCGGCCTTCCCCGCAAAATAGCACCAGAGAAAATGCTCGTAGTCGGCGCGCACCTTGTACTTCGGATCGTACCCGCGGCGCTCGAAGCAGGACGCACTGTAACAGATGGCCTGGTGGCAGGGAATGTTGCGGTAACACACGAGCGGTGTGATCTTCGGTGCGGAATACTCCACCGAACCCGTAAGACGCGCATAGCGATCCCCGTAATAGATCCGGAGCGGCCCAGAAGACCCGTCTTCCCGGATGGCCGCATCCAGCGCACCCAGCACCTTCTCATCCGCAAAATAGTCGCCGCAGTTCATGAAGAGGAGATACTCGCCCCGCGCCTCGCTCACCGCCTGGTTCATGGCATCGTAGATGCCGGTATCCTGCCGCCTCACGATCCGAACCCTGGCATCTCCCGCCTTCGCCTGTCCGGAGGGAGCCGCCGCATCACCTGCACGCTCCTGCCCGGGCTGGTCCGCCGCACTTCCGGCCGGCGCATACCTGTGCTCGATGGCATCCACGGAGCCATCGGTCGAGCCGCCGTCCTTGACGAGGATCTCGAAATTGGAGAAGTCCTGTCCCAGGGCGCTCTCCAAGGTCTCCCGGAGCTTTTC
>JAEEGH010003095.1_pt1 | contig 44220 bp, 27 predicted proteins | sample 9134181 | NCBI WGS metagenome assembly JAEEGH01 (sample SAMN16246544, study PRJNA631951) | gut metagenome | biome: gut microbiome; feature: rumen; material: DP-attached | host: Bos | place: Iran: Karaj | collected 2018-10
CGCTTTTAAATATGTTCTTCAGATGAAGTCCCACATTGTCCGTTGAGCAGTCAAACAGCATACCCATTGCTTTCTGGGTACACCACACTGTTTTGTCCTTATAGTACACCTCTACGCCTTGTCCCTTTCCTTCTATCTGAAAGATTAGGAACTCTGCCGTACTGTTTCTTATTTCTCTACGTTTAGCCATATTTACATAACGTGTTATTCCTATTCTAATGTTTTTCAAACATAATCATCAGAAACCCCCATGATTTAGAAAGGCTTCCAATGTCTCTAGAGATAATTCGTCCGTTGCCAATGGACGAATTTCGATATGTCCTTTGTCGCCTATTGGAATGATGCTGTTTTGTAAATCGTCCGCTGACAATGGACGATTCTCGAACATGCTGCACCATGCCTCGTAGAAGATGCGCATACGTACATAATCTTGTCTTTTGCCATGAAAATAGCGTTTTATTCTCTTTTGACTGCAAAATTACAAAATTTCTCTAAACTCTAAACTCTAAACTCTAAACTTTTTGTGATTTAGCAGTGAATTAATGAAGTTTCTTTGACAACGTGACATCCTTTGTCTCAAAAATTTATTAGTATTTTTGTCTTAACAGATAAGGCCCGCTTCTTAGCGAGTAACAAATCCAATTCTTTTACTTTTGGAATTCTGTATATTTTCACTTTGACAATAAGACCTAACGTGTGAAATATCTTGATTGTGTCCATAGAGAATACTGTCAACAATCTGTTTTCGTGCAATATTCTCAATCTGACCGCCACTGAAATCATAGCTCTCTGCAAGACTTCTCGCTTCATCACAACTTAGGGAGGGTAACATGGCGTTCCAAATTTGTTTTCTGGTGGCCACAGTCGGTTTATCAAAACATATTTTATAAAGGAAACGCCGTTCGAATGCAGAATCCATATTACTTGTGAGGTTGGTTGTGGCAATCATTATCCCAGAGAGATTTTCCATAGCCTGAAGAATAATATTCTGACAGGCATTCTCCATCTTGTCTGCAGCTGCATTGGTATTGCTTGAACGTTTGTTGATAATGGCATCTGCCTCGTTGAAGAGTAGTATAGGGCAAATTTCATACTTTCTGACCATTGCCTCATACTTACAGAAAAGTCCTTGAATCTTCTTCTCGCTTTCACCGACCCATTTTGATTTCATTTCGGATATGTTGACTTGAAAGATCGGACGTCCAGTCCTACGGCTCAGTTGTAGCACGGTTTCTGTCTTGCCTGTACCAGGGGAGCCATAGAAAAGACAAGTGAAACCTGTACGCATATTTGCTTCTTTAAGACGTTGCTGAATATCCTTGAACCTATCTATAGACAGTAGTTTGGTCAAGCGTTCTATCTCTTCTGCTTCACGTTCATTATAAAACATACGCTTTTCCGCTATGGCATCTGGTATAAGTAATAAGTTGCTTATGTTTTCTTCCTTTGTCTCTATATATTCCTTAAGTTCTACAAGTGAAGTTTCCATAATTTTATCTGTAAGACAGAATTTGTCTGGTTCAACCATGCCATTGACGGTGTAGTTTTCCATCCACCCATTTTTCATCAATATACAAGTGTTGGCATTTAGAACGAAGACAAAAGACTTTATTCCTGATTCTTCAGGGAGGATTCGTAAAATCTCTGAAGACGAAATATATTCAGAATTGTTTTCAACCTTATCCTTTACTGTGATAAGAATCACCATCACAGCAAGGTCGTTCAGCTCAGACGTAAGCAAGTCTTTTGAAAATGTCAGATGTTTTGTCGACTCCAAGAGTCGTCTGACGCTTTTGACAATTACATCGTAAAGTTCATCGTCACGTTTAAGCATCTCTATCCATTTGCTAATCTTGGTATAGACATCGTATACTGTGTAGTCTTCATACTTTTTAGGGGTGTAAGGAGTATTGTCTATGATTGCCTTCATAAACTCATCACGGATGCGGTATTCTAAGGAGTATTTTGCCATACTCCATTGAACGAAGTGCCTATAATGCAACTCATTCAGCTCTTCTTTGTGTATTCGAAATCTGATAGGTGAACATTTCGTATAGCGTGCCATATCATTTAGGGATATAGATTCCTCACTGTTTGTGAGTATAGCAAGCATTATCGATTGAAAATGGGTAACGTTTAGTTCCTTACGGACAAAATTAATAGCATCATTGCACGTATCGTAGAACTCTGGCGAAAGCTTACTTTCGCAAGATTCTTCATATATCATCTCAAATGCTGATGCTAGAGTAAGTTTCTCCTGTCTCTTCTCTATTATCTTTTTTTCCTTTGTCATAGTCTTTTTATTATTAATAGTAAAACCTGTTTTATCCCATGTGTTGTGCCAGCATCCTAATCTTATTCGAACGTCGAATTTTATCGAGGGCTTTTTCACGTATCTGACGGACACGTTCTCTTGACAAACCAAGTGAGCAACCAATCTCATCAAGTCCTTCCTCCTTACAATCAATGCCGAAGCTACGCATTAAAATTTCCCTTTCTTTAGCAGAAAGAATATGGTTGAGCATAGCCACCATATCGTGATGTAGAGACTCCTTGTCTAAGGAATCGTCAGTATTGGAACCAGAGGAGACAAGGTCGCCGACGAATGTTTCTGTATCTTCAGAGAGAGGTGCATCCATAGACAACGCCTTGTCGGTTTGTTCAATGAGCATACTTGCCTTGTTCTCACTGATATCAGCTAACTCTGCAAACTCTGCTATAGTTGGTTTTCTTTGTTCCCTCTGCATCGTCTCATTTAATAGTATAGAATACATGTTGAGGAGTGCCTGCTGGTTAAGAGGCAATCTGATGATTCTGCCATTCTCACAGATCGCAGAAGTAATAGACTGACGAATCCACCATACGGCATACGATATGAACTTGAAGCCACGTGTGTCATCAAAACGCTCTGCCGCCTTGATTAGACCAATGTTTCCCTCAGAGATGAGGTCAGAGAGGTCCATGTTGGACTGATGATACTGATTGGCTACAGATATAACGAAGCGAAGGTTTGCTTCTACAAGTCTTTGCCGTGCCTTGTCAGCCTCCTTACCGCCTTGTCTAATCTTTTGTGCGAGAATCACCTCCTCATCTACCGTTACCATTGGATAACGGCTTACTTCCTTGAGATAATTGTTTACTGAGATGTTGTTGCGCTCAGTAATTTTCTTGGTGTTTTTGAATTGTCGCATTAGTTGCTGATTATTTTGTTTATACAGAAGATTGATAAATTTTATGACTTGAGCACTCTTTTTATTAATATTCTTAGATTCTTCAGTTTGAGTAGAGGCTGACCAAGATATGAAGAAATCTCGTATCCATTTGCCTTCATCCAATTAACTGCTTGGTTCCTAATTTCGTTGTCATAGGCGATTGTCGCTTGTAGAGGCAGCTGTGCCGTAAATATGCCAGGAACATAGGTGGTGCTGTCTGGTTGTGTTGCAGCGATACCGAGGATGAAGGGCACGAGGCTACCATTCAGGGAGCATTTGTCCGCCTCCTGCTCGAAACCCAGTTCTTTCTGTATTCCTTCTACTATCTTCGCCAAGTCGAGCAAGGCATCCGTTAGGTCGTTTTGACAGATGGCATCCAGTTCTGCGGTCAAATTCTGTTCCATCCCCATAATGTCGATACCTTTTTGTTTTCTTGTGAATTCCACTTGAAAACGGAATGATTCATTCTTTGCTCGTGCAGCCAATTGCGCCTTGCGTTTCTGATCTTTGTTCTTACTCATAATTATTATAGTTACATTTAGTTAAGAGGAATAGCCCTCCATATTATATATCTTTATACGAACGAAAAGGCACAAAAAACGGCATTTTTGCAGGTGGATATGCAAAAACGCCGCAGAAGATTATAGAAAAAATAACGCAATTTGCTATTTATCGCATAAACTCGAACACTTAACCTACTTGATTACGACATCTATTCCTCCAATAGCTTCAGGTGGGGTTGCTGTAAGAACCTTGTCTTTAAGTTCTTGAGAAATGGGGAGAGAGCGGAAGTCGGATTCTGCATCGCGATGGATGGGGATAATGGCATAGCGCGGATTTACCTTTTCACAAACAGAAGCTAAAGCCTCCCTTGAAGCATGTCCTGAAGTATGAAGGTACTCTATGTGCCAATCCTTGCTATGCACGAAATCATAGGTTCGTTGTTGAAAGGCTTTGTGCTCTTTCAGTACATATCCACGGAACTGCGAATACACGAGGCAGGTTCTTTCCGGATTCATCAAAGGATAAAGCTCGTCTATCATTTTACGAATCTGGTAGTTATTCCTGATTAGCATCGTAATACCATTTCGAGGGAGATTCTTCTGTATTTCTTCCTTATATTTATTGTAATAGAGTTGACCTCCAAAACGATAACGCCATGCTTTAGGGTCAGCACCTAATGTTTCGCTAATAGTCTTCATTTGCGTCCACTGATAGCCATCAACCACAAAAGGTCTGCCTTTGAATTCCTTGTTGGCGTTGTAGAACGAGGAAATGCGGTCGGCATCCATAGAACTGCACATTACAAAGACATTATCGTATTCTTTCATTAGTCCGATAGCACTCTTCATCAGTTCTTCTTCCGATTGCACCCTACTGTCATTGCGGCTCAGCATAGTACCTTCTGTTATGAGAACATCTATCTTGCGACGAGCAATATATGTAGCGATTGTTGGCAATAGTCCCTTACCTCGATACCCATGATCACGGAAGTCACCTGTATGCAAAATCCTGCGTCCATCACATTCCACCACAAACATATAGGCATCAGCAGCAGAATGACTCACAAAATAAGGAGTAACTCGTATGTTGCCAATTTCGATGGTTTCTTTAGCATCGTATTCGCGGAAGCTCTTTATAGCATCAATACTTTTCAGCAATGCATTTTTTCGTTCACCCGTTGCCATATAGGCCTGCTGCCCCTTTAGGACTAACATCATTGCTTTGCTGGCTTTTCCGATATATTGGGGAATCCCTGCCTCCCTCACTATGGCTTCGAAACTCAAGTGGTCGCCATGTGGATGAGTATAAAACACAGCATTTACCCCTTTAAGGAGTTCATCCATCTTTTCCGGTTGGTCATAGATGTCATCTGAAAGTTTATCGCCCTCAGGCAGGTTATGCCCAAGGTCGATAAGTATTTTTGTTCCTTTCTCAGACTTTATCTCTGTGATACAGCCCCCAATTTGGTGTGAGCCGCGATGAATAGTGATGGTCATAAGCGTTCTTTTATTACAAATTGCTCTTTATCAACGATCCATCATCTTTGCATGTGTATATTTCCATATTAGGAAGGAATCGTTTTCTAACAAAATGAAAACGGTCACATATGGTAGGTGACAAGCCCTTTTCTTCGCCAACTATTACACAGGTGTGTATTTTACCAGACAATTTTTGAGGAAATGATTTCCCCTTTGGAATATTGATAATACCTAATTCAACTTTTTGTTGTACCATCTTTATAATATTGACTGATATGTCCTTGTTTTCATTTAGGAGTTTATGGAATTGATCGTTATAGAACCTAACTTGAATGGGGGATAAAGACGTTTTCTGAGGGTCATCTTGTTTCAGTTCCATAATGATGATATCGCCATCCCATGTCATTGCCAAGAAATCGAACTCTCCATACTTTGAATGAATATCTTGGGGCAGGTTCCCATTATAATCCCTCCTTAAATTCCTAATCAATGCCTCTATGTTCGATATGATATCTTTGTTCCATGCTGTTTTAGTAACCTCATCTTTGAATCCAACGACCATTTCTTTATCAATGATAATGAAATCATCTTCAGCCTTTGTATTGAAGGTGTATCTACGTCCGATAAGATTTTGATAGAAACCTTCCTTCTTTCCTTGGTCTGATTCGTAATAGCGTTGTAAATTAGGAGCCTCTCTTATATTGCTCAGATACTCTACAAAACTGTTCTCTGTTGGATGTTCAAAAAAAACTATTGGAGCGATTCTCTTATAAGCATCAGCAGCATCTATTTTATAGCCGTTCCGACGAGATACAAAAGTTATGACTCTGCCAGTTCCTTTATATACAGAGAACCAAGACCGTCCTTGTCTAGGATCATGTCCTGTTTGGAAGTCGAGTTCTGGAGTCTTCTTCACGAATTTGATGAGCCAAGGATAATCACCAAGAACTTTTGAAATGAATGAGTCATCCATCGTTCTGTCATAATAAGTGGTAAAATCAGTTTCTTTCATATTGTTATTTATAACAGTTAAACATATTTTTAATCCTCTCCTTCATCTTTCCTCTCAACTCCTCCGGCTCCAGCACCTCTACCTTGTCCCCCATTGCTAGCAACTGACTGACCAACTCTGGTGTTATGCACAGCCTATAGGTAAACTCTGCAAACTCACGATATTTGGAGCGACCTTCGGATTGGCTTTTGTGGAGCGGAGTAGAACGGAGATATTCTGTCTGGACGCCATAGGTTCGGATTTTGACATTCGTAACAGGTAAATCTTTGTTCACAAAGATGCCGACAACATTGACAAAGTACTTCCTAGCATCGAAATCTTTTGGCAACTCAAAGCCGGTCGAAAGGATTTTCAAGTCAAGAATGCGGTCAAGGGCGATGGTACGCAAAACACGCTTTTCTTTTATATACCCAAGCAGATACCATCGACGATTAAAAACCTTCAATGCGTATGGCTGGATATGAAACTCCTGAAGATTCTCTTCTTCCTGTTCGTTTTCATATCGTTGGTAGTCAACCTGCAGTTCATTATTCTTCTGCATTGCCTCGATAATGGAATTCAGGAATGCCGTTCCAAGAGGAATCTCTTCTAGCAAAATCCTGTCCTTCATGCTATTGAAAGTTGCAAACCCCTGAGGAATGCTATACTTGTGCAGTAGCCACTTAGCTACCTTCTGTTTGTCCAACACCTCTGGGTTCTTGACATAATATACATTACTATGTGAACGGTCGCATACAATCTCCACACCGAACATCTCCTTGATTCCCTTTCTCTGTTCATGGAAAGTGCGTAGTGGTATAGGCCCATTGCTAAGTGGACAATCCTCCCACAGCTTATTTATCTTTTCAATCGTTAGAGGACTACTATTCAGCAACGTGTCAAGAAGCCAAATGTATCTGTAATATGTTTTGCTGATCATTTGTATTGAAGCTATATGAAAGGTAAAAGTATTTCTATCCGGATGGCTTTCCCTCCCCCTCGGGGGAGCCGGTGAGGGGCCTATTTTTGGAAAGCATCCATGATGATAGTCGGTTTGTTGACCTTTCCATCCGAGACGAAAGCACCCATGTCGTAGCCGCCATTATAGCCCACTGCGGCTTCGGGTTCCCAATAGAAGACACCAAGGCAATGTCCTTCGGTGTCTTTTTTTGCGCCTTGTATCACACTCGACAAAATGCGCTTCCCACCTTCAGGGTCCGTCACTTTCACACCCACTTCCGTGATGATGGTTGGCTTGCCCAGCCACTCATACATGTACTTGATATTTGCAATGCACTTCTTCACGGCATCCTCCGCACTGCTCACCTTCGTGGGATGCCATTCCACGGCAGCGAGAGGATAGAGAGACATACCGACAACATCGTAATCCACCTTGTTCTTCAACAAGACACCGAGGTTATACTCATAGAGGTCACGGTCGAAGCCATTATCGAGATGCACGATGGTGAGGGCGCGAGGAAAGACCCGCTTCACTGCCTTGCAACCCACCGAGATGAAACCCGCATAATGCTCAGGTTGTTCACCGATTTTACCCATAGGCCAGAGCAGTCCGTTCGATGTCTCGTTGCCTACTTGCACCCATCGAGGTTCGATGCCGTTCTTTTTGAGCAATTGGAGTACCATAGTAGTGTGCTCACTCACATCGTTCAGCATCTCCTCGTAGGAATGACTTTCCCATGCCTTCGGTATGAATTGCTTGCCAGGGTCTGCCCACGTGTCAGAGTAGTGGAAGTCAATCATGATGTCCATGCTATTGGCTTTGGCACGCTGCGCTTTCTTCAGCACGTCGGCAGCCGAACTGTATTCGTTGCGAGGATTCACCCACACGCGCAGACGAATAGCATCCATGCCGAGCTGTTTCATCAGTTTCGTGCATTCCATCACTTCCCCTTCAGCCGTGGCAAAGGTCGTGCCGCGCGACTCCAATTCGGTAATCCAACTGATGTCGGCACCGAGTGAGAATCCCTGCTTGTCAGCCGTCAACACTTGTTTTGAGTTTTTGCATGAAGATAAGACTAAGATGGAAAGCAAAGTCGTTAGTAACAGTTTCATTTTTGGTTTCATAAACATATTATTTTTAAAGCTTGGTGCAAAGGTACAAAAAGAGAAAATAAGTGACAAATGATATAAGGCGAAAAGAAAGCTCTCGGCTTAGCCGACTTGATTCTTCTTGTGTCAATTCAGTTGAAGTATGTGGTTTTGATGCATTTCTTTATGGGATAATCTGAAGCACATTTTTGGATTGACTGAAGCTTTCCTTTGGATTCAACTAGTTGCCGAAGGCTCGGCGTTTCGATAACGAGCCTTCGGCGTTGCGATGGCGAAGGCTCGCCGTGTAAACGTTGAGGGCTCAGCATTTCAGTAAAATCGAAGGAGCAGTTCTGCAAAATTGGAGGATTGATTGGCTTTCGCCGAGCTGAGGGTTCAGTAGAATCGAAGAATTGATTGTCTTCTTACAAAGAGTTTTTGCGTTATAAGAGCATGAGGCGCTTTTCGAATTCTTCTTTAGAATAGATGGAGGCATTGCGGATGCGTGAACGGTAGTTGTAGATGGTGGTGAGGGAGTAGTTGAGGAAATGGGCAATCTCGGCGGTGTCCGTCATGCCGAGACGAATGAGGGCGAAGATACGAAGCTCGGTGGTAAGCAGTTCGCCTCGCTTGGGCAGAATCTGTTCGTCGGAACGGAGGAGCGCATTGAAATTCTCCACGAAATGCGGATGGATGTTGATGAATGCCTCGTCGAAATCGACATAGAACTGCTCTTGCTGACTTTGGAAAAGCTCGTCGCTTTTGAGGGAACGGAGCAGGTCGTCGGTTTGTCGGTTCTTGGCGAGTCGGAGCATATCGAGACGGAAACGGTTGAAACTGTCGATGTAGTTGCGGCAACGCCCGAGGTAGTAGGCAATGTATTCCTCCTTGATTTGGTCTGTACGCACCAGTCCTTCGTTCACTTCATGCAGCTGGGTGTTGGCGAGTCCCAACTGCTGATTGGCGGCATTGAGTTGTTGGTTGGTTGTTTCAAGTTGGCTGTTGGTACGAGCCAGTTGGCGACGAGTGGAGGCGAGTTTCTTCATCTGTCGGCGTAAGTAGAAGATGGCAGCGAGGAGAAGGAGTGCCAGCAGCACGAGGGTATAGGTGAAGATGCGTTCCATCTTGTGCTGTTTGCTTTGGTAGTCCTTGTAAGCACGGTCGATGATGGGAAATGCGTTGCTTACTTCCACGGCTCGCAGACGTGCCTGACAGTAATTGGCATCCTCCATCGAGCACACCATATAGTCATAGGCGCGTTTGAGGTCGCCTTCCTCGTAGGCAAGTTGGGCGAGGGTAGGGAGTGCCATGTATTCCGTGATGCCATGCTGGATGTCGGCAGTGGCGGTGAGGGCAAGATAGTATTTGTAGAGGTCGGCATTACCCTTTTGTCGGTATGCCTCTGCGATGTTGAAATAGATGTAAGGTCGCTCGTTTGGAAGGGCTTTCTCGAGGTCGGCAAGGGAGATGACGATGGCTGAATCTACGATTCCGTGGGTGAGCATCTTATCCACACGTACGATGTTGGAGCCTATGCTTGCATCTTGACAGGAAATGATGGAGTCGCGGTAGTGGTCGGTGAGAGTGAGGAGGCGAGATTGGAAGTCTTCCACGGACGAAAACTCTGCCATCCACCCATAGACGGTACGACAGGTGTGGTAGTAGTAAAGGCGTGTCTCGGGTGTGGCATGCTGGATGCGGATGCTTTTCAGGAGAGATTGGGCTGCATCGTATTGTCCCATGACGGCATAGATTTCTGCACGTCCGATGGAGATGTAGATGTCGAGGTCATTCGAGTTCTTCACATTTTTAGGCAAACGCTCCAAAAGATTGAGATAGAGTAGGGCGGAGTCCGTTTGCACACGGGAGAAGATGGTGAAAAGTTCCTTGTAGGTTTCGACGAGTTGAGGACCTTTGGCACGCTGAGCGATTTGTTTCAGGCTGTCGGTGCGATGCTGTCGAAGCGCTTGGTATTTTGCCTTCCTTGCGATGGTGGCATCGAGTGTGGCAATGGCTTCCTCTGTCTTTCCCTCATTGGCTGATAAGGAGAGAGGGGAAAGGAGAAGAACGAAAAACGAAAGACAAAATGCGAAGAATGAAGACATCTTCAAAATATGAATATATTGTACCATCATATTTTTCTCATTACTATAGTTAGGTGTGTGCAAAGGTACATAATGAGAGGGAATAGAGCAAGAAAAGGGGGTAATTATTTTAAAATATATTTATATTTTTTACGATGTGGAAGATGGTTAAAGTATTGAAAACAAATAAATTAGCTTTTATATAGATTTATATTTTTATTTTAATCATAAAATGTGTGAATAATTTATATTAATTTTGCCAAAGAAAAACGAAATGTAATTCAAATAAACTAATATGAAACGACTAACATTTTTAACACTGGTACTTATGAGCATTTTTGCAATGCAGGCTGATGCAGCCAAAGTGAAAGTTCAACACGTACATCCGCTTTGCTGGTGGGCTGGTATGAAAAATCCTGAACTGCAAATCCTCATCCACGGTGAGGGAGTGGGCACACAGCAAGTGGCACTGAAAGATGCTCAAGGCATAGAAATCAAGGAGGTGGTGACTCAAGAGAATCCCAATTACCTGATTCTGTATCTGGACACGAAGAATGCACCTGCTCAGAAGTTTACCATCAAGGTAGGACGCCAGTCCATACCTTATGAATTAAAGGCGCGCGAGAGCGTGAATCGCAAGACTTACGATGCAAGCGACGTGCTCTATCTGCTGATGCCTGATCGCTTTGCCAATGGTAATCCGAAGAATGACGTAGTGAAGGGAATGCTGGAGCAGACCTGCGACGTGAATGTTCCGATGGCTCGTCATGGTGGCGACATTGCTGGTATGGAACAGCATCTCGACTATTTTGCAGAACTCGGAATCACCGCTATCTGGCCAACGCCAACCCTCGTGAACGACATGCCAAAGGAAAGTTATCATGGCTATGCCATTACAAACTATTATGAGACAGACCCGCGTTTTGGCACGAATGATGAATATCGCCACTTTGTGCAGGAGGCACACAAGAAAGGCATCAAGATTGTGATGGATATCGTGTTCAACCATTGTGGTCGCCAGAATTTCCTGTATCAGGACATGCCACAGAAAGACTGGTTCAATTTCGATGGCAAGTACGTGCAAAGTAGTTATCGCACAGGTGCTTACGGTGATGTGCATGCTTCGCAGTTCGACCGCACACGCACCATTGACGGATGGTTTGTGGAGGCAATGCCCGACATGAACCAGAAGAACCGCCTCGTGATTGATTACTTGATTCAAGCCAGCATGTGGTGGATAGAGTGGGCAGGTATTGATGGTTTCCGTCAGGACACCTATCCTTACAACGACTTTGACGGAATGAGGAAATGGTGCGACCGCATTGAGTTGGAATACCCTGGCTTCAATATCGTGGGTGAAGTGTGGGTGAATAACAATGTGGGTGTGGCATACTGGCAGAAAGACAGTAAACTTTGTGCTCCAAAGAACAGCAACTTGCGGACTGTGATGGATTTCCCTTTGATGTCGTTGCTCAACTACGTGATGGACGAAGAAACAGACGATTGGAACAATGGCTATGCTCGCCTGTATGAATACTTGAGTCAGGACATGGTGTATGCGGACGTGAATCACTTGCTCACTTTCCTCGACAATCACGACACCGACCGTTTCCAGAAGAATGCGGAGATGGCACAGGACACCATCCGTTACAAGCACGCACTCACGCTGCTGCTCACGTTGAGAGGTATTCCTCAGTTGTACTACGGAGATGAAATCGGTATGGCTGCCAACAAGAGTAAGGGCGACGGTGCATTGCGTCAGGACTTCCCTGGCGGTTGGCAAGGCGACAAGAACAATGCCTTCACGAAGGAAGGAAGAACGGATTTGCAGAACTGGTATTTCAACTTTACCAAGAACTTGTTGAATTGGCGCAAGAACTGTGATGCTGTGCATGATGGCAAACTCATTCATTTCCATGTGAGGAATGGCGTGTATGTGTATGCTCGCGAGAAGAATGGACAGGTGGTGACGGTCATCGTGAATGGTACGACGAAGAACCAGACCTTGGATTTGACTCCGTATGCAGAAGTACTGCCAAAGGCAGAAGCTGAGAACATTTTGACACATAAACGTGTAAAATGTGCGGGTGAAATGCGTCTGAGACCTAAAGAAATACGTGTTTTAGACTTCACAAAGTAAAAAAAAGACAAAAATATTGTTATAAAAGGAAAAAATAAATAAATTTGCACGTCTTTGATGATTGTTTTTTGTGTTGAGTGTTGATAGTTTTGTGTAGAGGAATGCGGCTGTGTTCTTTACTCTTAGCTCATCACTTTTCAGCTAAAAAGCGTGAAGCGAGGACTGCGAAACCTAGCTAATTATCATGAAACGTTTTGGATTTTTATTATTCCTGCTTGGGTTGCATGAAATCAGTTTTGCACAAACACTGAAATCTCCTAACGGCAGATTCGACCTACAGTTTGCTATCAACGCTGAAGGACGACCAACGTATCAATTGAAGTTTGATGGTAAAGACGTGGTGAAAACCAGTGGACTTGGTTTGGAACTGAAGAAGGAGAAAGCCGACAAGCAAGAGACTTTTGATAATTCTCAGCACACGGATGCTTCCACCATCGACGTGAAAGCAGACATGATGTATGGTTTTCAGTTGAAAGACCAGCAGACCAGCACTTTCGACGAGACATGGAGACCCGTATGGGGAGAAGAGAGCGAAATCCGCAATCACTACAACGAATTGATGGTTCGGTTGTATCAGCCCAAGAACGACCGCGAGATGGTGCTGCGTTTCCGTCTGTTCGATGATGGATTGGGTTTCCGCTATGAGTTCCCTGACCAGAAAAATCTCACTTATTTTACTATCAAGGAAGAACGCACGCAGTTTGCGCTGACAGGCGACCACACTGCATGGTGGATTCCAGGCGATTACGACACTCAGGAATATTCTTTCACAGAGAGTCGTCTTTCTGAAATCCGTGGCAAGATGCAGGATGCCATCACGCCCAACTCCTCACAGACTCCTGTGGGCAAGGCTTGTGTGCAGACGGCACTGATGCTGAAAACCGATGCGGGACTTTATATCAATCTGCATGAGGCTGCTTGTTTGAACTATGCTACGATGCACCTCAACTACACTGAAAGCACCAAGACCTTCGAGTCGTGGCTCACTCCTGACGGACAGGGCGACAAGGGATGGATGCAGACTCCTTGTGTGAGTCCTTGGCGCACGATTATTGTAGGTAGGAGTGGTAAGGACATTCTTGCTTCCCGCATGACGCTGAACTTGAATGAGCCTTGCAAAATCACTGATACTTCGTGGATTAAGCCAACCAAATATATCGGTGTGTGGTGGGACATGATTACGAATCGTAGCCATTGGTCCTACACGGATGACTTCAGCTCCATCAAGTTGGGCGAGACCGACTACTCGAAGGCAAAGCCTCATGGAAGACATGCAGCCAATACAGAGAACGTGAAGCGTTACATCGACTTTGCTGCAAAGCATGGATTCGATGCAGTACTGGTAGAAGGTTGGAATCAGGGATGGGAGGATTGGTTCGGACACGAGAAGGACTTCGTCTTTGACTTCGTTACTCCTTATCCAGATTTCGATGTGAAGGCCATCCACGAATATGCAGCGTCGAAGGGTGTGAAGATGATTATGCACCACGAAACATCGTCTTCTACTCGCAACTATGAACGCCATCTCGACCAGGCATATCAGTTCATGGTCGATAATGGCTATCCTGCTGTAAAGAGTGGCTATGTGGGTAACATTGTTCCGCATGGCGACCATCACTACAGCCAGTGGACCAACAACCACTATCAGTATTGCATCGAAAAGGCTGTGGATTACAAGATTATGGTGAATGCACACGAGGCAGTGCGTCCTACAGGCATCTGCCGCACTTACCCAAACCTGATTGGCAACGAAAGTGCAAGAGGAACTGAATTCGAGGCTTTTGGTGGCAATACTGTTGAACATACTACCATCCTGCCTTTCACCCGTTTGATTGGTGGTCCGATGGATTACACGCCAGGCATTTTCGAAATGGACTGCTCGAAAATGCAAAAGGACAACCATTCGAAAGCACGCACAACTCTGGCTCGCCAGTTGGCACTCTACTTGACGATGTACAGTCCGCTTCAGATGGCAGCCGATATTCCTGAGAACTACGACCGCTTCCCTGATGCCTTCCAGTTCATCAAGGATGTGCCAGTGGATTGGCAGAAGAGCGTGTATCTTGAAGCAGAGCCAGGACAGGTGGTGACGATTGCTCGCAAGGACAAGAACAGCGAGAACTGGTATGTGGGTAGCACTGTGAATGGTGCAGGCCACAACACTCGTCTTTCACTCGACTTCCTCACGCCAGGCAAAAAGTACGAGGCAGTGATTTATGCCGATGGCAAGAATGCTGATTGGGAAGGGAATCCACAATCCTACACCATCACGAAGAAGGCGGTGACGAGCAAGACAGTGCTGAAGATGAAGTCGGCTCCAGGCGGTGGCTTTGCCATCCAGCTGAAACAGAAAAATTAAAATGATCGTAATATCTTAGTCGCCAAAGGGAAAATCCCTTGTTGCATGGATCGATTCGTCGGTCCATGCAATAGTGCGAAAAAAAAGAATCTATGCCATCGTACAAAATAAAAAAACAAGAAACATTTTTAATTCATTATATTCAACTAACAATTAACCTTTAAGTACAAAAAATGAACGGAAAGCTAAATTTCAGATTCCTACTCGTCTTTCTTGTAGGAATGATGGTGTCTCTCAACGTTCTTGCCCAAGACATCACAGTCAAGGGCCACGTGAAGGACACGGCGGGTGAACCAATCATGATGGGTACTGTGATTCAGAAGGGAACTTCGAACGGTACAACCACAGACTTGAACGGTGACTTCACCCTGAAGGTGCCACGAGGTGCCACACTCGTTTTCTCCTACGTAGGTTATCAGACCTTGGAAGTGAGTGCTACACCAACTATAAACGTAATTCTTCGCGAAGACAGCAAACTGCTCGACGAAACGATGGTTGTGGGTTATGCGAAGGTAAAGAAATCGGATGCAACAGGTTCTGTTACTGCTATCAAGCCCGACGAAATGTCGAAGGGTATCACAACGAGTGCACAGGACATGCTCGTGGGTAAGATTGCCGGTGTGAGCGTCATCTCGAACGATGGTACTCCTGGAGGTAGCGCTTCCATCCGCATTCGTGGTGGTTCATCACTTTCTGCCAACAACGACCCTCTCATCGTGATTGACGGTCTTGCTATGGATAACAACGGTGTGCAGGGACTTTCCAACCCACTCGCCATGGTGAATCCAGAGGATATCGAGAGCTTCACAGTGCTGAAGGATGCAAGTGCAACAGCTATCTATGGTAGCCGTGCCAGCAACGGTGTCATCATCATCACTACCAAGAAGGGTAAGGCTGGTACGAAGATGCCAAAGATTAACTACACAGGCAACGTGAGCTTTGGCACTCCTCGTAAGACTTACGAAGTGCTGTCAGGCGACCAATATCGCAAATACATCACTGAGACACTTGGCAAGGACGGTGCCTCTTTGGGTACAGCTAACACTGACTGGCAGGATGAAATCTACCGCACAGCAGTGGGTACCGACCATCAGGTGAGTGTAACAGGTGCTGTGAAGACATTGCCTTACCGTGTGAGTGTCGGCTATACCAACAAGAACGGTATTGTGAAGAACTCCAAATTCCAGCGCTTCACTACCTCTTTGAACCTCACTCCTACCTTCTTCGACGACCACTTGGCAGTGAACCTCACAGCAAAGTATATGCATGCGAAGAACAAATATCCTGATGGTGGTGCATTTGGCAATGCCATTGGTGCTGACCCAACTCATCCTGTACGTTTGGCAAGTGGCGATCCTGGTTTCGTTGAATTTGGTGGCTATTGGCAGAATCCATTGGCAGCAAATTTCAACAATAAGGATTGGAAATACACTACCAACACCAACACTCCTCAGAACCCTGTTGCTCTCATCAACAATAAGGACGACCAAGCAAAATCCAATGTGTTGATTGGTAACATCGAGTTCGATTATAAGATTCATGGTTTCGAAGACCTTCACATTCATGCCAACGTGGGTGGTGACTATTCAGAAGGTCGTCAGGAAACTTTCATTTCTCCTTATTCTTATAGTAACAACTACTACGGCTACAATGGCGCAAGCCAGTCTTACAAGTATAATTTGCAAGGCAACATCTACGCACAGTATGCTCACAACTGGAACGACATCCACAACCTCGATGTCATGGCTGGTATGGAAGAGCAGCATTTCCACAGAAGCACCTATAGCTTCGGTCAAGGAAATGAATGGTATGGCGAGGATGGCAAACTTCTCTCTTCTCCTGTAGCTTACTCTCCATCGCTCCGCAGCGAAAGTGAACATATTTATACCAACACCTTGGTGAGCTACTTCGGTCGTTTGAACTATGGTTTGCTCAATCGCTACCTCCTCACCTACACCATGCGTTGGGATGGTTCGAGCCGTTTTGCCAAAGGTCATAAGTGGGGCACATTCCCATCTTTGGGCTTGGCATGGAAAATGAGTGAAGAGAGCTTCCTGAAGGATGCTACTGCACTCGACGAACTGAAGCTCCGTCTCGGTTGGGGTGTCACAGGTCAGCAGAACATTGGCTACGACTTCTACTATCAGCCTCGCTATGTGGTTTCCGACCAGTATGCACAGTATTCACTTGGTAACGTGAACTACTATACTTATCGTCCTGAAATGTACAACACCGACTTGAAGTGGGAGTCAACTACCACATGGAACGTGGGTCTCGACTGGAGCTTCCTCAATGGACGTATCGACGGTGCCATCGACTGGTACTATCGCAAGACCAAGGACTTGATTTCCACCGTGAGCATCGCTTCTGGTTTGGGCTTTGGTAACTACAAGACAGTCAACGTAGGTTCCCTCAAGAACACTGGTATTGAATTCGCTATCAATGCTCACCCAATTGTAACCAAGGACTTCTCTTGGACGGTGAACTACAATGTCACTTACAACAAGAACGAGATTGTAGAACTCACCAATGGTGCTGATTTCTTCCTTACTGGTGGTTCCATCTCAGCAGGTTTGAGCAACCAGGTACAGGTGAACAAGGTTGGTTATCCAGCTAACAGCTTCTACGTATATCAGCAGGTATATGACGTGAACGGAAAGCCACTCGAAGGCGTTTTTGTTGACCGCAATGCCGATGGCATCATCAATGCCGACGATAAGTATGTTTATAAGAAGCCAGATGCTGACGTTACTATGGGTCTCACCAACAAGTTCATCTACAAGAACTGGGACTTCAGCTTCAGTTGGCGTGCCAGCTTCAACAACTACCTCTACTACGACTTCCTCTCAGGACATGCTAATGTGTCTTATGCAGGACTCTTCACCAACAATGCTTACTCCAACACCACTCAGGAGGCTATCGACCTCGGTTTCGAGGGTAAGACCGACTACTACATGAGCGACTATTTCGTTCGCAATGCTTCTTTCTTGCGCTGCGACAACATCACGCTCGGCTACTCTTTCAACCATCTCCTCGCTTCCGACTCCTTCAAGGGCTTAGGTGGACGTATCTATGGACTCGTTCAGAATCCATTCGTCATCACCAAGTACAAGGGCCTAGACCCAGAGCGCACACATGGCACAGGTGTTGACGGTGGTGTTTATCCACGTCCAACTACCTTCATGGTTGGTCTTAGCCTTAATTTCTAATCAGGTTTCACGTTTCAAAAAATAGAAAATTATGAAATTCAGATATTTCAAAAATGTAATTCCTGCAGCAGTGGTTTCACTCCTTGTGGCTGGTGGAATTTCCTCTTGTACGAAGGACCTCGACCAGAGCATCCAAGACCCTCAGACCAACACTCAGTTCAATGCTACAGGACTCCTTGCCAAGATTTATGGTAATCTCACACTTACAGGAACAATAGGTGGTTCTGGTAATGCTGATATGTCGCAGTTCGACGAAGGTAACTCTTCCATGTATCGTCGTATATTTGAAGCCAACGAACTCTGTTCCGATGAATGTATTTGGACATGGCAGGGCGATGCTGGTATTCCTGAACTCACCAACATCAGTTGGAACTCCTCTCATGGATACAATGAGTTGACCTATTATCGACTCATGTACAACATCACACTTTGCAACTTCTACCTCGACCAGACCGAAGGCACCGAGGATGCTCAGATGTTGCAGAACCGTGCTGAGGTGCGCTTCATCCGTGCTTTGCACTACTACTATTTCATCGACCTCTACGGATGTGCTCCTTATAAGCTCCACTATAATGACGAACTCCCTGAATATATTTCCCGTGCAGACTGCTTCAATTTCGTTGTCGGCGAGTTGAAGGCTATCAATGGCGAGAATGCAGAGAGCAAGGAAGTGCTCCTCGAGAGTGCCAATAGCGATGCCAACTATGGACGTGCTGACCGTGTAGCAGCCAACATGTTGTTGGCTCGTATGTATCTCAACGCACAAGTCTATACCGGCACTCCACAGTGGGCTACGGCACAGGCGTATGCTCAGAAAGTTATCGATAGCAGCTACAAGCTCTGCACCGAGTCGAAGAATGGTTTCTCCGCTTATCAACAGCTCTTCATGGGCGACAACGGTGAGAATGCCAATGCACGTCAGGAAATCATCTTCCCTATCCGTTGCGATGGCGCTACCAGTCGTTCCTATGGCGGTTCTGTTTATACCATTGCTTCCACTACGGGTAATGGCACTCCTGACCAAGGTATTGCCAAGTCACAGTGGACTTGTAACCGTTCTCGTGAGGCGTTGGTAAAGAAGTTCTTCTCTTCGCTCCGCGATGTACCTCTCACTTGCGATGTAGATGCTGTGATGAAGGCTGCAGGCGACGACCGTGCACGCTTCTTCTCAGGATGGTCTGTGAACGACAAGGGTGAGAAGGGTAATGAGCGCACCACCAGCACAGAGGAAAAGACTACCTTCAGTGCAGGTCTTGGCATCATGAAGTGGACCAATTATTATTGCGACCCTAACAATGGTGCACCAAAGGATGTTTCTTACTCCGACACCGATGTTCCGCTCTTCCGCGTGGCAGAGGCTTACCTCACCCTCGCTGAGGCTACATTCCGTCTTGAAGGTCCATCCACTAAGGTCATCACCCTCATCAATACACTTCGCTCTCGTGCCCATGCTGCTCCGTTTGATGATGTGACCGAACTTGACATTTGCGACGAATGGTGCCGTGAGTTCTACTTCGAAGGCCGTCGTCGTTCCGACTTGATTCGTTTCGGCTATTTCACTTCTGGTGACTATCTCTGGGATTGGAAGGGTGGAGTTTACACAGGTGCTGGTGTGAGCGACATCTACAACCTCTATCCAATACCAGCCAACGAAATCAACTCGAATCATAACATGTGTCAGAATAAGGGTTATTAATTATATTCAAAACTTAATGACAATCAACTTATGAAAAAGATTATATATTCATTGCTGATGCTTGTGGCAGTGGGCATGACCTTCAGTTCCTGCTCCGAGGATCGTGATAGCAATCCAACCTTCAATCCCAACGACGTGAAGAGCTTTACGCTCAATATGCCTGGGTATGCCCTCAACAATGCCTACGACCTTGAGCATTCTGAGTATCTCGTGCTGACTACGTCGCAGCCCGACTACGGCTTCCCTGTTTCCACAGTCTATACCGTGTGGGTAAGTCTCGACAATGAGCATTTCGAGAATCTTGCCACCACTTCTACTAATACATACATCAGCGTCCCTGCCTCTGAGCTCAACGAAAAGATTCTCACCATGGCAGGCGACAAGGACCTTTCGCAGCCTATTCCTCTCTATGTTTATCTCACGGCTCATGTCTATGGAAACGAGACATTAGGAGAAGCTCAATCCAACACTATCACCCTTCCAAAGGTGCAGGCATACGTTCCTGTTGTGGAAATTGCACTTCCTCAAATGATGTACATCGTGGGTAGCTTCCCTGCATCCGATGGCTGGAGCAAGTTCGTTCCGCTCAGTCAGGCATTCAGTCAGGATGGCTTCTACTATGGCGTTGTTTATCTCCCATCTGGTTCCGAGTTCAAGATCAACCAGGATGCCGGCTGGAAGGGTAACGACAAGGGCTACGGACAGCTCACAGTGACTGACGATGCTGGTGCAGGACTCAGCAGTGCCGACGCATCCAACGATGCAGCCAATATCAAGGTGGCTAACGGTGGCTGGTACAACATTATCGTTAAGGGTAAGATTGCCAACGGCGCACTCCAGTACGAACTCATCACTCGCAAGGCAGACGTTTATATCATTGGTGCTGCTCTGGGTGGCGAATGGAGTCTTTCGGATAATGGCAAGTTCACTGCTCCTGACAATGAAGGTGCTTGGACTTCTCCTGCATTCACTGGTGATGGCGAACTCCGTATGTTTGTGGATTGCGGTATCGACTGGTGGAAGACAGAGTTTACCATCAAGAATGATGGAACACTCTTCTATCGCAACGTTGATATTCCTAATAACTGGGCTGAAAGCATTGGTGCAGACTATTCTTGCCAAGTTTCAACAGGTCAGAAGGCAGTTGTTGACTTCACTCAGGGAACAGGTCGAGTTGAATAATGAAAGCCCCCTCGACATCAATTCGAGGGGACCCTTTCTATTATCTTTAACAAATCAAATTATTTTGACAAGATTATGAAAAAGATATTTTTATATGCAGGAATCCTCGTGGCTTCGTTTGCAACGGTATCGTGTAATGAGGATTTCAAGGACTGGGAACAACCTCAGTCCATTCCTCAAGGACCAGACAAGGACGTGGTAACTGCCGCTGCCAATCTGCTGTCGAATACCATCGACTATGATGCTACAGAGACATCAAAGGTCACTTTGTTGACTCAGAGTTTCATTACTGGTGTTGATGCAGCACAATTGGTTTACTCCAATTTGAAAATCAATGGTGTGGACATTCCTTGCACTTCTGAAGACGGTAATCTGATTGTTGCTCTTGACGACATCAAGAAAGCGTGCGAAACTTTCTATAAGTCAAAAGCACACACCACCCGTTTGATGGAATGTACCGTGAAGGCTTCAAGCCTTGATTACGACGGTGTGGCTGTGCCAGCAGAACTGACCATTGATGCTGCAACTGTTGATAGCTTTGCATTCCAATTCAAGACTCCTGAATTGCCTGCCATTGCTTACGAAGACGCTTATTATTATATAGGTGGCTACAATGGTTGGAATCTTTCTGCTCCAACTCCAATGGAGAAGAACGAGGATGGCACCTTCTCTGTTATCCTCGACATTGGCGATTCCGAGTGGTTCTGCTTCGCACCGCAGTCAGCTGTTGACAATCAAGATTGGAACGGACTCCTCCGTGCCACTACCAATGGCGACACCTCCACTTCGGGCTTCTTCAACGAGGACAGCAGCAGTGGCAATTCCTTCCAGTGCGAGAAGGGTGGCACTTTCAAGTTCATCATTTCTCCTAAGGATTGGTCATTCTCCTATGCTCCTTATTCTAAGGAACTCTATTACGCAGGCGATGCCAATGGATGGGGCTTCTCACCACTCGTGAAGGTTGGTGACAATTTCGAAGGCTACTACTACATCTTCAAGGCTGACAATGAAACAACTTGGGGATTCAAGTTCACCACAACTCCTAATTGGGACAACCCTCAGTATGGAGCAGGCGAAGGTGAAGGAACCATTGCACTCGATGGAGGCAACTGCGACCTTCCTGGTGATAACCAGTCTGGATTCTACAAGATTTCTGTCAATACCGACAATCTCACATTCACCCTTTCTCCTATCAACGTGATTTCGCTCATCGGTTCAGCCGTGAATGGCGACTCCAGCTGGGGCACAGACTACGACCTCCGCTTCAATATCGACAAGAAGTGCTGGGAGGGAACCTACGACATGACTGATGGTGAATACAAATTCCGTGCTAATCACGACTGGTCACTCAGTTGGGGTGGTGCAACCGATTCGCTCACTTCCCAGAATGGTGCTAATCTCCACATCGAGGCTGGCAACTACACATTCGAACTCTATCCACAGTGTGATGGTAAGGGTTATGTGAATATCACGAAGAACTAATCATCCTTTCTTTTAAACGAAGACGATAACGAAAACGAAAGCTTTCCATCCGGATGGCAGTTTTCGTTTTCGTCTTTCGTTTTTCGTTTCGTTATCGTATCATCATTCTTCATTCTTCATTCTAACTCTTCATTTATGAAAAAACTTCTACTTCCTCTTCTTTTCTCTTTCGCGCCTTTCCTTGGTCTTTCTGCACAGGGTTGGCAAGCCGACTATTCGGGTGTGATGTTGCAGGGATTCTATTGGGATAGTTTCTCCGACACTCGTTGGACAAAGCTTGAGAAACAAGCTGATGAACTCTCCACATACTTCGACCTCATTTGGATTCCTCAGTCGGGCTACTGCGGTGGTGGAAACAACATGGGTTATGCACCCCTCTACTATTTCGACCAGCACAGTTCATTTGGTTCTGAATCCGAACTCCGCAGTATGATTTCCACCTTCAAGGCAAAGGGTACAGGCGTTATCGCCGATGTGGTGGTCAACCATCGCAGCAACGTGTCCAACTGGGTGGATTTCCCAAAGGAAACCTACAAAGGTGTCACCTATCAGATGCAATCCACCGACATTGTCCGCAACGACGATGATGGTGCTACACTCACTTGGGCAACCAACAATGGCTATTCACTCTCTTCCAACAACGACACGGGCGAAGGATGGAGCGGTATGCGCGACCTTGACCACAAGTCAGAGAACGTGAACAAATGTGTGAAGGCTTATCTCGATTACCTTCTCAACGACCTTGGCTACACAGGTTTCCGCTACGACATGGTGAAGGGTTTCAGTGCATCCTACACGGGTGAATACAATGCCACAGCCAAGCCACAGTTCTCCGTGGGAGAGTGTTGGGATGGTTCCTCTACTATCAAGAATTGGATCAATGGCACGAAGGTGAATGGAGAGATTCAATCCGCAGCCTTCGACTTCCAGTTCCGCTATCGAGTGCGTGATGCTGTTCATCAGAACAACTGGCGACTCTTGGCAGGAAACGCCTCTGATGGAGCAGGCTACCCTCTCATCTATCAGAAGGACTACCAGCGTTATGCTGTCACCTTCGTCGAGAACCACGACACCGAGCGCCGTTCAGGCAGTGAGCAGGACCCTCTCAAGGCTGACACCCTCGCAGCCAATGCCTTTATGCTCGCCATGCCAGGCACTCCATGCGTGTTCCTCAAGCACTGGCAGGCACAGAAATATCCTCTCAAGCGAATGATTTCCGCTCGCAAATTGGCGGGTATCACCAACCAAAGCACCTACGAGCAGAAAGCCTCCCAGCAACTCTATTATGCCGTAGCAACACAAGGTACACGTGGCACCCTCATTTGTGTCGTTGGTAAGACACCGAATGCTTATTCTGCTCCCGCAGGTTTCACGAAGATTATTGCTGGAACTGATTACTGTTACTACATCTCCGATGCTCTTGTGTCGGAATGGAATACCATCGAACAGCGCATCCAGTCAGAGTACGAGGCTGAACAGGAAGAGTTCCAGCCACACACCGCTACTATCTATGTGCGTGATGAACTCAACTGGACTCGCATGAATTTCTATATTTGGGATAGCAATAACAATTCCCAACTGAATGGCAATTGGCCTGGCAAGCAGATTACTGATACGAAGGTCATCAACGGCTATACTTGGTACTACCAAACTATCAATATCAACGCTGCCGACTACTTTGTGAACTTTGTTTTCTCCACCAACAACGGTAGTCCTCAGACCATCGATGTGACAGAAGTTTCGGAGGATAAGTTCTTTGTGATTAGGTCTGCACAGATAGACGGAAAATACTATGTTGAGGAAGACCTTGCTTCCGGCATTGCTACCACCTCATCCGATGACGCCACATCGCCCAGGCAATTCTTCACGATGGATGGTCGTCCTATCCTTCGTCCTACTCATCCTGGCATTTATATTCTTCGTCAAGGCAATCAAACAAAGAAAATAAATATCAATTATTAAAAGAGTAACCACCCTCTCCCTCACCATCTCTCCCCATCTCTCCCCATCTTTCCCCTCTTAGGGGAGTTGGAGGGGTCCGGGAGTCGGAAGGGTCCAGAGGGTTGAGGGGTGGGTCTATTTTTATGAAACAAATTCCTGATCAATCGTTTTGGAAACTCTGGAACATCAGTTTCGGTTTCTTTGGTGTGCAGATTGCATACGCCCTGCAGAGTGCAAACATCAGTCGCATCTTCTCCACGCTTGGAGCTGATCCACACAACCTGAGTTACTTTTGGATTCTCCCTCCACTCATGGGAATCATCGTGCAACCCATCATTGGTTCGTTGTCCGACCGCACATGGACTCGTTTCGGCCGTCGTATCCCATACCTCTTTGTGGGAGCGCTCGTAGCCGTACTCGTCATGTGTCTCCTGCCAAATGCAGGTTCCTTTGGTATGAGCGTCGCCACGGCAATGGTTTTCGGACTCGTCTCACTCATGTTCCTCGACACCTCCATCAATGTGGCAATGCAGCCATTCAAGATGATGGTGGGAGATATGGTCAACGAGAAGCAGAAAGGACTTGCCTACAGCATTCAGTCATTCCTCTGCAATGCGGGAAGCCTTGTCGGCTATCTTTTCCCATTCATCTTCGCTGCAATAGGTATCAGCAACACGGCTCCCGAAGGAGTCATCCCTGATTCCGTCATCTATTCGTTCTATATCGGTGCGGCAATCCTCATTCTTTGTGTGTTCTACACGACTGCAAAGGTGAAGGAATATCCGCCTGAACTCTACAACGAATACCATCCTATCAGTGAAGAGGAAAAGGCAGATGCCAAGAACTCACCTAATATGTTTCAACTGTTGTTGAAGGCGCCAAAAACCTTCTGGACGGTGGGACTCGTGCAGTTCTTCTGTTGGGCAGCCTTCATGTTCATGTGGACCTATACCAACGGAACAATCGCTCATAGTGCCTTCGACGCTCCGACTATGGAACGCGTGGTGGATGGTACCACTCGCATTGTTCTCGACGTGAAATCCACGCAGTATCAGGAAGCAGCCAACTGGGTGGGCATCCTCTTCGCTGTTCAGGCTATTGGTTCCGTGCTTTGGGCAATCGTCATTCCATTGTTCAAGAGTCGTAAGTTTATCTACAGTTTGAGTCTCGTTCTCGGAGGTTTTGGTTTCATTTCCATCTATTTCCTCCACAACCAATATGCGCTCTTCGTTTCTTTCCTGCTCATCGGATGCGCTTGGGCAGCCATGTTGGCACTCCCATTCACCATCCTCACCAACTCCCTGAAGGGTGGACATGTCGGTACTTATCTCGGACTCTTCAACGGCACCATTTGCATTCCTCAAATCGTTGCCGCTTCCCTCGGTGGACTGGTTCTTAGTGCTTTCACTCATTCAGGACAACTCGCTCCCGAAGTTTTGATGCTCGTCCTTGCAGGTATCCTTCTCATTGTCGGTGCCTTCTTCGTGTATATCATCAAGGAGAAATAGAATTTGGATTATATTCCAAAAAACGGACGTTCGTTTTCGTCTTCTCGAATGTTCGTCATCCCGTCACTGGGCGTTCGTCGTAATCGAAAACGAACGTCCAGTGTTTTCTTTTGTTTGATTTTTTCTTCGTTTTGCTTAGTTTTTCGTTTCTCTAAATCGTCCTTGTAAGTATATGACAGAATTTGAAAAGATATACCGTCGGCATTATGCACAGATGTATCGTCTGGCAAGGGTGATGCTATATGACTCACAGGAGAGCAAAGATGTGGTAAGTGATGTCTTTGCCCAACTGTTGCATCGTGGGCAGATGCCAGCGGAAGATAAGGTGGAAGGTTATCTCATGACTGCTGTGCGAAACCGTTGCTCTGATGTACTTACTCATAAATCAGTGAGGGAACGAGTGGAAAAACTCTTCTTGCAGGAGTCTGTGCAAAACTCCATCTACTGCATGAATGACGACGACCGTTTGGAACGACTGATGCAATTTGTTGAAGCGGAATTGCCACCACTCAGTCAGCAGATTTTCAGACTTCGATTTCTGCGCGAGATGAGTTACGAAGAAGTGGCACAGGCTGTGGGTGTGAGCAAGGTAACGGTTTATCATCACCTGTCGCAGTCGCTGCAACGAATCAGAAAATATTTTAAAACAGAAACAGTAAAACGATAAAGACGATGGAACACGAAGAAAGAATCCGTATCCTGCTTTCGATGCAGGAACATCCTGAATTATATTCAGATAAGCAAATTCAGCAAATGCTGGATGACGACTTGGAATTGGCTGAACTGTTGGAACAATTGGCATGGACGAAGCAAGCCTTTGTGAAGCAGGAAACGGATGAAGAGGTCATTCCCGTGGAAGAGGAATGGCGGAAATTCAGTGCAAATCACACTGAGGAACTGGACACTATAGTCAGGGACAATGAGAGTGGGGCAAAGACTGCTTTCATTCGACATCTAACGGGTATTATCCCAAGCAAGTTTGTAGCTAGTTTTGTTGGTGTATTGGTAACTGCCAGCTTGGCTTTTGCGGCCATCCACATTGTGCGTTTGTCGAGTATCAATCGACAAGCAGTTCAGACGGAACAGCATGTGTCTTCCCATCCAAACGATATTTTGCCGACAGATACACTCAAGTCTGACACCGTGACAACGGCACAGTCCATCGTGTTCGACAATGTGCCATTAGAAAAGATGCTGGCTCAGATAGCGACTCAATACCAAAAAGGGGTGGAATTCAATAATGATGATGCACGTAACCTCCGTCTCTATTTTGTGTGGAAACCGAATGAAGGACTCGAAGTCACGTTGCACAGGCTGAACCTCTTTGAGAGCATAACAATTGAATTGAAGGACAACATGATAGTAGTGGAGTAGGACATGAGAGGTATCTTTTTCATCATTGCTTGCTGTCTTGCATTTGCAGACATTCAGGCTCAGAAGATTACGCAAGAGTATAATAATGTGTCACTCAGCGAGGCTCTGCGACAGCTGAATGAACAGACTGACGACTACACCATTAGTTTCCTCTACAACGAACTGGAGGACTTCCGTATCACCACTTCCATCCACCGAAAGTCTGTTCCCGATGCCATCCGCCAAATGATAGGCTTCTATCCCATCCGCATGACTGTTGAGAACAAGGAAATTGTTGTGGAGTGTGCACAGAAAACAACTATTCGTTACATCGGCAACATCATCGATGAGCAAGACCAGCCCGTAGCATACGCCAACGTCGCCCTGCTCTCACCTCAGGACTCCACGTTAATTACTGGTGGAGTGTCGAACGAGAGCGGTCTTTTTGTCATTCCTTGCGAGCAACAGCCCGTTCTCGCCCGCATTTCATTCGTAGGTTATAAGACCATATACTTGCATTGTAATAATACGGATCTTGGTGTGATAAGGTTAAAACCAGACACTTATACGTTGAAGAAAGTGACGGTGAAGGGTTACAAACCTACAATGAAAATGATTTCGGGTGGTATGGAGATTGACGTACAGAACACGCTGCTGGCCGATGCAGGTTCTTCCTTTGACGTGCTGTCGCAACTACCCCGTGTCAATGTCACTACCAATGGCTCTGTAGAAGTGTTCGGAAAAGGCAGCCCTCAGATTTACATCAACGGCAAGAAAATGCGCAACAAGAGCGAGTTGGAGCAACTGACCTCAAAGGACATCAAGTCTGTGGAGGTCATTACGATGCCTGGCGCACGATATGATGCCACATTAGGCTCCGTCATACGTATCAACACTATCAAACGGCGCGGTGACGGTTTCAGCCTCTACAGCATAGCAAGAGGAAGTTATTTCCATGAGTTCGGTAATGCGGCAGGCGTATCAATGACCTATAGGAGGAGCGGGCTTGAGATGAACTTCTACCCTTACTTCGTCAACAACTACATAGGTGAGGATAATCATTTCGGTAGTACACTGTATTTGGCCGATCATGACACAAAGACTTTGCAACATGGCCTGTTTACAGACCGTACGCAGTCAATCATTCCAGATGTTGACCTCAGTTACGATTTCGATGCTAACCACTCTATCGGTGCCTCTTACCGATTCCAGAAAACCGTAAAGTATTCTGGTCAGCAAACTTCTGACTATACCGTCTATCACAATGACATGCTGCAAGGCTCCGTGAAGTCTAACGATACACGCAATTGGAATGTCGTCCATCACAATGCCGATATCTACTACACAGGCAAGATAGGTCATTGGAACCTGAATGCTGATGGTTCGTATGTGCATACGAAAGTAGAACGAGGACAGCAGATAACAGAGAACAGCGCGGCGTTCGACAATCGCATCATACACACTTCCTCTACCCAAGACAGCCGCCTCTATGCTGGCAAACTAATCGCTGCCTACAAACTGCCACATGGAGAACTCTCTTTCGGTACAGAGTTGACCTATTCGCATGTGAATGCCGATAATAATAATCCTGAGGGCTACATTACCGAGTCGGACAACGAAATTAAGGAAAACAACTATGCAGGTTTTGCCTCATACAACCTGCAACTCGGACACTGGTCGTTGGAGGCTGGAGCACGCTATGAATACGTACATTCTGACTACTATAACTATGGTGTACTGGATAGCGAGGTAAGCCGTCAATATAGTGGTATGTACCCCAATCTCTCAGCAACGTGGAACAAAGGCAAGTGGGGACTGCAGTTTGCCTATTCGAAGAAAACTCGCCGACCAAGTTACGGACAGTTACGCAGTTATCAGCAATACGACAATCGATATGCTTATGAGGGCGGAAATCCAGAACTACAACCTGCCATCTACCACACATTGGAGACAATGCTCAATTGGCAATGGATCAATTTCAGTCTCAGTTATAGGTATCAAAAAGACTTCATGCTCTGGAAGAACGATCTCTATGGCACACAGGAGATAGCATACGCCACTTTTATCAACATCGACCACAAGCAAGAGGTTGTGGCATCTCTCGTGCTTCAGCCCAAATTCGGATTTTATCGTCCTGAACTTGAACTGGGATATATTCATCAGTTCTTTGATGCCAAGAAATATGGTTATGTCACTAATCTGCACCGTCCTGCCGTCACAGTTACTCTAAACAATAAATTTGTCATTAGTAAATCCTGCTGGCTCGGCCTGCGTGGTCGCTATGTTTCAAGCCATGACAACGTGTCGCAGGAAATAGATGGTTTTTGGACTGTCAGTGCACAAGCCTATAAGAGTTTCTTAAACGGTACATTAGCCTTAAATTTCACTATCAACGACATCTTCAACACCAACTTCGAGAAATGGAGAATGCGCACTCACAATGTAGAGATTAGCAAGGACTGCAACAACCATAGCACGACACGCGGCATCAGCCTGCAAGTGACCTATAACTTCAACACCACTAAGAGTAAGTACAAGGGCACAGGCGCTGGTAATGAAGAAAAGAACAGATTCTAGTCTCTATAGTTTTCTTTCATGCCTTCAATCCTTTTTTAGAGGACATCAACGAACAAAAAAAACGGAGAGACTCACACGAAGAGTCTCTCCACCTATAGATTTGTTTTGAATTGCTGCCTTCCGAGGGGTGCTCGAAAGGGATGTTTATTTACTAATTCTGACGTTGAGGGCGCTGTCCGCCTCCGAAGCCACCACCTCCGAAGCCACCTCTGCGGCTGCGACGCTCTGCTTCTGCCTTTTCGTATTTCTCGAACTGCTCAGGGGTGAGGATAGCCTTGATAGCTGCTCTCTGTGCTTCCTGGCGCTTCTGGAATGCATCGCGGTCAAACTGAGGCTGGCCACCACCATTCTGCATAGCCTTGAAGATGGAATCCGTTTCCTGAGCCTGCTGGAAATAGAGGTCATACACTTTCTTGTACTGTTCATCGTTGATACCACAAGTTTCCTTGAGTTGGTCAGCACGGCGAGTAGCCTGTTCTTTTGGTTCCATACGGCGGAATTGTCCTTGAGCGAAAGCGGTCACAGACATAGTTGCTACAACGAGCATCAAAATCAATTTCTTCATGTTTTGGGATTGTTTTTTTAGGTGAATAATTTAAATTGTTTTTGGTAGTTCTGTTTCTTTTGACTTGTGTTCCAAAAGAAAGTTTAAAAGAAGAAACAGTTTTTTTCGCTAATTTGAAAAAAATGTAATTCAACTTCGCAAATTTCTCCCCTCTCATGGGGAGTTGGAGAGGAACTTTAGGTGATTTTCAGAAGTGCATGTGTGGATTGACTGAACCGCTCCTTTGAATTTAACTAGTTGCCGAGGGCTCGTTATCGAAATGGCGAGCGTTCGGCGTTGCGATGGCGAGCGCTCGCCGTGTAAACGTTGAGGGCTCGGTTTTTTAGTTGAATCAAAGAAATGGTTTAGTAAAATCGAAGAAGAACTTCAGTGCAATCAAAGGAGATGCTCAGTATATTCGAAGCTTTTTCAGGTTGTATCTGAAACGACAAAAAGAAAAGGTTCAAGAAGGCGATAAGAAAAATGAAATAGAGAAAGTGGAGGAAATAATTGCATAATCGTTTCATTTGCTCTATTTTTGCAGTAACAATTCATAAATGTGCTAATATGCAAGTTGATTTTCTGAATCTGCAACGAGTGAATGAGTCGTTTGGCTCGGAACTGAAGGAGGCTGTGAACCGTGTGGTGAGCAGTGGATGGTATTTGTTGCACACTGAGGTGGAGGCTTTCGAACAGGAGTTTGCTGACTATCTCGGTGTGAAGCATTGTGTGGGTTGTGGTAACGGATTGGATGCCTTGACACTCGTTTTGATGGCTTGGAAAGAACAGTTGGGTTGGCAGGATGGAGATGAGGTGATTGTACCTTCGAATACTTTCATCGCTACGGTTTTGGCGGTGTCGAGAGCAGGGTTGAAACCTGTGTTTTGTGAGCCGAATTTGGAGGATGCGTTGATAGATGTGAATCGCATTGAGACACTCATCACGGAGCACACACGATGCATCATTCCTGTGCATCTCTATGGGCAGACTTGCGATATGGAACGTATCATGCAGATTGCCAAGGCACATGGACTGAAAGTATTGGAGGATGCATGTCAGGCACATGGAGCAGAAGGTGTGGCACAAGCCGATGCAGCTGCTTATTCGTTCTATCCAGGCAAGAACCTCGGTGCATTGGGAGATGGGGGATGCATCGTTACCAACGATGAGGAATTGGCACAGCAGGTGAGAAGTTTGGCAAACTATGGGCAGTCCGTGAAATATATCCATATATGTAAAGGTGTCAATTCACGGCTCGATGAGGTGCAAGCGGCAGTGCTTCGGGTGAAGTTGCGCCGTTTGGACAAAGACAATGTCCGAAGAAGAGAGATTGCAAGTTATTATCATGAGAACTTGAAAGGAATGGTGTCTGTGCCTCGGATTCCAGCCCATCCGTCTCGTCATGTTTTTCATATCTATGCCATTCGCACGGAGCATCGTGATGAATTGCAGAAGTCTTTAAGGGAGAAAGGAATTCAAACCTTGATTCACTATCCCATTCCTCCACATCGACAGCAAGCATACCGCGAGTTCCAGCATCTGCACCTACCTATCGCGGAAGAGTGGGGTAGAACGGAACTCTCGTTGCCTATGTCGCCTGTAATGACAGATGAGGAAGTGGAAGCCGTTTGCAACGGCTTTGCCGAAATGAAGAATGAAGAATGTAGAATGTAGAATGAAGAATGGATTAATGGACGTCAATTCCATCAAACCATAACTCTGAAATCACAGTGTCGGTGTATTTGTCTCCTGGGTACACCTCCATGATTTCGAATTTGAGTGTCCAGTTAGGTGCTTCTGGATTGTGAGGCCCCAACACACCCACCTCAAAATCTTGTTCTGTGCGGCTGTCCTGAAGGTTGAGAATCGCATAAGGTTTTCCCATATAGTACATCTTCAGTTTCTTAACCCTTGAATTATCCTTCCAAACCTTTTCGTCCTTCACATGCCCGTTTAAGATTTTTACATGGGTAATACGTGGACAACCGCCTGAAAATTCATATTCTAAGTATTCACCAATGCCTTGCCCTTTTGCGCCCTCTGCCCATACACTTTCGTGATTGAAATTGTGCGCATTTTTCCCGTTGTAATTGAACTTTTTTGTTGCTTTCAGATGACTTGAATCCTTGATTGAAAGTACATCTCCACCACAATACCAACTACAGCTGGATGAATATAAATCGTCGAATATTGCGCACTCTTTCATCAGTTTTTTCTCCGCTTCAGATAATTTCTCCTTATCTTCTAAAATAGACAGACGATCGTATTCAGCCTTGCTGATTGTGGGCATCTTGATGATAGAAATCGGGTTAAGTTCTTTCACCTGTCCCTGCATTGAAAGACAAAAAGAAATGACCATTCCAAAGATTGCTACAGTCTTTTTCATAATAGAGTGTTGATGTTGATATTGGTAAAGGTTTTTCATTCTTCATTTTTATATCTTTCTTTCCAACATTTCAGCATTCTCTCGTAGAGTTTTGCTTCGGAAGGAGTGTGGGGTTGCGCATGCCAGAAACGAGCGTCGATGGCTTCGTCGGGCAGGAATTGTTGCTCTACGAAATGGTCTGGGAAATCGTGAGCGTATTTATAGCCATCGTGATAGCCGAGTTCTGCCATCAGTTTGGTTGGTGCGTTGCGGATGTGGAGAGGAACAGGGAGGTTCCCCGTTTGCTTCACGTATTGGAGTGCTGCATCGATGGCGAGATACGACGAATTGCTCTTCGGACTGGTGGCAAGATAGACCGTTGCCTCTGCCAGCGGTATGCGGCCTTCGGGCATACCGATTTTCGAGACGGCATCGAAACATGCATTGGCAAGGAGAAGAGTATTGGGATTTGCCAAACCGATGTCTTCTGAAGCACTGATAACGAGTCGGCGGGCAATGAAGAGAGGGTCTTCTCCTCCCTCAATCATGCGAGCGAGATAGTAGATGGCAGCATCGGGATCGCTTCCTCGAATACTCTTAATAAAAGCCGAGATGATGTCGTAGTGCATCTCTCCATCCTTGTCGTAAGCAAGCGGGTTTTGTTGGATGGATTTGAGAACGAGTTCGTCGGTGATGACGATGTCGGTTTGACCTGCTGCTTCTGCTGCTTGGATGGTGAGTTCGAAGATATTGAGGAGTTTGCGGGCATCGCCTCCACTTTGGCGCAAGAGAGCACCCGTTTCCTTCAGTTCAATCTTTTTGTTTTTGAGAAAAACATCCTTTGTGAGCGCATTGTCGAGCAATTTCAACAGGTCGTCTTTACCCAGCGATTCCAACACATAGACTTGGCAGCGGGAGAGGAGAGGACGAATTACCTCGAACGAAGGGTTCTCCGTTGTGGCACCAATGAGGGTGATGATTCCCTTCTCCACAGCACCGAGAAGTGAATCCTGTTGCGATTTGGAGAAGCGGTGGATTTCGTCGATGAAGAGGATGGGATTTCCTTTCGTGGCAAAGAGTCCGCTATGCATCTTCGCTTTCTCAATCACTTCGCGCACTTCCTTCACTCCCGAAGTGACGGCACTCAAGGTGAAAAATGGCACATCGAGTGTCTTGGCAATGATGTTGGCAAGGGTGGTTTTTCCCACGCCTGGAGGTCCCCACAAAATAAATGAAGCGATGCGTCGGGCATCAATCATCCGACGTATCACGGCACCTTCGCCAACGAGGTGCTGCTGTCCGATATAGTCGTCAAGAGTTTGAGGACGAAGTCGTTCTGCTAAGGGTTGCATGTGTGTAATAGTGATAAGTGAAAGCCTCACCCCCGACCCCTCTCCAAAGGGCGAGGGGAGTAGTATCAGGGATTTAAAGGATTTAATAGGATTCTTGAACCTTCAGCTCGGCGTAGCCAAACCTGAAACCTGAAACCTGAAACTTGAAGCCAGCACGAAGTGCAGTGCAAAGTTTCTGCAAAAATACATCAAATAAAGTGAAAAATGAAAAGTGAAAAGTGAAAAGTGCGTGAAGATTGAAAAAAGTGAGTATATTTGCATAAAAATTGAAAAACCATGACGACTAACTCAAATAAATACCTGAAAGTGTTGTCTGCTTCGGCAGGTAGTGGAAAAACATTCCGTTTGGCAGTGGAATATATCAAATTGCTGATTGAGAATCCTGTCAACTACAAGTATATCCTCGCGGTGACTTTCACAAACAAGGCTACCAGTGAAATGAAGGACCGCATCCTGACTCAGCTCTATGGTATTGCGCACGGTTTGGCCTCTTCGAAAGACTATTTGGCAAAAATCAAGGAGGATGAGCGCTTTCGTCATTTTTCTGACCAGCAGATACGGGAAAATGCGGGTAAGGCGTTGAAGAACATGATGCACGACTATGGTATGTTCCGCATCGAGACCATCGACTCCTTCTTCCAGTCTATTCTGCGTGAGTTGGCACACGAACTACGTTTGTCGAACAATCTGCGTGTGGATTTGAAGACCGACGAGATACTGAAGAATGCCGTGAAAACCATGTTGCGTGACCTGAAGGAGAGCGACAATGTGTTCCAAGTGATTAAAAACTATGTAGAGCAGAAGATAGGTGAAAACATAGAGTGGAAAATCGAGGATGAGATAGGCGATTTTGCCAAGCACATTTTCGATGAGCAATTCATGCTGCATAAGCAGAAGAAACTTCGTGAACAAGGCTTGCAGGATAAGGAAATGATGGATGTGCCTGCTTTCGACATGGACGAAGTGAAGAACTATAAGAATAAGGTGTTTAAGACGATTCCTCAGAAGAAGAAACATGCAGTGAGCAAGGCTAAAGACTTCTTGAAGACATGTGAGGAGTCTGGACTGACAAAAGAACATTTTGCGCAAGGGCAGAAAGGAGTTTATGGTTTTTTGGAAAGTTGGGCAAAAGAAGAACAGAAATCCCCTGGTAAGTATGTGATGGACTGTTTGGAAAGTGCAGAGAAGTGGGCTAAGAGGGGCGTGCATCATGATTTGGTTGTTCGCTTGGCTGGGGAAACGTTTATGCCGATATTGAAAGATGTGCTGGCAGACTTGGACTACATCAAACAGGCGAAAGTCATCACCAAGCACATTTATCCGCTGATGCTAATAGGCGAGATAGACAAGATGGTGCGAAGCTTAAACAGCGATGAGAATCGTTTCTTGTTGGCTGACACATCCTATTTGCTGAATGCCATGATTCAGGACAGCGACATCCCGTTTATCTATGAGAAGTCGGGAACGAAGTTCAAGTACATGATGATTGACGAGTTTCAGGACACCTCCACGCTGCAATGGAAGAACTTTGTGCCACTGCTGATGAACTGCGTTTCGATTGGTTGTGAATGTCTGATTGTGGGCGATGTGAAGCAGAGCATCTATCGTTGGAGAAACAGCGATTGGGATATTCTGAACGGCATCAAGGACAACGAGGATTTCAAGGATTATGTGGATTGGAATCCGTTGGAAGATAACTACCGCAGTGCAGGAAATGTGGTTGAGTTCAATAACGCTTTCTTCAGCATTGCAGCCCTTGAGTTGCAAAAATTATACGACCTCAAGACTACCGAAAATGTGCCCGACGAAAGTGTGCTGAAGACGGAGGTGATTCCTTCGGTGTATGCTACGGTAGAGCAGAAAGTGAAGAAAAACGAAGGCAAGGGCTATGTGAAGGTGGAGTGTGTGAACTTTCCAGTGAATGCAAAAGTAGCGGAAAGAAAGACTGTGGAATATCAGCGCGTGATCAACAACCTGAAAGAACTGCTGACGAGGGACGAAACAGGAAAACGGACTGTAGTGCCCAATGACATTGCCATCCTTTGCCGTGAAAACAAGGATATTCCCAACATCATGTCGCTTTTCGAGGAAGCAAAGAGGCAGAAGGAATACAGCATGTTTGAGGGAGTGAACATCGTGAGTGATGAGGCATTCAAGCTGAAGGCTTCGTTGGCAGTGAACGTGCTGATTGCTGCACTTCGTGCCATTGCCAATCCTACCGACAAGTATTCATTAGGCTATCTGCTCTCCATATATAATAAGGAAGTGAGGAAGGACGAGACAACTGCAGATTTGAATGCTATCTTCTTGAAAGATATCAACGCCATCAAGCAGATGCTGCCAACTGCTTTTGTGAATGAGTTTCCTTCCTTGTCGGTGAAACCTCTCTACGAATTGGTGCAGAACCTCTATGAGATGTTAGGACTGAACGTGATAGAGAATCAAAGCGCGTACTTGTTTTCATTCTTCGACAAGTTGCTGAATTTCGTTTGCGACAAGCCTGGCGACATCGACAGCTTCTTGCAGTATTGGGACGAAACAATGTGCGAGGAAACCATTCCGATGGGAGAATTGGAGGGAATCCGAATCCTCTCCATCCATAAGTCGAAAGGCTTGGAATTCCATACGGTGATTTTCCCATTGGCAGACTGGACATTCACTAAACAAGGATTTTCAACTACCCTTTGGTGTCAACCGACGGGTGAGTTTGAGGGACTCGACTTATTGCCAGTGGATTATGGCAATGAAGCAAACGAATATTTCAACAAGGAGAATAACGAAGAGAGACTGAAAACCTACGTTGACAATCTCAATCTGGTGTATGTGGCAAACACACGTGCCCGAAACAATCTGATTGTCATATCGGGACGAAATGAATTGTCTGAAAATCAGAAAAAAAATGGTGGACTTTCGGAAGATGTTGCATACCTGATGTGGATGACGATGGAGAAGATGAAGGAATCAGGGATGCACTGCATCGATGTGCCTTTAGAGATGTCGTTGGCGGAGGATGACGATGAGGAGAAAGAGATGTCGATTCGTCAGTATGAGAAGGGTGAGTTGCTTCCATCGAAGGAGAAAGTCGATGAGGAAGAAGAAAATGTGTTGGCACAGAAGCCTGTCGATTTGCCTATCACCTTCCACCAAAACAAGATGTTGGCAGGATTCCGCCAGTCGAATCAGTCGGCAGAGTTCGTGAAAGGGCAATACGACGAGAACGATGACGGTAACTCGCTGTCGTCAGGCTACTCCAACGACTACATCAATCAGGGCCTCCTCTTCCATTATTTGCTTTCGTTGGTCCACACGCTCGATGATGTGGACAAAGCTTTTCTTCGTGTTAGTCAGGAAGGCTACTTCGAAAGTCAAGAACAGGAAAACAGCATCAGAAAGTTGCTTCGTCAGGCACTCCAGAACGAACAGGTTCGTGGTTGGTTCGCTCCCGATTGGAATGTGGTGAACGAATGTGCCATCATCGACAAGAACGACGAAGGGATTATCTACGAGAAGCGTCCCGACCGTGTCGTTTCCAAGCCTGGAGAGACCATCGTGATAGACTACAAAACTGGCGACTCGCAGACCATATATTCCAAATACAAGGAACAAGTGAAAGAGTATATCGACTTGTTGGAACGTGCTGGATACGAGAACGTGAAAGGCTATCTTTGGTATGTCATGGACAACAAAGTGGTGCCAGTAAGTGATTCTAATAACGATAATAAAATAAGTTAGTATAAATGACACGAGTTAACTTAGGAAAGAAATTAGAATAATTAGAATAATTACTCCATAAATTTGGTGTTGTTTAAAACAAGAAACATATTATTTCTGATAAAATTATTCTAATTATTCTAATTTCTTTCCTTTAAAAATCGTCCCAAGTTATTTTAAAACGTATTTTAAATTATTAACTGCCAATAGGAGTATGAATAGTTTTCTTGAATTAGTAGCAAAGGATTTGTACCAGAAGTGTGATGGTAATTTTCAGAATCTGACGATTATTTTTCCGAATAAGCGAGCCAGCCTGTTTTTCAATCAGCACATATTCTCCATAGCCAATGCTCCGTTGTGGGCACCTACATATCTCACCATTTCCGAGCTTTTCCAGACGCTCTCTCCGTTGGAAATGGCTGACACGATAGAATTGGTTTGCCGTCTCTATCAGGCTTACGAAGAGGCATATCAGCAGAATGGGGAAGTGATGGATGAAACCCTCGACAAGTTCTATTCGTGGGGCGAACTCATGCTGTCCGACTTTCAGGACATCGACAACAACCATGTCGATGCGCAGGATCTGTTCCGTAATATCTCCGACCTCAACGACCTCACCCGTTTCGACTATCTCTCGAAGGAACAAGTGAAAGCCTTGCAGGAGTATTTCCAAGACTTCGACATCTCCACGCTTCTGAAGGAGAACTACATGAGTCTTTGGAAGATACTGCCAACCATCTACACCTGTTTCCGCAATGATCTTCGAACTGCGGGCTTGGCATACGAAGGAATGCTGAAACGCAATGTGGTGAGTCGATTGGGTGGGGAACTGCCCGATGATGAGAGATTGAGTGAAGGACATGAGGCAATAGCGAAGCAGAAGGTGGCAGATTTCAAGGAAAGGATTCAGCAGCAGAAGTTTGCCATTGTGGGCTTCAATGTGTTGAACAAGACCGAGCAGGAGATGTTCAAATTCCTCAAGGAGAATTCCCAGGTGTATTTCTATTGGGATTTCGACGAGGCATATCAGCAGCAGAAAGCAGACGACCATAAGGTGTTTGAGGCAGGGCGGTTCATCTACGAAGACATGCAGGCATTTCCCAATGAATTCAAGCCCGACACGGACACCTATCGACTGGCATACAGGAATTTTGCATCCTCCAAGAAACACATCACCTATATCTCCTCACCCACCGAGAACGCCCAGACGCAGTACATCGGCACATGGATGCAGCAATGCCATCTTCAGGCTGAGGGAGAACCACTCAACCAGTCTGCCATCGTGCTTTGCAACGAAAACCTCTTGCAGTCCGTGCTACATTCCATTCCTGTTGACGAAGAGTTTGCCAAGCGCTTCAAGCTCAATGTGACGATGGGTTATCCCTTGCTGCAAACCCCCATCAGCAGCTATCTGATGGCGGTGCTCGACCTCCAGTTGCATGGCTACCACGAGAACCGTGCAGGCAATTCCTTCTGGCGCTATGCACAAGTGGCAGCCGTGCTGAAGCATCCTTACACCAATCGCTTGGGTGGGGAAGTGGCTCGCAACTTGCTCACTACCATCAAGTCCCACAACATCCTCTTCCCTTCTGTTTCTCTCATCGAGAATCTCCCTGTGGATCAGAACGACGAAGAGAAAGCAAAGCAGCAGGAGCAACAAAAGGCATTCTTGCTTCAGTTGTTCACCAAGCAAAATTTCATGAGGGATTTGCTCAACTATCTGCTCCAACTCATTCAGTCCGTGGGCAATAGCTATCGACGTGTGGAAAAGACTTTCGACTATCAGTTGTACGTCGAATCAGTTTTCAATGCCTACAAAATCGTGAATCGCCTGTTGAAGTTGGAAGAGTCGGGAATCTTACGTTTTGAGCCATCAACGGCACTTCGTGCTGGTTCCAGGTTTGGCTACGCCGAGCTGAAGGTTCAAGTTTCAGGTTCCAAGAATCCTTCTGAATCCAATGAATCCCTGATTCCACTCCCCTCGCCCTTTGGAGAGGGGTTGGGGGTGAGGCTTTCTCTTCTCTCCCGTTTGCTTTTCCAAATCATCAATTCCCATTCCTTGCCATTCCACGGAGAACCCGCTGTGGGCATTCAGCTGATGGGAGTGCTCGAAACGCGCAATCTCGACTTCAAGAATGTGCTCATGCTCAGTGTGAACGAAGGCAACCTGCCGAAGTCGGAAACTTGCAGTTCGTTCATACCATATTTCCTCCGCGAAGAGTATCATCTCACCACGCGTGACAAGCGCAACAGCCTCTATGCCTACTATTTCTATCGCCTCGTTCAGCGAGCAGAGAACGTGACACTCATCTACAACAATTCCACCGAGGGCACATCGCGTGGAGAGATGTCGCGCTTCATGAAACAAATGCTGGTGGAGCAGGAGGATTTGCAGTTGGCTCACAAAATCGAACTGAAGAACCTCTCGGCAACCAATGTCCCATATCTTCCTTCCAGCATTGTCGTTCCAAAGAGCGAAGAGGTGATGGAGCAACTTCGAGGACATTTCGTCTGGGGAGAAGATGGCAGTCGCCCAACCGCCCTCAAGCCGTCCAGCAATGGCTATCTCTCTCCTTCCGCCATCAACACCTACATCGACTGTCCGCTCCAGTTCTATTTCCAGAAAGTGGCGCAGCTCTACCCCGAGGAAGAATTGACAGACGACGTGGAGGACAACACCTTCGGCAGCATCTTCCATTTCTGCATGAGTGAAATCTATACCCGTTTGGGAATCGGAAAAACACTCACGAAGGAGGACATCAACTCCATCCTCAGCGAGGGAACCACAATCGCCTATTTTGTCGATCGTGCCTTCAACCATGAGTTCTTCCACGAAAGCGATTTGAACAAGACTCCGACCTACAATGGCAATCAGTTACTCATTCGTAGTGTGATCATCACCTACGTCAAGAACCAGTTGGAATACGACAAGCAATTCTGTCCACTCACCATCATCGAAGTGGAGAAGGAGCACTCATCCTTCTTCAAACTCTCCAACGGCACCACCGTCAAGTTGGGAGGCATCATCGACCGCATCGACCTCGTGAATCTGCCTGACAACACCGACCAGCAGCAGTCTAAGGGCAACGACCAACAGCAGCAGCCTAAGGGCATCGACCAACTGCGCATACTCGACTATAAGACCAGTGCCAAGGTGAAGACCGCCCAGAGCGTCGAGGCGTTGTTCGATTCGAAGAACACAAATCGTTCCAACCACATCATGCAGGCATTCTATTATGCCGACATCTATTCGCGAGAAAAGAGTGTTCGTCAGGCTGTCGGTGTGTCGTTGATGTACGTGAAACTAGCCAAGGAAGGAGAGAAGGAAAGGAAGAAGTGCAATCCATTGGTTATGTTGGGCAATACGGCAGTTCGTGACTTTGCCCATCAGGGCGACACCACCAATCCTGATGTCACCCTCCGCGATGCATACCACTCCCAGCTCCTTGCGGTGATAGACAGTATTTTCGATCCCGATGTACCTTTCACGCAGGCTCCAACCAATCATCCTTGCAAGTATTGTAAGTTTCTGGCTATTTGTGGCAGAGAAAAACCTTCCTTTTGAAAAAAATGCGTGACACATTGACGCAGTAATAAACAAAAATGCGTATCTTTGCACACGAAAACAAAATAATGTTTAACTAATCATTAGTAGATATGGACGACTATCCGGCGAATAGACCATTGCGGCTCTAAGGTTCGACGACACTCTGACACTTCTCCCTCGCTTTTGAGAACAAGCAGCAGGAACCTTTGCCGCGCCATACATTCATGCGAACATTCTAATTAGGTCAAAGGTCAAAAGGTCTGAGGCTTGCCATCCAATGGGCAACCGAGGCCTAAAGCTAAAGCTGACTTAAAAGGTTTAACTCTCAAAAACGAACTGACAGAGTAAAGATATGCGTTCTTTTTGGAATACTAAGAAAGGTGTTACACCTATCGACGAGTGGCAGCCAGGATGCTGGGTGCAAATCACTTGTCCCGTGGAGGACGACGTGCGTTTTCTAGTTGACGAACTCCACATGCCCGATTACTTTATTACTGACGTTGCCGATGCCGACGAGCGTGCTCGTTACGACATGGACGAGGGATGGCTCATGATCATCCTCCGCATCCCGCATCTCAAGAGCGTCAGTTCCCGCACTCCTTACACCACCATCCCGCTCGGTGTGGTGCTCAAGGGTGATGTCATTATCACCATCTGCGACCAAGAGGCACGTATGATGGTGGATTTCGTCAACCATCAGCAGCGACGTGCAGAGGGCTTTTCGGATGCTGCCGACCTCGTGTTCCGTCTCTTCCTCTCTGCTTCCGTGTGGTATCTGAAGTATCTGAAGCAGGTGAACGGACTCATCGAGAAGGCAAAGCGCAACCTCGGTGGACAGATCGATAACGAGGACTTGGTGAGCCTCGCTCGCTTGCAGGACAGTCTCACGTATTTTGCCACTTCCATCCGAGGCAACGAGACACTCCTCTCGAAGCTCAAGTTCCGTCTGCCTGTCGATGAGCTCGATGCGGAACTCATCGAGGATGTGAACATCGAGATGAACCAGGCACGCGAGACGACTCAAATCTACTCGAACATCCTTGACTCGACGATGGACACTTACGCCAACGTCATCAACAACAACATGAATAAGGTGATGCGTCTGCTCACCTCGCTCAACATGATCATCATGTTCCCAACTCTCATTGCCTCCCTCTTCGGCATGAACCTTGTCAATGGTATGGAGACATCCCGCTTCGGTTTCTTCGTTGCCATTCTCATCTCTATCATCTCCACCATTCTGGGACTGATGTGGTTCAAGCGAAAGAAGTGGCTGTGATTGGTAAATGAAGAATGTAGAATAAAGAATAATCCATCCGGATGGAGGTAAAATATATTCTTCATTCTACATTCTTCATTCTTCATTAAATAGTGCTTATGCGTATTTTACTTCTTGGTGATTATAGCAACGTGCATTGGACGCTGGCAGAGGGTTTGCGGGCGCTCGGACATGAGGTGTGCGTGGTGAGCGATGGCGATGGTTGGAAGAACTATCGTCGGGATGTGGATTTGAAAAGACGGTCAACGGGGAAATGGGACACGCTGCGATACCTTTTCGATGTGCTGCGATGGATGCCGAAGTTCAAGGACTACGACGTCGTGCAACTCATCAATCCCGTCTTCCTCGATTTGCGAGCAGGGAAAATCAAACCTTTCTACGATTATATCCGTCGCCACAACGGAAAACTCGTTCTCGGTGCTTTCGGCATGGACCATTACTGGGTGAAGACTTGTCTCGACTGCACTACCTTCCGCTATTCCGATTTCAATATTGGTTCCCATCAGCGCACGGAGGAACCCTTCAATCAGGCTTTCATCCGTGATTGGCTCCAGGGCGAGAAAACATCCATCAATCAATACATTGCTGCTGATGCGGATGCCATCGTCACGGGACTTTACGAGTACGATTGCTGCTATCGCCCTCATTTCCCTGACAAGACTCATTTCATTCCTTTCCCTATTGATTTTTCTGCAATCACTCCCAAGGTGCCACGCACGGAGGGAGCACCCATCCGTTTCTTCGTTGGTATTCAGCGTGAACGCCATGCCTACAAGGGAACGGACATCATGTTGCGTGCCTTGGAGCGCGTGAAGGCTCTTCATCCCGACGCTTGCGAAATCGTCAAGGTGGAGAACGTGCCTTTCTCTGAGTATCAGCGCTTGATGAGTGAGAGCGATGTTATCCTCGATCAGCTTTACAGTTACACCCCTGCCATGAACGCCCTCCTTGCGATGGCGAAGGGGCTTATTGTCGTGGGAGGAGGTGAAGAGGAAAACTATGAGATTCTGAACGAGACGGAACTGCGTCCCATCATCAATGTGCTACCTGACGAGGAGGACTGTTTTCAGAAGATGGAACAGCTGGTGCTCCATCCCGAACGGGTTCCTGAGCTTTCCCGACAGAGCGTGGAGTACATTCGCCGCCATCACGACCACATCAAGGTGGCTAAAGAGTATGAGTCTCTCTATAGCCTCCTCTAACTTCCTCGAGGGGAGATGAAAGTGAAAAATCAGGGATTTAAAGGATTTAAAAGGATTCTTGAACCTTTTGCTCGGCTAAGTCAAACCTGAAGAATTTATCAAGGATTTAAAGGATTTGAAAGGATTTGGGGCGCTTCGCTTGAAATTATATTTAGAATTATCATTTAGAATTATAAAAAAATTTTTTACGTTCAAATTTTAAACTTCATTTCGAGCCGGAGGCGACCAAGTAAGTGAAAGGTGAAAAGTGAAAAGTGAAAAATCAGGGATTTAAAGGATTTAAAAGGATTTGGGGCGCTTTGCTTGAAATTGTGTTTAGAATTATGATTTAGTTACTATGTTTGCACTAGCAAACGCAATAGGGGCATAGTAGAGACTGGTTTGTAGGGCTAAAACAAGGATGTGAGACAGTTCTTTGTGCAAGATTATCTCGGCATCTGCGATGTTTAGGTTTT